>Ga0209347_1005592_pt1 | contig 11825 bp, 12 predicted proteins | sample AutmiccommuBRH23_FD_187382 | JGI IMG/M metagenome (GOLD analysis project Ga0209347, IMG submission 187382) | Deep subsurface microbial communities from Mt. Terri, Switzerland - Autotrophic microbial communities BRH/23 (SPAdes) (version 2) | ecosystem: Environmental > Aquatic > Deep subsurface >...
AACTGGAGAGACAGGGCCATCAATGAGGAAGGCTACGTAGTGGAGCGTAAAACCGGGGTGGAGGATTTTGAAATATTAGCTTCCCTGGCTGCACCCGGTCTGACAGAATATACGGACAGAAGTGTGCTTCCCAATACCAGCTATACGTATAGGGTTCGCGCCTATAATGCAAAAGGTTTTTCAGGCTATTCCAACCGGTGTAGTGTGACCACCCATGATCTTATAGCCGGACCTGCAAACCTGGCTTGTATTGCTGTATCCGCCAATCAGGTTGACCTGGCGTGGACGAATAGCGCATACAATGAAAACGGTTATAAAATTGAGCGCAGGACAGCGGAGACCGAAAGATACCTGGTCATAGCCGAGGTTGACAGGGATATGACAGCATACAGTGATACCGCTGTTGAAGCTAATACCAGGTATTTCTATCGTGTTCAGGCCTATAACTCAACTGAGTCTTCGTGTTATTCCAATGAATGCAGCGTTATGACTCCGGCAATTTCCCCTGAAGCACCCAGACACCTCAGGTCCTTCTTTATTTCATCAGATTTGGTGATATTGAGATGGGATTTTAATTATATCAATAAAGATAAGTATATAATTGAACGTAAAACCGGGGCAACAGGATATAATGAAATAGGCACAGTTGATAAATACAACTTCTACTACTTTGATTTCCAGATTACCGGAAACACTATTTATTATTACAGGGTCAGGTCATACAGTAAAACAGGAGGGTATTCTGATTACTCTAACGAAGTTATGGTTACAACTCCCGCCTGACGTACTAAAAAATAACCTCAACCGGTCGCTTAATTATGATGACCCCATCTCCACCAATACCATAAAACACTTAAACCGCCAGATGGCGGTTTTTGTTTGTGTTTTGTATCGGAGAATGGTCCCTATACCCGCATCAGCGAGTTTTCAGATACGAAAACATTTCTTAACTTAAACTCAGGGGGGCTCTCCACCAACAGGCGTATCCTCGCCTTTCCTTCTATATTTCCAGAAAAATATACATCTTCCAGGTAGAATTCAGGATCGAAAACCCATTTAGGAGGTGTCAGCTGATAGTCATTGCATAGTTTATGAACCATAGAGGCTACCAACGCTTTAAAATAAGGTTGGCTTCCATTAAAGGCGGGTTTGTCTTTTACTAAATAGTATCGAACGGATTTGTTGTTTGCGTTCTTAAAATCCTCTAAAAATTGCCCAAGATATAACCCTTTATTATCAAAATCAGCGTCTATTTTACTGATGACGTCCATTAGTTTACTGAGCCCCATTTTAATCACCTGCGGCCTTTTCGTTTAAGTATTTCTTAATAATTTCCTCTACCTCATCAAGTATATATCCTTTTGGATAGAACTTAGTGAAGATTTCTGCCACTTGTTCATAGGAACTTATACGCAAAAAATCCAGCAAATATTTAATATCTTCGATGTCACTGGAGAACTCAATTCTAGATGTTAGGCATTTCATGGCCAGGAAATATTCCGGCTTTGGAATATATATGGATAGATTACTTAGATTCAGAAAAGCTTCCCTCTCACCAGAATAACTTATATACCTGGAGACAGCATCATTGAGCCAATTATGCGGCAACCCATATATTTTTGCAATTCTGTCATTGGCTATCTTATATACTTTACTCTTTGGTTGAAAAACAGCATCGACATCCTTTGTCGCAGGACGAGCTTCAAAAGCCACGCACATTACGCTTCCGCCAAACAAGGTTAACTCCGCTTTTATATTAATAATTTGCAGTTCATCATTTAGCATGTTCAGGAATCGAAGAATGTCTTCTTTGGTTAATAGCGTCATTGTTCGAACCTCCGAAAGGCATCTTTCATTCTCAAAACTTACGCGAAAAACATTAGTTTAGAACAATTTTTAATAAGGAACGGTTTGAATCCCTCTTGGTATACATAATGACATTTATTTTGATATATTATATCACAATTGATTCGACATTTACACAGGAGGACGACTGTCCCCGGGTTATCAGGCCGGCTTACCCCTCACCACCCTTATTCTTATAGTTTCTGGAATCAAGGCCGATAAGGAAAGAGGAGCGTTCGAAATGAGAAACGACCAATATGTCCCTCTGGTTTTAGCACTGGCCGATGCCTCTGCTACACTGGATCAGGTGGGAGGAAAGGGCGCTTCGCTGGCGCGCATGGCAGCGGGCCATGCCGGATGATATTGCCAGGGCCATTGGCCAGGCGTATGCTGCACTTGGTGTGAGCGATCTGGCGGTGGCGGTGCGTTCCTCCGCCACCGCAGAAGACCTGCCTGAGATGTCATTTGCCGGCCAGCAGGAGACGTATCTCAACAGGCACGGCGAGGTGGTGGTGCTGGATGCGGTTAAACGCTGCTGGGCTTCGCTCTGGACTGCCCGGGCCATTGGCTACCGCGCCCGGCATGGCATTACGCCGGAGGATGTGAGCCTGGCGGTGGTTGTGCAGGAAATGGTGCCCGCCGAGGCGGCAGGCATTCTCTTCACTGCCAATCCACTGACCGGAGAGCGCGGCCAGGTAATGATCAACGCTGCCTGGGGATTGGGTGAGGCTATCGTCGGAGGGCAGGTCACTCCCGATACATTCGTGGTTGACCGGGCCAGCGGAAAGATTACTGAACAGGTTATCAGTGAGAAGTACGTGATGACCGTGCGCACCCCCGAAGGCACGCACGAGGAACCGGTGCCGGCAGACCGGCGCACCCGGGCGGCGCTCAGCCCGGCGCAGGCTGCTGAACTTGCCCGCATCGGTATGCAGGTTGAGGACTTCTATGGCCAGCCATTGGATATTGAGTGGGCGCTCCACGGCGGCCGCTTCTTTATCTTGCAGGCCCGCCCGATCACCGCCTGGCGAGGCCACAACCAGTCCACCGGCCAGTGGAACGACAGCCTGACCGGAGACTTCCTGTGGACCAATGGAAACCTCGGCGAGGACGGACGTGATGACACCCTGCACCTGGTCGCTGGTCCAGATCTTCATGACCGACGCCATGGCGACATCGTCCGTCGCCCCCTACCACGGGTACGGCAACATAGGCGGCCGGTTCTACATGAACCTGAGCATGGCCGCGTCACTGGCAGTAGCCTTCGGGGTGAACCGAAAGCGCTTCGCCAAAATGACCGGAGAGGTCTTCGGGCGGCTTCCGGGCGGCCTGGAGATCCCATTGGTCCGGCTGTCACGCTGGCGTGTGCTGCGTACGCTGCTGCCGGTGGCCATCCGCGTGGTGCGCCGGGTGCGCGCCAACCAGAAAAGACTGCCTCACGCGCGCTACTCTGCGCTGCCGCCGTACCCGGCGCTGATCCGTGGGCGTTTCGACCCATTCAGTTGGGCTGCTGACCCGCAGCGGCGCAGCGACTTGTTCGATGCGACGCGCGACAGCGTGCCCGCCAGTGATGCGATCACGGATTGCAGGCACTGGTAAATAAGCATGTAAGTCACCGTTAAAACTGATATGTCAAAAACGATAAGAACATCCAATAAGGGAATAAGCTGATAATGGTATTCCCAAAAGTCATACTCCACACCAATGGCATCAAAGGATATGGCCAGTAAAGTAACCATAAGGCCATAGGTTAGAATCTCAAATATTCTATTTCGGTCTACAAGCCGCCACCAGACAATCCAGGGAGCTACAAAAACTAAAATCCACCACTGCCAGGTAAATAAAATTTCATTAAACCACATCTTTTGGAGCACCTTATCTGCCTGACTCTGGAGCTCATGCTCCCTTGCAAAAGAATTTTTTACCTTCATCCTCAGCAAACCTCATTTTTGTCTTTTATATGTTACCGTTACTCAAGTGTTGTGATATAAATCCATCCAGGTTCTAAATATAATAAATTCCTCATTTTTGCAGTCCAGGCACTTTCTTTGTATCCCCTCACCGTACTTGGCACGGTCTTCTATACAATCTAACATTCTATACCCACTTTTCTCAAGAACACTGTCTGATCCGCAATTGCCACAGACTAATCTAAAACCACTCAAATTTTACCTCTCCCTGCCTACCATTTTTCCATCAGACACGAAATGTTTTAGACCAAATGAAAGCAATTTAACGATATCTATATTTGTCTTATATACTATACTTCTGAAGCCGGGAGTTTTCATGGCGGTTAATAATCTGTCAAAATCTTGATTTGTGGCGGTATTTAGCAATTTCCTAAGAGCATACAATTCCATGCTTTTGTTTCTTACACCTCTAAGCAGCATATTTATATCTATACCCTTAATTATGCTTTTAGCTGCCATAACTCCGGTAATTATTGCATTGACCTGGCCAAAACCTAAAAATGGTTCAACACCGCCTCCCGCTGTCCCTACAAACAATATTTTACCTATTTTGTTGGTGGTTACAAAACCGGCATGGTGGGGCAACTCCCAGGACTCAATAAAATCATACTTTTTTAGAATTTGGCGTGATTCGAGAAAACGGTGCCAGTAGGAATTTAATTCCTCATGCTTGATATTCTGAACCACGTGGGCAATTACTCCTTTATTTTTGCTGTATGGCGCAGAGTAAATATATACACCATGTGTAAGTTCGTTGTCCAACCACATTTGCAAGGTATCCTCCTTAAAATCCCCGGCGAAAATACCGCCTTTTACCCATGTCTGCATAACTTCCTGCCAAATGCCATATCTCTTTGGAACGGCCCAGTGGCCGTCAGCTACTACTATATAATCGAAGTCTTTCTGTATTTCTTCGGGCTGGACAAAACTTTTAAAATGAACCTGTGATTTAACAAAATTGTGGAGTTGTTTTTTTACTGAATTTTCTTCCTTTCCCCGTATCAAAAAGCTGCCTAATGGGCCTGTTACGGCTGCCTCATTATTGGGAGAGTAGTGTATAACCTTTCTAAAGCTATTTAAAGGTTTCAGCTTGATTCCCAGCTTATTATCCAAAAATCTAACAGGGTCTACCGCTGGCCTGAGAACAATATTGATCATTGCAGAAACATGGGGGTGGTAATCACCGATAAAATCGTGGCGCTCAAATATTGTTGGAAAAATCCCATTTCTCTCCAGTTCAATTGCGCATGACAAGCCCGATGTGCCTGCACCGATAATGGCTACCTTCATAAACACCCCTCATGTGACATATTTAAAATATAGTATTTACTATTTTTGACGATTGCATTAGAAAAAGAAGATCAAAGACTCTCACCAAAGCCCATGAAGCAGACAAACCGCCTGATGGCGGTATGAAATAAACCGGTCATGTTTATTGTCTTCCCCGCGCATAAATAAATCACAAAGTTCTATGATCCCGAGTCTTTTTCCCTATATAAAGGCTTTTTCTTTACTTTCACTTGTTATAAAATTACTGTATGCGTAAAGGAGGGTAAGCTATTGAACCATTTTTACCGGGGGGCCTTTCTTGTTTTTTTGTCTGCAGCCGGTTTTGGGCTGATACCAATTTTTGCTTTGTATGCTTACAAAGGCGGGGCAAATGTAAATACCCTACTTTTCCTGCGGTTTACAACAGCCGCGATTTTTTTCTTTATACTTATTATGGTAAAAAATATTAAATTTCAATTAACCAGATCGCATGTTTTGTCATTGTTTATATTGGGAAGCGTGTTGTATACACTACAATCAAACTTTTATCTCTCATCCGTCAAATTTATACCTGCCTCCCTGGCTGTTTTACTTTTTTACACTTATCCAGTATTTGTAGCCTTGCTTTCATCCCTGGTCATCAGGGAGACGTTATCCAGGCAGATCCTTGCATCTATTGCCCTTTCCATCATTGGGCTGATTATGGTGCTTGGCGATTCCTTTAACAATATCAATCCCCAGGGGATAATGCTGGCCTTTGGCTCAGCGCTGTTATACTCCTTTTATATTGTATTGGGCAACCGGGTGGTACAGCAGCTGCCGGCTCTTTTAACCAGTGCTTTCATAACTCTTTTTGCATCAATTTCCTATCTGATCATGGGAATATCGACCTCCAGTATAAAGCTTGACCTTTCTGCAGAAGCATGGGTAGCAGTAGCCGGAATTGTTTTATTTTCTACAATTATGGCCATACTCACCTTTTTTCGGGGTATTGAGCTGATTGGTTCCACAAAAGCGTCAATACTGAGCATGATCGAGCCGCTGGTTACTATTGGCTTTTCAGCGCTGCTTTTTTATGAACGGTTATCATGGATTCAGTTATTGGGCGGTGTTTTTGTAGTTTTAAGTTCTGTATATGTTGTAACGGCTGAGGTACGAAGAGGTGTGGATAAGTTGACGAGTGAAACATAAAGGCTGAGGGAAAAGGCCCCAATCTCTCTGAACCTGTGGTAAAGATAATTTCAATATAACTCACTGTATTTGGAGAAACATATTATTAGACTGGCATTCTTAATGTGTTTTACGTTACAAAGCAAGTATCGTGTATCTTTTGTTAATATCGACAATGTTTTACACGTATGATATAATGCCTAGTATATATTGTAAGAATTACAGCTCTGGTTAAAGGATTTTAACAACTTCATAGGGTGGAGGGGTATAAAAATGGGGGATAGGGTGATCCTGGTTGAGGAGGAAAACTGCGTCGGCTGCAATAAATGCATCAGACATTGCCCTGTTTTCGACGCAAATAATGCTTATATTTCCGAAGGCCAAAATAAGGTGAAGGTAAACCCGGAAAGGTGTATACTCTGCGGTAAGTGCATTGAAGTATGTGATCATAAAGCCAGGAGCTTTAGGGATGATACAGAACTATTTTTTGAAGATCTGGACAGGGGGAAAAAGATTTCCATTATTGCCGCCCCTTCTATCCGTGTAAATTTTGCCAATTATGAAAACTTGTTTGGCTTTCTGAAAGCCAATGGCGCAGATGTGATTTATGATGTATCCTTCGGTGCGGATATTACCACCTGGGCTTATTTAAAGGCTATCAAGGAAAAAAACCTTTCTTCTGTAATAGCCCAACCCTGCCCGGCCATTGTAAGCTATATTGAAAAGTATAAAACTGAGTTAATTAATAACCTGGCCCCCATTCACAGTCCTATGATGTGCACAGCCATTTACCTGAAAAAATATGCCGGCGTGTCCGGCAGTATAGCATTTTTGTCCCCGTGCGTAAGTAAAATAAACGAAATAAACGACCCTAATACCCAAAATTATATACAATATAATATAACCTATGTAAAACTGCTGGACTATCTGGAAAGAAAAGGGATTAATATATCCAATTATAACCGGCATGGATTTGAAGATATTGGCTGCAGCCTGGGCTGTTTGTACAGCAGGCCCGGAGGACTAAGGGAAAATGTCGAGGCCAAGGTCAAAGGGGCCTGGATACGCCAGGTGGAAGGCCATGAACATGCCTATGCATACCTGGATCAATATAGACTGAGATTGGCAGGTAATAAGCCTGTCCCGCTGCTGGTGGACATATTAAACTGCTCTAAAGGCTGCAATCTTGGCACCGCCACGGCTAAAACAATTTCTGAGGATGACGCCGATTTTACCTTCAACGCCTTAAAAGCTGAGAAAGTGACTGACAAGGGCGGAAAAATGGTGACAAAGAAATTTGACTGGCTGTATAAGTATTTCGATAAGACTCTTAAACTGGATGACTTCACCAGGATATACAATAATTATGCCAGGGTGCCTTCTCTGAAAGAGCCCACCGAATCAGAATACGATGAAATATTTACACAGCTTCACAAAAATACCAAAAGAGATCGTGAGCTCAATTGTTCAGCCTGTGGCTACAGCACCTGCCGGGATATGGTAAAAGCTATTTACAACAACTTAAATGTTATATATAACTGCATGGATTTCAACCGCCGGGAAGCTACGCTGGAAAAGAACAATTTTGAGCTTAAGGCCAAAGAACTGGAAGCCAAAAATATAGAAATGAATAATGTTTTGGAAAAGGTTAACAGTCTTAGTGAGGAAAGATTGAGAAAATCCGAAGAAATAGCTGCTGTCATCAAAAAGCTTGCCTCGGCATCTGAGAAAACTTCCGCCGGGGTGACCGAGGTTAACCAAATGGTTAACCATATAGCCGACAATACAAATAATGTTTCCAGTTTTGCCAATGATGTTTCCAGTTCGGTTAACAGCATCGCTATGGCAATGAAGGAGATTAATATTTCACTAAATGAGATAAGCAACAATTGCGGGCGTTCCACCAACGTAACACTGGATGCTGAATCAAAGGCCATGGATACAAATGAGATTATTGAAAATCTCAGTGTCTCCTCAAAACAAATAGGTAAAATAGTTAAAGTTATCAATGACATTGCAGATCAAACCAATATGCTTGCTTTAAATGCTGCCATAGAGGCTGCCGGGGCGGGGGAAGCCGGAAAAGGCTTTACAGTTGTGGCCGGTGAAGTTAAGGAACTGGCCAAACAGACAGCTGAATCAACGGAAGAAATCAGCCAGCAAATTGATGTAATGCAAAAAAATATGGCCAACGCTGTCAACGCAATGGGCACCATCTTACATGTTATTGATGAAATAACTCAGATAACAGCCACCATTGCATCTGCGGTAGAAGAGCAATCCGCTGTGGCAGGCGATATTTCAAATGCCATTATTACTGCGGCTGAAAGAGTGAACCTTATAACCGACAGAATAAGGGACATAGCGGCCAGTTCCCAAAGTGCCGCGGAAAGTGTATTCGAAGCTTCGGAAGGGATTAAAGATATTGCCCAGACTGCAGCTGATCTGTCAAGTTTTAAATAGCCGGTAGGCAGCTGCAGAAGTTGCCGCCACTAATATACCTGCAATAAACCGCCCGGGGGCGGTTTTTGTTTTTTGTAATAGCATTTATGGAAGCAAATGTATATTATAAAGCAGTCCCCCCAAAAGCAGCTTTTCAAATATTTATAAAAAGGAGCATTTGTAAATGAGTTCGGATATTCTGAGTACTCCTTACCCGGGCTACCCCTACGTTGTCTATAAGTATTACCCTACCTACGGGTATGTTCCGGTTTATGCCTACCCCGAGGCTTTAAACCTGATAGTGCAGTCGGTGAGCTCAGAAAGGGAAGACGAGCTTTTTTATGACTATTTATTAAGTGTGGCGCCTCCGGATCAGAGGGAAATTATAACTTCCATCAGAGACGATGAGAGGAAACACGGTAAAATGTTCAGGGAAATATACTGGGAGGTGACCGGCCGGGAGATCCCCCCGGCGCCTGAGGTGACCTTTGAGCCACCCCAGAATTATTGTGATGGCATTACCAGGGCTCTTTTTGGGGAGCTGGGGGCGGTTGAAAAATATCGTAAGATACTATTCGGCTTTGAGTTCTTGCCCTACAGGAACATGATTACAGAAATCTATACTGATGAATTAAAGCATGCCTCCAAATGGAACTACCTGTTCACATTAAACTGCCGCTGAGTACAGGCACGGTACGCCAAAAACGGCCACTAAGGAGATTGAAAATTGGTGGCCGTATTAGGGCGGCCCGGTTGTCTGAATTCTGGATACCGGCCGCATAGGAATTCAGTATAAGTATTTTCAGTGATCGGTTTTATAAAGACTCCCAGGGACAGATCCTTTTCTCCAGCCACTCTAAAAACATGTACAGGGCGAATCCCATAATGCCCATGGCTATTATGGCGGCAAACATGGTATCCCACTCCAATCTTGCCCAGGCCTCCATAAGGTAGTAGCCGATACCACCAATGCCTCCCCGGCTGGCAATGGTCTCGGAGAAAAACAAAACGGCTATGGCTGTTCCCAGGCTAATCCTGAGGGCGGTCAGTATTTTGGGCAGGCAGGCGGGGTAGATGACATGCCGGTATATCTGAAGCTCGCCGGCGCCCAGGGAGAGCACCGAGTCAACCATACCCCTGCTGACCTGGCGGGAGGCATCCCTGGTGGTGACCAGTATCTGAAAGAACACTATCACCGAGATCAGAAAAATTTTGGCCAGCTCCCCCAGACCAAGCAGGGTGATGACCAGGGGCAGGAAAATAATTTTGGGCACCGGGTAGGTCAGGTAAATCAAAGGGGAGGCATAGCGGTCCAGCCTTTGCTCCCGGCCCAGAACCATCCCCAGTATAACAGCCGGCACCAGGGCCACCGCCAGGCTTACCACTACCCTGGCGGTGCTTACCAGCAGGTGGGCCCAGAGGTCCTCTCCCATTTCCCGGGCGAAGACCAGTAGGGATGCATAAGGCCCCGGAAAATACGGCCTGTTGAGCAGCAGGGAGGCTATCTCCCACAGGGCCAGCAAAAAAATCACCGCTGCTGTGTAATCGGCCAGGAGGTGTTTTGACCTGCCACTGCCCATATTCACACCCCCCCTTCAATCATTCCGCGCACCATCGAGCAGCGGTCATAAAACTGGGGCCTGGTACGGTACCCGGCATCTCCCATGCCGCCGTTCTCAACTGTTTGCAGTATCCTGCCCGGCCCCGCAGTGAAAATAAGTATTTTTTGGCCCAGAAAAACTGCCTCTTCAATGCTGTGGGTAACCAGTACCATGGTAGAGTTCTTCCTTTTCCAAAAATCCAGCAGCGTGTTCTGGAGACTTTCCCTGGTCAGGGAGTCCAGGGAAGAAAAGGGCTCGTCCATTAAAAAAAGGTCGGGCTTTAAGGTCAGCGACCTGGCAATGGCCACCCTCTGGCGCTGCCCGCCGCTCATTTGGGCCGGGTAGTGTCTTCTATACTCCCATATGCCCAGATCGGTCATGGCCTCCTCGGCGGCCTCCAGCGCCTCTTTTTTGGAGAACCCCCTTATTTCCAGGCCCAGGGTGGTGTTCTGCAGTGCGGTCTTCCAGGGTAAAAGGCCGTAGTCCTGGAGTATCAGCGCGGTCTCCTTCCTTTTGGGCCGCACCGGCTCCCCGCTGATGGCCACCTCTCCCGCCAAAGGCTTTAAAAGCCCGGCCAGAATGTACAGCAGGGTGCTCTTTCCGCACCCCGAGGGGCCGATTATGGCGCAGGTCTGTCCCTTTTCCAGGGTAAAGCTTACTCCACCAAGGGCCGGAACCAGAGTGTTGTTATTTACATAGGCCGCTTCAAGCCCGCTGACCCTGATCATTGTTTGGCTTGCGGCGGCAGGAGGTCCACCCTGGCAAGGTCCTCATAGCTTAACTGTTTCTTTAACATCCCCTTATCCATCATCCACCTGAGCACCTTCTCCACCTGACCCCTGTCGGGCGGCTGCGGCGCGGGATAGTGATCCATGTTGAATACATCCAGGGCTTCCCGGGGGACCCTTACCTTTTCCACCAGCATAGAGCTGTAGGCCCCGGGGTTGCCGTTTATTTCCCCGGCCGCCCTGCCGTATGCCTTCAGGAAGCTGGTTACCTCCCCGGGATGCTTGTCCAGAAAATCATTGCGGAAATAGATAACGGTCTGGGACAGGTTGGAGCCTGTATCATCCACCACCAGCCTGGCCCCTTTATTCTGGGCCATTGCCGCCAGAGGGTCGGGAAGGCAGGCGGCCTTTATTCTATTCTCCAGGAGCAGGTTGAAGCGCACCGGTATTTTCGGTATAGCCTCTTTCTTGATCTCGCCCGGTTTAAGGCCGCTATCCAGTAAAAGGCTGTCGGTAACGTATTCAATGATGGAGTTGGTGGAGACAGCCACCGGAACGTTTTTCAGATCCCCGGGAGCTGTGATCCCCGACCCCGGGGAAGCCAGTATGGCAAATCTCCCCTCTTTTCCGGTCTCACCCAGACCCAGGGACACCATTTTGACGTTAGTGCCTGAGTTGTTGAGGGCAGCCACGGCCAGCACGTCCCCCAGGGTGCCGTCTATTTCACCGGCCTGGATGGCGCTGTCCCTCTCCACGGCACTGTCGAAACCAACCAGCTGGACATTGACTCCCTCAGCCTG
>Ga0209347_1005593_pt1 | contig 11824 bp, 9 predicted proteins | sample AutmiccommuBRH23_FD_187382 | JGI IMG/M metagenome (GOLD analysis project Ga0209347, IMG submission 187382) | Deep subsurface microbial communities from Mt. Terri, Switzerland - Autotrophic microbial communities BRH/23 (SPAdes) (version 2) | ecosystem: Environmental > Aquatic > Deep subsurface >...
GGCTCTGTTGCACATATCGCGTGAGGGATTCATCTTGTGAATCCAGCGTCGTAGCTGGACGGCATGAGCAGACCCACACCCCCCGCTTACAGGACCAGGAACTGGCCCGCCTATGACGAAGCGCTGAAGCGCCGCGGCTCGCTGACGATCTGGTTCGATCCCGCCATGATCTGGGAGGCTGCACCGACCGGCAAGCGCGGCCGACAGCCCGACTACAGCGATGCCGCGATCCAGACCTGCCTGACGATGAAGGTGCTGTTTGGCATGGCGCTCCGCCAGACGACTGGGTTTGTCGAGAGCTTGCTGCGGCTGATCGACCTGGACTGGGCTGTGCCGAACTTCAGCACCCTCATCCGCCGCCAGAAGTGCCTGAAGGTTAATACCCCCTATCGCGCTTCGCAGGGCCCGCTTCACCTCTTGATCGACAGCACTGGGATCAAGGTCGAGGGCGAAGGTGAATGGAACGCCCGCAAGCACGGCGGCACCAAGCGCTGCGCTCGCCATTGTCCTCGGACCAATGGCGGACATGGCTCGCGGCGCAAGATCCGCATCGGAATTGACGAGCAAACACTGGAGATCCGAGCCGCCGAGTTCACCACCAGCGACGTGGGCGATGCCCTCATGCTGCCCGAGTTGCTCGACCAGATCCCGCCCGAACAGGAGATCGGCAGCGTCACCGCCGACGGCGCCTTCGACACGCGCAAATGCCATGACGCCATCGCGGCCCGCGGTGCCGCCGCCATCATTCCGCCCCGCAAGAACGCCAAGCCTTGGAATCCCGACAGCGCCGGGGCGATCGCGCGCAACAAAGCCCTGCGTAGTCTGACCAGGGAAAGGGCAGCTCTGCCCGGCACACGATTTGTGCAACAGAGCCGATCAACAGGGAAAAGGAAAATCACGCCTCAAGCGTGAGTGCTGCAACAACGCCCGTGCCTATGGTCCTGCGGGATGTGTGGCCGAAGGACCTGTTTGGCGCCTCAAGCCGAGGCCCCAAACAGGTCGCATCACGATTTCTGTGTCACCAGTTTCGTGTAAACGTAGGATTCGATGGCCTCTGGTCCGCCTTCGGACCCAAAACCGGAATCTTTGATCCCGCCGAGCGGGAGTTCCGGCAACCCGAGCGCGGTGTGGTTGATCGCCAACATGCCCGTTTCGACCTCGTTTTGCAGCTTTTGCGAAGTGCGGATCGAAGTTGTGAAAGCATAGGCCGCGAGGCCGTAGGCCAGACGGTTGGCCTCGGTAATCGCCTCTTCAATCGTATCGAAAGGCGCGAGGAGGGCGACGGGCCCGAATGGTTCTTCGTTCATAATGCGCGCAGTTTGGGGCACCTGTTCCAGCAAAGTTGGGCGGTAGAAGAAACCGGGGTGATCGATCCGCTCGCCTCCCGTCACCACCTTTGCCCCGCCTGCGACTGCCTCTGCAATAATCGCGGTGACAGCTTCAACGCGACGCTGGCTAACCAGCGGCCCCATCTGGGTTTGGCTGTTCAGGCCGGGCCCGGGGACGATCTTTTCAACCTCTTCACGCAGCTTCGCAACGAATCGATCATAGACACTGCGTTGGATCAATATACGCGTCGGAGAGATGCAAACTTGCCCTGCGTTGCGGAATTTGAACGCCGCAATGTCCCGCGCGGCGGTGTCAATATCGGCATCGTCGAACACTAGAACCGGGCTATGCCCGCCAAGTTCCATCGTGATCCGTTTCATGTGCTGTCCCGCGAGCGAGGCAAGTTTTTTTCCGACGGGCACCGATCCGGTGAAGGACACTTTGCGGATCGCGGAATGCGCGATCAGGTAGTTCGCAATATCTGGTGGGTTGCCGTAGACAAAGTTTAGCACGCCCGCAGGCAGACCTGCCGCGGTCAGAACCTCGGCGAGAACGGCGGGGCTTGCGGGTGTGTCCTCCGGCGGCTTTGCGACCATGGTGCAACCTGCGGCGAGGGCAGGCGCGACTTTGCGAACAAGCTGCGAGAACGGGAAATTCCACGGCGTGAAGGCCGCCACCGGCCCGACCGGCTGTTTGAGCGCAAGCTGCATTACATTCGGACTGCGCGAAGGGATTACACGGCCATAGATGCGCCGCGCTTCCTCGGCGAACCAGTCGAGAATATCCGCAGCCGTGCGCAGTTCCATCTCGGCCTCGGCCAAGGGTTTCCCCATTTCCAAAGTCAGCATCGGGGCCACCTCTGCGATCCTGTCTCGCAGCCGTGTCGCCGCCTCGCGCAGGATTGCGGCACGCTCCATGCCAGAGGTTTCCCGCCAAAGCGGAAACGCGGTTTCGGCGGCGCGCACGGCATCTTCCAGATCAGCTTGGGTGGCCATGGCGTGATGGCTAATCACCTCCCCCGTCGCGGGATCATGCACTTCGGTCTGGCGGCCATCTGACGCGGCGCGCCAAGCACCATTGATGAAGAGTTTCGTATCGGTAAGCACGGCATCGTTCCTTAGGGATATGCGGTTCATTGCAGCACGTTTTGCGTGAACAGGATGATTTCGGGGAAGAGGATCATCAGGGCGATGATCGTCAGATCGGCCAGAATGAAATAGGCGACGCCCGCGAAGATGGTTCCGGTTGAAATGCGATCCCCCATCACGCCTTTTAGAACAAAGACATTCAGCCCGATGGGCGGGGTGATCATGCCGATTTCCAGCAGTTTCGCGACCAATACGCCGAACCACAGCAATTCGATCCCCGCATTTTCAACCAGTGGCAACAGGATCGGTAGCGTTAGCAGCATGGCGCCGATAGGTTCCAAAAACATGCCCAGCAACAGATAGAGCAGCGTAATCGCGAGGATCAGAAGAAGCGGGGAAACGCCAAGTTCCAACACAGCATCGGCAAGCGCGTCACCGACACCGGAGAAGGTGAAAAAGCGAGTCAGCATGCTGGCCCCGACCGCGATGATGAAAATCGAGGCGGAAATCGTGAGGGTCTCCATCAGCGAGGACCAAATCCCTTGCAGGGTCATTGAGCGGCGCACGAATGCGATCGCAAGAGACATTGACGCCCCCACGCCGCCGGCCTCTGTCGGGGTGAAAATCCCCGCAAAAAGTCCACCGAAGACGCCGAGAACCAGCACAAGCACCGGCCACACCTCACGCAGAACGGCAAAGCGCTCTGCCCAGCCGATATGTTCTTCAACGGCGGGTGCGAGGGCCGGATTCAGCATCACGCGGACCACAATCACCAGCGTGTAGGCGACGACAGTGATCAGGCCGATGACCGTGCCCGCCAGAAACAACTGGCTGACCTGAACCTTTGCGATGATGCCGTAGAGGATGAATAGGATCGAGGGCGGGATCAATGCGCCAATCGTGCCTGCCGCTGCGATTGTGCCGGTGGCGAGGCCCGGATCATAGCGATACTTCAGCATTTCTGGTGCGGCGATCCGGCCCATCGCGGCGGCGCAGGCAATTGATGATCCGGTGACGGCGGCAAAGCCCGTGCATCCCAATACCCCTGCCACGGCCAACCCGCCGGGGAGTGCAGAGAGCCACATGCGTGCGGCTTTGAATAGCCCCGTCGTCAATCCGGCATGATAGCAAAAGAAACCCATCAAAACGAACATCGGGATTGAGGAGAGGTGCCAGGTGGCGGTGAAACTATAGGGAATGACGCCGAGCGCGCCCCATGCCGCCTTGGAGGACACCAAGAAGGAGATGCCCGTAAACGAAACGCTGATCAGCGCGAGCGCAATCGGCACGCGCAAGGCAATGAGCGTGAGCAGAACGGCGATACCGGCGAAGCCGATCTGAATATCAGTCAACGGAAGCTCCCTCATGGCTTGGATGTGCTTGACCCACAGAGAGCGCGGATGGATCCTCAACCCGCGTGATATGCGCGGTAAGGCGCCACAACAGAACCAGCGTTAGAAGAGCGGTTCCGGCGGGCAGGATGAAATAGGATGGCCAAATCGGCACTTTGACTCCCTGCTCATAGCTAAAGGACCCGATGGAGTATTTTTTTACCGCTTCGCCCCAACTCGCCCACGTCATCGCCGCGAAGACAATGATCCCAAGGGAGGTGGAAAAGACGGTGAGAAGGCCGCGAAGTGTGCGGGGAAAGGCTGTGTACAGAATTTCGACAGAGATCTGCCCCGTCATCCGTTCCACGATGGCCAATGGCAGGAAGGCAGCGATGACCATATAATATTGTGAGACGATCGGAATTGTGCCGGGTAGGGGGCTGTTGAACACGAACTTGCCAATCACATCAGCGGTGATGTGCAACATCATCAGGAAAATGGCGACCGCGCCGATGGCCCCATAAACCGCGATCAGATCGCGCAGTAACTTGTCGGCTTTTTGCATTGCAGCCTCTCGACTAGAGGCGCGGGGGGCCGAAGATCAGCCCGCCAACGCGATCAGTTCATGCCGTAGGTTTTAGCATCCAGCTTTGAGAAAATTTCGGTCCAGAGCAGCTCCGTCATCGCATCTTTGTCGTCATAGACTTCTGCGGTCAGGCCCTTCCACTTGTCAATCAAACCGGCGATGAGCTCATATTTGGCATCGACGTTCTGAAGGCGGTAATCGTTCCGGAATCCTTCTTTGATGACGGCGGCATCGGCGCGGACGAATTCTTCGGTTGCCTTGGCCATATCAGCGGGCATTTCGATGATTTCCGTTCCGTTGGCCTTTGCCTTTTCAATATCTTGCGCGGCGGCACGATTGTAATTGACCGTAATGGCGGCTGAATTGAACGGGGTCAGGCGCAGCATTGCGGCGCGTTGTTCGGCGGACAAGGCGCGCCATGTATCAAGGTTCACGTTCATTGAGCCAACGCCCGCGAAGCTGCCGCCGGGGAGGCCGAGGGTGATGTATTTGGTCACATCGAAGAGCTGCAAATTGCCAAGTTCAGGCGCAGAAATCATGGTGCAATCCACCACGCCCTGAGACATTGCCTCGTAGACGTCGTTCGCAGGGATCGACACTTTCGTCCCCCCGAAATACTCGGCCCAGCGACCCATCGAATCCACCGAAGAGCGCATCTTTTTGCCCTTCAGATCGTCGATGCCACGGATAGGCGTGGTACAAAGCTGGACATATTCCGGTGTGCCGATGGCACCGAGGAAGATCTGGTTTTGGGCTGTGTATTGTTGCTGGCATTCATCACAATGTAGCATGATATATTCGCTCATCACGCCCGCCATGACCGCGCCCGAGGATTTGGTCGAGGTGCCTGCCGTCACCAGCATCGACATATTTGCGGGCAGGTTCGTTTCCGAAAACTCTGCAGCGTAATAGGGTGTGATAATATATCCGGCATCCGCCAGCCCATCGCGCACGCCCGGAGGGGTCTCTTTCAAATCCAGCAGCGACAGCTCGTAGATCTTCAGTTCAAGATCCGTCTCGGCCTTGAGGCGTTCGTTGAATTCTTTGACGCCATCCGTTGCGGCGCCTCCGGGGGGAAACCCGATCGCGTAGCGAAGGGTCTCAGCCTGTGCCATTCCGGCTGACAAAACCGTGCATAGCATCGTCGCGGCTACGGTCAATTTCTTGAAATATATCATAAAGTCTCTCCTCCCAATTTGCGAATGGACGGCCATATCTGGCCGCTGAACCTGTCAGCCGCGGGCCAGAATAGCGCGGCCGATCACTTTGCCTTCTTCCAACATGTTCAACACCTGATCCGCGTCCTCCAACGGGTAGATGTTTGTCGGGATGGGTGTGATGGAGCCTTTGCGGGCGAATTCCATCAGTTCACCGAACTCTGAAAGGGAGCCGGTGTAGCTCCCGCGCACTGTGACAGATTTCAACGGCAGCATCGGGATGGCCCAAGGTGTCGCTCCCCCGAAGAGCCCTACGATGACAATGGTCGCGCCCTTGCCAACGACGTTCATCGCGAAATCGGTCGTCTTCTCCGCGCCAACAAAATCAATTAGTGCGAGCGGTGCCCCGCCGCAGGCTTCATGCACTTGGTTCAAAGCATCGTCGGCGGTCGGATCGACGGCAGCCACGGCCCCTGCTGCCAGCGCCGCCGCGCGTTTATCTGCTGCGATGTCGACCACGACAGGCATTTTCAAGTTCTGCGCTTTGAGCAATTGCAGGCACATCAAGCCGAGACCACCGCCGCCGATCAGCACGGGCGTATGGGTGTTAGACGTCTCCGATATTTTCTTCAGTGCGGCATAGGTTGTCAGGCCGGAACACCCCAGAGGGGCGGCGATTTCCGGCGCGAGATCCCCCGCATCAAACAGGTATCTAGGATGGGCCACGCGGATCTGGGTGGCGTAGCCGCCATCGCGATGGACGCCGAGAAATTTCGGATTTGCGCAGAGCTGCTCCGCGCCGGTTTTACAGACGGCACAGGCGCCGCAACCGCCCCAAGGATAGACGACGTAGGTTTTGGAGGCATCGATTTGCCCCGCATCTGGCCCGGCAGCCGCAATGACTCCCGCCACCTCATGCCCCGCGACCATCGGAAGCGCCATGCCGCGCTCGGCATAATTGAGGCGGCGACCATGGCCCAGATCAAAGCCACCCTCTCGAATGTGCAGATCCGTATGGCATACGCCCGCCGCCGTCACGCGAACGATAATTTCGGTTCCTTGCGGCACCATGTCGGGGCGATCTTCACCGTCGAGCGGCTGACCAAATACGCGAAGACATTGGCAATACATATGTCTCTCCTCATATGCAGTGTTCTACAGATTGGCTGATCGTGATTCGGCGCGGCCCGCATTGAGTGTCGTCGTGTCGCCCTTGGTGGCTTGGCGTGAGGGCAAGCCTATTGGGGCGGTGCCATCAGCTCGCGACGCTTCTCATGACGTCAAACCTCTTGGATTTGGTTCGGCTCCGATTTGGATCGGGGTGCGCCCGAGTTGCCGCCCGCGCGGTTTATCTCTTCCATGATCACCGCTGCTTCCGTCAGTCCGAGCCCAGAGCCGCCATATTCTTCGGAAATGAGCGCCGCCATCCAGCCCGCTTTGGAGAGTGCATCGACGAAGGCTTCGGGACAGGCGCGTTGCTCGTCAGTTTTGCGGTGATACTCATCTGGGAACTCGGCGCAAAGCGCGCGAACAGCGTCACGGATATCCTGAAAGTCATTTGAATCGCGTTGACATGACGGGGCTCTCCTCGGGGTGGCATCAATGATGCGTTGTTCCCGATATTCTGGCAGCGCGGTGCATTAATCAAATATCTGAATGGCCTTTCAGATATGCCAAGATGGCATGTCTTGCGCGATGCTGTGTTTCGGCGTGCAATTTTGACCCCTTAAGGCGGGGTATCGGCGTCCAATTTTGACCCCCCTGATGTTCTGTCAGACCGTTCGTTGCTGGGCAGCGGACGGAGGGGAGATGAAGCGGGTGGATACGATCACGCGGGTCCGGCGGGGCCTACTATGTTCAGAAGTGGTCGGTGAAGAGGATCGTGCGGGAGCTGCACGTGTCGCGGAACACCGTGCGGAAGATCCTGCGCACGGATGAGACGGACTTCAGCTATGAGCGGGAGCGGCAGCCAATGCCGCGGATCGGCCCGTGGCAGGGTCAGCTGGAGCAGTTCCTGTCGGCGAACGCAGACAAGCCGTCACGTGAGCGGCTGATCCAGGCGCCGGTGGCTGATTGTGCCCGATATGACAGCCCCAGGAGGACAACCCGACATGGAACGCACCCAACTCCTCGACCTGATGGGGGCACTGAAGCTCTACGGGATTCGCAGCGCCTGTGACGAAGTCATGGCCGCCGGCATCAAGCGCCAGCACGAACCGCCCCGCATCGCGGGCAATCTCTTGCAATCCGAGATCGCCGAGAAGCAGGCGCGCTCGATCCGCTACCAGATGACCATCGCCAAGCTGCCTCTGGCCAAGGACATCGACGCGTTCGACTTCACCGGCACGCCGATCAATGAGGGTCTGGTGCGCGATCTGGCCACCGGCGGCTTCGTGGCCGATCAGCGCAATGTCGTCCTGATCGGCGGCACCGGAACCGGCAAAACCCACCTGGGCATCGCCATCGCCCGCGCGCTCATCCGGGGCGGCACCCGGGGTCGCTTCTTCAACGTCGTCGATCTGGTGAACCGGCTGGAGACCGAGACCCGCAGCGGCAAGCAGGGCCGCACGGCGGACTATCTGACCCGCATGGACTTCGTCATCCTCGACGAACTCGGCTATCCGCCCTTCGCCCAGTCCGGCGGGCAGCTCCTGTTCCACCTGATCAGCCGCCTCAACCCACTCCGCTCGGCCGAGATCGTCCGCGTGGCATGAACTCAATTGGGTAAGGGGGCGTCACGCCTCAGGCGCGAGTTGCCCAACAACGCCCGCACCGGGTTTGCCCGAGAGCGGTCTCGGATTTCAGTTTTCGAGGCAGAGGTAGGGCATTGGGACGGACTCCGTCGAGACGGCCGGCCCAGAGATTAAACCGCACACATCAGCTCCGGTAGGCCACGGTGGTTGCGCCCTCCCGCAACCAAATTATGAATAATATCAGTTCCTTGCTCAGCGCCCCACGGGGCGCTTTTTGTGTTCCGCGTTTTACCAACGCCACATCAACGTTGGACGAGCCCCCAGTGTGGAGGCTGCGCTGCCTTCTTTCGAAAGTAGCCAGGCCCGACGCTCGGCGTCCTGATCTGCCACTGGTCTTTCATCCAGCCGTGACCGGAGCCAGCATCAATTCGCGCATTTCGGCACGGGTTGATCAAACGTCCGGCGCGCGGAACTCTCAGCGCGTGCAGCGGGTCGGCGATTGCGGTGGTCAGGTGCCGGACGAAGCCTGCGGGAGTCTGGTAGCCAAAGCGCGGACTGCGGCCGCGCGGTGCTGTAATCGGTGACCCGGGCCGCCATCAGTTCTCGGGCATGGGCGGGGCATTTGGCCGGCGTGCCGATATCTGGAAACGACGCGCCGACGAGACCGGTTACTCGTAGGTCACCATGCCGGCGCCCTCGAGTGCCGTCACGCGTGCCTGGGGCCATTGCGTCTTGTCGCCGAGCCCCTCCCAGGTACTCATCAAGAGTTCCTGCCGTTCGATCAGCGCCTGATTGTGCGCCTCTGCGGCCTCGGTCCACAGGCCCCTTTCCTTCCAGTAGATGACGGCGCCGGAATGATAGGGGATCACCCATTCGAAGTCTTGCCGGTCGGCCGCCCAGCCTGACATGGCAGGCTCGATGTCGACATACTTCTGGTATTGCTCGTCCACCGCCTTGGCCATGCTGTACACGGTCTTGTCGTCGCGGTCTGGATAGGTCGCAAGCACCGGGAAGGGAAAGCCCGCGCAGGCAAGCGGTTGCTCTGCCGAGATGTTCGGTCCAAGCGTTCCCATGCGCGGCGAGAACTGGGGTTTTACCGCCTGGAGGCGAGCCCACCCCTCCTGATCCTCCGCGGGAAGGGGCAGCCATGCCAGACCCGAAGGCGAGGCTGCTGCCTGTTGGTTATAGCTGCCCGTGGTCAGCGTGGTGATCACGTCGACCTGTCCGTTGATCAGCGCCTCCCACGAGGCACCGAAGCTTGCCACCTCAACCTGCTGGACATCGTCCCATGTCAGGCCGCCGAAGGCCAGGAAGGCGGCGACGTTGCTTTGCAAGGCCGGCGCGCCAACCACCAAGGCAACGCGCTTGCCCTTGATATCATCGATCGTCTCGATCCCGGCATCACCGCGCAGCGCCAGCGTGAAGCAGTTGTCAGAGTTCGATCCGATCACCAGCCGCAGCGGCTGCGGGCCGATGCCCGGGTCGGCGAAGGCCTCGGTGCCCTCGGCCGCGTTGAAGGATTCCGAGCCGATGACGCCGAAATCGACCCGGCCCTGCTGCACGGGAAGCAGGCGGGCCACGTCGGACGTTGCGGGCAGAACGCGGAGCGAGATGTCATAGGCATTGCCAAGCGCCGTGCCAAGCGCGACTGCCTGGTTGTAGGACGCCGCGCCCACGTCGTAGGACGTGACCGACAGGTTGCTCGGCAACTCCACCTCCTGCGTTTGCGCAAAAGCTGGCTGGATTGCCGCGGCCAAAATGAAAGCAGCTGCGCCGCCCATGAGGGTGTGTTTCAACATCTCTCCTCCTCCAAGAGTGTCTGGTGCCGATTATTGGTGTTGGCATCTTATGTGACTGCGGCTCGGCGGGGCAGAACCAGCCTCGACCCGTTCCGCCTGCCGGAATGGCGAATTCATTCAGGAAAGCCGAGGAGCGCCTTGGTCTCGAGATACTCCTCGAAGCCGAAACGCCCAAATTCCCGTCCATTGCCCGACTGCTTGTAACCCCCGAAGGGAAGACTGCGATCAAAGCCCGCGCCGTTGTAGTAAACGCGGCCAGCGCGAAGACGGTTGGCAATGCGGCGAGCACGCACCGGGTCGCTCGACTGAACGAAGCCGGCAAGGCCGAAGGGCGTGTCGTTGGCCAGCTCTACTGCCTCATCCTCGGTCTGATAGCTTAGGATCGACAGGACTGGGCCAAAGATCTCCTCTCGCGAGATGCGCATGTCGGGTAGCACGTCGGCAAACACCGTGGGGCGCACGTAATAACCGCGATTGAGCCCGTCGGGCCGCCCGGTGCCCCCGGCGACAAGCGTTGCGCCCTCGTCGATGCCGGCTTGGATCAGGTCCTGCACCTTGTCGTATTGCGCGCGGCTGACCAGCGGGCCAAGGCCGGTGGATGGGTCGGTCGGATCGCCGACGCGGATGGCTGCCACAGCCGCGCGGGCGGCGGATCTGGCGGTGTCCATGTGGGCGTGCGGCACAAGCATGCGCGTCGGCGACTGGCAGTTCTGCCCCGCATTGGTGAAGCAGGCATGCACGCCCGCCCCGACCGCAGCGGGCATGTCGGCATCGCCGAGGATGATGTTGGCGGATTTGCCGCCCAACTCCTGCGCCACGCGCTTGACCGAGTCGGCGGCCAGCTTGGCAACGCGGATGCCCGCTTGGGTCGAGCCGGTGAAAGAGATCATGTCTATGCCGGGATGGGCGGCAATCGCCTCTCCGACCTCGGGCCCGTCGCCGTTCACGAGGTTGAAGACGCCCGCCGGCACCCCGGCCTCGTGGATGATCTCGGCCAGCAGCATCGCGCTGAGCGGCGCGATCTCGCTGGGTTTCAGCACTACCGTGCAGCCCGTGGCAAGGGCCGGCGCGACCTTGGAGGCGACTTGGTTCAGGGGCCAGTTCCAGGGCGTGATGAGCCCGCACACGCCGATAGGTTCGCGCCGGACGCGCCCGACCCCCTCGGCCCATTCGAACTCGAAGCTCTGCAGGACGCGGTGCGCCTCTTCGAAGTGGAAGAGTGCGACGGTGGCCTGCCTTTCGGTCGAAAAGGTGATCGGGGCGCCCATCTCTGCTGTCATCATCCGGGCCAGTTCGGGCAGGCGCCCGCGAAAGCCTTCGATGATGGCGGCAAGCCAGGCAAGTCGCTGCTCGCGGCTGGTTTCCGAGAAGGCGGGAAAAGCCCGGCGCGCGGCGGCGACGGCCTTGTCCACATCGGCCTTCGTACCAAGGCTGATCCGGCCGATGGCCTCTTCGGTTGCGGGGTTCTCGATCGCCAGGCTTCGCGGGGCAATCGGGGCAACCCATGTGCCTGCGATGTAGAAAGACGTGCGGTCGTACATGGAAGCTCCCCTGCTTGGTCCAAAGCGGATGCGCCGGTTCCTGTCCGCCGGATCGGCCTCCACCGGTTGCGGGCCCATCTTGCGCAAGGCTCGCCCAGACCGGAACCGCGGGCAAGCCAGCGTTCCGCCAGTCGAAACCGTTCCCCTTGCCGGTTGCGGCACCGGGTTGCGCCCCCCTAACTGCGGGACAAGGACGAAGGAGATCTTGCGTGGCAATCACCTACGACATCCTGCGTGGAGTGGCCCGCGATCTATACGGCTGGTCCCTGATGAAGGTTCCCGCCGACACGATGGCAGCGC
>Ga0209347_1005594_pt1 | contig 11819 bp, 11 predicted proteins | sample AutmiccommuBRH23_FD_187382 | JGI IMG/M metagenome (GOLD analysis project Ga0209347, IMG submission 187382) | Deep subsurface microbial communities from Mt. Terri, Switzerland - Autotrophic microbial communities BRH/23 (SPAdes) (version 2) | ecosystem: Environmental > Aquatic > Deep subsurface >...
CAGCACTTCCATCTCAGTATTATCTGCCAGCAGCCTTTCCAAGGTCTTTTTGCCCACTCCCGGCAAGTTTTGCAGGGGAATCTGGTGCTTGTACCGCGGCCTGTACGGTGGTGAGATAGGTCTTTCGTTGTCCCGAATCAAATAAATCCTGTCCAGTACTCCCTGAACCACCTTGCGACCGTCAGCCTTGGTTCCACATTCGGTACACGCCATTACCGGAGGCTCTTCACTGACAGTAACGCCGCATTCTTCACAGTAGGTCCGGTGATATTTGCCCAGTTTGGGATCAAAACCGTAATTGCCCACAACTGCCCGCCCGTCCTCCCTGTGAAGGGCCATCACCAATTCATCATAGGTCGGTTCCTGCAGCCTCATAATGTTGTACTCCCTGCCTATTTTGGGCAGTGAATGGGCATCCGAATTACTGACAAAACTCTTCCCGGCCAACTCGGAAATCATATCAGCGTATTCTGAATCCGCACTCAACCCAAGTTCTATGGCAGGTATCGCTGCCCAGGCTTCGGGCGTGAAAATTTCGCGCCAACTTTTGATACAGTTTCCATACACTCCCTTGTGCGGCGTGAACGCATGGGCGGGAATAAGTATCCCCCCTAAGTGATTAACGATTTCCCACACTTCCTGCATCGACAGGTAACACTTTTGTGAACTCAAATCGGAGTTCTTAATTCTGCCCGGTGCTGATACTTCCAGTGTAAATTGGCGCATCATGAACAGATGCGGAAAGTAACATAAACAGTGGGCGCTGCGTTCCCTGAGCAAACCTGATTCGTCAGTAACCTTTTCTGTAGTCTCTACTTCGCCGCCCAAAATCAGGGTAATGGAATCTTTATAGCGCAGGCCTCCACCATCCAGAGCCCGGAGGTATCCTATATCGACCAGGTACTGCAGGTCTTTCTGCACTACCGGTGATGAGGCATCAACAATGCTCACTATTTCAATGCCCTTGCGGACCATACATTCCTCCAGAATGTTGTGGACAGTCAGGCTCCGGGCAGCAGTGATCTTAACAGGCATCCCATCCCCTGCCCGGCCGATATGAACATGTAAGTCGACGAAGTAGTTTTGCATAAGACCTCCGTTAATTATGAAACTCAGATAGCCTAATACATGCATACTAACGGAAACAAAGCATATACTACTCCCGATTACGGAATGAACGGAGGTAGTATATGCTTACTGAACTCATCTTTAAAGACCGTTTTTATATCTGCGGAACAGCCAAAGAAGTTCTCCAACGCCTGGCCGAACACCGTCAACGCTACACCACCGTAAAAGAACTTCTAAATTACATGTCTCCCAGATAGTCAGTTAACCACTAGCCGCTAGCCGCTATTTTAATATACTACGTGCTTGCTGGCATATATCCCGGCAGCCCCAGCGGCCAGGAAATACTCCTTATCCTGCGACATGGTCCGGCCCATCGTAGTCACCACAATATCCCTCTCCATCAGATACAGTAAGGCCGGCTCGCCGTCCTCCACCACTACTTTATGGTTAGCGGCAATCCCTGATCTTAACAATTGTTTGTTAACATAACTTTCCTTGATGGGCTCCAGAGCCGGTAAAACAACGGTGCAGGGTGTAACAGCAATCTTCTGAAGGACCGTCTGTGTATGGTGGCTTAGTCCTATGTGCCTCTCCCGCGAATCTACAAAACTAATCCTGGGAATGGCAATGGGCATGCCTTCCATAATATTAACGGCGTTAATATTCTCACCCTGTTCTATGCCGGTAAAGCCATACTTTGTGCCGGTGCCGACTACCCCCGGGCCCATAGACACAATAATTACATCGGCTCCGGCGGCCTCTTTGGCGGCAATCAGCCCGGTATATATATTAACTGCTTCATAATCGCCTCCGAAGGCATGTCCAACTGTAACGGTTGCATCCACCAGGCCTTTTTCCTTTAGTTCGGCCACGGTCCTGCTCATCTGAATGGGTAACGCTGCCCCGTCAGTCATAATGTACACTACCCGAAGCCGCCCGCTGCTCCCAACCTTCACCCCGGATGCGGCCGGGGCCAGCATGCTATGCAAGGTACCCACAATGACCGGCGTTTTCTTCATCGACGTAAAATCCATAATTTTGGAACGGTTGGGGTTCAACTCTTCCTCCACCGCGAAGCACTTGACCTGGCAGGGTGTATACCTCAGCTTCATGATATGGCCCATTTCATCAACATCAGCAGCCCGGACATTGAGATTAGCCATAACGAAGTGATAACCTCCACTTCCCAGGCCTGCATGTACAGCAGTGGTATTGAGTGTGACTTCATCACCGGGCTGGACAAGCCCCGTAATAAAATCATAATTCAAAGCCTTTTCGGTATTTCCCTCGACTTCGACCGATATTTCTGTTACGCCCCGGGCACTGTTGATTATTTCTTTAACCATGCCGCGTCTGATTCTGATCAAACGACCACCCCCATTAGGCCAACCCGGACCTTCATTAAAACTTATATTCAGCACCAATTTTGATAATCTCCAGCAAATAACGGACATTAAGAACAAGGTTCTCGATAGTAATAAACTCCTCTGTTGAATGGACCTTGCTCATCCCGATACCCAAGTTGACGGTAGGAATGCCGTATCCATTCAGGATATTAGCATCACTGCCCCCTCCGGTACTAACCATCACCGGCTGCTGGCCAATATTTGCAGCGGCTTTGACAGCAATCCCGATAACCGGATGGTCCTCTTCAAGCTTTAGCCTCGGATACAGGAGTTCCTTCTCCACCTTAGCCTGAGCTCCCTTTTCAGCAGCTGCCCGGGTCAAAATGTCTATAATATTGTCTGTTTCGGTTTCGAGTTTTACCGGGTCGATACTCCTGGTTTCACCCTCGATATTCACCAGGTCTGGAATTATATTTGTCGCTTTGCCACCGCTGATTACACCGATGTTAGCTGTAGTTTCATCATCCAGGCGCCCTAATTTCATTTTAGCGATAGCTTTAGATGCTACCTGTATTGCATTTATGCCTTCCTCCGGGCATAACCCGGCATGGGCCGCCTTGCCAAAGATACTGGCTTTTATCCTATACTGGGAGGGTGCCCTGGTAATTATTGTTCCTGCGGGACCATCACAGTCAAGGACATAGGCCATTTTCGACTTTAACCGTTTATTATCCAGATTTTTTGCCCCTTTAAGTCCACCCTCCTCAGCCACTGTTAAAACAATTTCAATATCCCCATGTGGTATCTTTTGCTCCTGAAGAATAGTAAGGGCCTCAATAATGGCGCAGATACCAGCCTTATCATCCGAACCAAGTACCGTTGTTCCGTCAGAGTATATAACTCCTTCCCTGATCACAGGTTTAACCCCGCGGCCTGGTTCAACTGTATCCATATGGGCACTAAATAACAAGGTAGGCGCATCTGAAAGGCTTCCTTTAATGAAACAAATCAGGTTACCTGTCTGGTCGTCACACGTGTTGCCGATGGCTTTTCCGGCATTGTCCTCAGTTACCTCAAGCCCCATATCAGATAACTTTTTAATAAGGTAGTCAGCCAACTGCCTTTCATGAAGTGTAGGAGAGTCTATCTGAACAAGTCGTAAAAATTCTTCCACAATCCTATCTTTATTTATCATAAAAATCCTCCCAACCAGATTCTATTTTATTGAAAATTTTACCATTATATTCTGTCCACAATTATCAAATATATGTAATGCATGAATAATATTCCACTCTAAAATAAGATTATCCTCCATGTCCCATGCCAGCCTAATATTAAAGCCAGGGCATCTTATCAGTATCGTCGCCCCGCAGGATTGGAGTTATTATGGATTGCAGCGGCTCCGGAATATCTTTGAGCCTAAGTTCATCGATTTTGGTAATCTCCACAGTTTCCATTTTAAGCCTCTGAGCCAGTTCCCTGGCCGTCAAGCCCTGATTTTTTCTCAGTTCTTTGACAGTTTTTTTTCGGTAGGAGTTAAAAAAGAACATGTTTACCCCCATTATTATTTAATACGTTCAAAAGTAACTTTTTTGTACTGTATTCTTGGAAATTTTCTGCCATCCTGCTTAATGTAAAGAAAAAAGATAACTAAACCGACCGCAGAGAACGCAAAGGCGCAGAGAGGCTAGTGCTGACGCGTCATTGGTTCGTTTATTTAATAAAAAAGGCCGCTAAGCAGCGACCTCAAACTCTAACTTTTCACTTGCAAACTCTGTACGACCTCTGCTCCTAGTTCTAGAGCCTGCCGGTTGAGAGGAATCAGGTTATGCCTCCGTTCGGGAAGCACCTTCTTTAGAGACTCTATAATTGCATCGATACTTACCACTTTAGTCAGCTCTAAATATGCTCCCAGTATTACTATGTTTGCTACCTTCGAACTACCGAGCTTTTCCGCCTGTTCGTTTCCTTCTATTTCAAAAACGCGGATATCCTGACGCGAGACTTTTTGGGTGACCAGTGAACTGTTAATGATGAGCAGTCCGCCAGGTTGAACTGTAGGTTCGAATTTATTCAGGGACGGCTGATTCATGATTATTACTGAGGTGGGCTCTGTAAAGATGGGAGAGCTTATTTGCCTATCCGAGACTGTAACAGAACAGTTTGCTGTTCCCCCGCGCATTTCAGGGCCATAGGACGGTATATAAGCTACATGTTTGCCTTCTATCATTCCCGCGTAAGTCAGCAGCTGGCCCATGGACATTACGCCCTGGCCTCCGAATCCTGCTATAATAAGTTCTTCGAGCATTAGCGGGCCACCTCCTCAGGCACCTTAAATTCACCTAAGGGGAAATAGGGGATCATGTTTTTTTCGAGCCATTTCACAGCTTCTATTGGGCTAATTCCCCAGTTGGTGGGACAGGTTGAAAGTATTTCAACAATGGAGAAACCATCTTTGTTGATTTGTGCTTTGAAAGCCTTTTTTATAGCCTTTTTGGCTTTGAGGATATTGGCTGGATTATGTACTGAAACCCTAGCCGCGTAGGACACTCCATCGAGGACGGACAGCATTTCGGTCATTTTAACGGGGTAACCGGAGTGGTTTTCATCGCGGCCAAAAGGTGTGGTAGTAGACTTTTGCCCGACAAGGGTCGTGGGAGCCAGCTGACCGCCGGTCATACCGTAGATAGTATTGTTGACAAACAGCACGGTAACTTTTTCTCCCCTGGCGGCAGCATGGACAATCTCAGCAGTACCGATAGCGGCAAGGTCACCGTCTCCCTGATAAGTGAAGACAACATTATCGGGATGCACTCTCTTAATTCCGGTTGCTACCGCCGGAGCCCGCCCATGAGCGGCTTGGTGCATATCCAGGTCCCAGTAATCATATGCAAAAACAGCACAGCCAACAGGGGCAATACCGATAGTTTTATCCTGGATATCCAGTTCATCGATAACTTCAGCTGCCAGCCTGTGAATGACGCCGTGAGTACAGCCGGGGCAGTAATGCATCTGCTTTTCGGTCATAGTCTGCGGCCTCTTAAAAACCGTCTTCATTACTGGTTACCCCCTTCCAGAATCTTTTTCATCTCCTCGTACAACTGCGACTTGGCAGGAATCATTCCGCCTGTACGGCCATAGAAATATACCGGCTTATGGCCGTTTACGGCCAGGCGGACATCTTCCACCATCTGGCCGGTACTCATTTCTACTGCAAGGAAAGCCTTGGCGTATTCTCCGGCACGTCTAAACGGCTCGTCAGGGAACGGCCACAAACTTATTGGCCTGATTAGGCCGGCCTTAATACCTTCCTGGCGTGCCTGGTCGACTACCGCTTTACATATCCGGGCCGTGCTCCCGTAGGCAGCAAAGATAATCTCGGCATCATCGGCAAAATATGATTCATACCTTTTTTCTCGCTTCGCTACTGCTTCGTACTTATCCTGAAGTTTTTGACAGAACTGCTCCAGGTCCTCCGGGATAATGTATAAGGAATTAATTATATTTCTTTGCCGCCCACGTGCCCCGGTAGTTGCCCAGGGCTTTTCGGGGGCTGACCTGATTTCAGTTGTCTTAAACTCCACCGGCTCCATCATCTGGCCTAATATCCCGTCTCCCAGAATCATCACCGGATTGCGGTACCTGTCGGCTATTTCAAAAGCTTCCATGGTTATATCAACAAGTTCCTGGACTGAAGCCGGTCCAAAGACAATAACACGATAGTCGCCATGTCCCCCACCCTTTGTAGCCTGAAAGTAATCGGACTGGGCAGGAGCAATATTACCGAGGCCTGGGCCACCCCTGACCATATTGACGATGACACATGGAAGTTCGGCTCCAGCGATATACGAAATGCCTTCCTGCTTCAGACTGATGCCCGGACTGGAAGAAGAAGTCATTACCCTTGCCCCTGCACCGGCGGCTCCATAAACCATATTAATGGCCGAAACCTCACTTTCCGCCTGGACGAAGGTACCTCCTACCTCAGGTAATCTTTTGGCCATATATTCAGGTATTTCATTCTGAGGCGTAATGGGATAACCGAAGAAAAACTTGCAGCCTCCAATTATGGCAGCTTCAGCCAACGCCTCGTTCCCCTTCATTAGAACCTTGCCCAACTAATTCTCCTCCTTTTCCACTTCAATTGCCACATCAGGACACATCACAGCGCAAAGTGCACAGCCTTTACATTTGGACTGGTCTGTGACCACTGCCGGATGGTAACCGAGGGCATTTAGCTGCTTGGACATAGTTATCAGGCCCTGTGGGCATGCTGTTGTACAAAGTTCACAGCCCTTGCAGCGGTTTTCGAGAATAATAGCCCGTCCTTTGGCCATCTGTATTCCTCCTTAATTTTTGTTTACTCCCACGGAGCCTTCATCTGCCTTTTAATCTCCAAGACCGGCAGTCCGAGGCCGCAAATCTCAGGTGACCGGGCTAAGCCGGATTCAACAGCAATAAACCTAACAGGCAGGCCAAGTGAGGAAGAAGCGCTCAACACCGTGCGATGCCCAAATAATATATTCTCAAGGGTAGTTTCACAATGTAAGTTCGGATTACTGATAAGAGCGGTAACTTTTAATCTACTGGCCCCCTCAATTTTGGTTAAAACATCATTTATTTCATCCGTATTGGCCGTAGAAGGGCGATATGGGTTAACTACAAAAAGCAGTTCATATTCATCTTCCGCAATCTGGTGGCGAAACCTGCCCACTGCCCGGGCTCCGGCTTCATTGCCGCCCAGGTCCGCAATCACCCGCGCTGCACTGTCTTTCAGGACTCCACCAATCCGTGGGGACAGAGCCGGCACGTCAGTATCAAAATAATCCTCAGCTGAGGCAATCACAGTGATTCCGTTCAATTTCAAAGATTCTCTGACTTCCCGGGACCGAAAATACGGGTTGATGAAATCTAGGTCAACGAGTACAGTCTGGATGGCCGGAGTGTTAACATGCAGCGCATAATTTAGCGCTATCTCGGTTTTTCCACTCCCATAATGACCGGTAAAAATTGAAATTCTCTTACTGCCGTAAAAAAGCATTTTGTTCCTTCCTTATTTTTTGTCCTGATCAAGCTCCCTGATTTCAACCCTGCGGATTTTGCCGCTGATGGTTTTCGGGAGTTCATCGACAAATTCGATTATTCTCGCAACTACATCATAAGCGAAATTGAAGTTGTTGGGAATATGTATGTTGATGTTCTCTATGAAATCTTCGTAAGAACTGACTATAAGTTCACAAAACTCTTGTTTCTTTCGACATCAATTAATACTTATTCCTCTTTAATTGTAAAAGTTTTTGGTCAATTCATCTGAAGTTTAACACAACTGTACTAAATACTATACAAATTATTGGATTTATATAAAAAAACGTGCCATTCCGGCACGCTCAGTTAATTAATAGTTTTTCGCTTCCTCAATACCTGCAAGGACTCTAAGGCCGCCTGCTGCCAGTGCTTTCAACTCATCTTCACCAGGGAAAACCTTCACCGGGGCTATAAAACTAATTCGATCTATAATTAACCCGACGAGCATTTCGCTGTGGGCCAGTCCACCGGTAATTACGACTGCGTCTACACTGCCCTTGAGGACTGTACTGCATGCGCCAATTTCTTTTGCCACCTGGTAAGCCATGGCCTCATATACCAGCCTAGCCTTTTCTTCACCCTGCCTAATGCGATTCTCCACTTCCATGGCGTCATTAGTCCCCAGGTAGGCCACTAATCCACCGTTCCCGACAAGTCTTTTGAGCATTTCCTCTTCAGTATACTGGCCGCTGAAGCATAACTCCACTAACCTCGCCGCCGGTATGCCCCCCGTTCTCTCTGGGGAAAACGGACCTTCACCCCCAACGGCGTTATTTACATCGATGACCCTGCCTTTTAAATGAGCGCCAACTGATATTCCCCCACCAAGGTGAGCGACGACCAGATTAACCTGGTCATATTCCCGTCTCATTTCCTCTGCCGCTCTTCTGGCAATCTCCTTTTGGTTAAGGGCATGGAAAAGGCTCTCCCGGGGATTCTCAGGCATTCCGGAAATACGGGCAATGGGTTCCATTTCATCAATACATACCGGATCAACAATAAAGGCAGGAATGTTCAAGATGTCAGCAATTGAATGCGCCAACAGGCCTCCCAGGTTAGATGCATGAGATCCCCGTTCAGCAAATCTGAGGTCTTTCATCATATTTTCATTAACTAGATATGTGCCTCCCGGGATTGGCTTTAACAAGCCTCCCCTGCCAATCACCGAGTCAAGCTCCTCGAGACTGACCCCGGAATTTTCCAATGCCTCCATGACCAAGTTCCGCCTGTATTCAAACTGCTCTGCCATTGTACTGTAACTGGATAAATCCTTGTTGCTGTGCCTGAGGTTAGTGGAATCTATAGGCTCCAAGTCTTTAAAAACAGCAATTTTAGTGGAAGTAGAACCCGGATTTATTACCAACTGCATAAAACTTTTCATCGTTACGACCTCCTGAACGGTTTTACCCTCGGAATTTATTTTCCTGATTAATGTATCGTTTTATACTACCTACCTAATTATAAAAAATTAGAGTTGTGTGCACTACACAACCCCTTGATATTACTATGTCAAAATTTATAATTATTAGCCCTTTGGGAACCGCTCGTTCATAAATTAAGTTATACCACTTTCAATGTATCTGTTGTCATCTTTTTTCCTTTTTCTGCGGTGTTCTCGTCCCTGGCTTCCCGTGTATCTTTACTGGTCATCAGAACGCTTAAAGCAACAGACGCCATTTTTGTTTCATGGGAGTCGGCCCGTGAAGTTATTATTACCGGGACTTTAGCTCCCACAACTACTCCGGTTATCTTGGCCTTGCCCAGGAAAACCAGCGCTTTATATAAAGCGTTGGCCGCATCGATATTGGCCAGAACGAGGATATCGGCCTGGCCGGCCACCGGGCCGGCCACACCTTTGGCGCGAGCAGATTCCTTGGATAGGGCTAAATCCAAGGACAAGGGTCCATCAATGACACAATTCTTAATCTGGCCTCTTTCACCCATTTTGGCCAGAAGAGCTGCATCCACACTGCTTGGCATATCCGGATTGACTAATTCCTGCCCGGCTATGACAGCAACCTTCGGTGTATCGATGCTTAGGGATGAGGCCACAGAGACCGCATTTTTGATCATATCAACTTTTTGCTCAAAAGTCGGCATTATGTTTAATCCCGCATCAGTCATCAGCATCAGGCGGTCATATGACGGTGACTCAAAAACAGAAACATGGCTCAAAGTCAGGCCTATCCGCAATCCAATATTTTTGTCCAAAACATTTTTAAGTACCATAGGTGAATGAACCGCACCCTTTAGCAGAATGTCGGCCTTCCCAGTGTGGCAAAGCAGAACTGCTCTTCTCACGGCCCCTTCCTGTTCGGGTTCGTTTAGAACTTCAAAATTACCAATGTCAATTTTTCTTTCGCAAGCTATTCGGTTAATCTCGAGGGCATCACCAATGAGAATGGCTCTGGCAATTCCAGTTTCCTGGCAGGTCCTAGCCGCTTCGAGTACCTCACCATCCTGGGCTACTGCCACAGCTACGGTTTTGGGAGAACACTTCTTAGCTTCGGTAATCATTTCATCAAAGCTTCTCACCACAATCACCTCTTTCGCGGTCCTAAGAAAAATATATATAATATACTTAATGCAATTTTAATGCCAATTTTGAAGTGAATCAGTTATCTTTATATAAAACGGCGAAAGTGGCAAAACAAAGGGTTTTAATCTATCCTTGCATATATATTATTCAGTTACATACCACGAATAATTTTGCAGACATAATGTTTTCTTGCACGCAAAATTTTTCACGCCAATCCATGCTTCTCCAACTTATAATAAAGGCTTCTGGTCGCTATGCCCAACATTCTTGCCGCAGTAGTTTTGTTGCCTTTTGTTTTTGCCAGAACCTCCTGGAGAACCTTCTTTTCCACAGAGTCCAGGATTTCTCCCAGAGATTGGTTATTATCTATGTTATATACGTCGCCAGCCACATGACTGTTGTTCTGCCAAGGCTGGCTCGAGGCAGTGTTTCCGAGGGGTGGTACATACTGGGGCAGGATGATTTCTTCACTATAATTCATATTGATAATAGTCCGGGCTACCACGTTTTCCATTTCCCGGACATTCCCCGGCCAGTCATAATTCATAAAGATTTCGATTACCTCCGGTGCCATTTCAGCCACTTTGCGGCCATACTCAAGGCCCAGCTTTTGGCGAAAATAGGCGGCCAACAACGGAATATCTTCTTTCCGTCCCCTCAACGGAGGAATAAATACAGGAACAACGTTCAGTCTATAATATAAATCTTCTCTAAAGGTGCCCTCAATAATTTGCTGTTCCAGATTGGAGTTTGTCGCCCCAATAACCCTGACGTTGATGGGCACCTGTTTTGTGCCGCCCACCCGGACAAGCTCTTTTTCCTGCAGTACCCGGAGAAGTTTAGCCTGTAAACCTAAATTCACGTCTCCAATTTCATCAAGAAAAATAGTTCCCCCATCTGCCTCTTCAAAGTAACCTTTTTTTCCACCCTTGTTAGCTCCGGTGAAGGCTCCGGGTTCATATCCGAACAGCTCGCTCTCCAACAAAGATTCGGCAATAGCGGCACAATTAACTCGCACAAAAGGGCCTTTCCGGCGATTGCTGGCATGATGAATAGCATGAGCAAACAGTTCTTTGCCGGTTCCGCTCTCGCCTCTAAGCAAAACGGTGGCCGGTGTATCAGCTGCGTGTTTGGCCTGATCAATAGCGGCATTAATTAACTCGGATGCACCAATAATATCTTCAAAGGTGTATTTAGCTGTCATACGCCGGATTAGGCTTTTGGCATGTTCGAGTTCTTCAGTGAGTTTACGGATCTCCGATATATCCTGAATAATTCCCACACTGCCCTTTAGCTCGCCGTCAATAATAATCGGAGCAACATTAACTACGACCGCGCGTTTATTAGGACCAACCTTCATGCTCACCCCACGCACAGGCTTTCGAGTTTGCAAGACCTTCATGTGCATACTTTCGCCCTCTGCGATATCCACTGTGCAATGTTTATTCAACACATCTGCTTCTGTAAGCCCTGTAATTCTTGTGTAAGCCGGATTGATAAGTATACCGTACCCCTTTTCGTCAACTACAGAAATAGCATCTTCGGTTGAATAGAGAATTGCTTCCAACAGACTTCTAACTTCTCTTAAGTCAGTCATCTGCCGATTTAGTTCCTTCATTTCGGTTATGTCCCGGAAGATTGCCACTGCACCTTCAATGTTACCCTGCTGATCTCTTACAGGCACACGATTTGTAATGATGCTGTAATTACCAACGTTCTGCTGCTGGCTTAATTCAGGTTTACCTGTCTCCATCACCACCGGCAGTCTGGAATTGGGAATT
>Ga0209347_1005595_pt1 | contig 11819 bp, 12 predicted proteins | sample AutmiccommuBRH23_FD_187382 | JGI IMG/M metagenome (GOLD analysis project Ga0209347, IMG submission 187382) | Deep subsurface microbial communities from Mt. Terri, Switzerland - Autotrophic microbial communities BRH/23 (SPAdes) (version 2) | ecosystem: Environmental > Aquatic > Deep subsurface >...
CCGAATCACCAGCCGATCCACCACGGCGGCGATGTCGTGCTTCTTGGTCTTGGCCAGATTGGGGAGGTTGTGGATGTCGTGGATGGTGCCGTCCACGCGGACGCGGACGAACCCTTCCCGCTGGATATTGGCGAAGATGTCTTTGTGCTCGCCTTTCTGGCCGCGGATCAGCGGGGCGCAGACCTGGACTTTGGTCCCTTCGGGCCGGCTGACGATCGATTCGACGATCTGGGAGGAATGCTGGCTGGTGATCTCCCGCCCGCAGACCCAGCAGTGAGGCTGGCCCACCCGGGCGAAGAGCAGCCGGAAGTAGTCATAGATCTCGGTCGTCGTGGCCACCGTCGAGCGCGGGTTGCTGCTGGCGCTTCGCTGCTCGATGGCGATCGTCGGCGGCAGGCCCGAGATTTCGTTCACGGCGGGCTTTTGCATCTGCTCGAGGAACTGCCGGGCGTAGGCGCTGAGCGATTCGACGTACTTGCGCCGGCCTTCGGCGTAGATCGTATCGAACGCCAGCGAACTTTTGCCCGAGCCGCTGATGCCCGTAATCACGACGAGCTTGTCGCGGGGGATGTCCAGACTGATGTTCTTGAGGTTGTGCTCGGAAGCACCCTCGATTCGGATGACCTTCTCTGTATGATCGACCATATATTCAACGAACCAGGTTCTTCGATTTCCATCTCTGTGGCGACGGCTCCACCCGAGGATGTGCCCCCGCTCCCACGCGGGTCGGCACAAACCAGTTATTGTAGCACACCGGCCCCAAAAGGGTAAATCCCCCCTCGCGGGATTCGTGCGAAGCGGGCAAAACCGGTATTTCTACGTAGCTGGTGGGCATTTTGTTGCTATCCTGAGCCTTGTCGGTCTTGCCAGAGAGGCCGCCTTCGCCTAAGATAGTCGGAAATCGAGCGCTAATTGGAGAATGGTATGCCGGTAATCTCCATGTTCTATGGGATTATTGTTTCGCTCTACTTCCAGGACAGCAAACGTCATCACCGGCCTCACATCCACGTGAGATACCAGGACGACGAAGCCGTGCTCGGGATTCCCGAGGGCGATCTGTTGGAGGGAGCCCTGCCTCCCAGCAAGATGAAATTGGTTTCTGCTTGGATCGAGATACACAAGGATGATCTCATGGCGGACTGGCAGCTCGCAGTCAGCGGACAGCAGCCATTCCGAATCGAGCCGTTGAGGTGAACTATGAATCCGAGAGTCAGAAATGTAGTGGCAAGAGACGATTACAGTCTGGAGATCACCTTCACGAATGGTGAAGTGAGGATTTTTGATTGTAGCCATCTCCTCGATTTCGGCGTGTTCGCGGAATTCCAGGACATCAACTATTTCAAACAAGCTCGTGTCGAGGGCGGGACTGTGGCATGGCCCCACGAGCAGGACATCTGTCCAGATACGCTCTATGAAGACTCATCGCCTTTCACTTCGGATGATCCAGCCACTGGCATTGACATCGCGCGCCGCTGAGAATGGCCGACGCCTGTCTTTTCAGTGCGGGGAGAGAGAAGAATGGGCCTTGACAGTGTGGAACTCGTGATCAGCTTCGAAGAAGCCTTCGGCATCCAATTGAAGGACGAGGAAGTGACCGATACCAGGACGCCGCGGATGGTCATCGATCTGATCTTCTCCAAGCTAAAGGCGAGCGAGGAGAGCACTTGCCGGAGCCAGCGGGCCTTCTACCGGATCAGAAAGATCCTCATGGCGACTCTGGGCCTGGAGCGGCTCGGTCTTGATGAATCCGAATACACGGAAGATTCACGCTTTGTCGAAAATTTCCGGATCGACTCATGAGGAGGGCGACAAGATGTCAGCGGCAGCGGTGATCATCGTGCGGATCAAGCGGGTCTTTGCGTTCCTGCGGGAGCGACAAGCGATATCTCCCAAATCCGCCATTCCTGAATCTGAAGTTCCCTATTCGGACCGGTGGTATTACAGACGGCTGATTGATTACGGAGCCGTCAAGAGAGTCGGCGACCGGTGTTATCTTGACGAGAGTCTCGCTCAGGCGTACCTGAAGGACTGGCGAAGACGAGGTTTCAGGTTCATGGCCTTGGCGGCTCTGGCGTTCGCCGTGCTGTGGCTGATTTGGGCGATGATAAACTGAGGCAGTTGGGACTCAATGATGAATCAGATGGACATCGACTACGACAAGATCGATGATTGCACGCTGGCGCTGCTGTACTTGGTTACGTCCCAGGACAAGTATGGTGCCCGGGCGTGGAAGTCGTTCGACTGGGATACCATGGACCGGCTCCACGAGAAAGGCTACATCTCCGACCCCAAGAGCAAGGCCAAGTCCGTTGCGGTCAGCAAGGAAGGGTTGGCGCGGGCCAAGGAGTTGTTCGAGCACTTTTTCGTCATGCAGGGAGGCGGCGGTCCGATGGAACGATTCAAAACGGGCGAGTAGGGAAGGGCGGATTACTGAGGCTGCACGAATGGAATCTGTCGTACGTCGAGGCCCGGCAGTTGCAGACGGAGCTTGCGAGGCGGGTGCAGGTTGTTCCTTTGCCGAAGGAGCCGCGACTCATCGCCGGGCTCGATTGTGCGTTCAGCCCGGATGGCCGGCGGGTCTTTGCCGCGGCGGTTCTGCTGGAGGTTGCCGACGCGCGGGACGGTTCTTCTGGACTGAAGGTCGCTGAAACCGTCGGAGCCGAGCAGGAGACGCGGTTTCCTTATATACCGGGTTTGCTGTCGTTTCGTGAGGCCCCGGTGTGCCTGGAGGCGGCGGGGCGGCTCAGCCGAGAGCCGGATCTGTATGTCGTTGATGGACAAGGAGTTGCGCATCCGCGGCGGCTTGGGCTGGCCTCGCATTTGGGGCTGTTTCTCGAGAAGCCGACCATCGGCTGCGCCAAGAGCCGGCTGATCGGGGCGTTCGACGAGCTTGGTGAGGAGAAAGGGGCCTGGAGCCCCCTACGGGATGGCGACGAGGTGATCGGGGCGGTGGTCCGGACGCGGAGCCGGGTCAAGCCGATCTTCGTCTCCGTTGGGCACAGGTGTCTGCTGGAGGACGCAATTCGCATAACTCTCTACTGTACAACGAGATATCGCATACCGGAGCCCACGCGGCTGGCCCATCAGGCGGTCAGCCGGCTTCGCCGGAAATAATTCCTGTATGTCCCACGGGTCCCATGCGTCTTATTAATCCAGTTGCTCTTGAAAGCCGGCTGCTCTTCGGGTAGTTAGGAACATTTCCGCAGCCTGTGACGTAGTAATGCGTTGTTTTTGGTGTGCAACGGCCCGCTCATCCGGCGGGTCGAGGTTCGAGGGACCTGACGGTATTTATAACCCTGGTTGGAGTAAGTCTTTATGGCGATGGACGTAAAGCAGATCGGCGGCTTGGTCCAGGAGAAAAGCGAATTCGTGCGGTCGCTGTTTTCCGAGCTCGACAAGGTGATCGTGGGACAGCGATACATGCTCGAACGGATGCTCATTGGCCTCTTGGCTAACGGGCATATCCTGTTGGAGGGCGTGCCGGGGCTGGCCAAGACGCTGGCCGTGACGGTTTTGTCCCGGGCGATCGATGCGGACTTCCACAGGATCCAGTTCACGCCGGACCTGCTGCCGGCCGACCTGATCGGTACCCAGATCTACCGCCAGTCCGATGGCGAGTTCGTCACCCGCAAGGGACCCATCTTCGCCAATATCATCCTGGCCGATGAGATCAACCGGGCCCCCGCCAAGGTGCAAAGCGCGCTGCTCGAATCCATGCAGGAACGCCAGGTCTCCATCGGCGAGCAGACGTACGCCTTGCCCACTCCCTTCCTGGTCCTGGCGACGCAGAACCCCATCGAGCAGGAGGGGACGTATCCGCTGCCCGAGGCCCAGCTCGACCGCTTCATGCTCAAGCTCAAGATCGACTACCCGAACAAAGAGCAGGAGCGGCAGATCCTCGACCGCATGGCCGTGACCGACAAGAAGTTCGACATCAAGCCGGTGATCAAGCCCCGTGACATTGCGGAGGTGCGGGCCGTCGTCGATGAGATTTACATCGATGAGAAGGTCAAGGACTACATCGTGGACATCGTCTGCGCCACGCGGGATCCGCACAAGTACGGCCTGAAGATCGGTAGCTTCATTAACTACGGGGCGTCGCCCCGGGCGACGATCTATCTGGCTGTCGCGGCCAAGGCCCACGCCTTCCTCCAGCAGCGGGGCTATGTCACGCCGCAGGATGTCAAGAGCATCGGACCCGACGTGCTGAGGCATCGCGTGATCGTCAGCTACGAGGCCGAGGCCGAAGGCAAAACCAGCGAAGATGTCATCAAGACGATCTTCGACAACATCGAGGTGCCGTAGAGGTAGGGTGGGGCTTGTCCCACCGATTCCTCTGTCGGAAGAAAGCGAAGAGAATGAAGAGACGGTGGGGCAAGCCCCACCCTACATATGATCCCCGAAGACCTGATCAAACGAATACGGCAGATTCAGATCTACACCTCGCGGGCGGTGAACGCCAGCTTCGCCGGCCAGTACGAGAGCGTCTTCAAGGGCCGGGGCATGCAGTTCGACGAGGTCCGCGAGTACATGCCCGGCGACGACATCCGCGCCATCGACTGGAACGTCACGGCCCGCACGGGCAAGCCCTTCATCAAGCGGTTCGTCGAGGAACGCGAGATGACGGTGCTGTTCGCCGTGGACCTCAGTGCGTCGGGCGAGTTCGGGACCGTCAGCAAGATGAAGAATGAGCTGGCGGCCGAGTTCTGCGCGGTCCTGGCCTTCGCGGCGGCTCGGAACAACGACAAAGTGGGCCTCTTGATCTTCACGGACCGCATCGAGCTGTTCATCCCGCCCAAGAAGGGCAGCCGGCACATTCTTCGCCTGATCCGCGAACTGCTGGCCTTCAAGATGCCCAAACGCCGGACGAACATCCCGCTGGCCCTGGACTATGTCGCGAAAGTGGTCCGCAAGCGGGCGACGCTTTTTCTGGTCTCGGACTTCATCGAGAGCGGGTTCAAGAAGCCGCTGAGCCTGCTGAACAAGCGGCACGACGTGATCTGCGTGCCGGTCCGTGACCGGGTGGAGGTGGCGATGCCTTCGGTCGGTCTGATCGAGGTCCAGGACGCCGAGACGGGCGAGATCATGCTCGTCGATACGTCCAGCCGGCAGTTCCGCGAGCAGTACGGCGGGCACAGCTCTCAGCGATTCGACGAGCTCAAGGGCATGTTCCGCTCCAGCAACGTGGACTTTATCCCGATCTCGACCGACAAGGCATACATTAACGACCTGATTCAGTTTTTCCATATGCGGCACCGGCGCCGGTGACGGTAGGCGTCGCAAACCAGCAGAGGACACGAACAACGATGGCAGAGAAGCTGAATTTCACACTACCCGAGAAGAAGCCCAGGGGTTCGGCCGCGGGCGCATTGACCGTGCTGCTTTTGATCGTGCTGGTGGCCTTGGCCGGGGCGAATCTGTACGTCACGCTGTCAGGAAAGAAGTCCGAATCCGTGACGGTCGGGAGCCTTTCGGTCGAGCAGGCGAAGGACCTGGCGGGCAAGCTGGCCCAGCGGGGTCTGTACCAACAGGCCGCGGTCGCCTGGCAGGACTACCTGGCCGCCGCCCGGCCGGAGGGTCCTCAGCGGGCGCAGATCCATTTCCAGATCGGCGGGCTGCTGGAGAAGGCGGGCCTCTATGGCGAGGCCGTCGAGCACTATTACCGCAGCGAAGCGGCCGCCGACCTTGATGAGCTTCGCCCTCAGGTCAACGCCCATCTCAAGGAGTGCTTCGAGCGAATGGGCAAATTCTCGGCCCTTCGCTACGAGCTGATGGACCGCACGAGCGTCGATCCGGCCCAGTCCGCCGGGGCCAAAATCGTGGCGGAAATCGGGGTCGAGAAGATTACCGAGTCGCAGTTGGACGCCTTGATTGAGGAGAGCATCGAGGATCAACTGGCTCCGATGCGGGCGTTCATGACGCCGGAACAGATCAACGAGCAGAAGAAGCGGGCCCTGGAGCAGTCGCGCAATCCGCAGGCGAAGCAGGAGTTTCTGCAGAGCTGGCTGGCCCAGGAAATCCTGTACCGCCAGGCGCTCGACCAACAGTTGGGCGAGAAGCCCGAGGCCAAGCGGCTGGTTCACAGCCTGACCCGCCAGGCCCTGAGCCGCCAGATGCTCGACGCGCAGCTTGCCTCGAAGATCAACCTCACGGATACCGACGTCCAGACGTATTACGCCGCGAATAAGGATAAGTACCTGGAGCCTGCCCGCGCCCGAATCAGCCACATCCTCGTGAGCGAAGAAGAGAAAGCGAACGAACTCCTCAAGCAGGTCCGGGAGGGCGCCGACTTTGCGGCACTCGCGAAAGAGTCCGGCGGGAAGATCGACGAGGATGTCCGGCCGGGGTCCTACGTCCCCGGCATCGGCGACGCGAACGATCTCAACGCGGCCATCTTCGCCGTCGACGCTCCCAAGGTCCTGGACCAGCCCTTCAAGACGGAGAAGGGCTGGGAGATCGTCCGGGTGGACGAGAAGCACCCGTCCCGGCAGAAGACTTTTGACGAGGTCCGTCAGCAGGTCATGATGGAACTGCTCCGCCGCAAGAGCGAGGACGTGCAGCGCGACTATATCAAGGAGATGATGAACAAGCACAAGGTGATCGTCCACACTTCCGCGATGTCGCCGGGACAACCAGAACCGTCCAAGGAGGCGCCGTCGAAGCCATGAGGACGGGATCTTTTATAATCGAACAGGTTCGCAGGATGTACACGATGCGCCGTTTTCCTGGGGGCTCTGCCCCCAGCCCCCCGGCATTTTCCGCTTTGAGCCAGCAGCACGGAATCAAAGAGGAGCCAGGCGACTTCTCCCGCGGGGGCACTGGATCGCGTGATAGCCTGCGATTGCTCAAGACGGCGGGTCGCAGCCAGGAGTCTTCTTCACTCCCATGCCATTGGCCCAAAGCGAAAAATCTCGGGGTCTCAGGGGCAGAGCCCCTGAGGTCAACCGCTTGGCGCGGGAGTCTTCTGCTCATCTGCATGGGGCTGTCTCTGGTTCTTGCCGGGTGCAAGCGAGGTCCGACCGGTGGGACGAAAGAGACTCGGTTCGAGGTGGACAAGGTCTATGAGCGGGGGCCCGTGACGGTCCACGTTCGCCTGGACAAGACCAAACTGACCATCGCCGATACGGTCTTGCTCCAGTTCGAGGCGACGCTGGAGCCCGGGTACAAGATCGAGATGCCCAGGGTGGACAAGGTGCTGGAGAACTTCGGGATCGTGGACTGGGACAATCTGGGCGAGAAACTCGATGCGAAGAACCACGTCGCGACGACGTACCAGTACCGGCTCGAACCGTTCCTGTCGGGCAACTACGAGGTCCCGGCCTTCACATTCGAATTCCACGACGTCAACGATCCCGGCGCCAAGCACGAACTGACCAGCGAGCCGATTGCCGTCGAGGTCACGTCGCTGCTGGGCGATCAGCGGGCCAAGCTGGTGATCGAGGACATCGAGGACGTCGTCGAGATGTCCAGGCCGGCTCGCCTGTGGTGGTGGCTCTGGGCCCTCGCGGCGGTTGCCGTGGCTGCCGTGCCGATTGAATGGCTTCTCCTTCGTCGCAGGCGCGCTCGGCGCGTGGTCCGCATCTTCAAATCGGTGCATGAGATTGCCTATTTGCGTCTGCGGGCCCTGGTGGCTGCGAACCTCGTCGAACAGGGCCAGATCAAGGAGTTCTACGAGCGGATCAGCGGCATCTTGAGGCACTACATCGAGGATCGATTCAACCTGCACGCGCCGGAGCGGACCACCGAGGAATTTCTTGCCGAGCTGCGGTTCACCGAGGCGCTTGCCCCGGAGGATAAGAAGGCGCTTGAGGCGTTCCTGACCCACTGCGACCTCGTCAAATTCGCCAAGCACGAGCCGACGACCGAGCAGATCCAGCAAGTGTTCGATCTCGTGAAGGACTTCATCGAGCGCACGAAGTCCGAGGAGCGCATGGTGGATGTGACCGAGCACGTCCAGGCGGGGCATCGTGGCATGGGCTTCCAGCCCATGAGCCATCGGCAGGATGCCGATGCCACAAAACCTCACGGGCAGGATGCCTGCGCCACTTCTCACACATCTTCTGAAACGGAGGTGGCATGATGGAATGGTACTCGCCATGGGCTCTGCTGCTGCTTCTGCTGCTCCCGTTCCTGGGCTATTTTCTGCTGCATAAGAAGCGCGGAGCGGCGGTGAGATTTCCGAGTCTTGTGGACATGAGGAGTTGCCCCGTGTCCTGGCGGCTTCGCCTGCGTCCGTTGCTGGCAGTGGCCCGGCTGCTTTGTGTGGCCCTGCTCATCCTGGCGCTGGCCCGACCCCGCAAGGGGACCGTGCTCTCGGAGATCTCCACCGAAGGGATCGCGATCGAGGCCGTCGTGGACCGCTCCGGCAGTATGCAGGCGGAGATGGACTACGATGGCGAAAAGCTCAACCGGCTGGAGGTGGTCAAACGGGTCCTGGCGGAGTTTATCGAGGGCGACGAGAAAGACCTTCGCGGCCGGACGAGCGACTTGATCGGGCTGGTGACGTTTGCCCGGTATGCCGACACCCTGTGCCCGCTCGTCTTGAGTCACGGTGTCCTCACGGAGTTCCTCAAGCAGACGCAGATCGTGAGCCTTCGCAACGAGGACGGAACGGCGATCGGCGACGCCATCGCCCTGGGAGCGGCCCGGCTCAAGAAGGCCGAGGAGGAATTGCAGCGCCGCAACCTGAGCCTGGGCTTCGGCGGTAGCGGCGAAACGCGGAACGACGCCCCCAGCTTTACGATCAAGAACAAGATCCTGATCCTTCTGACCGACGGCCGAAACAACATGGGCCGACACAGTCCCCTGGAGGCGGCGGAACTGGCCAAGAACTGGGGCATCAGGATTTACTGCATCGGGATCGGCTCGGCCCAGGCGTATCGGACCGTGCAGACGATGGTCGGGACGTTCCGCATGCCGACCGAGGACGAACTCGACGAGGGCCTGCTCAAATCGATCGCCGAGACGACCGGCGGCTTTTACAGCCGGGCCGGCGACGCGGCATCGCTCCGCAAGATCGTCGAGACGATCGACAAGCTGGAAAAGACGGAAGTCAAGTCCGTGCAGTACACGCAATACGCGGAGCACTTTAGCTGGTGGACGCTGCCGGCCCTGGTGCTGTTGGGTTTCGAGATGCTGGCGGGCTGCACGATCTTTCGGAAGATACCATGAATCTCGGAAATGACAACGCATTGTGGCTTTTGTTCGCGGTGCCGCTGGTGCTCGTACCGGCGTACGCCTGGTGTTTCTGGCGCAAGGCGCGGACGCTGCGGGTCCTGGCCAGCAACGAGATGCTCGCGAGGATCAACAACACGGTCAGTCTCAGGAGGCAGATGTTCAAGGCGGGCCTGCTGATCGCGGCTTTCGCCAGTATCGTGGTGGCGTTGACCGAGCCGAAGTGGAATCCGCAGCCGCAGCAGATCCGCCGCAAAGGACGCGACGTTGTCATTTGCCTGGATACCTCGCGTTCCATGCTGGCCGAGGACATCACGCCGAACCGGCTCGAACGCTCCAAAATCGCCATCTCCGACCTGCTGGAGGTCCTCAAGGGCGACCGCATCGCGATCATCACGTTCGCCGGCGTCGCGACGGTGAAATGCCCTCTGACGCAGGACTACGCGTTCGTTCGGATGGCACTGGCGGATATCTCGACCGAGAGCACCAGCCGGGGCGGCACCATGATCGGCGACGCGATTCGCAAGGCTGCCGAGGAGGTTTTCGACAAGCAAAGCCGCGAGTTCAAGGACCTGATCCTGATCACCGACGGCGAGGACCACGACAGCTTTCCGGTCGAGGCGGCGCAGAAAGCGGCCGAGGGCGGCGTCCGGATCCTGGCCATCGGCCTGGGCGACGACGGCCAGGGCTCGCGAATCCCGATCACCGGGCCCAACGGCGAGAAGACCTTCCTCAAGCACCGGGGCCAGGAGGTCTGGTCCAAGCTCGATAGCGACACACTCCGCGAGGTCGCCTACGCCACCGAGGGCGGCAAGTACCTCTCGGTCTCGCCCGGCACGACGCTGGATTTGGGCGGGATCTACGAGGACCTGATCGCTTCGGCCGAAGGTCGCGAACTGGAGTCCATGACGATGATGAAGTATGATGAGAAATTCCAGATTTTCGTGGCGTTGGCCATAGGACTGCTGATTGGCGAGGTGTTGGTCAGTGAACGAAAGAGAAGTGGGAAGTTGGAAGTGGGAAGTTCGAAGTCAGAGGCTTCGCACATCAAGAATCAGACATCAAGAGTTAAACTTCACACATCGGGTTCCGCGTTGATTCTGCTGGCGGTCCTGGCTTCCGGGGCGAAGGCCGACTCGGCGCGGGAGATTCTTCGCCAGGGCAACGGGCTCTATGGCGACGGCCAGTATAGCGAGGCGATCAACAAGTACAACGACGCGCTGGTCGAGCAGCCGCAGGCGGTGGAGCCGAAATTCAATAAGGCCAACAGCTATTATCGGATGGACGATCTCGGCGAGGCCCTGGATCTGTACCAGGAGGTCGCGACCAAGAGCAAGGATATGAAGCTGGTCGCCAAGGCCAAGTACAACGTGGGCAACTGCTTCTTCCAGCGGGGCGCCAAGCAGCGGGACTCCGACCTGCAAAAAGCCGTCGATGACATGAAAACGAGCATCACCTACTGGCGGCAGGTGCTCGATCTCGATCCCAGGAACGAGAAGGCGGCCCGCAACATCGAAGTGGCCCGTCTGACCATCAAGGACATCCTCGACCAGCTCAAGAAGCAGCAGGACCAGCAGAAACAGCAGGACCCGAACCAGGCCGGGCAGCAACAGCAGCAGAATCAGCAGTCGGACCCCAATCAGCCGCAGGACCCGAACCAGCCGCAGGATTCCAGCCAGGCACAGGATCCGAACCAGGCAAAGCAGGATGCTCAGCCGAAGGACCCCAATCAGACGCAGGACCAGCAGGAGCAACCTGAGCCGGAGCCACAGCAGGGCCCGGATCAGCAGCCGCAGGAGAAGTACGAAGCGGATGCCACGGCCCAGGAAATCATCGACAACGAGCAGCGGCAGAAGAAGGAACGCGATATTCACCAAAGAGGGCAGTACCGACAGGTCGAAAGAGATTGGTAATGAAGGACCTTTTGACAACCTTAGTTCTGATGATGGTGCTGGTCCAGTCCGCGGCGGCGGGCAGTGCGGACGGCGTCCGCGTCCGCGCCGTGGTGAACGCCGAGACGGCCATCTACCCCGGCGACTCCTTTCGGTACTCCGTCGTTGTGGACGGGGGGGGCAAACCGAGCAAGATCGATATGTCGCCCTTGAAGCCGTTCAGCCCGCGGCCGGTCGGGGACGGCACGTCCTATCAGCAGTTCAACGACCAGGTGACCATCAGCTACTCCTCGAACTACGAAATCACGGCCGGGGCAGCCGGCACGATGCACCTTCCCGGCGTGACGGTGGTCGTGGGCGGCCGGACGTACACGACGAATGATGTCGATGTCACAATCTCCAAGCCCGGAACGACCGACCGGATGAGCGTCGAGTTCTCGGTCTCGGACCGCAAATGCTATGTGGGCCAGCCGGTGGTGATGACCTCCCGGTGGATCGTCTCGACGCGATGGCAGAACGTCGCGTTCGATGTGCCGGTCTTCAAGTCTGCCGATTTTCTGATCGAGGAAGTCACCTCCTCCGGCGCCGCGCCCGCGGAACAGGCGATGATCGACGGGGTCCCGACCGCGGTCCGGGGAAGCCGCCAAAGCATCAAGGGCATGGAGGCCGAGGTCTACGCCTTCAGCAAGGTTCTCATCCCGCAGCGCGCCGGTCGCATCCGGCTGGACCCGATTACCGTCTCGGCGAACATGG
>Ga0209347_1005597_pt1 | contig 11817 bp, 10 predicted proteins | sample AutmiccommuBRH23_FD_187382 | JGI IMG/M metagenome (GOLD analysis project Ga0209347, IMG submission 187382) | Deep subsurface microbial communities from Mt. Terri, Switzerland - Autotrophic microbial communities BRH/23 (SPAdes) (version 2) | ecosystem: Environmental > Aquatic > Deep subsurface >...
ATACCGCGATGAGAGGCGCCCGCGCTTCGGGCTGATGAGGGGCCGGGAGTTCATCATGAAGGACCTCTACTCCTTCGACCGCGATCAGGAGGGGCTGGATGTCAGCTATCAGAAGATGTACGAGGCCTACACCCGGGTTTTCCAGCGCTGCGGTCTGAGATTCCGGCCGGTGGAAGCCGATTCCGGGGCCATTGGGGGCAACGACACCCATGAGTTTATGGTTCTGGCCAAATCCGGGGAGGCCTTGGTGGCGTACTGCCCCGAAGATTCCTGCGGCTATGCCGCCAATGTGGAGAGGGCGGTAAGCCCCCCGGATCTCGGGGGATCCCGGGAGAGTGAAAGGCCCTCAAGGCCGGTGTCCACCCCGGGGCTGCGCACGGTGGAACAGGTTACCTCCTTCCTGGGGGTGGCCCCTGAAAAGCTGATTAAAACTTTGATCTACGAGACTGAAAAAGGTCTGGTCGCCGCCCTGGTCCGGGGGGACCGGGAGGTTAACGAGATCAAGCTGCAACGGGCTCTGGACGTGATCAGGCTGGAGCTGGCCGGACCCGAAGCAGTTCAGGAACTTACCGGGGCGGCGGTGGGCTTTGCCGGGCCGGTGGGGCTGGCCGGGGTCAGGGTGGTGGCCGATCAGGAGGTGGCAGCCATGTCCAACGCCGTTACCGGCGCCAACCGGACCGGCTTCCACCTGGTGGACGTCAACCCTGGCCGGGACTTCAATCCCGGCCAGGTGGCCGATTTAAGGCTGGTCAAGGCCGGCGACCCCTGCCCGAGGTGCGGCGCCGCACTGCTGGAGGCCAGGGGCATCGAGGTGGGCCAGGTTTTCAAGCTGGGCGAAAAATACAGCAAGGTCCTGGGGGCCGGTTACCTGGACCAAAACGGCCAGGAAAGGCCCATCGTCATGGGCTGTTACGGCATCGGGGTGACCAGGACCATGGCCGCCTCCATCGAACAAAACCATGATCAGAACGGCATCATCTGGCCGGCGGCCATAGCCCCCTTCCAGGTCATCGTGGTGCCGGTCAGCGCCAGGGACGGGGAACAACTGGGGCTGGCCCGCAGGATCTATCAGGGGCTGCTGGAGGCCGGCCTGGAAGTGGTGCTGGACGACCGTGATGAAAGGCCCGGGGTCAAATTCAAGGACGCCGACCTGGTGGGCTATCCCGTCCGTATCACCGTGGGCGCCAAGGCCGTCACCTCCGGTGAGGTGGAGCTGCGCCTCCGGCGGAGCGGGGAAAACCTGCTGGTGCCGGAAAAAGATGTGCTCAGCAGGGTTTCCGGGATACTGGAGAATGAAGTGGAGTACTGCTGATGCCCCACCGCTCTATTGTCATCCTCTCGGTCAGCGCCGGCGCCGGGCATATGCGGGCGGCGGCCGCCCTCCAGGCTGCCTTCCGGGAAGACCACCCGGACTGTGAAGTGATTATACTGGACACCTTCAAATACACCAGCCCTTTTTTGGAAAAGCTGATCCTGGGGGCCTACATGGAGGTGCTGAAGTACTCCCCGGGGGTTTATGGCTATATCTACAGCAGATCTGAAAAGGGCAGCCTTTCCGGTTACGCCAAAAGCGAATTCAGCAGGCTGGTAAGCAAATTTTCGGCGGTCAGGCTGCAGCGCTTCCTTGACCGGCATAACCCCGGGGCGGTCATCTGCACCCACCCTTTTCCCCTGGGGGTGCTCTCGGACCTCCGCCGGCGGGGGGAGTACGGGTATTTTACCGCTGCCGCGGTAACCGACTTTATCATTCACCCCTTCTGGGTTTTTCCCGGGATTGACCTTTACCTGGTGGGTGCCGGCCAGTTGGTCGGAGATTTGGTGGGCTACGGCATTTCCGGAGAAAGTGTCCGGGCCACCGGCATACCCATCGACCCGGTGTTTGCCTCACCGGTGGACCGCCGGGCAGTGCTCTGCGGCTACGGGCTGGACCCGGACTTGCCCACCGCCTTAATCATGGGTGGGGGACTGGGACTGGGACCCCTGGCTGACTCCGTCAGGGCGCTGGGATCCATCCGGCGCCGCCTGCAGACCATTGTGGTCACCGGCAACAACAGCGACCTGCGGGAAAGAATCGCACAGATGGCGCCGGGCCTGGCCAATCCGGTGCTGGCGCTGGGGTACGTGGACAATATCAATGAGCTGATGACCTCTTCGGACCTACTGGTCAGCAAGGCCGGCGGACTTTCCTGCGCCGAGGCCCTGGCCACCGGGCTGCCCTTGTTTATTCTTGACCCTCTGCCGGGCCAGGAGCAGAGAAACAGCCGCTTTCTTGTCTCTGCGGGTGCCGCGGTGGAGCTGAACGGGGTAGACGACCTGGTGGAAAAGATCAGCTCAAGCCTGGACCAGCCGGCCAAGTTGCAGGAGATGTCGGCGGCGGCCTCACGGCTGGGGCGGCCAAACGCGGCCCGGGAGACGGCCGGGCTAATTCTGGAAAAGATCAGTGACTATTATAACCAGGTCATGTAAATATACTTTTTAGCCGGATTTTTGGGTGCCCGTAGAATATGCGGGAACGGAAAAGGTTATTCTATGAATAACTTTAATATTTCCCTGAAGTTTTCCTGGAGCCGGAAAATGGCGGCTGAGCCAGGTTTCACTTGTCAAGGCCGGATTGGTATGATATACTGGTTGTGGTTTTCAGGCAGGATTGATTTTTTTTGGAAGGAGTGGGTTATTCCCACTCTTTCGTCTTCATGACTAATGGGGCCGCACCAAAAAGTCTTCGAAAATCGGAAAAGGAGGATTGGGTGGTGGCTAAAAACAAGGTGGCCGACCTGGTAGAAGATCTATCGGCGCCGGTAATAGAAGATCTGGGACTGGATCTGGTGGATGTTGAATTTGTCAAAGAAGGCGGCAGCCACATTCTCAGGGTCTTCATCGACAAGCCCGGCGGGGTCGGCCACGACGACTGCGAGGCGGTATCCAAAAGGCTGGACGCACTTTTGGATGATCAGGACCCCATTTCCCAGTCCTACTACCTCGAGGTATCCTCCCCCGGGATAGAAAGGCCTTTGAAGAAATTAAAGGACTTCCAGCGTTTCAGCGGGCACCTGGTAAACATCACCACCTTTACCCCCCTGGAAGGAAGAAAAAAGTTCTCCGGACGGCTGGCCGGCGCCGACCAGACAGCGGTGACCCTGGAGGAAGAAGGCGGCACCGTGGCCATTCCCATGAATCAGGTGGCCTCAGCCCGGCTGCGTGTTGATTTTTAAATTTATTTTTAGTTTTTTCACCAATTTGGTTCGGGAGGCATAGGGATGAACACCGAATTTTTAGAAGCCCTGCACGATCTGGAAAAGGAAAAGGGGATCACGGTGGAGGTGCTGCTGGAGGCCATTGAGGCCGCGCTGCTGTCGGCCTACAAAAGGAATTTCGGCTCCCTGCAGAACGCCAGGGTGAGTATTGACCGGGATAGCGGTGAATACAAGGTGTACTCCCAGCGCACAGTGGTGGAACAGGTCAGCGACCCCAGGCTGGAGATACTGCTGGAAGAGGCCAGACAAATAGACCCCAGATACGATCTGGGGGAAATTGTCGAGAATGAGGTAACACCCAAAAATTTCGGACGGATTGCCGCCCAGACCGCCAAGCAGGTGGTGGTCCAGAGGATCCGGGAGGCCGAGAGGAATATTATCTACGAGGAATTCGCCAACCGCGAGGGGGACATTATCACCGGCGTCATCCAGCGGGTTGAACAAAAGAATGTCTATATCGAGCTCGGCAAGACCGAGGCCATCCTTACCCCCACCGAGCAGATGCCCGGAGAAGATTACCGTCAGGGGCACAGGGTCAAAGCCTACATCGTGGAGGTTAAAAAAACCAACAAAGCACCCCAGATCATAGTTTCCAGGACTCACCCCGGGCTTCTCAAAAGGCTCTTTGAGCTGGAGGTGCCGGAACTGCACGAAGGTGTGGTGGAACTTAAAGCAGTGGCCCGGGAAGCCGGCTACCGCTCAAAAATTGCCGTTTATTCCCGGGACGAGAACGTGGATCCGGTGGGCGCCTGTGTCGGTCCCAAAGGGATGCGGGTGCAGTCCATTGTCAACGAGTTAAACGGGGAAAAAATAGATATTATCAAGTGGAATACCGACCCGTCCAAATTTGTGGCGGCTTCGCTAAGCCCGGCCAAGGTGGTGGCGGTGGAGGTCTGGGAGGAAGAAAAGGTTGCCCGGGTAATTGTTCCGGACTACCAGCTTTCCCTGGCCATCGGCAAGGAGGGGCAGAACGCCCGGCTGGCCGCCAAGCTGACCAACTGGAAGATCGATATCAAGAGTGAAACCCAGATGGAGGAGATTTACCAGCAGGAGGGCTACGGGGAATATGACCAGGCGGACCTGCCGGAAGACCTGCCGGAGGATCAGGAATACCCGGAAAAGCGGGAAGGATACGGGGAAGACTACGTTAAATAGATGCCGGCTGCTTGCCGGCGGCTGGATTATTGATGCCGGCCACTGTCGGCCGGCGGCGGACAGTTATTCAGTCCGGGGGTGACAAAGGTGCCCAAGGTGAAAAAAATACCTCAAAGAATGTGCGTGGGCTGTCAGGAAATGAAGCCTAAAAAGGAACTGATCAGGATTGTGCGCACCCCGGAGGATGGTATAGAGGTGGATCCCAGCGGTAAAAAATCGGGCCGGGGGGCATACATCTGTCCCAGGGTGGAGTGCCTGCAGCGGGCGGCCAAGGAAAAAAGACTGGAACGGGCGCTGGAGCGCCAGGTTTCCAAGGAGATCTACGAGTCGCTGGCCCAGAGGCTGAACGGCTGATGGCGGGGTCGGCGCTGAACATGATTGGGATGGCCCGGCGTGCCGGACAGGTGGACAGCGGTGATGCGGCAGTCCGGGTGGCCATTGAGCGCAAGCGGGCAAAACTTTTAATCCTGGCTGGCGACGCCGCCCCCAGAACCAGGAAGGACTTCGGGCAGCTGGCCGGAGAGGCCGGTATACCGTTGATCATATATGGAACCAAAGTTGACCTCGGGGTGATACTGAGCAAGCCGGCGCGTTCCGTGGTGTCGGTCAATGATGAAAGTTTCGCCCGGGGTATTGTCAAGGCCTTAGAAAGGGGAGAAGTTAATGAGAAATAAGACGTTGGAAGTAGGAAGCGGGACAGGAAAGGAATTGCCAGGGGCTGAAGGCTGCGGGGTACTCATCTCCCATCTCCCTCCTCCCGGTGCAAGAGGCGGGGAATGGGGGGTGTGCCCGGTGTCGGCCGGCGCTTTAATCGCTTCCCAGTTCCCACGTCTTATAGCTGAACCGGTGGATTCCAGGTGCAATTTCAGGGAGGTGAGAATATGGTAAAAAAACGGGTACATGAACTGGCCAAGGAACTTAACATAGAGAGCAAGGAGATTATGAAAGGCATGGCCCAGTTGGGGGTCAGCCTCAAATCTCACATGAGCACCCTAGAAGACCAGGAGATCGAACAGTATCTTAAGACCTTTCATGACAAAAAGGAAAAGGGTGCCACCGCCGCCTCAGGGGGACGCGCAACTCCCCCCGCGCCTGCCAACAGGCCGGCCGAGTCTGCTCCCGGAACCGCGCCTCCTGAAAGACAGCCTGCTAAGCCCCAGGATCGGCCGGCCCAGGCGCCGGTCCACGACGACAGGAGAAGGCAGGAAAGAAGGGATCCAAGGTATGACCGCGGGCCCGGACTGGTGGATAGGGTGCCCTCGCGGCCCCCGGACCGGAGGTTTGAGGACAAGTCCTTAAGCACCTCACCCCTTAAAAAGGTAATGCCGCCAAATCCCCAGGCGCCACAGCGGCCGGTGGCGGCAAGGCCCCAGCCTGCAACCGCCCAGCAAGCGCCTCAGCAGGCCCCCAGGCCTGCCGTCCAGGCGCCGGCACAGCCTGGGGCTCAGCAAACCGCAAATCGTCAGCCGTTGTCCCAACAGGATTCTCAGCAGCCGGCGGCCCAGCGTCCGGCGCCTCAGCAGCCGGCCGGCCGGCCGTTTGACCGGGATGGTGCGGCCAGACCGCCGCAGCAACAGCCTGTCTACCGGGACCGGCCCAAATACCCCGACCGTCAGAGGCCCTTCGGACAGGGCGCGGCGGATCAAAACAGGGATGTCCAGCGGCCCGCCGCTGCTCCCGGCAGGCCGGGGGGAGACAGAAGGCCGGACCACAGGCCCGGGGGAGACCGCCCTTATCAGCAAAGGGTTCCCGCCGGGGGCGGCTATGACCGTCCCAGGCCCGATGGCGGCCCCCCCAGGCCGTTCAGGCCGGGCGAAGCCTCTCCCGGTGACCGTCCGGGGGGCCCCGCCGGTGCGGGCAGGCCTGCTCCCGGCAGGGGCGGACGGCCCGGCGGACCTCCCCGGCCTGCTGGTGCAGGCACCGGGCCCAGGCCCGGCGGCGGGGCGCTGAAGGTGCCCAAGGTGCCTGAACAGGCCAAAGGTATAGACAAGATCAAGGCCTCGGAAAAGTCCAGGACCAGGCTGGCCCAGAACCAGGCCAAGGGTGCCGGGAAGAATCGCAAATTTGAGGCTGATCATATCGAAGAGCGCGGCCTGCGCACGGCACCGGGCAAGAGAAGGCCGATGCAAAAGGGCAGGCCCGATCAGCGGCCTGTGGTCCAGGAGAAAAAGCCGGTGGTCATCGGTGAGACCGTGACCGTCCAGGAACTGGCCGAAAAAATGAAAAAGAGCCCCGCCGAGCTGATCAAAAGGCTGATGCACCTGGGCATACTGGCCACCATCAACCAGGAAATAGATTCTGATACCGCCACTATCCTGGCCGGTGAGATGGGTTTTGAAGTCCAGATAAAAATAGAGCTGGACGCCGAGGCCCGGATGGAGCTGGAACAGCCGGACGATCCGTCCAATCTGGTGTCCAGGCCCTGCGTGGTTACCGTCATGGGCCACGTGGACCACGGCAAGACCTCGCTTTTAGATGCCATCAGAGAAACCAACGTGATTGCCACCGAGGCCGGGGGCATCACCCAGCATATCGGCGCCTACCAGGTGGATCACAAAAATAAAAAGATTACCTTCGTGGACACACCGGGCCACGAGGCCTTTACCGCCATGCGGGCCCGGGGTGCCCAGGTTACAGATATAGCCGTGCTGGTGGTGGCCGCCGAGGACGGTGTGATGCCGCAGACCATAGAGGCCATAAACCACGCCAAGGCCGCCGAGGTTCCCATTATCGTGGCCATCAACAAAATGGACAGACCCGAGGCCAACCCGGATAAGATCAAGCAGCAGCTCACCGAGCACAACCTGGTGGTGGAGGAGTGGGGCGGCGACGTTATCTGCGTCCCGGTCAGCGCCAAACAAAAACAGGGTATTGAGGACCTGCTGGAGAGCATCCTGCTGGTGGCCGAGGTCAGTGAACTCAAGTCCAACCCCGCCCGGTCGGCCCGGGGAACTGTCATTGAGGCCGAACTGGACAAGGGACGCGGCCCGGTGGCCACCATTCTGGTGCAGAACGGCACCCTGTATATCGGGGATGTGATCGTGGCCGGCACCGCCTTCGGCAAGGTCAGGGCGATGATGGACGACAAGGGCCGGCGGGTTAAAAAGGCCACACCCTCCACCCCGGTGGAGGTGCTGGGCTTCCATGACGTGCCCCTGGCCGGTGATGCCTTTTATGTGGTCAAGGACGAAAAGACCATGAAGCAGGTCATTGACAAGCGTACGGTCAGGAAGCGGCAGGAGGAAATGAAGGCGCCCACCTCCCGGATAACCCTGGAGGACCTCTTTAAAAACATCCAGGAGGGCCAGATTAAAGAGCTGCACCTGGTAATCAAGGCCGATGTCCAGGGATCCGTAGAAGCCATCAGGCAGTCCCTGGAGCGCCTTTCCACCGACGAGGTGAAGGTGAACATCATCCACGGCGGCGTGGGGGCCATCACCGAGTCCGACATCATGCTGGCCTCGGCCTCCAATGCCATTATCATCGGCTTCAACGTGCGGCCCGACGTCAATGCCCGCAAGGCAGCGGAAAATGAGAAAATCGACATCCGCCTCTACCGGGTGATCTACGATGCCATAGACGACATCAAGGCCGCCATGAGCGGCCTGCTGGAGCCCGAGCTGAGGGAGGTCGTGCTGGGCCGGGTTGAGGTCCGCAAGATTTTCAAGGCCTCAAAGTTGGGCAATATCGCCGGCTGCTACGTCACCGAGGGCAAAATCACCAGGGACGCCGGCGTCAGGTTGATTCGGGACGGTGTGGTGATCTTCGAGGGCAAGATAGACTCACTGAAGCGCTTCAAAGACGACGCCAAGGAAGTGGTGCAGGGGTACGAGTGCGGCCTGACCCTGGAAAATTACCAGGATATCCGTGAGGGAGACATCATCGAGGCCTTCACCACGGAATCCATCAAGCGGGAGCTGGCCTGAGGACCTATACTGAAGGGATTTCCGGTCAGGAGACAGAATGGGTTCGCCACGGGGACGGTTCCATCGTCTTCCCGATTAAGGAATGGGGACACACCTGCTGAAGCCCGGGCTGGTCTTTTGGGACAGGAATGTCCCCAACAGGCTTCGCTGCGCTTCGGGGACGCTTGAACCGTCCCCATTGCTCTGAAGGTCAAGATGCAGAGTCAAGGTCTTAAGCAGCAATACAGCTTAGATTTAAGTCTAAAATCTCCTGTCTCCTGACTCCTGTCTCCTGACCCAAACTACAGGCAAGGGAGTGATCGAGTTGTCACACCGGCCGGGAAGATTAGCCGAAGCCGTCAAAAAAGAAATCTCCGAGATACTTAAAAACGAGATCAAGGACCCCCGCCTGGGATTCGTCACCATCACCATGGTGGACGTAACCCCGGACCTGCGTTACGCCAAGGTTTACGCCAGCGTGCTGGGCGACCTCGAACAGCAAAAGGCCACCGCCGAGGTGCTGCACCGTGCCACGGGCTATATCAGGTCCGAAATAGGCCGGAGGATCAGGCTTAGATACACTCCGGAAATAACCTTTGAACTGGATAACTCCATTGAGCGGGGAACCAGGGTGATCAAGCTCATGGAGGAGGTGCGGGCCGGCGGGGGAGAGGCACCCGGTGAATAGCCTGGAAGAAATCGCCGGCGCCCTTGTCAGTTCGTCCCGGGTGATTATTTGCGGCCATGTAATACCCGACGGGGACTGCCTGGGATCGGTGGCGGCCCTGGGGATGGCCCTGGAAAAGAAAGGCAAGGGGGTCACCCTGGCCAGCCCCGACCCGGTGCCTGAGGCGCTGCTTTTTTTGCCCGGTGCGGCAAGGTTTGTCACTGATCCCGGCGACCCGGGCCGTTATGACACCATGATCGCCCTGGACTGCTCGGTGCCGGAGCGCCTGGGGTCTTTCAGGCGCTATCTCGACCGGATCCCGAAGGTGATCAACATCGATCACCACGTGGCCACGGCCGGCTTTGCCCATTACAATTACATGGACCCCGGGGCGGCCGCCACCGGCGAGATACTGATGGACCTGCTTGACCTCATGGGCTGCAGTCTGGACAGGGATATGGCCACCTGCCTGTACGTGGCCCTGGCCACCGACACCGGATCCTTCCGGTACGAAAACACCTCTCCGGAGACCTTCCGGAGGGCTGCCAGGCTATTGGAGGCCGGTATTCCCACCGGTGAGATCAACATCCGCCTTTACGAGGAGAAGCCCTTACAGGCCATCCAGGTACTGGGGGCGGCCCTGGAGACACTGAGGATCAGCCCCTGCGGCAAAGTGGCCTGGGTGGTTGTGGAAAGAGGACTTCTGGGCAGGTACGGGGCCGGGGATGAGCACACCGACGGACTGATTAATTTCGTTCGCACAATTAAAGGCGTGGAAGTGGCCATCATGTTCAGAGAAATTGAAGCAGGCAAGTATAAGGTGGGCTTTCGTTCCAAGGGTGAGGTGGATGTCCACCGGCTGGCCTCAAAGCTGGGCGGTGGAGGCCACATCCGGGCCGCCGGCTGTGTAATGGGCGGGGACTTAAGGCAGGTAGTGGAAAAAGTGGTCCAGGAGGCCCTGGGGGATCTTGCCGGGGTGGTACAGGTATAGATGGACGGGCTTTTTAATGTTTTAAAACCCCCGGGTATGACCTCCCACGATGTGGTCAATCATTTTCGCCGGCTGTCCGGGATGAAAAAAGTGGGACACACCGGCACCCTCGACCCAGGGGCGGCCGGTGTGCTTTTAATCTGCTGCGGCAGGGCCACCAGGCTGATCGAGTATCTTGATCATGATAAATCTTACCGGGCGGAAATCACCTTCGGAGCTTCCTCCACCACCGGGGATTCTTTCGGGGAGCTGCAGGAGAGGGAGATTCCGGCCGGTTTTTCAAAGGAATTGCTGGAATCGGTGCTTCCCTCCTTTACCGGGCTAATCAGCCAGGTGCCTCCCATGACCTCGGCTGTCCGGCATCAGGGGAAAAAGCTCTATGAGCTGGCCAGGCAGGGCAAGGAGGTGCCCCGCCGGCCCCGGACGGTGACCATCCACCAACTGGAAATGGCCGGTTGGGGCAATGGCCCGGGCGGTCCCAAGGCCATACTGGATGTCCGCTGCTCGGCAGGCACCTACATCAGGACGCTTTGCCAGGACATCGGGGATAGTCTGGGCTGCGGCGCCTATATGAGTTTTCTTTTACGCACCGCTGCCAGCGGTTACTCCCTGGATAGCGCCCTGACCCTGGAAGAACTGGCTGAACTGGCCCTGCGGGGCGAATTGGCCGGGGCTGCCGTCGGCCTATCACGGGTATTGTCTTTTTTACCGCCGGTGGAGGTTGCCGCCGGTGCCGCAAAGCCGGTGGGATCAGGCGCCACCTTGCACCCGCCGGGGGTCAGGAGGATGCCCGGGGAAATAGGGCAGGGCGACCTGGTCACCCTGATGGCCGGAGATACAATGCTGGCGGTGGCCAGAACCATCATCGGCGAGGATGGCAGAGTCAGTTTCAAGCCGGAGAAAGTACTTTGAAAAAGCTGTTGGCTATTAGCCGTTAGCTATCAGCTTTTTTGGCTAGACAGACCTTAAAAGCCGAGTGAAAGAGGTAACACCAATCCATAGTCAACAAACATACTTTTATTATTTCTGAAGAAAGCTTATGGCTTATAGCTAATAGCTAACAGCTGACAGTAATAACTTTCCCTAAAGAATGTGGTCACGGAGGTTTGGTTGGCTTTGAAGATTTACCGTACCTGGCAGGGTCTTAAAGAAAAACACAGGGATATTGTTGCCGGGCTGGGCAATTTCGACGGGGTGCACGTAGGTCACCAGCGGCTGATCGCCGGGCTGGTGGAGGAAGCCGGCAAAACAGGCGGTACACCCACGGTATTTACCTTTCACCCGCATCCCCTGGAGGTTTTGACCGGCAAGGCGCCGCCCAGGCTTTTGAGTCAGCGCGCCAAGGAAGAGACCATCAGGCAGTTGGGGGTGGAAGTGCTGCTGCTGGTTCCCTTTACCCTGGAATTTGCCTCACTGACCCCCGAACAGTTTATTGAGAGGATCCTGGTCAGGGAACTGGCCGTCAGGTCGGTTTTTATCGGCTACAACTACACCTTCGGCCGCGGCGGGAAGGGGAACGCCGGGTTGCTGGCCGGGGCCGGGCGCAAATTTGGCTTCAAGGTCTTCGTGGTGCCACCGGTGACGGTGCGCGGGACGGTGGTGAGCAGCACCCTGATCCGGGGCCTGCTGGCCGACGGCGAGGTTTCCCAGGCCAAAAAACTTTTGGGTTATTATCCTTTCGTGGAGGGGCTGGTGGTGGCCGGTGAAAGAAGGGGCCGCACCCTGGGCTTTCCCACCGCCAACCTGCAACTGGAAGAGGGACTGATGGCGCCGGCCAACGGTGTTTATGCGGTTAAGGTCCAGGTGGACGGCGACCACTACCTGGGGGTGGCCAACATAGGGGTC
>Ga0209347_1005599_pt1 | contig 11815 bp, 10 predicted proteins | sample AutmiccommuBRH23_FD_187382 | JGI IMG/M metagenome (GOLD analysis project Ga0209347, IMG submission 187382) | Deep subsurface microbial communities from Mt. Terri, Switzerland - Autotrophic microbial communities BRH/23 (SPAdes) (version 2) | ecosystem: Environmental > Aquatic > Deep subsurface >...
GCGGTAGTGAGCCCGATCCAGCTTCTGCGTCTCCGGCACGCCGAACAAGCGCTTGCGCTCCACGTCGGAGCGTAAATGCAGCGCGCCCGGCGAGGCACCGATGAGCGGCGCCAGCAATGCCGCGAGCGTCGATTTTCCGGTGCCGGACAATCCGCCGACGGCAATCAGGACCGGCGGCGGCGGCGCAAGAAACTTTCCGCCAAGAGCAATGTGGATTTCCGCGTTCTCGCGCTGCTCCTCTTGCGCGCGGCCCGTGAGCTGCGCCATGCGCTCGACCTCGACGATGGCACGAATGCCAGCTCGGCAGGCGAGAAACAGCGGCAGGCACGCCAGGCCCTCGATCTCGTTGTCGATGGGAGCGGCACTCACGTAGGCGTTGAGCACGACGTTGGCGGCATGACGGTCGCCGCGAAATTCGAGATCCATGAGCAGGAACGCGAGATCGTAGAGCACGTCGATCGTTGCCAGGCGTTCGCTGAACTCCAGCGCGTCGAAGGGAACCGGCTCGCCATCCATCATGACGATGTTGCCGAGATGCAGATCGCCGTGACAACGGCGTATGGCGCCGGACTTGCCGCGCTCCGTCAGTCTCACCGCCACGTGGGCGAAGGCAAGCGGCAAGCGATCGAGAAAACTCTGCGACCGGCTCGACCAATCGCTGGCGCCGCCCAGTGCCTGGGTGAGCTGATCGACGATGGGCGCGATCACGCGCGCGCCGTCGAGCCCGAGCGAGATGGCGCAGCCGCGGTGATAGCGCGCCACCATGCCCGCGAGTGACTTCGACAATTCGTCGGGGAAAGCTCCCCACTCGGAGATGCGCGCCAGCAGCGCTCCCTGATCGAAGCGGCGCATGTGCACAGCCCAATCGACGGTCTCACCCGTTCCGTTGAACTCTAGTTCCCCGTTAGGACCGCGGGTGATCGCCATGAGCCCAAAATAGAGATCCGGCGCGTGCGGCTGATTGATCTCCACCTCGCGCGTGCAGGCGCGCTCTCGCTCCTGGAGCGATGTAAAATTGAGAAACGGCAGATGCACCCGCTTCTTGATCTTGTAGGCCTCGTCGCCAGCGAGAAATACGCGCGCGATATGGGTCTCGATGACCTCGACCTCGGAGATCCCCTCCCCGTAGGTCGCGGGATCGCTCATCAAGGCCGTGACCGCGCGCTCCTCGTCGGCATTGGCTGGGGAACCGGCTGTTGCTGACATAGCTTAGGGGACTTCCGCGGCCAGGATTCGGGAGGCAAATGGTCCCCCACCAGCCGCGTGTACGTCAACTCATGCCTTAGCGGCACCGCCGCGACCGTTCACCGCCCGCTGGATCGGCACGCAAAGCGGTCGATCGGCGGCGTGACGGACCTCAGCCGCGCCGCGAGAACTCGGTCTGGCCGCCGGTCGCCAGAATGCGCGCCTGCTCGATCCAGTTCTCACGCTCGATGCGACCCTTGAAATCGAGAATGCGGCTGATGCGCTCGATATCGGCGCCGGTCCAGTTTGCCACTTGCTCGTAGTGGGTGATGCCGAGCGAGTTGAGCTTCTTCTCGATCAGCACTCCGATGCCGCGGATGCGCTTCAAGTCGTCCCTTTCGCCCAGCGCGCGCACCGGCGCGGCGTCTCCGACCAAAGCCTCGGAACGCACCGAGCGCAGATGCGAGACGTCGTGGGCGGCCGGCCACGACGGCGTAGCTGGCGCTGCAGCCGGAACTGGGGCTGCCGCAGCCGCGGCCGGCGTCATTGGAATCACATTGCTGGCAGGAACCAGCTCAGCAGCGGGCTCGGGTGCGGCAGGCTCGGCCGGGGCCGGTGCCTGTGTGGACACCCGCGATGAAGGCTCAGCCGTCTCGGGAACGGGAATGCCCAGATCCTGACGGCGCGAATAGTGGGTTTCCCCGCCGCCTGCCAGAACCTGCGCCTGTCCTACCCAATTCTCCAAGGTGATACGGGCATCGAGCCCCAGGGTCTGACTAAGCCCCTTGATGTCTGACGTCGTCAGCGCGGCGATGTCCCGGAAGCGGCGGATGCCGAGCTCCTTCAGGCGCCTCTGCATGATCGGATCGATACCCCTGATGCGGCTGAGGTCGTCGCTGGGTGCAGCACCACCTTCGGCCACCGACGCGGGCGCGCCCGAGCCGGTCGATACCGAGACGCGCGGGAACCCGGCAACCGCCTCCGGCTGCGGCTCGCTGGGCGCAGGCGTCGGCTCGACCTTGAGCGTCGTGGGCGAAACCACGAGCGGCGCGGCCGGAGCCGGAGCTGCAGGGGCAGGCTCGGATTCGGGCGTTGCGGGAACCGCCGCAGGGGCCGCGGAGACGGGTGCCGGCGCGGGAGCTTCGGGAGCGGCCGGTGCAACGGGTGCGGGAGCCGGCGCAGGCGTGGCAGGGGCCGACGGCTGTCCGGTAAGAGCTTTCTCAAACCGCGTGCCTTCCGCCGGGCGCGGTGCAACCTCGATCTTGGGCTGGGACGCATCGGGCGTCGGAGCAGTGCCCGACGCTACGGCGGCCACCGGCGCGGCCGCCTTGTAATAGAACCGTCGCTTGAGCCCACAGGCGATCACTGCGCCAAAGAAAAATGCTCCGGCCAGCAGCAACACGGCCTGCCAATAAAGCTCGCTCATTCGTCCCACTCCCCCAACAGCACTCTCAGCGGTGCCCCAACGATGAAGCTATTGCTCCACTCTCGCGCAGGCGATCCAAGCGAACACAAACCCCACGGCGAACGCCGCAAGCGCGTACAGGCCCAGATTGGCGATGATGTCGTCCATTTGCGGCTCCTTCTCAAACAACGAGGTACGACCGAGGGGCGCAGAGTCCCGTGACGAGCGTTTGAAGGCCGGCATTCGGAGCGATGGACGCTGAGAGCGCTCTCCCAGCCCCGAGCCCACCGCTGCGATCGGTGCGCCGTCTCCGCTCACGACCGGTCGAGACATCCGGCATCGGAATCGCTGCAAGCCCCTTTGTCCGCGATGCCGCCGCGCCTCGACGCAACCCTCACCGTTCGCGGTGCGGAAAACGCGAGCCTGCCGGCGGAATCGCGCACAACCCCCATTGCACGCCAACCGTGATGGCGCCGGGGCACCAGCGATCGCGGAATGCGCAGCTTTCCACCCCATCTGGCGGCCGAATTATAGAGAAAGGCTTCGGGCTTTCCAAGAAGGCGCGGCCCCAGCGAGGCGAGGCACCGTTGCAAAAATGCCTTCTAGTGACGCTGTTTGCGAAGGGGCAGGGTCTCGACGGTCGCGCCGGCCCCAGCCTCGGCAGCCGCCGTGAGCTCGGCCTCCTGCATGCGCAGGTCGTGCATCCGCTCGAAGATGTAGTCGCGGGTCAGCGGCACGGCATCCTGGCGGCGGGCGCACTGCACCTGGAACACGCCGACGTTCTGGAACCGGAAGGCTGCCTCGCAGGACGCCAGGTAGAACTCCCACATCCGGCAGAAGCGCTCGTCGTAGAGCTCCAGCGCCTCGTCCCGGCGCGCCATGAACCGACAGCGCCACTGTGCGAGCGTCTCGGCATAGTGCAGACGCAGGCACTCGACGTCGGTGACGACGAGGCCGGCCTGCTCCACTGCGGGTATGATCTCGGAAAGCGCCGGCAGTTGACCGCCGGGGAAGATGTACTTGTCGAGCCAGGCGTTGGGATACCAGGGCCCGTCGAGATGCCCGATCGTGTGCATGACCATGATGCCGTCGGGCTTCAACAGCTCGCGACATTTGGAGTAGTACGTGTTGTAGAAACGCGGCCCCACGTGCTCGAACATGCCGACGGAAACGATGCGGTCGAACTGGCCCTCGACGTCGCGGTAGTCCTGCAGCGCAAAGCGCACGGAATCTTCCAGCCCCCGCTGACGCGCACGATCGCGCGCAGCCGTCAGTTGCTCCGTCGATAGCGTGACGCCGAGCACGTCTCGCGCCTTGCCGATCTGCTTGATGTAGAGGCCGAGACCGCCCCAGCCAGAGCCGATGTCGAGAACGGAATGCCCCGGCTCGACGCAAAGCTTTGCCGTGATCAAGCGCTTCTTTGCGGTCTGCGCGTCCTCGAGATTCTGCTCGGGGTGCTCGTAATAGGCGCAGCTATATTGGAAATCCTCATCCAGGAAGAGGCGGTAGAGGCGATGATCGAGGTCGTAATGATGCGCAACGTTGCGGCGAGAACGCCAGGGATTGTTCTGGCTGATTCTGCCGCGAGTCAGCATGCGGATACGATCCATGAAGCGGATCGGAAGCGGGCGCGGATGCGAGCCAGCGCCACGCAGCACAACCTCCAGAAAATCGAAAATCGTTCCGCGCTCGACGATGAAGCGGCCGTCCATGAACAGCTCGCCCAATCGGAGCGAAGGATTGATGGCGGCGGCCCATTCGGCCCCCGGGTCCGTGAACCGGACACGCACCTCTTTGCCGGTGCCGTCACCGAACATCACGGTTGCACCGCTGGCCGTCTCGACCGTTAGCGAGCCACGGGCAACCAAACGGGAGAGAAACGCAACAAGGAGTTTTTCCATGGCAATCATACCGGCATTGGCGTGCGATCAGGCCGCATCAATTGGCCCGGCCAATGTCCGAGGCCACGATGCACTATACGGCCCATGTTGTTAGAATAGGCTAAAGATGCCGGAATTTGGAGGGTGCGAGACGAAGTTGCGCCCTTGCGTCCTCATCGATCCGCACCCTGGATGCAGGTGAGAGTGGATCGCGGCCGCGAAATCCGCGCATCGAGAAGCCGGCCCGATGCTGCTGGCGCCGCACGCCGCGGCATTGCTCGGCTTTGAGGCCGGCCCACAATGTTGCACCGACAGCTGTTGAAATATGGTGCGAAATTCGTAGAGTGCGAGGCCTCGACGATCGCTTGCGATGAGTGTCACGAGAGGCCAGAAAGGCTCGGGTTTCGATCACGACCGAAAACACCTTGCGGACGGCCGACGAGTGTTGGCCCACGCACAGCGTCACCTTCCCCGGACGGCCGCACAAGGCCCGTTCCGGAAACCCAATTCGACTATCCCTGGTAGTAGAACTCACTAAAATTTTTCGCGTGGGCGGCACGCCACGGCGACATGGCATGGGGACTTGAGTGCGTATGATTGAGCCTGAGGGTGCCAGTGTCGAGCCAGGTGGCGACACCGTGCACGGCGCTGCGTCCCAGACTGCGGCGGGCAGCGACTCCTCGCTCATCGCCTTCTTCATCAATCGCGACTGCGACACCGACCGCCGCTATCACATCGAGCGCCAGATCGAGGGGGCCGGCATTACCGGCGCGCGCGTCACCGGCGTCAATGCGTTGGCTGTGCCGGACGAGCTCCGGAATTACTTCTTCGACGGCGACAAATTGATCTCGCCGCTGAACCCGGGAGAGGTCGGTTGCTACGCGAGCCACCTCAAGGCGCTGCGCGCTATCGTCGACGGCAACCTCGCCTATGCGCTCGTTCTCGAGGATGACGCGATCCTCCCCGCTGACACCGATGCGATCGTAAAAGACATCCTCGCCAATATTCCCGTTGATTGGGATGTCGTACACATCTGCGGCGACCCGCGTCGCGCAACCAAGCCGATTGCACAGTTGCCCCAGGGGCGCTCGCTAGTGCGCTACTCCAGGATTCCGAGCGGGGCCTTCGGTTATCTCGTCAGCCAATCCGGCGCCAGGAAGCTGCTCAAGCCGACGATGCGTTATTGGCCGTTCGACACCGATCTGAGATGCCCATGGCTGTTCGACCTCCAAGTCTACGGCGTCGCGCCCAAGATAGTGGAGCACGGCGGAACGGCAGCTTCGGTGATCATTGCGGCAGGCGGACGCTCCCGCGCCAGACGCGGGCTGCCCGTCCCCTCGCGCGGCGCCTGGACGGGAAATCCGCTCCACTGTCCCGAAGGAGTCGCCTTCAATTTCAAAACTCTGGGACCCACTTGGTGGTTTCGGTGCTGGCGCAAGAACCTCGCCACCCGGCTCTCCGACATGCTGCTCCCCAAAGCCCTGAGACCACCTCGCCCCAATCGGGATACGGAGCCCCGCATCACCATCGCGCCGCGTGATTAGCGGCCCCTTCGCGACCAGGCATGGACTCACGTCGGTCTTGACGTCCGGCACGCGCCAACGTCTGCAGTCAACGAAATGGGAGGAGAAGGAGGGGACGACGTCCGGGCACGGAAGCCCAGCCGGCAGGATCGGCGCGCAGGCAATGGCGGAGACGGAGGGATTCGAACCCTCGATACGCCTTTACAGCGTATAACGGTTTAGCAAACCGCCGCCTTCAGCCACTCGGCCACGTCTCCTGGGTCAGGCGAAGCCCCCTAATAGAGGGGCGATTAGGCGAATGCAAGCCGCGCCGGAGCTCGCGCCCAGATTGCCCCCGGCCCCTTGACGCGGGCCCCCCAGGACCGCACCCTTGGACCAATCTGGCGGGAAGGTCGGGCGAGTGCCCGTTGGGAGACACGGTGGGCAGATGCGCACACCAATCAGTTTGGCCGCAATCGCATTGGGGGGGCTTCTTTCTGCAGCCACCGCGCAGGAATACTGCGTGACGTGCACCAGCCCCGACGCCAACTACCGCTGCATCATCGGCGGCGACACGGCCCCCGCTGGTCCGTCCTCGCGTGGCCAGCTCCTCTGCATAACCGAGCTTGCCCAAAGCGGCGGCCATGCGAGCTGCAGCGCCGGCCGCAAAACCGATGCGCCCTGTCCGGGCGAGGTCAGGACGGTGATGTTCCCGCAGACGCCGGCGGACCCCAATGCCCCGCCGGTTGCCGAAGGGCCTGCGCCCGTGGGCCCCGAGCCTCGGCACGCGGAGACCGGCGCCCCGACCGACGACCACACCGGTGCGGTGCCACCCGATCAGGCGCCTGCCCCGGAAGAGGGCGGGCCTTCGACGGTCGCCGATCTTACCAAGAAGACGATCGACAAGACTGGTGAGGGGATCGAGAAGGCCGGCAGTGCCATCGGCAAGGCGGCCAAGAAAACCTGGAACTGCCTGAGCTCATTCTTCGGCGACTGCTGAGCCCGCCGAAGAGGAGCCTCGTCCGGTCGCGAGCCGTCAGTGGGTCGCAATCCACTCACGCGCAAGCTTCTGCGCACTCGCGATGTCCCGCTTCGACATCTCGCGCGAGATCTCGAGGCGATAGCGCTTGGCGTCCTCGTTGCCGCGGAGCGCCGCGAGATTGAACCACTTGTGGGCCTGGATCAGGTCGTACTCGACGTCGCGCCCCACGCAGTACATGAGCCCAAGCTGGAACAATGCGTCGGGTGCGCCGCCCTCAGCCGCGCTCTCGACGAATCCATGTGAACCAAAATCAAGACGTGCCATAATGCCTTCCGTCCGTGCACCGCAGTTGCTTCGAAGGCGCTGTCAGTGGTGCCGTCTGCCGCCCCAAACCTCCAAGCCGCCCAACGCAGTGGGCAACGCTTGGAGAATGTCAGTGAGGGCATGAAAACTGGTAAACCGGACGCGCGCTGTTCCTAAGGTGACGCGCGCTCAAGAATGAACGCGGCACCCCGCGCGCGCCTCAAACTGGCGCAAACCGGCCTCATTCTGTGCAGTGTGAAAGCTTCTCTTCACCGTCATGGTTACGACGGGCTAACCATGTCTGAGAAAAGCAGCGCGGCGGCCTCAAGGAATGAGCACAACCGAGCCCGTCGTTGCTCGAGCCTCCAGATCGCGGTGTGCGCTTGCAGCCTCCGCCAGCGGATAGGTGTGGGTCACCGAAATGTTGACCGCGCCTTTGCCCACCATGTCGAACAGATCCGCAGCGTTGGCGACGAGATCCTTGCGCTCTGCCGTGTAGGTCATCACGCTCGGCCGCGTCGCAAACAGCGATCCTTTGGCGGACAGGATCGCGATGTCGAATGGCGGCACCGGGCCTGAGGCATTCCCGAAGCTCACCCACAGCCCCTTGGGCTTCAGGCAGTCGAGCGAGGACGGGAAGGTGTCCTTGCCGACGCTGTCGTAGACAACGTCGCAGCCCTTGCCACCCGTGATCTCCTTGACGCGGGCGACGTAGTCCTCGGTGCGATAGTTGATGACATGGGTGCAGCCCGCCTCCTTGGCGAGCTTCGCCTTCTCGTCGGAGCCGACGGTGCCGATCATCGTCGCCCCGATCGCACGTGCCCACTGGCAGGCGATGAGCCCGACGCCGCCGGCGGCCGCGTGAAACAGAAGCACCGTGTCGGATGTGCACGGATAGGTCTCGCGCAGCAGATAGCGAACGGTCATGCCCTGCAGCATCATGCCGGCGGCGGTCTCGAAGCTGATGGCGTCGGGCAGACGCACGAGGCGGTCCGCCGCAATGAGCCGCTCCTGGGCATAGGCCCCGAGCACGCCGGCATAGGCCACGCGGTCACCGGGCTTGAATTCAGTAACACCGGGACCGATGGTCTCGACGGTCCCTGCCCCCTCCATGCCGATCGCGGCCGGCAGCGCGGCCAGCTTGTAGAGGCCCGAGCGATGGTAGGTGTCGATGAAGTTGAGCCCAACCGCATGCTGGCGCAAGAGAACCTCGCCGAGACCGGGCGCTCCCACCGTCACGTCATCCCAGCTCAGGACTTCCGGGCCCCCTGTCGCATGAATTCGGATCGCGTGTGCCATCTGGGTGCCTTTCCTCTTCCTCTGCGTCCACAGGCCGGATTTGCCTTGACCCGGCCATGGTGGCCTTCTAGGGGCTGGCGGCGCGCGCCGACAAGGGAGCGATGAAGATTTTGGACCGGACTCCATTAGTGGCGGTGCTGATTGTAGCCGCCGCCGCGGTTGCGGCCTGCAGTAGCACGACCGTGGGCACGGGGTCCGGGCTCACGTGCGTCGACGATTCGCCCCATTGCGTCGAGAGCCGCCAACGTACGCTACGCTATCTCGTGGACAACAACGACCGCACCTGGATCAAGGCCCATCCTCCGGCGGAGGCCTATGCGTCCGGCGTCAGGCTGTTCGCCATGCAAAAAAAGAAAAAGGAGCTTTCTTGCGAGGAGCTCAAATATGCCCGTGCAGAGGCCGACAAGGCACCGGCGGTGCTACGCGGGCCCGAAGGCGCCAAGCTGACACACGCGCAGGTCTCGCGTGCGCTCATTCTCGCCAGCGAGGTCTCGCGCGAACTCGCCAAGGAGATGAAGCGGCGGTGCTAGTCGCTGGCATGGGGCTTCTTCGCCTTCCGGCTCGGGGTCGCCGGCAGCCGCTCGCAGGATCTGCCAATAAGCCATTTTCTCGCTCCAGAGCGCGTGCTCTCTTGTACAAAGCGGCGCGGTGCACTTACGTATCGGCCGCAACAGTGGGCCGAAGCTGAGCATGCAAGACTATATCGACGCCGTGGTCGCGTTCGTTCGCGCCAATGAGGAATGGGCACCGGTCGTCGCGTTCATCGTCGCCTTCGGGGAGTCGTTCTGCTTCCTGTCGCTGCTCTGGCCCGGCACGGCGATCCTCGTCGCCATCTCCGCACTGCTAGCAGCAAGCGGCGTCTCCACCGGCGTCCTCGCCCCGATCATACTGGCGGCGGGCCTCGGCGGCACGCTCGGCTATGCCGTCTCCTATTGGATCGGCCTATACTTCAAGGACAGCATCGGCAGGATCTGGCCCTTTAGCGCCCGTCCCGATCTCATTCCGTCCGGCCAGCGCTTCTTCGAGAAGCACGGCGCCTTCGGCGTGTTCCTCGGCCACTTCTTCGGTCCGGTGCGCGCCGTCATCCCGGTGGTGGCGGGCATGTTCGCGATGCCCCAGCTCCCCTTTCAGATCGCCAACGTGATCAGCGCGTTCACGTGGGCGGTCGGCGTCATCGCGCCGTCGTTCCTGCTGGTGTCGTTCAGTGACCTCGTCTTCGCGTTCATGCGAGACCACGAGGCGATCGTCCTGATCGTCATGGCCGTGCTGGCCTTCGCTAATGCCATCCCCTCGCGCATGACGTTCTGGCCCTCCCTCGTCCTGTTCGCAGGCCTCGGCATCCTGGCGCTGATAGCCGGTAACGGCTTCTGGGAACTGCTGCTCGCCGGCACGACCGGATCGGTGCTGGGCGATCTCACCTTCTTCTATCTCGGCAAGAGTCACCGCGAACGCTTCGTCGACGCCTGGTTCGTCAACGGCGAGACGACGGGCCTGCAGAAGGCGATCTCGCGCGTCGAGACCACCGGAGCCATGAGCGTCATCACCAGTCGGCCCATGGGCATGGCGCGTGCGTTCGTGCCGATGGCGGCCGGCATGCAGGCGATGAGCTACATTGAATTCCTGCCCGTCAGCATCATCGCCGGGTTCATCTGGTCGGGCGTGCTGCTCGCGCTGCGCTATCCGCTGATGATCTTCGGCTGGTGAGCGCGCTCAGGCGGCCGGCTTCTCCAGCACCGCGCGCTGCGCGTAATCGCGCAACATGCGCTTGAAGGTCAGGCTCGCTCGCGTCTCCGCGGCAAGCTTCTCGAGCTCAGCTTCCATGTCGGCGCGCGGCTCCACCGAGAACTTCGCAAGCCACGCATGCAGGCCGCTCTTGAACCAACGCGGCAACGCCTCCTGCTGTCCGAAGTCGACGACGTGCAGCCGCCCGCCGGGCTTCACCGCGGCGAACGCCTGGCCGAGCGCGATCCGCCAGTCGGGGATCATCGACAGCGAGTAGGAAACAAACACCCGGTCGAACGCCGGGATTCCGAAAAGCCGCTCGCCTGAGATGTCGGTCGCATCACCCGGCGCGACGATGATGCGATCGGCAAGCCCGCTGCGCGCGATCGAAGCGCGCGCGGTGGCCAGCATGGCGGCCGAGATATCAAAGCCGTAGAAGCGCGCATTGGGATGACGCCGTGCCGCCAGAATGAGGTTACGCCCCGTTCCGCACGCGACCTCGAGAACGCTGCCGCCGGCAGGCGGCGCCAGCTCGTCGAGAAGCTGGTCGCGACCTAAGAGATAGTACTTGCGCGAAGCGTCATAGATGTACCGCTGGTAGCGGTAGATCGCATCCATGTGCGCCGCGGCCGAGACATCACCCACAGCCAAACCGGCAGTCCTTTCTCAGGCCTTCAGCACGTAGCGGTGGAAGCCGCCGTAGATCGACGAGCGATCGCGTACGGTCCATGCCCGGCATATATCGAGGTCATAGTCGAAGCGCGACAGGATCTCGTCGGGGATACGGCCCGGCAGGATCGTCTCCTCACCGGCCGTGCGGAAGATCACGCGCGCACCCGGGCGCGCCGTACGGGCGATCTCCGTCCACAGCGCGGTGAGCTGATCGTCGGTCATCCAGTCCTGCGCATCGAGCAGCACGTAAGCATCCATCGACGCCGGCGGCAGGCTGGCGAGATGCTCGGTGAACGATGCATGCACGACGTTCACGTTGTTCGCACGCTCGCGCAGCGCCTCGAAGTTCTCCCGCTGCAGGTAGGGCGGCAGCGGACCACTGCCGCCGCTCGCATAGCGACGCCCGAAGGCCTGCCAGGCGAAATAGTTCTCAGACAGATCGAAATCGCACGCGAGGCGCTCGAGCCGTGCATGCAGCACGTCCGCCATGCTCGCCTCATGTCCCTTGAGCGCGGTGAACTGCGAGGGCGGGATGCCCAGTCCGAACAGCGACGAGGGCCGATCGAGCAGCCAGCGAATGTGGCGCTTCTTGAACAGCGGAGCAAGCTCGCTCTCGAAGATGCGGCGCTGATCGGAAAGCGTCTTGGCGGCAAGCAGACGGCGCGGGTTCTTTCCGTGCAGACGGGCGAGCAGATGCCCAGCGCCGATGAAGCCACCGAGCAGGCCGTGCCGGTAGACGTTGGTGCCGAAGTAGCCGATGCGCTTGCGGCCAAGCCGGTCGCGCGACTCCCAGTACTTGCGCGTAGCCTCATCGACATGCGCGCTGAGGTACTTGTGATACGCCTCGATGTTGTGGCGGCCGTCG
>Ga0209347_1005600_pt1 | contig 11813 bp, 13 predicted proteins | sample AutmiccommuBRH23_FD_187382 | JGI IMG/M metagenome (GOLD analysis project Ga0209347, IMG submission 187382) | Deep subsurface microbial communities from Mt. Terri, Switzerland - Autotrophic microbial communities BRH/23 (SPAdes) (version 2) | ecosystem: Environmental > Aquatic > Deep subsurface >...
GGTTCTTCCCCTGCCCGATGGCCACGTTGGCCAGCTGGGGATGTCCTTTGGGATATTTCTCCGTCTCCATATAGGCCACATCGCCAACAGCAAACACACTGTCCAATCCCTCCACCCTGTTCATCCGGTCCACTTTGATCCTGCCGGATCGCAGCTGTGCCTCCTCCGGAATGCCGGCAATGCTGTTTCCGGTGACGCCGGCGGACCAGATCACATTCCGGCTGCGAATGGTCTCACCGTTGCTCAGGGTAAGCAGCTCCCCGTTGTAATCCTTTACCAGGGTGCCCGTTTTCACGATCACCCCCATGGAACGGAGCTGCTTCTCCGAATAGTCCTGTGCAAAGCGGCTCATGGCTGAGAGGGTATGCTCCCCTCCCTCCAGCAGGTAGACATGCACCCGTGACGAGTCGATGTTGGGATAATCTTTCGGTAGCACCTCGCGGGTCATCTCGGCAAAGGCGCCGGCCAGCTCCACACCGGTGGCGCCGCCGCCCACGATCACGATATTGTAGAGGCTCTCCTTCTCATCGGCATACAACAGCTTCTCGAAGTTGTGAAGGATGAAGTTGCGCACGTTGATCGACTGATAGGTCGATTTCAACCCCAGGGCATGCTTCTCCGTCTCGGCATTGCCGTAGAAATTGGTGCGGGTGCCGGTGGCGATCACCAGGTAATCGTAGACAAACGGGCCGATGCTGGTTTCCACCACCTTCTCCGCGGCGTTTACCGCCAGCACCTGCGCCAGCCGGATGCGCACATCCCTTCGCTGCTGGAATAATTTCCGGATGGGGAACGAGATGGTGGCCGGCTCAATCTGAGAGGCTGCCACCTGGTAAAACAGCGGGGGAAACTGATGGTGGTTGATCTTGTCAATCACCATGATATCAAACACTCCTTTAGGGAGGTGATTCACGAATTGCAAACCACCAAAACCACAACCAACTACTACAATCTTTTTCATCCTGTTCTTAAGCTATGATTACAAACGGCGGATATGCGATCTGATTCATGCCATATGCCCTGAACAGACGGATGCGATTGAACTTACGCCTGATAAGCCTCTTACATCGGTTCATCTTACAGACACACATTGCCCTGAATCGATCACATATCCCGATAACCTTCTCTGAAAAGATACAACACTTGTCAAAGTGAAAAGTTGCAGAAAGAGGTGGAAAGGAGGTGTCTCAGAAAATAAAGGCATAGGAAACCTTGAAGAGGAAATCGTTCTGTGGTGCTGCATGGGCCAGCTCACGCAGGTAATCACCGAAACGAAAGGATCCGTCCTCTTCCCACAGGGTTCTACCCTGCGACCATACCAGATAGAGCACCGAGCCGGGCTTGTACTCCCACCGGTAGACCAGGTTGGAACGCAGCTGCAGGAAATGAAAATCGGGATTGTCGTAGGGATAGTCGGCCATCGGGGTGTATCTGTCCGCAAACGTGTCGGCCTGCGGGTTGACCACCGTCTTGAAATCGGAATAATCGCCCGAGAAGAGATAGGGCAGCGCATACCACTGCAGCGACATATCGGGCGTGATGCCGTAATTGATGCGTACCGACATGGAGGCGATATGCTGACGGATCGAGGAGAGAATATAGGTGGGATGATCGCCCTCCACGGTACGTACATACTGCTGATGATCTGTCGATCGCACATACTGCGGGTAGAGCGACAACATGAGCCGGTTGCTCGGTTTGTAGGAGAGGTCCAGTCCATATGAGACAGAAGAGGCCGAGTTTTCGAAACCCCGGCTGAAGTTCATTTCATATTCAGCCTTAAACTTCTTCCGGCTGTCCGACTCGATGGAGAACCAGCCGTTCATCACCCCCGGTGTACGGATGGAAGGGCCGCCGCGCAACAGCGTGGTAGAGGTGCCGTTATAGTTGATGTTCAACCCGGCCGCTATATCGTAGTAGTTGGTGAACTGGATGTAGGCGAACGACTCTGTGCCCCACCCCTTCGATTTGCCCGAGAAATCCGAGATATGATAGGTGGATCCGTTGAATTCATACTCGTTCACCATCCCTTTGGGACGCCATTCCGTATATCCTGCCCAGACACCGTTCATGATCTGGTCGGCATTGGGCTTGAAGCCGATGTCGTTCAACTCAAGACCGGGGGAGCTCCAGCTGGAGAAACCCAGGAAATTGAAATGCCCCGATATCTTCCCCCCGTTGAAAGAACCTCCCATACCGCTGAGGGTGGTGCGGGACGAATCGAGCTGCAGATGGCCCGCGTCGGGACGCTGGTAATAGCGCGCCGAGGATCGCTGCAGCCGGGTCATCGCCTGCGGCGCTCCCTGCAGCTGGCTGAAGAAGGCGCGTGCAGTGACATAGTATGACTTCTCCTGCCAGTAACGGGTCACATTGACTCCTCCTGTATAGGCAGACCGGGATACCTCACGGAACTGCTCCTCGTCGATCTTACGGTTGACAGCCGTCACCATGCCGCCAACAATCAGGTTGCCGCTGTCAAGGTCCTGCTCCACCCTGCCGGTGAAATAACCGGACAGTGGCTCCACGGCATAATCCGAACGTTCCCCGTCGCGGTCTGTCTCGCTGTACATCTTCTGCGTGACGGCACTCAATATGCCCAGGGAGGTGCCCTTGCGTGTTTTTCCCGAGATTTTCACCGCCCCCAGGATATTGGTCCGCCCTGGTGCTCTCACATATTCACCCTCCTGCCGGTCGTAGGAGAATTGCGGCTCTCGTCCCAGCCTGCGCGAGTAGAAGAGCTTGTTGCGTTCATTGTTGGTGATATCGAAGGGATAATGGTAGATGTTGCTTCCCTCCACGAAGAAAGGCCGCTTCTCATTGAAGTAGGTCTCAAAATTGGTCAGGTTCACGTTCGACGGGTCGGCCTCCACCTGACCGAAATCGGGGTTGATGGTGAAGTTCAGCGTGAGGTCGTTCGTCAGCCCCACCTTACCATCGACGCCCACCGAAGCCCTGGTGTTTCGTCCCGTGGCAAACGGGTTGCCGGCCTCCCGTTCCGACAAGGTAAGCTGTGACAGCACGAAGGGGACAACCTCTGCCTCTTTGGCCGGCGAGATATCATGGATACCCAGCAACGTCCCGAAATGAGCCACAAACTGCGAGGATCCCTTATCTACAGGCTGCCAGAAAGAGAGCTCCTGCCGGCGGTAGATATGACGTGCCACCTGTAACCCCCAGCGATAGGCGGCTTTCTTCCCGAAACGGAGCTGCGAATAAGGGATACGTATCTCGGCATACCAGCCCTCCGGCTGCAGGGATGTCTTCGTCTCCCAGATAGGATCCCACGTGTCGTCCTCACCGCTGCTCTCCGACCGGCGCAGATCACCTTTGCTGCCAGAGGCCGATACGGTGAATTCGAACGAGGTCATTTTATCCTCGTAGCTGTCTATCGCCACGCCCACCCAGTCGCCATCGACATCATCGCGACGCGATATACGCCGCACGATCTTGCCGGGCTCGCTGTCCAGCGCCTTGATGGCCACATAGAGGTTGTTGTCGTCATACACGATCGCGTACTGCGTCTGCTGCGACGGGGCAGCGTCGGGGACCGGTTCGAACTGCACAAAACCGTCTGTCCAGGCAGCATCCTGCCAACAGTCGTCGCCCAGCTGACCGTCTATCCGGGGTGCTATCCCGGCACGTTGGGTAGTGTAACTCTTGGGCTGGCAGACAGCCATCATGGGTATGACGAGGAAAAGGAAAACGAAAACAGATTTCATCCGGTAAGAATTTAGAATTGGACTACGCCCAAGATAATTCAGTTACAACAACCGGCACAAAAATACAAAAAAAAAGCGCTACGAATCACTCGCGGCGCTTTCCTTTAATGTTTAACATTTTAAAAATCACAGCTTCGCTGTAAACCACATCGTCGGCGGAGGTTTTAGATCTCCGTCATGGTGACGATGCACCCACAGCGTTTCTTGTGTGAGACTAAGCTTTCTCTTCTGCCTCTGGTGTGGCAGCTTCGTCACTGGTCTCCTCAGCATCAGCCTGAACATTTTCAGCTTTCACTTCTTCAGCTTTCACTTCTTCAGCCTGTTGCGTTTTTTCTTCTTTCTTGGCCTCTTTTCTGGCTTCTTTGGCTTTGGTTTCTTTTGACTCCTCTTTGGCCTTGGGCGCAGCAGCGGCTGCTACAGCTTCTGCAGCACTTCCTGTAGCTTTCCGGCGCGAACGGCGTGTCTTCGCCTTCTTGGCTCCGCCATCGCCCAGCATGTTTTCGTTGAAGTCAACCAGCTCGATAAAGCACATCGATGCATTGTCACCCAGGCGGAAACCGGTCTTGATGATACGGGTGTATCCTCCCGGACGGTCGGCTACCTTCTGCGATACTGTCTGAAACAGTTCAGTAACGGCCACCTTGTTCTGCAGCAGACTGAACACCTCTCTTCTCGAGTTGGTGCTGTCATCCTTGCTCCGGGTGATGATAGGCTCCACGAATTTTCTCAGTTCCTTGGCTTTGGGAACAGTGGTAAAGATGCGTTTGTGCAGGATGAGCGACGTAGCCATGTTGGATAACATCGCCCCGCGATGCGCTGTTTTACGCCCTAAATGATTGAATTTCTTATTATGTCTCATTGCAGTTGTTAGTCTTTATCTAATTTGTATTTCGATGTATCCATCCCAAACGACAGCTTCAGCCCGTCGAGGAGCTCTTCCAGCTCGGTCAGCGACTTCTTTCCGAAGTTACGGAATTTGAGCAGATCGTTCTTATTGTGTGAAACCAGTTGTCCCAGCGTCTCCACATCGGCTGCCTTCAGGCAGTTGAGGGCCCTGACGGACAAGTTGAGGTCAGACAATTTGCGTTTCAGCAACTGGCGCATGTGAAGCACTTCCTCATCGAACTCTTCAATGCTTTCCGCATCAGAGCTCTCCAGCATGATCTTGTTGTCGTCCGAGAACAAAACAAAGTGCTGAATAAGGATCTTCGCTGCTTCCTTCAATGCCTCCTTGGGCTGGATCGATCCATCGGTGGTTATTTCTATAATCAGTTTTTCGTAGTCCGTCTTCTGTTCGATACGGTAATCTTCTATTTCGTATTTTACATTGCGGATCGGAGTGAAGATCGAGTCAATGGCAATGGACTGCACATCGTCGGATGAAAGCATTTCCCGATTCTCATCGGCCGGCACGTAACCACGTCCTTTGTTGATCGTCAGTTCAAGCCGTAAATCGGCTTTCTTGTTCATGCGACAAATCTCCAGCTCGGGGTTCAGTACTTCGAAACCGGTCAGTAATTTACCAATATCTCCGGCTTTAAACACTTCCGTACCCGAAATAGCGATGCTCACTTTTTCTGTTTCAAACTCTTCTACGATCCTCTTGAACCGTACTTTTTTCAGATTCAGGATGATACCTGTCACATCTTCAATCACACCCGGGATGGTTGCAAATTCATGCTCCACTCCGTCTATTTTCACCGATGTAATGGCGAATCCTTCCAGTGAAGAAAGCAGGATACGGCGCAAAGCGTTACCTATAGTAATGCCATATCCGGGTTCCAGCGGGCGGAATTCGAATTTACCGGAGAACGCGTCCTCCTGTAACATGATTACTTTATCGGGTTTTTGGAATGCTAATATTGCCATGAAATTATTGTTTAGAATATAATTCTACGATGAGTTGTTCTTTAATGCTTTCCGGGATATCTGCTCTTTCGGGCAGGTGGAGAAGCTTACCGCTTGTCGACGTTTTATCCCACTCCAGCCAGGGGTATTTGCTGTGATTGAAGCCTGCCAGTGCATTGACAACGACTTCCATCGATTTAGATTTTTCCCTGACACCCACAACTTCACCGGGTTTCACACTGTAGGAAGGAATGTTCAGTACCTTTCCGTTCACTACAATATGACGATGTGTGACCAGCTGGCGTGCTGCTGCTCTTGTTGGAGCAATGCCCATGCGGAAAACAACGTTGTCTAAACGTGCTTCGAGCAACTGAAGCAATACCTCACCGGTAATGCCGCGGCTGCGGGCTGCCCTGTCGAACGTAAGACGGAATTGTTTCTCCAACACGCCATACGTGTATTTTGCACGTTGTTTCTCACGCAACTGAATACCATATTCAGATGTTTTTCTTCTGCGTGAATTTCCGTGTTGTCCCGGAGGATAGTTCTTTTTGGAAAGAACCTTATCGGGACCGAAAATAGGTTCGCCAAACTTACGGGCGATTTTTGATTTTGGACCAGTATATCTTGCCATTGTTACAATTTTAAACTTTTACTGAAGCCTAAACTGTGCAGCCGCGATTACAGAGAAGTTGTATTGTAATCAATATCACAGCTCAAGTTTCAAGTGAAATGAAACTTAAATTAATTATTCATGAACGTTTGACTATTCCCCGCCTTCCTGTCATACAGGTATGCCTGCTGTTCCTCCGGCGCGGGAAAATAGGGAATTAAACTTTTCTCGCTTTGGGCGGACGGCATCCGTTGTGTGGCAGTGGTGTCACATCTACAATCTCCGTCACTTCAATACCTGATCCGTGAATGGTTCTGATGGCCGATTCACGTCCGTTTCCGGGACCTTTCACATAGGCTTTCACCTTACGCAATCCCAAATCATAGGCTACTTTGGCGCAGTCCTGTGCGACCATCTGCGCTGCATAAGGCGTGTTCTTTTTTGAACTTCTGAATCCCATTTTACCGGCGGACGACCAACTGATCACTTCACCATTTTCATTGGTCAACGAAACAATGATGTTGTTAAATGAGGAGGAGATGTGTGCCTGTCCTACGGCATTCACTTTTACATTTCTCTTTTTTGCTGCAACTGTTCTTTTTGCCATGTTACCTTCTGTTATTTAGTAGCTTTTTTCTTGTTCGCAACGGTTTTCTTTCTTCCCTTACGGGTACGGGCATTGTTCTTGGTACTTTGTCCGCGCACGGGCAACCCTACACGATGACGGATACCGCGATAGCAACCGATATCCATCAGTCGTTTGATATTCAATTGTACCTCGGAACGAAGATCACCCTCCACTTTGAATTCGCCGGTGATGATCTCACGGATGCGGGCTGCCTGATCGTCAGTCCAGTCTTTCACTTTGATATCTCTATCCACTTCTGCTTTTGCTAAAATAATCTTGGAAGCACTGCGTCCGATACCGTAAATATATGTGAGAGCCACTTCGCCTCTCTTGTTTTGCGGCAGATCGACACCTACAATTCTTATCGCCATATATGTTTTTTATTATTTGATTACAATGAATACAACTATTATCCCTGACGTTGTTTGAACTTGGGATTCTTCTTATTGATAATGTATAAACGGCCTTTTCTTCTTACTATCTTACAGTCGGCCGTACGTTTCTTGAGTGATGCTCTTACTTTCATATGTCTAGTTTTTTATTTTTTACGCTTTTACTCTTAGCTTTCAGCATTCAGCTTTCAGCGATCAGCTTTTCTAACAACATCTTAGCTGAGTGCTGACAGCTGACAGCTATTTATACCTGAACGAGATTCTTCCTTTCGAGAGATCATAGGGCGACATCTCCACACGTACCCTGTCGCCGGGGAGGATGCGGATGTAGTGCATACGCATCTTGCCCGAGATGTGAGCCGTTATTTCGTGCCCGTTTTCCAGTTCTACGCGGAACATCGCATTCGATAATGCTTCTATAATCGTTCCGTCTTGTTCTATTGCTGCTTGTTTAGCCATTCAATCAATGCTTCTTTTTAGTTATCGGTTTACTGAATAAACTCAAATGTGGACAGGATATCGGCTTTCCCGTTCCGGATTGCAATGGTGTGCTCGAAATGGGCTGAGGGCTTGCGGTCTTTCGTCCGCACCGTCCATCCGTCATTCTCGAAGACCACTTTCTTGCCTCCCATGTTAATCATCGGTTCAATGGCGATGCACATCCCGTTCTTCAGAAGCGGGCCTGTGCCGCGCTTTCCGTAGTTGGGCACCTCCGGTGCTTCATGCATCTGTCTGCCAATGCCGTGTCCAACCAGCTCGCGAACCACGGAATAACCGTTCGACTCGCAATAAGATTGTATCGTTGAACCGATATCTCCAATTCTCCTGTCCTCGGCTGCCTGCTCAATACCCTTGTAGAGCGCTTCTTTGGTTACACGGAGGAGCGCTTTCACCTCTTCCGCTACCTCGCCCACACAAAAGGTGTAAGCCGAGTCACCGCAGAAACCACGCAGCTGGGTACCGCAATCAACGGAAACAATATCTCCCTCCCGGAGAGGTTTATTGTTTGGGATGCCATGTACCACGTTCTCATTGACGGAAGTACAGATTGAATTGGGAAAACCGCCGTATCCTAAAAAGGTTGGAATCGCACCATGATCTCTGATGAACTCTTCGGCAATCTGATCGAGTTGCAGTGTGGTGACCCCCGGCTTGATATGCTGAGAGAGCTCTCCGAGCGTCATCCCCACCAAACGGTTCGCAGCACGCATGAATTCGATTTCCTCGTCGGTCTTCAGTATGATCGTTTTGCTATTCATTGATTCTTTCAAACATTAATAAGCGGCAATAGACCCTGTTCTGCCCTTAATCTTGGCTCCCGACTTCAGGAAACCGTCATAATGGCGCATCAGCAGGTGGCTCTCAATCTGTTGCAGTGTATCAAGCACCACGCCTACAAGGATCAACAGCGAGGTACCACCAAAGAACTGGGCAAACTGCGAGTTGATACCCATCAGCCCTGCAAAAGCAGGTAAAATGGCGACGATAGCCAGGAAAACAGAACCGGGCAGGGTGATTCTCGACATGATGGTGTCGATATACTCAGCCGTCCTCTTCCCCGGTTTTACACCCGGAATAAATCCGTTGTTACGCTTCAGATCTTCCGCCATCTGCACGGGATTCACCGTGATCGCTGTGTAGAAATAGGTGAAGGCTATGATCAGTAAGGCGAAGATGAAGTTATACGGGAAACTGGTGAAATCCATCAGCGATGTCCAGAATCCGCCTCCTTCCCTGGCAGAGAACTGCGCAATGGTGAGTGGGATAAACATGATCGCCTGCGCAAAAATGATCGGCATCACGTTGGCAGCATTCACCTTCAGGGGAATATACTGCCTTACGCCTCCATATTGCTTGTTGCCTACAATGCGTTTGGCATACTGCACAGGCACCTTTCTGATACCCTGTACCAGCATGATCGCCGCAGCAGTCACAGCCACCAGGAACAACAACTCAAGCAACAACAGGATCAGTCCTCCCGGAGCATCGATCAAACGGTCATACTCAGCTACCAGCGAATGAGGCAGACGGGCAATGATACCGATTAAAATGATAAACGATATGCCGTTTCCGATACCTTTATCGGTAATACGTTCCCCCAGCCAGAGCACGAACATGCTGCCACCGGCAAGTATCACCGTCGAGGGCAGTACCCAGTCCCAGAAACCTCCGGGAATGGCATTCCCCACCGCTCCGTAGAGGTAGGCAGGGCCCTGCACCAGCAAAATGGCTACGGTTAGGTAACGCGTATACTGATTGATCTTCGTACGTCCACTCTCGCCCTCGCGCTGCATTTTCTGGAATGCAGGCACGGCAATACCCAACAGCTGCATCACGATGGAGGCAGAGATGTAGGGCATGATACCCAGTGCGAAGATGGACGCATTGGCAAAAGCACCCCCCGAAAACATATCGAGGAGGCTCAACAAGCCGGTACTGGCATTTGACTGCAGCGCCACCAGTTGTTCCGGATTGATCCCTGGTATCACCACGAACGATCCGAACCGATAAATGGCGACAAAACCAATGGTAATAAGAAGTCTTTGTCTAAGATCTTCTATTTTCCATATATTCTTTACTGTCTGTACAAATCCCATTTCATCAGAGTTTTACTGCAGTTCCACCTGCAGAAGTAATGGCTTCTTCGGCTGATTTTGAGAAAGCGTTCGCCTCCACCTCCAGCTTAGCGGTCAGTGCACCTCTGCCCAGTATTTTCACCAGGTGTTTGGGTCCAATCAACCCTGCTCCCATCAACACTTCGGGATTAATCTTGGTGAGCTGTAGCGTATCAGCCAGTTCCTGCAATGTCTCCAGGTTGATGGCCTTATACGCTACCCTGTTCAACGGTTTGAATCCGAATTTCGGCACACGACGCTGTAAAGGCATCTGTCCCCCTTCAAAACCGATTTTCTTTGAATAACCCGCTCTTGATTTTTGCCCTTTATGTCCTTTTGTGGAAGTTCCCCCTTTACCCGATCCGGTACCGCGACCGATTCTCTTCCGGGTTTTGGTTGCTCCTGCAGCCGGTTTTAAATTCGATAAATCCATAGTATAGTTCTTTTTTTATCGTTTATAACTTAATTAATCTATGACCGTCACAAGATGATGCACTTTGTTGATCAGCCCCCTTATGGAAGGATTGTCTTCATGATCCACCACACGGTTCATCTTGGTCAGTCCCAACGCATCCAACGTTCTTCTCTGAGTCTCAGGAGCCCCGATTCTGCTTTTTGTCTGTTTAATCTTTATTGTAGCCATGTCAGATTCCTTTTATCCGTTAAATACTTTGTCCAAACTAACCCCTCTGTTCTGAGCCACCGTGAGGGGATCCCTCAGCTCTGTCAACGCGGCAATAGTAGCCTTGACAAGGTTGTGCGGGTTGGATGAGCCTTTCGACTTGGCCAACACATCAGTGATGCCCACACTTTCCAATACGGCACGCATGGCACCCCCTGCCTTCACACCGGTACCGGCAAAGGCGGGTTTCAGAAATACTTCGGCACCGCCGAAACGGGCTACCTGCTCGTGAGGGATGGTTCCCTTGTGTACGGGTACTTTGACGAGGTTCTTCTTGGCAGCTTCCACACCCTTGGCGATAGCCGTGGTTACTTCACCTGCTTTTCCCAGTCCCCAGCCAATGATGCCGTCTTCGTTACCGACAACAACCATGGCGGCGAAGGTGAACGTACGGCCTCCCTTGGTTACCTTGGTGGTACGATTAATAGCCACTAAACGGTCTTTTAATTCGATGTCGTTGGTTGATTTTACCTTATTGTTTATTCCTGCCATAATCGTTAAAATTTAAGCCCTCCTTTGCGGGCAGCATCAGCCAGTTCTTTAATGCGTCCATGATACAAGTAACCGTTTCTGTCGAAAGCTACTTTTTCGATCCCGGCTTCCCGGGCGTTCTGTGCGATCAGCTCTCCTACCTTCGCGGCAATCTCTTTCTTGGGAAGTTTCTCTTCCATCTTTAAAGAGGATGCCGATGCCAGCGTCTTACCGCTGAGGTCATCGATGACCTGCGCATATATTTGTTTGTTGCTCCTGAAGACGGTAAGGCGCGGACACTCAGCAGTGCCGTTGATTTTGCCGCGTACACGAGCTTTTATTTTGATTCTTTTTTCGTTCTTTGTTATCATTGCGATTTCAGTTTACGTAAGTTATTTACCTGCTGTCTTACCCGATTTGCGGCGGATCTGTTCACCAACAAACTTGATACCTTTTCCTTTGTAAGGCTCAGGCTTACGGAACGAACGGATCTTGGCACAAACCTGACCGAGTAATTGCTTGTCACAAGATTCCAGGATTATCAGCGGATTCTTGTTTCTTTCCATCTTGGTTTCCACCTTGATCTCTGCGGGTAATTCCAGATAGATACTGTGTGTATAACCAAGCGATAATTCCAGAACCTGTCCGTTGTTGTTTACACGATAACCAACACCTACAAGTTCCAGTTCTTTACGGAAACCTTCCGAAACACCAATGACCATATTGTTCAGCAGTGAGCGATAAAGGCCATGCATGGCACGACTCTCCTGCTCCTCATTGGGGCGTTCGATGGTGAGCAGCCCATTGTCCACTTCCACTTTCATATTTGCCTTTACCTGTTGGGT
>Ga0209347_1005602_pt1 | contig 11809 bp, 10 predicted proteins | sample AutmiccommuBRH23_FD_187382 | JGI IMG/M metagenome (GOLD analysis project Ga0209347, IMG submission 187382) | Deep subsurface microbial communities from Mt. Terri, Switzerland - Autotrophic microbial communities BRH/23 (SPAdes) (version 2) | ecosystem: Environmental > Aquatic > Deep subsurface >...
AAACCTTTTGAGGAGAGGATGCAGTTATGAAAAAAAGCGTATTAATATTTCTGGCGGGTATTCTGATTGGAGCCTTGGTGTTTGGTTCCACCTTGACCCTTGCCGCCAGCGGAACAAAAAACATACTGGCGGAGTATATGGGTATAAAAATAGTGGTAAATGGAAAACTGCTTACGACACAGCAGGAGCCTTTTATTTCTGATGGAAAGACGTTTGTTCCCTTAAGGGTTGTGGCTGAGGCACTTGGCCAGCAGGTAAACTGGGAAGATAACACTGTCATAATCACCGGTGGTAATTTTCCGTCTGCGCTAAGTCTCCAGGATCTGTTCATTCCGGTAAAGTCAGGCCTTAAATACAGCGATGATTCTAAAATGATGGTTAACGAAAAGGAGTATAAAAAGGGCTTCTACCTGGTTCCCACGGATAAAGCCGCTGAATGCAAGTTTACCACGGTAAGCACGGGGATTAAGCAATTGTCCGGGCAGGTCGTGCTGGACGATGAGAATGGAAAAGGCGATACCGCAACGGTAACTATACTGGTAGACGACAAAAAAGTTGACAGCTTTGAACTGCAAAAGGGAAGCCAGCCGGTCCCGTTCCAGATTGATGTAGCCAAGTCAAACTCCATAGTGTTTAAAGTAGAGGACGGCGTGGGCAAAAAGGTGGACTTTCTTGATATGGTTTTAAAATATTAAAGAAATATATAAAAAACTAAAGAATTTTAAAGAAGGAACGGAGTGTTCCTTCTTTTTTTATAACTATTAACTTGGTAATTTATGATTATTTGCCTGTAATCTAAAAAAATAGTAAAATAAAGAGATAAATGAAAATAATTTTTATATATATATTCAAATTTTAAATGTTTTGTTTAGAAAGGAATAGTATTAAATATTGTCGAATTAAAACCTGCACAAATCTAATGCTGGTTTTATGGCATCTAAGTATAACTTGTGGAAGGAATGAAAAAATGCAGGTTACTATTGTAGGTTGCGGGTATGTCGGCCTTACAACTTCAGTGGCACTCTCGTATATTGGACACAGAGTTCACTGCATTGAACATAATATTGAGAGAATTGAAGTTTTAAGGAGTGGGGGTATGCCCATCCATGAAACAGGAATATCGGAAATAATGGCAGAAGTCAGTGAAAGACTGTCATTTGGTGGATGGGACTCCTTTAATGAGCAAACCGATGTAGTAATTATTGCTGTTGGGACACCTCGCAAAAGTAATGGAGATGCCGATTTAACATACGTGGAAGCAGTGGCCAGGGAGTTGGGACAGCGTTTGAGTGGGAGTAAACTGCCGGTTATTGTTAATAAGTCCACTGTCCCAATAGGTTCTGCCAGACGGGTGGAGTCCATTGTAGGCCAATATCTATCCAGCAGGGGAATCAAAAAAAAAGTAATGGTTGCGTCTAACCCTGAGTTTCTTCGTGAAGGGGTTGCATTATACGATTCGTTTTATCCGGACCGGATTGTGGTAGGGGCTAATGATACCATTGCCATTAATATTTTACGTGAAATGTACGCTCCAATTCTTGAACAGACCTTTACTTCTCCTGAAATTATTCCCAGACCGGATGGCTTTAGTCTTCCGGCTTTTATTACCACAACACCAACCAGCGCTGAATTGATTAAATATGCGGCTAATACATTTCTGGCTATGAAGATATCCTACATTAATGAAATAGCCGGCCTGGCTGAAAGAGTAGGTGCGGATATAAAAGAAGTTGCCCGTGGTATTGGATTGGATAAACGCATTGGGCCTCACTACTTAAATGCCGGTATCGGATGGGGAGGAAGTTGTTTTGGAAAAGATGTACAGGCCCTTATTCATACGGCCAGTCAGTATAATTATGAAATCCCTCTTAGTAATGCAGCTGTTATAGTAAACTTACGCCAGCGTGAGGAAATTATTAAAAAACTTCAGGCCACGTTAAAAGTGCTTCGGGGAAGTACTATAGCACTTTTAGGGCTTTCTTTTAAGCCAGGGACGGATGATCTGCGTGATGCCCCATCAATAACAATAGCCAAACGATTGCTTGAGTTGGGGGCACATGTAAAGGTTTATGACCCTATAGCCATGGAAAATTGTAAAATTCAACATGAAGATTTGGAATTAGAATATGCGAATGATGTAAAGAGCCTTGCCTTGGGGGCAGATGCCCTTGTGCTTATTACCGAGTGGAAAGAGTTTTTAAAACTCCCGTTTAGAGAAATGGGCCAACTTATGAGACAAAAACTGATTATTGACGGGAGAAACATATTGAATCCCCAGGAACTTCAAAACCTGGGATATACTTATATAAGTATAGGAAGAGTATAAACATTAATGTATTTAAAAAGCCGTTATAGTATCGGCTAGGTGGAGGATGTCATTTATGGAAACAGTATTGATTACGGGATCGGCAGGCTTTATTGGGAGTAATGTGGCTGAACTCCTTTTAAAGAGAGGGTTCAATGTAGTAGGAATAGATAATTTTAATGATTATTACGACACCAGGTTAAAAACATGGCGGATTAATAACCTGAAAAAAAATAGTAATTTTATATTTTATCAAACTGATATAGAGAACCTGGAAGCATTGAAAATAATATTTGAGCTGCACCGTCCAGGGGCGGTTATCAATGAGGCAGCACGGGCTGGAGTACGCTACAGTCTGGAAAATCCATTTATTTACATGTCAACCAATGCCGGAGGAAGCCTAAACCTCCTGGAGCTATGCAGGAATTTCAATGTCCCTAAATTTGTACTGGCTTCAACCTCTTCGTTGTATGCAGGCCAGGAAATGCCGTTTAACGAGAATTTACCCGTAAATACACCAATTTCGCCATATGCCGCGTCAAAAAAGTCTGCCGAAGCCATGGCTTATTCCTATCATTACCTGTACGGAACTGATGTCACAGTATTACGCTACTTTACTGTTTACGGTCCGGCCGGAAGACCGGACATGAGTTATTTTAGGTTTATAAAGTGGATTATGGAAGATACTCCACTGGAAATATATGGGGATGGGAGCCAAAGCAGGGATTTTACCTTTGTTGAAGACATTGCAGAGGGTACCATTAAGGCCTTAAAACCTGTTGGATATCAAGTAATAAACCTAGGTAATAATAACCCGGACAAGCTGTCCAGAATGATTGAGCTTATTGAGAATTATACCGGCAAAAAGGCGCAATTTATCTATAAAGAATTTCATAAGGCCGATATGACTGACACATGGGCGAACATTGACAAGGCTAAAACCATTCTTGGGTGGGAACCAAAGGTGAACTTAGAGGAAGGAATTAAAAAGACCGTTGAATGGACTAAGAGTAACTGGGATTGGCTTAAGGAAGTTAATCTTTAATAAATTGTGTTAGAAGGATAACTGTGGTTAAATTATCCCTAAGGCTGACTAAAAAATCCACCAACTATAAAATATTTAACGCTTTGGTTACTGTGGCCATTCTTTACGGTATTGCAAAGGTTGGTGCTATAGCCAAGGAGTTAGTGGTTGCCTGGCGCTTTGGGACCTTGGACGAGATGGACGCTTTTTTGATTGCTTTTCTGGTGCCATCATTTGTTATAAATGTTGTTGCAGGTTCGTTCAATACTGCCTTTATGCCGACATATATCCGTGTTAGGAAGCAGGAAGGTGATGAAGCTTCACAAAGGCTTCTATCAAGCGTTATGATCTGGGGGGTTGCAATATCAGCTGTAACCGCAGTAATAGTAATTGTCACCTCGCATTTCTACCTACCCGTACTGGCATCTGGCTTTAGTCAGGATAAATTAAACAGAGCCCGTGAATTGCTAGTAATGATTTCACCTGTTATTGTTTTTAGCGGTATTTCAACTATTTGGTCGGCGGTTTTAAATGCCGGGGAGCGCTTTGCGTTGGCATCATTGACTCCTGCGGCGACGCCAGTAGTAACCATAATCCTTCTTTTAACTGTTGGTATTAATTGGGGTATATACTCCCTTGCTCTTGGTATTGTTTTAGGAACAGCAATTGAAATAATCATACTGGGTACGGCTATAAAGCGAGAGAGAAAAAGAATCGACTTAAAATGGTATGGTTTTGACGATAATTTTATCCAGGTAGCGAAGCAGTATGTGCCAATGGTTGCAGGGGCCTTTCTTATGAGCAGCACTACATTGGTTGACCAGTCTATGGCAGCCATGCTTGAGCCAGGGAGTGTTGCTGCCTTGAATTATGGTAATAAATTAGTCGCTTTTACAATTAGTTTGGGGACAATGGCTTTAGGGACGGCTATATTGCCTTATTTTTCCAATATGATTGCTGATAATGATTGGATTGGGGTTCGCCACACGCTAAAGACATATACTGTGCTGGTCCTTCTGGCTACAATTCCTGTAGTTATTGTTATGGTTCATTTTTCTGGGCCCTTAGTGAGCCTGATATATCAAAGAGGAGCTTTTACAGAGTCGGATACAAGGCTGGTCTCGGTTATTCAGGTTATGTATGCTCTGCAGATCCCGTTTTACATGATGGCAACATTATTTATCCGACTTCTTTCTTCCATGAATTATAATTATATCCTTATGCTATCGGCAGTTATTAGCCTACCTTTGGATATAGTTCTTAATTATTTGTTAATGAGATATATGGGAGTTGCAGGGATAGCACTATCTACCTCCTTGGTTTATGTGATTTCTTGTGGATTTTTAGCTATTATGTCGTGTAAATTGATGTGGAGGGCCGGTAATTGAAAGTCATAACAGGTGTAAAATTAATTTTGAATGCCTTTTTTAGGGGGGACGAATATTGCAAATTTATACTGGCGGAAAAGATATCTGGTTTAGTATACCCGAGGTACAAATTTAGTGAGTTTGGAAGACTATATTTATATGATGATGAGTTTATTTCGTATTATATGAGATTCGATAGGAGTAATTTTCATTCCCTGGATAGAAAATATGCTCTAGATCAGCTTATGAATCTGGTTTCAGATGTTGAAGGCGATACAGTAGAGTGCGGAGCCTATCAAGGGGCCTCATCTTCTATAATGTGCCGTAAAATTTTGGGGACATTGAAGAAACATCATATTTTCGACTCTTTTGAAGGGCTCTCGGTTCCTCATCCGGAAGACGGACTCTATTGGAAAAAAGGGGACCTTGTAAGTAGTGAGGATGCCATAAGAAAGAATTTGAGAGAATTTGATTTTATTGTATATCATAAAGGATGGATACCTGAGAAGTTTCATCAGGTAAACGGAAAGCGCTTTTCATTTGTTCATATAGATGTTGACCTTTATAAACCAACTTTAGATTCTCTTGAGTTTTTTTATGAAAAAGTTAATCCTGGTGGAATAATTCTATGTGATGATTATGGTTTTAACTCATGTCCAGGTGCAAAACAGGCATTTGATTCTTTTTTTTGCGATAAACCGGAAAAATTAATATGTTTACCAACCGGACAATGTTTTGTAATGAGGAAAAACAGATGAAGCAGGAATTAATATGGGAGTACTATCAAAGTGAAATGCCCGAAAGCTTTTCGGCAAGCAGGGGAAGGCTGGCCTTTTTGGCAAGTAAGGTTAAGGCAAAGGGAAAAGTTCTCAACATTGGTGTTGGAGGGGGCATATTTGAAGAAGAGGCAATCAAACGAAATCTGGATGTTTTTTCACTGGATCCCAGTGAAAGTACCATTAAGATATTGTGCAAACGTCTGGGTATAGGGGATAAAGCAGTTGTTGGATACAGCCAAAATATGCCTTTTTCTGATGAAACGTTTGATGCTGTAGTTATTTCGGAGGTAATTGAACATCTCTCCAATGATGATGTAGAAAAAACTTTGAGGGAGATACGCCGGGTATTAGTTACAGGTGGACGCCTTATAGGAACTGTTCCGGCCCGTGAGGATTTGAAAAAGCAGATAGTGGTTTGCCCGGAGTGCGGAGTAAAATTCCACCGCTGGGGACATGTCCAGTCTTTTGAACCTGATATAATTAAAACATTGATACAAAATAGTGGGTTTTTGTTGGAAGAGATCATTGAGCGGCCTTTTATAAACTGGCCCAGCCTAAACTTTAAAGGTAGGCTGACTGCGGTAATAAAGGTGGTATTTAATAAATTCGGCATTCACAGTTCGGATGAGACCATATGTTTTTGGGGGATAAAACAATGAGTTTTTTAGGTAATGTTTGCCAAAATGTTTTTATGGTAGCGATTAAAAAATGAGAATTACTCTTGTTATTTCCTCTCTTACCGCTGGTGGTGCTGAACGTGTTATGACAATAATGGCTAATTATTGGGCTGCTAAAGGGTGGGGTATAACTCTCCTGACTTTGGATAGTGGCAAGGAACCCCCTTTTTATAGTCTGCACCCTGCTGTTTTGTACTGTCCACTTGGTATAGCTGAAATTTCTTCAAATACATTTCAAAGCGTGAAGAACAATCTCAGACGAATCCGGGTTCTCCGGAAGGCAATTGTAGAAAGTGCACCACAAGCGGTAATTTCATTTATTGATCAGATAAATATTATTACAATCCTTGCAACCATTGGTCTATGTGTTCCGATGATTGTTTCGGAACGGATTGATCCTGCGTATCACTCAATCGGGAAGGTTTGGAATATATTAAGGAATATTTTTTATCCCCTGTCATCGGGTGTGGTGGTTCAGACTGAGAATGCATTGCAGTTTTTCCCGCCATCAATACGGAGGTTAGGAAAAATAATTCCCAATCCTGTAGCTGTTCCGGATAATTTTAAGATTTGTTCCGGTAAGGAGACCGTAAATGGTGAAAAAGTAGTAATGGCCATGGGGCGGTTATGTGAGCAAAAGGGATTTGATATACTGCTGAAAGCCTTTGCTGTTGTGGCCCCTAATTTTAATGAGTGGAAGCTGATTATATGGGGAGAGGGTGCCCTACGGGATTATCTGGAGAGTCTTAAGGACCAACTGGGCTTAAAGGGGAGGGTTTATCTTCCCGGCCGGACAAAAGAACCGTATGTAGCTCTAAAGAGTGCAGATTTGTTCGTAATATCGTCTTTGTATGAGGGATTTCCTAATGCTCTTTGCGAAGCAATGGCCCTGGGAGTACCTGTTATATCTACTGACTGTCCGAGCGGCCCGGGGGAAATTATCCGGGATGGACTGGATGGAGTGCTGGTGCCGCCCGGAGATGTGGATGCGCTGGCAGGAGTTTTGGAGCGGTTGATGTCGGATGAAAAAGAAAGAAAGCGTATTGCTGCAAGGGCACCTGAAGTTATTGAAAGGTTTAGCCTGGAAAAGGTAATGGGTATGTGGGAATCGCTCCTGGGAGGTTTTACCAAATGAAAATTGTTTTTCTTATTCGTTCCCTTAATTACGGTGGTGCAGAAAGACAGTTGGTTGTACTGGCCAAGGGACTACAAATGCAAGGCTGTAACGTTAAGGTTGCTGTTTACTATTCCGGTGGCCCACTGGAAGAGGACTTACAAAAGGCCGGAATAGAGGTCCTGGCTCTTGAGAAGAAAAACCGTTGGGATATCATTGGTTTTTTAAAAAGATTAACAGGTATTGTAAGGGATTTTCAACCTGATGTTTTACATGGTTATCTTGGGATATCTAACATTTTGAGTGTAATTATAAAGATTAGTATGTTTTCCAGAGTTAAAGCAGTATGGGGTGTTAGGGCATCTAATATGGACTTTGATAGATATGACAGTGTTTTAAAATATGCATGGCGTATAGAGTGCCTGTTATCCCGTTTTGCTGATAAAATAATTGTTAATTCCTTCTCTGGCAGGGATTACATATTATCTAACGGATTTCCTCCGGATAAGTTATTAATAATTCCAAATGGTATAGACATTAATAGGTTCTACCAGGATCTCTCAAGGAGAAAAAAATTGCGTGATGAGTGGAACATTCCTATGGCCCAAAAGATTATAGGCCTGATAGGACGTCTTGACCCTATGAAAGGGCACGATACTTTTATCAGGGCTGCATCTTTACTATCCCTGGAGCGGGAGGATATCCGTTTTGTTTGTGTAGGGGATGGCCCTCCCGATTACAGGAAGGAATTGCAGGCTTTAGCGATGAAATTGAGGATTTCAGGCAGGCTGATATGGTCCGGGGCCCGCTCGGATATGACTTCTGTTTATAACGCTTTAGATGTCCTCTGCTCCTCATCATCATACGGTGAGGGTTTTTCAAACGTTATCGGAGAATCCATGGCTTGCGGGGTTCCTTGTGTGGTCACGGATGTTGGGGATTCATCTTACATAGTAGGAGATACCGGTGTGGTTGTACCTCCTGAATCACCGGAAAGATTGGCGGAAGGAATTAAAATAATGCTGAGTAGACTGGATGACAGGATTCAAAAAGAACTTATTGCCCAAGAATGTAGCAAGAGAATCGCATCTGAATTCTCTGTTGAAAGGCTGGTGCAGAATACTTTTTTTGCGCTAAATACAACTATTACCGTAAAGAAAGCAGAGTAAATATGATCCTGTTTACAGAGAGGTGCAGCGGGGTAGATGTATGAAAATAAAAGTACTGCATATCATTACAGATTTATACACAGGCGGCGCCGAGATGATGCTCTACAAGCTGCTATCGGCATCGGACCGTGCATCTTTTAGCCCTACAGTCATATCACTTATAGACCGTGGTACGTTGGGAGAGCGTATAGAGTCCCTGGATGTCCCGGTGTTTAGCGTTGGTATGGAGCCGGGGCGTGTTACTCCGGGAACATTCTACAATCTTTATAGACTGGCGCGGGAAATAAAGTCCGATGTTATACAGGGCTGGATGTACCACGGCAATCTGTCCGCACTTTTTTTCTCACTATTTATGCCAGTACGTGCTCCTGTACTCTGGAATATCAGACAAACAATTTACAATATAAAAAACGAAAAACTAATGACAGCAGCTATTATACGAATGGGCTCAAGGCTTTCCCGGTTTCCAGCAAGTATTTTATATAATTCACATGTTAGTGCTTCCCAACACGAGCAGCTAGGATATGATCACCGGAAGAGTACAGTTATACCCAATGGATTTGACTCTAATCTGTTTAAACCATCAATAGAGGCGCGTTTAAAGGTTCGTGGACTGTTAGGTCTTGAATCGGAAGCTTTTTTAATTGGGCTTATTGGCCGGTATCATCTCATGAAGGACCACCATACTTTTATAAAGGCTGCCGGGCGGCTGGCATCAATCAGGCCGGAAATCCGTTTTGTAATGGCGGGCCGGGATGTGGACCAGAATAATTATAATTTGATGGGGCTAATAGAGAGCGCCGGCCTGACCGGAAAGGTATATATGCTGGGAGAGCGTTCAGACATGCAGGAGATTACTGCAGCTTTAGACATTGCAACTTCTTCTTCAGCCTGGGGAGAAGGTTTTCCAAATGTAATCGGCGAGGCCATGTCTTGCGGGATACCCTGCGTGGTAACGGATGTAGGAGATTCCGCCAGGGTGGTAGGTCAAACCGGAGTGGTTGTACCTCCAAAAGATTATTATGCTTTGATGCAAGCTTGGTTAAGATTGTTGGAAGCGGGTTCAGAGAGGTTGGCGGTCATAGGACGGAGTGCACGGGACCGGGTGTTAAAGGAGTTTTCCCTCAATAATGTGGTAAGAAAGTATGAAGACCAATACCGGGAAGTTATCAATAACTAAATTTATACTTTTAGTTGAATCATGAAGGGATACTGGAAAATGTGCGGAATAGCCGGGATGCTGCAAAAGGATCTAAAGCACAGTGAATGGGAAGAATACCTTCGCTTGATGACCAACAGTATTATTCACAGGGGACCGGATGACTGGGGATTGTGGTATAATGCTGAGGCGGGTGTAGGACTTGGACATAGGCGACTTTCAATTCTTGACCTTTCACCCCTGGGCCATCAGCCGATGGTCTCTAAAAGTGGGCGTTATATAATTGTATTTAACGGAGAGGTATATAACTTTAATGAACTGGGAAGGGAGTTGCAGTCATACGGACATACCTTCCGGGGGCATTCGGATACAGAGGTAATGCTTGCAGCTATTGAACAATGGGGCATAGAAGGTGCTGTGCCCCGGTTTATCGGGATGTTTGCTTTTGCCGTATGGGATCAGAAGGAGAGAAAGCTATATTTGGTCCGGGACCGGCTGGGTATTAAACCACTTTATTATGGCTGGTGCAGCGGTGCTTTTGTATTCGGGTCGGAATTAAAGGTGTTTAAGGGGCATCCTGATTTTAGCGCAGAAATTAACCGTGATTCTATGACTCTTTTGTTACGCTATAATTATATTCCGGCCCCCTTTTCCATTTATAAAGGAATCTATAAACTTCCTCCGGGATCAATACTGAGTATAAGCTCATCACCTGAACCGGCCATTTTATCTTTAGACCAATACTGGTCTTTGCAAAAGATTGCAGAGCAGGGAACCATAGAGCAGTTCGGGGGAACTTTAAACGAGGCCGCTGAAGAGTTGGATAAACTGCTTCGGGATGCCATAAAGCTCCGGATGATAGCTGATGTTCCGCTTGGAGCGTTTTTATCAGGCGGTGTTGATTCATCGACCGTAGTGGCTGTAATGCAGTCTTTAAGCAGGATACCGGTTAAGACCTTTTCAATAGGTTTTTATGAAAAGAGTTATAATGAAGCTACTTATGCAAAAGATGTAGCTAATCATCTGGCAACTGATCATACCGAGCTATATGTTACACCGGAACAGGCTATGTCAGTAATTACAAAACTGCCTTCACTTTATGACGAGCCTTTTTCAGACGCTTCTCAGATACCTACATTCCTGGTATCTGAGTTGGCCAGGCAACATGTTACTGTCAGCCTTTCGGGTGATGGCGGGGATGAGCTTTTCGGAGGGTATAATCGCTATTTCTGGGGGCGAAGTGTTTGGCAAAAGATGGGTTGGATCCCCAAGCATTTAAGGAACTTTCTTTCCAAATCCCTGAAAGTCCTGCCACCTGAGAAATGGCAGTCTTTGTTTGAGAGCATGCCGATTATGCCCAATCAACTGAAACAGAAAAATATGGGTGATAAAATACATAAGCTGTCCGAAATATTGGCGGTTAACGGCCCTGATGAATTGTATCTGGGCCTGGTTTCTCACTGGAAAGATCCTTCCGGTGTGGTTATTGGGTCATCTGAGCCTGTAACTTTACTGAAGGATCCTGATAAATGGCCGATTATATCAGATTACACCCAGCGCATGATGTATTTTGACTTACTTACATATCTGCCGGACGATATTCTTACAAAGGTTGACCGTGCCAGTATGGGTGTCAGCCTTGAGGCCAGGGTTCCCCTTTTAGACCACCGCCTAGTAGAATTTGCCGGGCGTTTACCGCTCTCCATGAAAATCAGGGGAAGTCAGGGGAAGTTGCTGCTCCGGAAGGTTCTTTATAAATATGTCCCTAAAGAGTTGATTGAAAGACCAAAGATGGGCTTTGGAGTTCCCATCGATTCCTGGCTAAGGGGGCCACTGCGGGATTGGGCTTATGATTATTTGAATCCTGAACGGCTAAAGAGAGAAGGGTATTTTAGGCCGGAACCCATTGGCAGGCTATGGAAGGAGCATTTATCCGGAACACGTAATTGGCAGTATTACCTGTGGGATATATTAATGTTTCAGACCTGGCTTGAAAAGGAAAAACATTGAGGCATTAAAGGATTAAAAAGTAATCATGTGGACGGTTCATGGCAGGGTATTAGCTCGCATCAAATTGATTTGAAAGACCATATGGGTGGTGGATTAAATTCATTGCGTTTTGGTTCTTCTTTATGGGAGTGCAGTTTGTTCAAAAAGGCGGGTTTTTACACCAATAGATTAAGGGGTTCTCAATTGGTTGATATTATTTTAAAAG
>Ga0209347_1005603_pt1 | contig 11808 bp, 12 predicted proteins | sample AutmiccommuBRH23_FD_187382 | JGI IMG/M metagenome (GOLD analysis project Ga0209347, IMG submission 187382) | Deep subsurface microbial communities from Mt. Terri, Switzerland - Autotrophic microbial communities BRH/23 (SPAdes) (version 2) | ecosystem: Environmental > Aquatic > Deep subsurface >...
GCACGCTCGACGCGGCGCTCCGGTGCCACTGCAGCGATGAAGTCGTCGCAGCGCTGACACCCGAGGAGGCGTTCGAGGAGGCGGGGCGCTGCCTCCGCTGCGATCTGACCGCCGCGAACATCAGCTGACAGGCGACGAAGGAGAAAGCGTGCCTCAGAAAAAGATCACGATTCGCATCGACGGCGAGCTGGTGACGGCGGCGGAAGGGCAGACCATCCTGCAGGCTGCGCGCAACGCCGGAAAGAAGATTCCGACTCTCTGCGATCTCGAAGGCATCACGCCTGCGGGTGGCTGCCGCATCTGCATCGTGGAAGTGCAGGGAACCGATCGCCTCGTTCCGGCATGCACGACGCCGGCACAGGAAGGGATGGCCGTCACGACGACCTCCTCGCTCCTCAACCAGCATCGGCGGATGACCGTCGAACTGCTCCTCGTCGAACGGAACCACGTCTGCGCCGTCTGCGTGTCGAACGGGAACTGCGAGCTGCAGTCTCTCGCCACTTCGCTCGGCGTGACGAGCGTGCGCCTCGCGTACAACTATCCGAAGCTGGAGGTCGACGCATCGCATCCCCGCTTCGTCCTCGACCACAACCGCTGCGTTCTCTGTACTCGATGTGTCCGCGTCTGCGCGGAGATCGAGCATGCGCATGTCTGGAACGTGAAGTCGCGCGGCATCCGCTCGATGATCGTCAGCGATCTCAATGAGAAGTGGCGCGACTCGACCAGCTGCACGAACTGCGGCAAGTGCGTGCAGGCGTGCCCGACGGGCGCGCTCGCGGAGCAGGGGAAAGCGGTCGAGGAGATGGTGAAACGGCAGGAGAGCGTCGTCAGCATCACGCGTCGCAGGGGAGTGGAGGCATGAAGAAGGTGAAGGTCGCCACCGTCTGGTTCGATGGCTGTTCCGGCTGCCACATGTCGCTGCTCGACATGGACGCGGCGGTCATCTCGCTCGCGCAGAAAATCGATCTCGTGTACGGGCCACTCGTCGACGCGCAGGAGTTCCCCCACGGCGTCGACGTCACACTCGTCGAAGGAGCGATCAGCTCGCAGGAGGATCTCCACCGGATCCAGCAGATCCGCCAGAGGACGACGCTGCTCGTCGCGCTCGGCGACTGCGCTCTCACGGGGAACGTTCCCGCGATGCGCAACGGCATCCCGGTGCAGCAGCTGTTGCAGCGCGTCTATGTCGACGGAGCCGACGAAGGGAACGTCGTGCCGACGGAAGGGGTGCCGCCGCTGCTCAGGACCGCGAGACCGGTGCGGGAGTTCGTCGAGGTCGATCTCGCCCTGCCTGGCTGTCCGCCGCCGGCAAAGTCGATCGCAGCGGTGATCCATGCGCTGCTCGAAGGGAAGAAGCCCGAAGTCCCCGCGACCGCGAAGTTCGGATGAGGTGAGCGCATGAAACAGATCACGATCGACCCGGTCACACGCATCGAAGGACACGCGAAGGTCACCATTCATCTCGATGACGACGGCCGCGTCGCCGACACGCAGTTCCACGTCACGCAGGTAAGGGGCTTCGAGAAGTTCGTCGAAGGCCGGCCGTTTCACGAAATGCCGGGCATCACCGCGCGCGTCTGCGGGATCTGTCCGGTGAGTCACCTGCTCGCTTCGTCCAAAGCGTGCGACGCGATCATGGCCGTGCGGATTCCTCCGGCGGCGAAGATGCTGCGCGAGCTCGTCCACTACGGTCAGTTCGTGCAGAGCCACGCCCTCAGCTTCTTCTACCTCTCCGCCCCCGACCTCCTCCTCGGCATGGATCACGATCCCGCGACCCGCAACGTGATGGGCGTGATCGCCGAGTTTCCGGAGGTCGCGCGCAGCGGCATCGAATTGCGCAAGTTCGGGCTGCAGATCGTCGAGGCCGTGGCGAAAGAGCGCGTCCACGGCGCCGGCATCGTGCCGGGTGGGGTTGCGTTGCCACTCGCTGCTGCGACACGCGATCGTCTGCTGGCCGATCTGCCGACGGCGATGACGACGGCGCGACGCACGCTCGCGCTCTTCAAGCAGAAACTCGATGGTTTCGACGAAGAGATCGAGACCTTCGGCACCGAGCCGATGATGTCGGCGGCGATCGTCGACGAGGCCGGCGATCTGCAGCTCTACGAAGGGCGGCTCCGCTTTCAGGATGCGGACGGCCGCATCGTTGCGGATCAGATCGAGGCGCACGACTATCCGTACTGGATCGGCGAAGCCAGCCTTCGCGAGTCCTACATGAAGTCGCCCTACTTCCGGCCCGCCGGCTTCGATGGCGGCGCGTATCGCGTGGGGCCGCTGGCACGAATGAACGTGGTGCGTGCGTGCGGGACGCCTCTCGCCGACGCGGAGCTGACGGAGTTCCGGCAGCGCTTCGGTACGCCGGCGCACGGCGCGTTCCTCTTCCACTACGCGCGTCTCATCGAGATCGTGCATGCGCTCGAGCGCATCGAAGGGTTGCTCGCGAACGAGGCGATCCTCGATACGCGCGTGCGTGCGACGGCCGGCGTGAACGCGACCGAGGGCGTCGGCATGATCGAGGCGCCGCGCGGACTGCTCCTGCATCACTACAAAGTGAATGAAGAGGGAGCGATGACGTGGGCGAACCTGATCGTCGCCACAGGGCACAACAATCACGCGATCAACCGGAGCATCCGGCAGGTGAGCCGGCGTTACATCGACGGCGCACATCTGACCGAAGGAATGTTGAATCGCGTTTCCGCCGTGATCCGCGCATTCGATCCCTGCCTCAGTTGTTCGACGCATGCGATCGGTGAGATCGCGTTGCGCCTGCGTCTGGTCGGGCCGGACGGAGCGTTGCTCGAAGAACGAGTGCGATGAGCGTCGTCATCATCTGCTGCGGGAACACGCTGCGCGGAGACGACGGAGTCGCTGCTCGCGTGGCAGCCGTGTTGCGCGAGCAGTTCGACGTCGTCGAGGTCACGCAGCTCCAGCCGGAACACGCGGACCTGATCCGCGCCGTCGATCGCGTCGCCTTCGTCGATGCCTCGCGCGAAGGCCCCCCCGGCGAGATCCGCTGCATCAAGGTGCATCCGGTCGATCCGGAGTCTGCCTTCAGCCACCACCTGGAGCCGCAGGAATTGCTGGCTCTTGCGTCGACACTGTACGGGGTGCGCCCGGAAGCCGTGCAGATCACGATCAGCGGCGCGGAGTTCGAGCTCCGTGAGGAGCTGACGCCGGCCGTGCAGGCGGCCGTTCCGCACGTCGTGCGACAGGTGGCGGAATGGGTTAGGCGAACCGCACGAAGTACCACACCGTCGCCACGCCGATGAGCGCGAGTGCTGCTGCGACTGCAGTGGGAACGGTCCGGTTGCGCGGCGGGTTCCGTCCCGCCTCGAGGTTCCTTAGATCGCGGTGATACTGGACCGCTGCGTAGAGATTCACGAGCACTCCGAGCGCAACCAGCGACGTCCCCATCATGAGCGAGACGCCGCGGCCTTCGGGCGTCAGCGCCACGCTCGACTGACCGATGTCACGCAGGAAGACGCCGAGGCGTGCGACGACGAGACCGAAGCCCATCATCGCCAGGCCGGTGCGCACCCACGCCAGAAACGTCCGCTCGATCGCGAGCGCGACTCGCGGATCTCCGCCGCTCTCCTGCATGGACGACATCCTGTCAGATTTTTCGTCGGACGAACGCCAGAACCGCGAGCACGATCGCCACGACCAGGACCAGATGAATGATGTCCCCGAGGAATCCGATGACCGTTCCGGCGAGCCAGAAGAGGACGAGGATGGCAACGATGATCCAGAGAATTCTCGGCATGAGAGGAGGAGGGATTCAAGTTCGCTGCCGATGACGTTCCAGAGCCGCATTCCTGTCTGCGCGCGCATGCGATGTAGCGCAGACATTCCTGTCTGCGCACGGATGGCGATGTAGCGCAGACATTCCTGTCTGCGCCTCATCCCGGCAGAGGGGCCGCGGCCTCGACGGCCGCGGCAGACAGACAGGAATGTCCGTCTCTACAGGCCCGGTCGCTCCGTTCGCGGAGCGCCGTTTACCCCCGCTCCTTCTTCGCGCGCTCGGCCAACTCCTCTTCGCTCACATCTTCCACGTGCGTCGCGAGGTACCAGCTATGGCCGAACGGGTCTTCGACCATGCCGCCGCGGTCGCCGTAGAACTGGTCGGCGAGAGGACGCGTCACCTTCGCACCCGCTTCGACTGCGCGGTTGAACCACGCATCGCAGTCGTCGACGTAGAGGTGCATCATGATCGCCGAGCCGCCGAGGGTTTTCGGTGAGCGGAAGTTCATCTCGGGAAACTCGCCCGCGAGCATGACGCGCGACTCCCCGATCTGCAGTTCGGCGTGCGCCACCCGTCCATCCGGCGACTGCATCCGGAAGAGCTCCTGCGCGTTCAGCGCGCGCTTGTAGAAGTCGATCGCCGCAGCGCCGTCGTTCACGCAGAGGTAGGGCGTCACGGTGTGATATCCGTCGGGAATCGGTTTGACCATCGTGGTTTCCTCCTTCGAGAAAACCGTATCGCGATTCCGGCCGACACGGTCGCGACTGTCTCGAATGTTCACAGTCTCCCTCGGGATCCACGGGCGCACGAGGCTGCCGTTCCACCAACCGTAGACCGCGACGGGCCGATGTCGCCCCTCATGTAGCGCAGACATTCCTGTCTGCGCCTCATCCCGATACTGCCCTCATGTAGCGCAGACATTCCTGTCTGCGCCTCGACCCGGCAGAGAGGCCGCGGGCTCGACGCCCGCGGCAGACAGACAGGAATGTCTGTCTCTACACAACACCGCGGCAGAGACAGACGGGATGCCTTACCTACAGCGGCCGGCTGAGAATCATCACCGAGCTGTCGTTCGTCTTGTTGTCCGTCGTCGATGCGTAGACCACCGCGCTCCCGGCGACGAACAGGACCTCGACGCTTCCTCCAGCCACCGGATCTCCGCCGATGAACGCCTGGAGCGAGACCTGCTCGAAATAGTCGGGCGGGTACTCCTTGATCGACCAGTCGGTGAGCCACTCTCCCTCGGGCGAGAAGTGCCGCACCATGAGCGTCGCTCCTTCCGAGAGCGTGCGCACGCCGACGTTCATCCGGAAGTTCGTGAGATTGGCCGGTGTCGTAAACGACATCTTTTCGTCTGCGCCTGCGGCTTCCGGCCGCACCAGCGGCAGCGTGAAGCCGAGGGTTCCTGCCGGACCGAGATCGTTGAATACGCGGGTCGTGATGAGCGGGAGCGGCGAGCCGATCGTCCAGACGTCTATCGAGCCGAGGCCCGAGGCCCCCATGGCAGCGATCACGTCCTCGAAGGTGCGGGTTTCGAACGGGCCGAGCTCGAACGAGACGCCTGGATCATCAGGGCCTGCTGGAGTCGCGGCCGGATGAAAGACGAAGTGGCCCGCGATCGGCGCTTCCTCCGGATTCGTCAGCTGGACCGATGTGCGGAAATTCGAGCCGTTGACGCCGGCGACCGAGCCGGCAACCGGGATGACGCCGGCGCGCACCCACATGTCGCCACCTGCGTGAGCGACGAGTGTTCCCTCGCGTGCTGCGAAGCGCATGTTGCTGAGGGTTCCGTTGCCGGACAGGTCTTCATCGACGAGGAGGATGGTCCCGCTCGCAGTCGTCGGCGCGAGCAGAACTCCGCCGCACTCGAGCGACGGACGCAGCTGGGTGATCGCGAGGATGTCACCGGGCTGGATCTCGACCGTGTTCGCGAAAGCCACCCGGATGAGCCCCGATGAAGCGGGGTACGGGCCTTCGTCCACGATCGTCTCGTAAGCGCCGAAAAGCGTCTCGCTCGGGCGAAGAATCTTCACCTTGAACGCGTCGGCGCACGGCTCGTCGATTCTCGACCAGTGAATCGTCGCACTCCCGACCTCATCGGAGTGCCGGGCCGGAGATCCGTAATCGACGATGGTGAGTGGCGAGGCGTTGGGGTAATACCAGGACGGATTGTTCGGCAGCGAGCCGACGCCGTAAGTCTGAGCGCCGACGGTCGACGCACTGAGGGCGAGACCAAGAGACACGAGTACCGCAGAAAACCGCATGCGTTGCATTCCTCCACACTTTGTTTGGGGACGATTCCGTTGGGGTCCGCGCATGATGGGGGACGCGCGACGTTGCGGCAATCAGGGAAATGCTCACCCCTCGGCGGATGTGTGCATGAAGTGATGGTGTGCGCGCAGCGCACTGCAGCTTGAAGGGAAGCCTGCGTGGCTGGCGTCAGAAATCACGTTCTTCGCCTGCTGCGCGCGCGCGTCGTCCTCCCGCGATGTAAAGAATCGTCGTGCTGCGCGTGAAGAGCTTGATCCATTCGAGCGCGTCCCCGTATAACGCGCCGCGTGTTCGAACCGGCCGGTGGTGGAAGTCGTTTCCCGTTCGCAGACCGGCCGAGGCTCTGGGGCACCGCCGTGTCGCACTACCAGGTCGAAGGCGATGACCCCTGCGACTGGACCGATTGGGAACGTGCCGGCCGCACGCGCGGCGAGCCGTGCGGGAACACCGTCGACTCGTGGAACCGGTACGAAGCCGACGCGTCTCTCGCGGCGGAGGCCGGAGCCAGCGCGCTTCGTTTCTCGATCTCCTGGAGCCGCGTCGAACCACGGCCGGGCGAGTTCGATGACGGGGCGCTCGAGCGGTATCGACGGCTCATCGAGCACCTGCACAGGATCGGGCTCGAGCCGGCGGTCACGTTGTTCCACTACACGCATCCGCGCTGGTTTCACGAGCAGACGCCGTGGACGTCACCCTCTTCCGTCAAGGCGTTCACACGATTCACCCGCCGCGTGGTCGAGGCTCTCGGCGACGGCGTCCGTCTGTACGTCCCGCTCAACGAGCCGCTGGTATTCATGCTCGCGGCGTATTACGACGGGCAGATTCCTCCCGGTTGCAAATCGCCGCGGGACGTGCAGCGCGTATTCGAGCATCTCCTGGCGGCGCACACGGAAAGCGCCGCCGTCATTCGCGAACTGCAGCCGCGCGCGGCCATCGGAGTCGCGCACAACATGATGGCGTTCGCGCCGGAGAGGCGGCTCCACCCGCTCGACCGCGTGCTCGCGACCGTAGCGCGCCGGTCCTACAACCGGCCGATTCTCGAAGCGTTCGCGTCGGGTCGCTGGAACTTCGTGCTGCCGCCCGGAACGCGCGTGCGAGGGCGCAACGACGACCTGCCGGCCTCTCTCGATTTCTTCGGCGTCAACTACTACTCACGCCTGCATCTGCGCTGTCCCGGCCGCGAACGGTGGGTCGGCGACTTCGGCTATCGCGACGCAACGGGCCACGGCCTCACCGACAACGGCTGGGAGATCTTTCCGGAAGGGTTCGAAGATCTGCTCCGCGAGGCCGCGACCGCTGGATTCCCTCTGGTCGTGACCGAGAACGGGCTGGCCGATGAAGCCGACAGGCTGCGGCCGTTCTTTCTCCGTTCGCATCTGGCGGCGGTCGAGCGCGTGGAAGCGAGCGGCATCCCCGTGCATGGCTACTTCCACTGGTCGCTCGTCGACAACTACGAATGGCTCGACGGATTCGATCCGAAGTTCGGCCTGTACGCAGTCGACCGCTCGACGATGCGCCGCACGCCGCGCCCCTCGGTCGCCGTCTTCCGGGGGCTCGGTGAGCGGTTCCTCGCGCGCAGAACCGGGACGTGATCGCGGGAAGACTCTTCGCGCAGGCACCACGAAGAATTCACGCGCGCTCCTCCATCGGCGCATGACCCGATGACTGCCCATGGCTAGCCTTGGCCATGCACTTCCTGGAAGCAGAGGACGCTCTTCGAGCGGAGTCACGGATCGAACGGCTGCGGATCTCCATGGAAGATCTCTTCGAGCAGCTCGACGGACGCGAGGTGCTGCTCGTCACCCGGTCTGCCGCCGCGGCCGAGGCGCTCAACGTGCGGTGGCTTGCCCTCACATTGACCCGGCTGGGGAACGGCTGGCTGTACCCGCTGCTGGTTCTCGGCCTGATCGCATCGGGGCGCATCGACCTGCCGGCGCGTTTCATTCTGACGGTCGCCGTCAACCTTCTGATCGCATTCACGCTCTATCCGCTGCTCAAGCACGGGCTCGCCCGGACGCGACCGTGTGATTACGAGCCGCGGCTCGCGCGCGACGCCGGACCGATCGACCGCTATTCGTGTCCGAGCGGACACACGATGACCGTCGTCGCCTTCAGCATCACCGTCGTTTTCGCCTGGCCGGGAGGCGCCGTCCTCGGCATCCCTCTCTGCCTTGCCATGGGCTGGTCGCGCGTCGCCCTCGGCCACCACTATCCATCCGACGTCTTCCTCGGCGGCGCCCTGGGCGCCGCGGTCGCGACGCCGGTCAGCGCGTTCTTCTACTGAGACAAAGGAGGCAGCCATGGTCGCAACCGTCGTTCTGGCACTCGTCGCCGCGGTTGGAGTCGTGATCAGCAGCATGCAGACGGTGCTCACGCTCTTCTTCGCGAGGCGCGGCCGTTTTTTCGGACCCGGCCTGCGCAGGCAGGCCGCTTCGACCGCTTTCCCTCCGGCCGCTTCACGCCTTCCGTTCGTCTCCATCCTCAAGCCGGTCTGCGGACTCGAAGACGAGCTGCGTGAGAATCTCCTCTCGTTCGCCGCGCTCGAAGGAATCGACTACGAGGTCATCCTCTCGGTCGCCGATCCGCAGGATCCAGCCATCGCGGTCATCGACGAAGTCATGACGCTGACCGGGCCGGCGCCGTTTCGCCTGGTGATCGGCGGCGATCCTCGCTTCGAGTGGATGAACCGGAAGGTGGCGCGCCTGGTCGAAGCGGAGAAGTACGCGCGGGGCGAGATCTTTTTCATCTCGGATGCAAACGTGCGGATCGAGCCGCACACGATCGCCGCGACCGTGGCTTCGTTCCGCGGCCGCGTCGGCTGCGTCTCGAATCTCTTCACCGGCACCGGCGCGTCGTCGTTCGGTGCGACGATCGAGTCGTTGCATCTGCTCAGCTTCGTGGTGCCCGGGAGCGTACTGGCGGCGTTCGCCGAGGTGCCCTGTGTCGTCGGGAAGTCGATGGCGATCTCGCGGCGTGCGCTGCGAGCGATCGGTGGATTCGTGCAGTTCGCCGATGTGCTCGCCGAGGATCAGGCGATCGGACTTGCGGTGAAGAATGCGGGCTTCGAGGTGATCGTCTCGCCGGAAGTCGCGAGGAACGTCGTCGTCGAGCGGACGTTGCGTCGCGCGCTCGATCGTCAGATCCGCTGGAACAAGATCCGGTTCGCCTTTTCGAAACTGACCTACACCGCCGAGTTCCTGACGAACCCGTTGCCGTTCGCCATCGCGACCGCGTACGTCGCGAGTCTGGAAAGGAGCAGTGCGATGCCGTTCACGATCGTGGCGATGATCGCCGCGCTGCGCATCCTGCAGGTCGCCACGCTCGCTTTCGCGACGCGCGCACGGCTCACGACCCGGCAGCTCCTCGCCGTTCCCGCGCTCGATGTGCTGCAGTTCGGTACGCAGTTCGTCCCGTACTTCAGCAATCGCGTCACGTGGCGCGGCTACACCGCGCGGATCGGTCCGAGCACGAGGCTGATCGCCGTGACGGAACAGGCGGCGTGAGCGAGGGCCGGTCACGCCCCTCCACAGCTCCACTACTCCACAGCTCCACGGCCCTCCCCCTGATATCGTCGCCGGCAGATGATCTTCTCGACCGTTTCGACCCGCTGGCTTGCCGCGGCGGCCATCCTGCTCGCGTTCCTCGTGTTTCCCTGTCGCGCCGACCAGCCGGGCGTCACGGCTGAAGCGTTACGGGAAGATCTCGCAGTTCTCTACACGACGCTGCAGGAAGCGCATTACGACCTGTATGCGCATCGCTCGAAAGACGAGTACGACGCGCTGTACCGCACGATGCTCGCATCGATCGACGGACCGGTGACGCGGGCCGAGGCGGCGGCGCTGCTGCAGCGGGTCACGGCGTACGGGAAGATCGGGCACGCGCGGATCGACCAGGGCGTGAAGGAGTTCCTGGCGAGTCTCTCCGACGGCGGCATGATGCTCCCGCTGTTCATGCGGGTCGTCGACGGACGCGCGTACCTGCTGCGTGCGCCCGACCTCGATGGCCGTCTGCGAGCGGGGACCGAAGTGCTGCGCGTCGACGGCGAGCCGGTGCTCGCGTGGCTCGAGCGCGTGTCGAACGTCGTCTCGGCGGAGAGGCCCTACATGGCGCTCGCGCAGCTCGAAGAGTCGCTTCCCGCTGCCGCCTGGCTCGAGCTCGGGCCGCGTGCGTCGGTTCGCGTCACTGCGAGGAACGCGGACGGCAGGACGTTCGAAGAGACGGTCGACGCGCTGAGCCTGGCGGAGTTCCGCGTGCTGTCGCGACTCCGGCCCACCACGCGTGTCGCGGACTTCAACACGCGCGAGTTCCGCCTCCTCGGCGAGGACATCGCGTATCTGCGGCCCGGCCCTTTCTTCAACACCGAGGCCGCGTCCGATGGCCCTGCGCCTTCGTATGAAGACTCAGCGTTCAGACGGTTCCTCGACGACGCGTTCGGGAAGATTCTCGCAGCGGGGACGCGCGATCTGATCATCGACCTCCGCAACAATCCGGGAGGCGACAACAGCTTCAGCGACCCGATGGTCGCGTGGTTCGCCGATGAGCCGTTCCGCTTCGCGTCGCGCTTCATGCTGAAAGCGAGCGCTGCGACGAAGGCCTACTACGCGAAACAGGAGCCCGAAGAAGGCGACATGCTCGCGAAGCTCATCGCCGCGGAAATCGCGCAGCCGAATGGAACGCGCTACGCGTTCGAGCTGCCGATGGTTCCGCCGCGCGAGGGCAAACGGTACGAAGGACGCGTGTACGTTCTGGTGAACCGGCACAGCTACTCGAACGCCACGACGACCGCGGCGCTGATCCAGGACTACGGCTTCGGTACGATCGTCGGCGAAGAGACGGCGGACGTGCCGACGACGTACGCGTCCGTCGTCTACTTCGACCTGCCGAAGACCGGCATCACGGTGACGTACCCGAAGAGCTACATCGTCCGCCCCAGCGGCGACGAACGCGTGCGCGGCGTCGTGCCGACGCACCGGATCGTCGAACCGGTGATCCCCCCGGCCACAGACATCGTTCTCGAACGGGCCGTGAAGCTCGTGCGCGCGCAACGCCGCTGAAGCAGCCGTCACTCTGTTTCGCACGGGTTGTTTCACCAGAGAGGCGCAGAGGACACGGAGGGCGGACGAGCTGGTTGCAGCCTCGGCGAGAGGACTCCGTGGTCTCCCGCGCCTCCGTGGTGAAACAAGCGCGACTCTCGATCATGCGGACGAAGAGCGCGAGGCCGGCCTGGCGTGTTGAATCAATCCGGCCGGAGCATGCAACCCGATGCGCGGTGTCACGATACGCGACGATTCGAGTGACGTATCCACCCCGGCCCCCGGCCCCGTCGCGGCATCCAACGTCCGCTCAACGACTTCCAGCCACAGTGACGCGAAGTCTTTCGGACGATACGCGTCGACAAGAATTTTATGCGTGCGAATGGACCTCGTCTAAAGTAACGTATCGGAGAGTTAGCCGCCGTCGCGAGCGCGTGAACCGATGAGAGATCCCGACCGAATCGCACCACTGCTTCGGCTTGTCGAGAGAGCTTGGCGCCGCGAACCAGATCTTCGTCTCTCTCAGCTCATCACGATCGCAGCGATCCGCGGTGGCTGGCAAGGCGGCGCGGACATCTTCTCCACGGAAGACGAAGTCGTCGAAGCTGGTCTGCGAGAGCGGCTGCGTGAGAACTCCAGCGGCGGCTAACTCGCAGTTGCACCCGACGCCGACCGCTGCTTTACTGTCCTCCGAGATCCCTGCTTCATCGCGTCGCGGTCGGCGCGGGTGAACTGCAGGGACGTTGGGCGGCTAGGGCGAGC
>Ga0209347_1005605_pt1 | contig 11806 bp, 6 predicted proteins | sample AutmiccommuBRH23_FD_187382 | JGI IMG/M metagenome (GOLD analysis project Ga0209347, IMG submission 187382) | Deep subsurface microbial communities from Mt. Terri, Switzerland - Autotrophic microbial communities BRH/23 (SPAdes) (version 2) | ecosystem: Environmental > Aquatic > Deep subsurface >...
GTAAACGGGCATATATCGGACAGCATTTCAGCCGTTCCTTCAGATGTTTTTTCCATAAGAGGATTCTTCATATTGATTTTATTGAAAATCTCATCTATTGCGGTTATCAATTCCGAACGGTTATCCTTATATTGAAGTAATGCATTGGCAGTTTCCTGGTAGAACTTCGTCCATTCATATTGACCGGCTAAAGTGTCTCCGTATTTTCTTTCCCAAAAAGGGTCATTAATAAATCTGTTAATATCTTGAGGAGCCTCATTAAACGTAAAGTCTATCAAATTCTTATACATCCAACCCTCTTTTTTGTCTACTCTCCAAATGGTGCTTCTATTGGTAAAGAAATACCATTCTTTTGGCGGATTAAAGGTCTTCTCCCATTTTACGGATACCTTATGCCCGTCATTAAAGTTGTGCGTTACAACCCCTATCGCTTTTATCCCCATCACAGAAACACTATTCCCTTTGTTATCAAATGGAAGATTGTGTTTCCGGGTGTATGAAGACTTTATTGCAATACCGTCTCCTACCCCAATTGAATTTACATCCCCCGTATACTTTGTATCGTACCCGTTTTCCCATATCCCTCCATCAATAAAGCGCTGCATCTGGTCTTCATCATCAATAACAGCCCCCACAAACCACGCAACAGTATTTAGGGAACTTCTTTCTGCTAAAAATTCACCGTATAATCTCATGCCTGCCGACAGCTGGCCCTTACCGTATTTTTTATTGACTCGTACAAAATCGTTATTGTTTTTTATTTTCTCCTCAATTCTTTCGAACTCTTCCGACGAATTAATAGTAAACAAGTCATCTTCATTAAGGGTAAGATTTTCGATTTCACCGCACGCCTTTACAAGAGCATACACGTACCCTCTACAGGTACTCTCGGAATATGGCTTCCCGTCATTTTGAAGTTTCCTACTTATCCATTCCTTAAATTCATCTTTCAAATATGCCTCTCGCATGTAACAACCCCCCGGAAATAAGCTTTCGGTATTTTCAAATCACCTTGGCAAACTTCTCTACTAAACCGTCTAATATGGTACATGTCTTATTATTTTCTCATTCTTCAAATACTCAATGATTTTTTTAAGATATAAGGCATTCCTGCCTTCCATAACCACTCCGATCTCCAACTGTTCGGCAAGGCCCCAGCCGGTGAAATTTGAACTGCCCAGATAAGCCCTTGCACCCTCATCGCATATCAAAGTCTTGGCATGAAAAGTGGAACTGCGAAAATATTCACCTTTGTTTTCATAGTCATATAAAATCAAGTTACTTTGCAAGTTTCTCTGCTTGACGTAGTGCAAAATATCCTGAAACAGTTCAAGATAATTTCTATTTTCGCCTACCAAATACCTCGTTATTATCTCTACTCGTATGCCGGCTTTTATCCGGTTAAATATAGCATCACGAACAATGTCCAATCCGTGACTGTCAAAGAAGGGACTCATTATTATTACTTCTTTCGTTGAACCATGAATCAAATCCAAAATGGTCTGGTCGACCGGCCTAATACGGGATTTCAACCAGCGATATTCGGGCTTTGGACTCGGACCAAAGGGCAAGGAAGCTATCAGAGTATTTTCGTCCACTGCTTCCCTTGCCTCTTTCTCAGAAAAATACATCTTGAGTCCCTCAAGTTGTATAGCAAGGTTCTCCAGCCTACTAAGGTCAACCTTATAGTTGGAATTCCTTAACGTTTCTACTTGTGCTCCCACTTTGTGCAATACATTATTTTGATCAAACAGGATTATTAACGCTTCCACCTTTCTCGAACCGTAACCGGTTAGCTCGTCGATAATATGACCGGCGTTAAAACAATTGCTATTGTTTCCATACGCATACAACCTTGATTTCAATTCGTAAAAAAGCCGGAAATCCTTATCCAATAAATTTATAAGATCGTACAGCATTTTAAAATTTCCCTTCCCAATAGCCCTTAACTTCGGGCCCGCCGTACAGGTAATGTCTGCTCAGGTTCTTATTGAATGCCCAACAAGAAATTTCCGGAAGATACATGCAGGCATGGCAACTCCCTTCCTTTTCCCTGCAAAGCGGATCATAAAGGCAGATTCGAATTTCTCCCGAAACAAGTTTGTCAATCAACAAGTCAAGTTGTGTCTCAAAGAGAGTGTGAATCCCGCCTATTGAAAAATCCGTCTTGTTGCTATATATAACAAACGCCAATGCATGGGGGAAAACGTACTCGGAAAGTCCAGTCAGTTCAAATCCGCTAATCCCTGCTAAGCTCTTCATTACAGCATGTGCAAGTGAATGGATAAGGCCGTAAACAAATTTGGTAACCGTTTTCCCCGTGAGTTGATCATACTGATTAAACGTTTCCATATTCTTGAGCAGCCAATACCTTGCACTTTTTTCATTTCTTTCTCCGAGGTCCACTTCAAAATTATTATCTTCCAGCCACCGCACTACTTCCAACGGGTTCACCTTAAACATCATGGCTTCACATCGTCCGTTGTCCGTAAAAACCGGTATCTTTCCACCCTCTCCGCCGTAAAGCCTAAAGGAGTTTATAACGGTTTCTCTGCCGTTTGGATCTAAAGGCAAGGGCGAGACTCTGGTATATCCGAACACTGCGGTAACTACGGGAAAGTCCTCTATTATGACAATATCAATAATCCCCAGTTCCCTGAATTTTTCAGCATTACCCAATAGCAACTGTCTAAGATCTGGATTCCTCTCACCAAGTTCTTCTGCTTTTGCTTCAATGTTACGCGAAGTCATCACGTTGGGGTTTTGGGTTTCCAAATATTCGTGTAGCGTTGAACCGACCTCGCTATCAATGGCTTTAACATCGTAACCGGAGGAACCCTGAGCCCGTTTTCTTAGTTCATTCCTTAATTCCTCCGGCATATTTTCCAAGAGGTCTTCAATCCCATTTGTGCTAAAACCGGTTTCATTATTGGTTCCAAGGTATTTCTTTACATCATCCTGCCATTTGTTCAGGTAGTTACTTTCCGCCACATCAACACACCTGACGGAATGAGTATAGTAGTTTTTTCCAGCCCTATGAGGTGATACGGACATTTCCCGGTTGGGAAGGTTGCATTGATTGCAGTAGTATCTTACTTCCCTCTCCGAATTACAGTTTTTGCACAACCATCTGAAATCAGCAACCTTTTGGCTTTTCCTTTCATCGAGACTGATATGATCCCTCCAATTCTGGCAATGACAATTCTCAGGCTGCAAAGGGTATAAACCCGTAATCCCGCCGCATTCATGTACCGCAACATGATAGATTTGTTTTAACGGTTGTCCCTTGCAATCGAGACCCTTTAAACACTTTAAGTTGGGATTGTACCTCTTTATATTCTCATAGTCCATATAGCTATAAACCCTTTTACATCTTAGACACCTGAAAACCAACGGGAAAATATCATACTTGACAGTGCGCGGTTTCTCATAAATATAAGTTTCGGAATTATTGCTGAAACCTCGTTTAAAGTCATCCTCCCACTTGCTCAGATATTTCATTATTTCTCTATGAATTCTAACAGGATCGCTAAGACTCCTTACCGTTTCTCCCTTCACTTGGGAAATCTGTGCGATACGTTTGCCCCCTACCAGGTCAAACGTCTTTTCCGGCAGGTAGTTATAAAGAACCTGGGATAAGCCTCTCTTCATATCCGGACTTTTTCGATGATTAGCCATTGCCATCCCCCCGCTAAAAGTCTATTTCCTCGGAATAACTTTCAAGTTCTTCGGATTTGAAAAAACCATTTTCTTCTTCGGTATCTCGCAGACTCCTCATTGGCTTGTCACCAAATAAGGACTCCATTAGGGACTGAAGCTCCTTGTGTCTCGGCCTATTAAGATACTCAAAAAAGTTTTCTACATTTTCGTTTACGACTTCATTAAACATTACTCCGTCATCATAGTCGGCGACATATGATCTTTTTACAAAATCCAAAACTTCTCGTTTAATCCTTCCCCGATCGTTACGATCCTGCTCTCTTACGTACTCCTTGAAAGCATTCGTATAGTAGAAATTCCTGCCGGCTGATCGGTTATATCTATTCAAAATGAAGCCGAACAATATCCCGGGAAAAGTTTTATTGATGCTATATTTTGCCCATCTATTGATTGCCGGTACCTCAACCAGCCTTTCAAGATATTCGTGATATTTCGAGAAATATCTGAAGTAGCTTTGATCCCTCTCCTTCTGGGGAGCAAAAACAACTATGGATATACCGGGACTCTTTCTTCCAATTCTGCTGGAAGCCTGGATGTATTCTGCGGTCTGTCTCGGGATTCCAAAAAAGGTCATGAAATTGAACCTGTCCACGTCTACACCGTGGGATATCATACTGGTAGCTGTAATGGAGGTAGTTCGTTCGTCGTACCGTTTGCCCCGATACTCTTTTTCTACTTCATCCATTACAGTCGACAGTTGCTCCGGCTCCGTACCGCCGGTTAGCATCACGTTATTGATACCCGACAGATCGCTCTCGTTAAGGTAATCCGCTATCTGGCTACCAATGCTCTCGGCAATCTGGTCGGCATTTCTCTTGGTTAACACATAATTTAATCCTATTTCATAGTCGTCAAGCAGGTCTTCCATCTTCTTCTTGGAAAGAAGGGTTAACCCGGTCTCCCTATTAAAATCCTCAAGCTCAAGTTTCCTTAATTTTTTAACAGTTTTATGAAAATTATAGATAACTTCCACAATCGTGTTGATATGAGTTTTGTTGTGCCCCATAATTCCCACATAATATCGTCCGACCGACTCATCCTCGTCCTTACAGCTATAGAATGAGTCATCGTATTTCGGGCCTTCTACCGGGAACCGGATTGATTTTTGAAGATGCTCCTCTTTTCCGTAAAGGTGGGATGCGTGCCGGTTATAGTCCTGAATTGTTGCGGTGGAGGCCACTACCTTCCACGAGTAATTGCCCGTTATTTGTTCAATTAGGGTCTGCATCATGGTTTCATAATGAGAGTCGTAGGCACCAAGATCCTCTTTGAGAAGGTGCAACTCGTCCTGGATTTGCAAGGTGGGGCGAAGCAGCCTTCTTTCCTCCAAATCAACCGTTCTTCCGTCCTCCCAATCCTCCTCCTTCCAGGAATACCCTTTTGTAGGAGAATAGTAACGAACGTCACCCAGTATGTTTGAGAAACTCTTCTGCAAGCCCAAAACAGCGACCTTATCCACTGTAGATACTACTACGCTGGGTAAATACCCATATATGTCCGTGTCAATAATATATATAGGCATTATTTTATTACAATCGGCACACTTATGAAGAACGGTTGATAGGTTGTTACTCCATTCCACCTTTATATTACCTCGACAAGCTGGGCACCTGTGAATTCTTTTTAATTTTGTTTGAATTCTATTCATTTCCTCATCACTTGCCGCGCCGTTTGCAAGCTTTTTTAAGTCACCTTTCCATTCAGCGTTACTAGTGCTATTGGGCGTCTGGTTATTGCCAACCCAATGCCCTATCGAAAATGTTTTGCCAGGCAACCCATACTTATCCTTAACCTCTCCTGCAACATAAAGGGTTTCAAACACCCTTTGGAACTGCTGGTAACTCAATATTCTCAAGGGAAACCTAAACAAAGCAGTCATTCCGCCTTCCTTCCTTCGAAGACGGTCAAAAAATAGATTGAAGATCGTAAGCGCAAGATAGGCTTCGGTCTTTCCTCCCCCCGTAGGAAACCATAAGACGCTAACTTTATCTATACCGTTTTTCTCCCTAAAATCCTCAACCCAATGCTGACCCGCAATGTCTATCAGGTGCGAAACTATAAAGACAATTTGGAAAGGACGCCAGGAATTGTATTCCTTCTCCTTCTCCTTTTCCTTCTTCTTGCTCATCATGAGAAATGTTTCGTTAAGGTATTTGAAGGCTCTATATACAATGTGGTACTTACTGTCTTCCTCCTTGGCAATCCCGAGCAAACTTATTCCCTGTTCAAATCTATCGATTTCTTCCTGAAACCTTTCGAGACTTTCCGTAAAGTTTCCGTAATCATCCTCATTCTCCGCTCGTTCAAGAAACACTTGAGGTTTTGCCAAACAGCAACGTTTATATTCTACCATCTGCTTTTTTAATTTTTCCAGTACGGGTAATGGATCCTCCGCCAATTTACCAAACTCCGCCTTAACCAATCGTTCCCCATCGGGCAATTTTTCCCTGGTGCCGTATCTCAACTGCTTATAAATCGGAACCGCTTCGGCCTTTAATCTATTTTCACCATCCTGATCCACTACGCAATTGGTACCCATTCCCCACATATCCCTATTAAAACGATAACTCTCCCTTAGTAAATTGAATTTATACGGAACCAACTTCCCATTAAAAACGATGATGGAAAGCCGGACATCAAACAGATAAAGGTCCCTAAACCTATTCCTGTCATATTCTTCCTCGGAAGAGTTTACCAATGTTACCTGGATATTCTCTGCCCCGTCTTCAGATCTCCTTAGGCCGACGTGAATTTCCAAATCCCAATGAGGAATTACCTTTTCCTTATCAGCAAATTCCGCAATCTGTGAGGAAAACTCACTTTCCGAAAGGTCTTCCCATTGATATGCCGAATGATCCGCATTTCGAATTGTAGCGGAATCACTCAGAATCCGATTATAAACACGTTCCAATGCTTGCCTAAGAGCGGTATTGTTTTGGGAATCTATAATCACTCTGCCTGTAGCAGCAACCTCTTCGTAACCAACTTCAATAGCTACCTTATTCATTTTTATCCGCTTAAAAACGACAGCCAATTCTCTTGAAGCAAGCTCGGTCTGCCTGCGATAATCGGGATATATTCGATAGTAAAGGTTGGCTTGTACCTCGACTTCAATTTTCATATCGTTATCGGGCCTTACCCTAAACTCCATCCCCATGGAGTATGGAGCGTATCGTGAAAGAAAATCGGTTTGAAACAACTCATCGTCATCTGGTATTTCTTCAGGTCTCGGGCTGAGCGAACCTATGGGATATAAATCCCTTGGCCTGTTATAGAGACAGTATTCGCCTTCCACGCCTTTACCGGACATGGTATCCGTAATTCTACCAACAAGGTAATTTGCAAACGCCTGCTTGGACGCATATTCAGGATCCATCCATCCTACCTCCTTCAACATCATACACTTTTCCGTTTTCATGTGTCTTTATATAATAGTTCATTTCTTCCACATACCGGACAGTCTTTACTTGGATAGCATCCATAAGTTCGGCCTTATCGATACCATATAATTCCAGTACCTTCTCATCAGCCGTCCCACCCCTTTTTTGGGCTTCGAAAATCATCCTGTTCAACATTTTTGCAACAGACCTTCTCAATATCCTAATTTTCTCAAGAACCCCAAAAATCTGCCGATAGTTTTCCCTTAAGAACCTGACGTTAAGAATTTCCCCTAACAATCTGATATCCTCCATATCGTCCGGACCTAGAACCGTTCCGTTAAGCCATCCTTTGACTGTCTCCGTCCTTTTCTTCTTCCACCCTCGTTTTTTGAGTTCCTCGAAAATCTCCTTATGTCCCATTTCTTTACCGATTGCCTGATCTTGAAAGGTTTCCTGCCACTTCTCAATCAGGAACATGTAGGTAACGTATTTTGAATTATTCTCCAACTTCCTCAATATGTGCATATACATGTCATGGTGGGTCTCCCCATCCACAAATACGCATTTGTCACCTGGTTCCAAATCGTCAACATCCACTTCAAGGATTATCTTCTTGGAGGGAGACAGTACCCTCAACTGTTTGTGAGTGCCTACGTAACAATAGCTTCCATCCTTAAAAAAGACCCGTTTTGCCTCAATGCTACTTTCTCCCGGCTTGATTACGCTCTTAAAGGCTCCCGGTTTTTGGGCCCATTCCAAAATACCGTCAAAGTTGATAACTTCCAATCTGTCCGTAGCCACCCTTACACTTCTTAACCTGTTTAATAGATACTCATATATATTAACTTCCGATTGAAAGGCTTCATCTGCTCCCGATTTTTCGGCTGTTATTGAGAATATACCCTCATTTAAACTATGTAGCCTTCTTTTCAAGTCAATGACCTCAGTTGTATACAGGAGCAATATAGCTCTTTTAAATATAACTTTTTGTAAGGCACCGATTCGTTTTAAGCTGTCACATGCAGTGAGTATAACAAGATCGTAGTCAGCCTCAAGAAAATTATCCAGCTTTCCGTAAGTTATAACGCTTATACCCATATCCTCCAGTTCTGAAATGTCTACAGCAAAGAAAGTAGCCAATACCTTTTTAAGAGCTATGTTTGCAACCCTGTTAGCAGTGATAACACACATATTTTTTCTCTTTTCCACGGTTTTTTCAACATGCCTGAGAAGATACTCCTGCTTCGGACAACTTTGATCCAGGGCATTAAGAACATCCTCCAACAGTTCGGTACACCTTGCCAGTTCTTCGTTGTTATATAAGGATTCACTCCGTTTTAACTCCTGGAGCATGTCCAGATTGCTCTCCAAAAAGTAATCTTCAACCGCTACGGTATCGTATTCAACCGCTGTAACAGGAAGGGATAGTACGTTCTTAATAAGAGAAGTTATTAGTTTCTTCTCAGGATTGTAACCTGAAACTCGTTTTCCGGTTTGCCAGTTGTCAAAACAGGTTTGGAGCTTTTCGTCAAAATCGGCAGGAACGTGCTCGAGCCTTATACCTGAAAGCTCAGTACTGTTGTACATCGTCTCCAAAGGAACGGACAAATCACATCTTTCCCCCTGTTCAATTTCCCTTTCCTTAAATCGTGAAATTAAATCGGCATCAAAACCGAAAAAAGCTGCATCCCTTTTTAGATAAAGCATCCTATCGTCCAGCAATGTATTAAAAAAATAAATAATTGGGGCACCCGAGTAAGTTGCCTTAACATATGATTTAACACGGGAATAATCTACTATAATACCATCGAACTTCGGCAGGTCATCTTTTGCCACTATCTTTATACTTGAAGTAATGTAGAAACACGGCCTCTGTGTATCACGTCTACCAAGGTTGTCTCGCGAAAGAACCGACAACTTCTCATGCCAGGATGCAACGGGAAAAACGGCTCTATACGGCATATATTCCGGTATTTTACCCTTATATCTTTTGTAGACGTGATCCTTCCAGTAGCTCTGCGCGTTGTAGGGATCATTAATCAAGTTCTCACGTTTACCTGAAAAAAATCTTTGTTTATCGATGCTGGTTTTAAAGAGATAGTCCGTCTTAACTGCAAGACTTTCAAATATCCGCCTGAACAGTTCCATGTTTTTCGTTACTACGAGTATGGACGCTCGTCTGCCGAAATCGGAGCGATTCTTATAATAATTATCGTAATCTGCATGAAAAATACTCAGTGCTAAGGGGATAATGATATTCCTGTTGGGAATGGAAATTACACAATGTCCTTCGGTTAGTTTCGCAACCCTGGCGAGTATACACCTCTCCGCCCCGTTAAAGAAGACCGGCTGGTCATTATATCTAATGGTATCGGAAAATGAAAACATAGCACCATACCCCTTAAACATTTGTTATATTTCCTCAAATTTACATATACTCCGAAGATGCACGCTATCCCTTCAAGAAATTTTTAAATACGTAATTCAATTAAAAAAGGAGGCCCTTAAAGGACCTCTCCAAAATAATCTTTCAATATTTGTTTGAAAAAAACGTTTCCCATTCGCACCGGCACGGCATTGCCAATCCATTGAGCAATCTTTTGAATAGAGCCTTCAAACTTATATTCCTTGGGAAAAGTCTGAAGCAATGCCGCCTCCCTTAGACTAATGGGTCTATCCTGAGTAGGATGGCCGAACCTTCCCTTCGTAATCGTATTACACCCTCCCGTCAATGTGGGCGCTATAAAATCGAAATCCATTCTTCCGTATACATCTTGATAGCCGATACCTTCCTTCTTATGACAAGCAAGTCCCAGTTCTATTGTGTTCCCATCAGCACTGACTACGTGAGGCGGCCAGTCAACTCTCCCCCCCCCGTTATGAGGTGTGTTTTGTATACGCAAAAGGTTTAGCTCACTCAGATTACCAGCCCTGTGCAACTCATCTTTATCGCTTTTTTCCCCAGCCCGAATTGCAGGTAGTTTTCCAATTGCCTGCTTCACAGTGACCCATTTTTTCAGATCAGATCCTTTGGTCCACTTTAGAGGATCAATATGGGTGGGGCCGGCAAACAATTGCTCTACCTCCTTCAAATCCTCAACCAAGTCACTTCTTTTGCCGACCAATACAAAACGATACCGCCTTTGCGGGACTCCGTAATCTGCAGCGGCAACTGTCTTAAAAGATACGTAGTAGCGACTCTTGTTTCGTTTTTTTCTTACAGCAATCATGTCCAACAATTCCTGAAAAATTTCGCTTGGCAAAATCCCGGGAACATTTTCTAGGAAAATATACCTGGGCTTTAGTGCCTTGACAAGACGCCCGTATTCCAATAATAGTAAGTTCCTGGGGTCTTTATCGACCCGTTTTCCGTTTTGCTTTGAAAATCCTTGACAAGGTGGGCAACCTGCTAACAATGTTAATTCGCCAGGTTCAATTTTGCAGCAACTTAAAACTTCCTCTGGTTGAACATCACTAATATCCTTTTGAATAACTTGATTGCTATGATTTAGTGCGTAAGTATGTAATACCTCTTGATCGAGGTCCATTCCACAAAGAACTTCGAAACCGGCATCCTTTAACGCCTTAGTGATTCCCCCCGCACCGCAGAATAGATCAATTGCAGTAGGCGTTGGAATTTCTTTCATTAATTCCATCCCTCCCCCATAGCCGCATCAACTAGAACCGAAGATATCTCTTCGTGTATTAATTTCTCCTACCTCTTTAAAATATTGACTTTCTTTAATAACTGTGACTAGGAATAGTACTCTAGAATAAGGATTGGACAACAACCTAACCTATTTGATTTTTCGACAACTACCGCATATTCCCTTTCTTTTTTCTATCTACCTAATTATTTAGTTTTAATGTACTGTTACTCTTGGAAAAGATTATTCACATAACGCTAAACGTTCCTCACACCACCAAAATAAAATTTCTTTAGATATTGCTTTTCTTAGACATATTTGAAAAGCCACTACTAAAACTATCCTTCTTTTCCGGATGCAATTTCCTCCGTTGTTTCGCCTAACACATATCGGCCGTAATGGTCCTTAACAGCCTTATCCTTAGAAGCTGTTTTTTCTATTCTTTCATCCTTGTCAAAAAGGTTTTGACTGATGCCTACCCTTAACTGATATCTTGAATATTAAGTATTTCAAGAATATAAGGATAACGTATTCTTATTATTCTCTCATGTTTAGCTATTTCATTGTACCACATTGTTTGCACGACACCGTAATGAAACATAATTGTTTCTTCGCGATCAGGTAGCGGAACATTGAATAAACAGTATTCCTTATCCGAAGACTTACCTGATAGGTAATTTTCAATATAGCCTTTTATCTTGTTTTTCAATACATTCCCCTAGAAACCTTGTCCATTAGTTTTACTTATGCTTGAACCATCTATCATTTTTACTGGAGTATTTGACTGCGGCCTGGTTAAGTCGCACCTTGGTGTTATGATAAGGCCACATTCCTCATCCCTAATTTTAAAAACATCCCCTGTATATTCCAGCCGATCTTGAGCAGGCTCTTTGTACATTCTAATTTGGTCAAGCCATTTGTAAGCCTCATAACCTTGCTTTATTATATCTTCTTCCAATTTTATTTTTTCAAGCCCAATCTGGGTTTCAAATAGGGTCTAATTCCGAAACTAACAAATCACCCAAGAGTTCCTTTAACGATAAAGTTAGGGTCTTCCTT
>Ga0209347_1005608_pt1 | contig 11798 bp, 13 predicted proteins | sample AutmiccommuBRH23_FD_187382 | JGI IMG/M metagenome (GOLD analysis project Ga0209347, IMG submission 187382) | Deep subsurface microbial communities from Mt. Terri, Switzerland - Autotrophic microbial communities BRH/23 (SPAdes) (version 2) | ecosystem: Environmental > Aquatic > Deep subsurface >...
CAAACTTGTCAAAAAATACAATAACAAAGCCGAGAAATATAAATACCATGATGGTTATATAAATCGCACAAAGAAGATTACATAGAATAGAAGCGATTTATAACATCAAGGAAAACGTTTCGCACTATTGAACAATTATGTAATGGATTTAGTGCGAAACATATAGGTTGCCGGATAAAATAAACACAAGAAGGGTTACTACTCTAAAAAAACCCTTTAACTGTAAAGAAAGCAGGCAACTACTACGCCTGCTTTCTCTCCTTTTATAAGGGTTAAATATATAAGCTCTTTAAAAAAAAACTGAAGGAGGCATTATGATAACAAAGTTTGACAGAATGCAGATATCATCCATAAATGATATTCATGCAGGCAGAATAAGCAAGGTAAAAGGTAATGTAAACAGCAAAAAAGTAGCGGTGCCGGAAAAGGAAACCTTCAAGTACATATTCGAAAATGCGAAAAAAGGAAATGAAATGGCGGCAGTATTACTGGATGAGTGGCAAAAAAACTGCGAGCCAAAGGGTAATAAGGAAGAGCAGATTATTCATATGATTAACATGGCAGCCAATAGAATTTTCAAGTAAGCAGAAATGCAATTAAAAGCAAGGATCACTTTGTTTCGTTGATTTTAAATGTTTAAGAGGTGATATGTATGAAGAAGAGTTGGACACAACAGGAAATAGAATATTTAAGAGACAGCTGGGGCAGGATATCCCTGGCGCAAATAATGGATAGCCTCAGCAGAACAGAAGACAGTGTGATGAGAAAAGCAAGAAGGATAGGTTTATGCGTAAAAAAACCTGAAAAGGATATGCTGAAAAAAAGATGGGGCGTTGAGGAAGATAATTTCATTATTGAAAATTATAGAGTATTAACGGTGGAAGCGATTTCACAACAGCTTGGAAGGACTGTATATGCTATCCGGAAAAGAGCATTGGCTTTGGGTGTAGCGGGTGAAGTGAGCCGCTGGAGCATAGATGAGATGGAATTTCTCAATGAAAAATGGGGAATCCTCAATTTGGACACTATAGCCCAAAAACTAAACAGAAGCAGGAATTCGGTATTGTTGAAAGCACATCAAATGTCATTGAGGGAGCAGGTTGCTGCTAATGGAGTTTATCTTACTCCAAATGATATCAGTGATATATTAGGTATAAATATAAGGACACTATATTCATGGATTTGGAACGGCAGTTTGGGGCACAGGAAATTCAAGGTAGGGAAAAAGAGGAAATACCAGATTGCTGTGGAGAATCTTTGCGAATTCATAGAAAAGCATCAGGACAAGTGGAACTCACAAAAGGCAGATATCATACAGATCAAGTCATACTATGCATCATATTTTATAGCAAGAAATAATACTATGACAATTCGGGGAGAAATTCCCGAGTGGATGGTAGAAAAAATTGAGCGGGACAAATATGGCTTTAGAGAATACTTAAAGCCCTGGACTACAAAAGAAGAGCTAAAATTACTCCAAATGGCAGAACAGAAACATACATATAAAGAAATATGTATAAAGCTGGACAGGTCTATCGAGTCGGTAAAGGCAAAGCTTCATCTGCTGTATAAACAGGAAAACAGGATAAGTTACATATATAAAGAGAATACCAATAATTAAAATGAGCAAAACGGATGCTTCCGGACTGATCTGAAAAGATTGCTTCGGAAGCATCTTATTTGATACAATTCCATTATACACAATAATTTGATAGAATTAGAATAAGAATCTAAAAAGAAGCTTGGAGCTGTGGTGAACAAAGGGGTGGAATGCTTGAAAAAGCTTTATGGAATTAAAACGGTAATCATTGCCGGCTTTACAATTGCACTTATCTTGGCAATTCTTTCCACAGGTACGGTTGTGGGGCAGGCGGATCCTTTTTCGGAAATCAGGGAAAAAATGGCCGGAATATCTGAAGATGAAAAGGAGATTCTGCAAAATCTGTTTACCCTTGCTCAGGAAATTGAATTGATGGAGTCTGAGGAAAAGAAATTTGCCCGGGAAATAGAAGTAATAAACCGCGAGATCAAAGATTTGGAGGCTGCTATAGCAGAGAGCGGACTTGCCTATGCAAAAAAGCAGGAGAGTCTCAAGCAGGTTCTCAGAAGCTATCAGAGGATGGGGCCGGGGTCCTTCATAGAAATAATACTGAATTCGGATAGTCTCAGTACTTTCCTTCAAAGAATAAACACCCTCAGGGATCTTACGCGTAATACCGGTGAACTTTTGGAGCAATTGGAGACAAGTGGCGAGAGATTAGCTGCAGAGAAGGTGAAGCTGTCTGAAAAACTCGTTTTGGCAGAAGAAAAACAGAAACAGTCAAGAGAAGCACTGACAAAAAAAATGGAACTGAAGGCGGAAAAGGAAGAGTATCTTGCATCCCTTAAGGGGGAAAGTGAGTATTATCAAGCATATCTTGCCGGTATAGAGCAGGTGTGGGGTGAACTCAGGCCTTTGTTTTCAGAGGTTGTAAGGGATTTTTCCCGCATAATTGAAGAAGGGAATTTACCCGTTGATGCTTTGAAAATCAGTTTTTCCTTTTTTGAGTTAAGGGGAGCTATAGAAGATAGGACCATTAATAAAGTAGTTTCAGAGCAAAGCAGTCTTCCAAAGATTGTGTTTGCTTTTCACTCTGACAGAGTTGAAATAAGCTTGCCTGAAAAATATCTTGTTCTGTCAGGAACATTTGCTGTTATGGACGGACACGCTCTTGAATTTCAAGCTCAGGAAGGCAGCTTTTATGGAATGCCCCTTGCGCCCGGGTCTATAGCAGAATTGCTGAGTGAAGGTGAAATAGTGCTGGATATTGAGCCGCTGCTGGCCGGAAATGTCATACATGATTTAAAGCTTAAGGATGGTTATCTGGAATTGATACATAAGCTGAGTTTATTCTAGTGCAATATATATATGCCTCGTAAAGTAATTTATTGCTGGGGTATGCGAGGCACAAATGTTAATAAGCACTATTTGGAGGGGAAACAATGATTGAAGCAAAGGGTGTATGTTTGAAGTATCCGGAAGGTACAATGGCTCTTCAAAATATCAATCTGCAGATTGAACATGGTGAATTGGTGTATATAACCGGTCCCAGCGGATCGGGGAAAACCAGCCTCTTAAAGCTTTTCATGGGAGTTGAGCATCCTACGGCAGGTACGTTAAGGGTTTTGGGACAGCCTATAATGAAAGGACAAGCCATGGAAATCAGGAGATTGCGGAAATTGATCGGGCCGGTTTTTCAGGAATTCAGACTGATAAAAGGAAGAACCGCATTGGAAAATGTAATGCTGGGCATGCGGTTTTTAGATGTTTCTCACCGTTCTATAAGGAAAGATGCTCATAATGCACTGGTAAAGGTGGGGCTGGAGCAAAAAGTACTTTCATTGGTAGAGCACCTGTCATGGGGGGAGTGCCAAAGGGTGGCAATAGCCCGGGCGGTAGCGAGGAAACCCGCATTGATCATAGCAGATGAGCCTACAGGGAATTTGGATAAGGACAATGCAATGAATATTTTAGCACTGCTGAACTCCTTCAAGGACAATAAAACAACAGTAATAATAACCACCCATGCAACCCATTTGATTGAAGGTGAAAAAGCAGCCGGACATATCAGCATGGATAAGGGTAATATGAGCTGGGAAAGGTTGGGATGAGCTTAGATGAAGAATATCTTATATAATACCGGTTACTTTCTCAGGGAAGTAAAAACAATAATCCGGATAAATCTATTGTCCAACGTTTTTTCGCTTTTAAGCACCGGACTCATTTTCTTTATTCTTGCCATGGTAATTTCAGGCTGGTGGGTGAGCAGTCAAGTAATTGAGACCATACAGGGAGAGGCTGAAGTGAATGTATATTTCAAGGAAGGCCTTGATAAGGCCGGATCAATAAAGCTTGTTGAGGGGATCAAAGGTATTGCAGGAGTGCGGGAGGCAAGACTGGTTGATGAGGCTGAGGCCTACAGCAGGATGGAGGAAATTCTGGGGAAGGAAGCTCATGTCCTTGCATATTTCGATGATAATCCTTTTAGTCCATTTATTGAAGTGAAAATCCAGATAGATGAAATCGGTGCTATTCTGAAAGAATTAGAGTTTATGACCGGTATTGAGCATGTGAGAGATAACAGAGAGGTGCTGGAGCGTCTTCGCAGCATTGCAGGAGTGCTGAGAGTATTAGGGTATCTGGTAGTAACTGCAGTGGGAATATCCACAATGGTTATAATATCTCATATTATAAGAATGGGGATATATGACAACAGGGAGCAGATAAATACCCTGAGGCTGATGGGGGCACCGGAAGCCTTCATCGGGTTTCCCTTTATGCTGGAAGGACTGCTTCTGACACTGGGAGGTGGTGCAATCGCAGCTGCGATGTCGGTATTCTCACTGAAATATTTATATGCTCAGATGGCAGGACCGCTTCCTTTCATTCCGCTTACACCACTTGGGACCATGACATCACAGCTGGTTATTCTGGTCATGTCCATAAGTGCGGCACTGGGGATTGCCGGCGGTTTTTTCGGGCTGTCATCGGCAAAAAGCAGCTAGTGTGACAACTATTTAGTAATGCAAAAAACTGCAACGCCTTACCTATGTCATTCTGAGCTTGCGAAGAATCTTTTACTTCAGAGATTTTTCCGTAACAAATACTTGAAGGCATTCCTTTAGGGTCTAAGATCCTTCACTACGTTCAGGATGACATTTGTGTTACTTTGTAGTTGTCACACTAGAGAGTATAACTTCTTTAGTTTTGCAGGTATAATACTCAGACTTGAAAAGGTGAGAATTCCGTGTTAGAATGATAGTAAATTAATAATTTTTGTACTAGGGGGGCTGGAAAGGCCAGCTGAGATAGAGAACCGACAAAGTCTCTGACCCTTTTACCTGATCTGGATAATACCAGCGTAGGGAAGTAACATGTTTATGAAGATATATAAGCATAAATCCTTATAAGTGGGTTTATGCTTTTTCTTATGGCCCCTTCTAGTACAAAAGTAATAGGAGGGGTATTTTTATGCAAACCAAAAAACTTACATTTTCAGCATTGCTTGTAGCGATAGGTGTAATGGCAGGCAATATAATCTATATACCTGTCGGAGCAGCCAAATGCTTTCCGGTGCAGCATACAATCAATGTCATATCGGGGGTGCTGCTAGGACCATGGTATGCTGTAGCAAATGCTTTTCTGGTTTCCTTGCTGCGGAACATGCTGGGTACAGGTTCGCCCTTGGCTTTTCCGGGGAGCATGATAGGAGCTTTTTTAGCAGGGGCCCTGTATCTTAAGCTCGGCAAGAAATCATGGGCAGTGCTGGGGGAGATATTTGGAACAGGCATATTGGGCGGCTTATTGGCATTCCCGATAGCGAAGCTCATATTAGGAAAGGATGTTGCGGCTTTCTACTTTGTAATACCTTTTCTGATCAGTACTATAGGGGGCAGCATAATTGGGTATTCCATTCTAAAGGTCATGGAAAGAAATAATGTATTAAAGAAGTTAAATGCTTAAGGGGGATGGTAATATGAAAAATGTTTTGACCATAGCAGGCTCGGACAGCAGCGGTGGTGCAGGAATACAAGCCGACTTGAAAACCTTTTCTGCTCATGGTGTCTATGGCATGAGTGTGATAACTGCGGTTACCGCCCAAAACACGCAAGGTGTCTTTGGGGTGCAGGACATATCGGCTGAATTGATCAGCAAACAGATAAAAGCAATATTTGAGGATATAAGAGTAGACAGCTTGAAAATAGGCATGGCATCTCAAATAAGCACAATTAATGCAATTGGTGAAGGGCTCCAATATTACAAGCCTTCGAATATTGTTTTAGATCCGGTTATGATATCAAAAAGCGGATATCAGCTCTTACAGCAGTCGGCAATTGAAGCATTGATCGGTATATTGCTTCCTTTAGCAAGGGTAGTTACCCCAAATATCCCTGAGGCTGAAGTTATTACAGGTATAAAGATCGGAAGTATTGCGGAAATGGAAAAGGCTGCGGGGATGATTTTCAAAATGGGGTCCGGGAATGTATTGGTTAAGGGCGGCCACCTGGAGGATGAGGCAATAGACATACTGTTTGACGGTAATAGATTCACCTATTTGAAAAGCAGGAGAATTGATACAAAAAACACCCATGGGACGGGTTGTACCTTGTCCGCCGCCATTGCCTCCAACCTGGCAATAGGGGATTCCGTTGAGGAAGCTGTGACAAAAGCAAAGGAGTATATTACTGTTGCAATAGAGAATTCCTTATCCATAGGCAAAGGGGCAGGGCCTACAGATCATTTTTATACCTTGTACAAGAAGGCAGGTGTATCATATGAATAAAGGCGGCAATAACATTTCACTCCTAAGCTTTTTCGCTTTATGGTTCGGGGCATCTGTTTCAATAGCTGAGATACTTACCGGAGGACTGCTTGCACCTCTTGGCTTCAGGAACGGCCTGACAGCAATAATAATCGGGCACTTAATCGGAACAGCAATTTTAGTACTGGGCGGGATAATCGGTACTGAAGAAAGGCTCCCTTCCATAATGTCAACCGGCATATCCTTTGGTACATACGGTGCTTACTTGTTTTCAGTACTAAATGTGCTGCAGCTGATCGGATGGACTGCGGTTATGATTATATCCGGTGCAAGGTCAGTGAATGAAATATCAAAAGCATTGTGGTCCTTTGACTGTATTAATCTTTGGAGCATTATAACAGGAGGGCTTATCTGCTTATGGATCTTGTTCGGCAAGAATGGGTGGAAAAAGCTGAATCTGGTTGCTGCAGCTCTGCTTTTTCTGCTTACAATCCTGCTGAGTACTGTTGTTTTCAAGAATAGTGAGTTGTTTGCCAAAGGAGTTGAAGGTACAATGTCCTTTGGAACGGCTATAGAGCTTAACGTAATAATGCCTCTTTCATGGCTGCCCCTGATAGCTGATTATACAAGGTTCGCAAAAAGAAAAAGGGACGGTGTCATAGGAAGCTTTCTGGGTTATTTTTTAGGAAGTTCATGGATGTATACCATAGGCCTTGGCGCGGCAATTGTTGCAGGCAATCCTGACCCCGGCGCAATGATGCTGGCTGCCAATTTAGGGTTTACTGCCCTGGGAATAGTTATCCTGTCCACAGTAACTACAACATTTCTTGATGCATATTCGGCAGGGGTGACATTTTTGAATATATTCCCGAAGCTGAGTGAAAGAAAAGCCGCCTTAACTATGGGAATAATAGGAACATTGATTGCTATAGCTGCACCAATAGAGCAATATGAGAACTTTTTATATGCAATAGGTTCGGTTTTTGCACCACTTTTTGCAATACTGCTTACAGATTATTTTATTATAAAAAAGAACAGCAGGCTTCAGGAAGGGCTTCTGGTAAACTGGACAGCGGCGGCAGTCTGGATTATTGGTGTAATACTGTACTATCAATTTATAAAGCTTGACCTCGTACTGGGTGCAACAGTTCCTGTAATGGCAGCAACAGGTGTGATTTATACTCTTTCCTGGAGGTTGACTGAAAAATGGAAGCTATTAAAAAAGTAACTGTGCTCTTGAAAAAAATAAAAGAAAGCAGACCGGTAATACATCACATAACTAATTATGTGACTATGAATGATAGTGCAAACATTGTGTTGGCTGTTGGAGGTTCGCCGATTATGGCAAATGACATGGCCGAGGTCGAAGAAGTAGTGGCAATATCAAGAGCGTTGGTGCTCAATATAGGAACCCCCAACCATGATAATTTCCGGTCAATGCTTCTTGCAGGAAAAAAAGCCAACGAACTGGGTATTCCAATTGTATTTGACCCTGTTGGCGCGGGTGCTACGACTTTTAGAAAGGAAATATGCAGCAGGCTGCTGACAGATATCAAACCGGCGGTTATCAAAGGAAATATTTCCGAAATCATGCAGCTGGCCGGCTTGAATGGTTATTTCCACGGAATAGACTCCTATTTGGATATTGACAATGGAAAAGAGCTTGTCCGGGAGCTGGCCGGGAAGCTGAATTGCATTGTTGCGGCTACAGGCAGGAGGGATATGGTTTCTGACGGTGAAATAACCTTCATTATAAATAATGGACATGAGATGCTTTCAAGGATTACAGGGACAGGGTGTATGACTTCATCCCTGATCGGCGCATTCTGCAGTGTAACACAGGACTATCTGACGGGGGCTGCCGGCGGTATAATGGCGATGGGAATTTCAGGGCAGCTTGCTTTTGGCAGCTTACTTCCCAATGAGGGAGTAGGAACGTTCAAAGCAAGGCTTTTTGACAGTGTATGTAAGCTTAGTGAAGACACATTTATAAAGGAAGGTGAGGTAGATGTTGAATAAAGGGCAGATAAATTATTCATTATACCTGATAACCGACAGAAAGGTATTGAGGGGTAAGGAGCTGCTTGGCAGTATAGAGGCGGCTGTAAAGGGAGGAGTGACTTTAGTACAGCTGAGGGAAAAAAATATAAATTCACAGGATTACTACAATCTGGCTGTAAAAGTCAAGGAGATAGTTGATAAATACAATGTACCGCTTATTATTAATGACAGGGTTGATATAGCTTTGGCTGTCAATGCCCATGGGGTGCACCTGGGACCGGAGGATTTGCCGGTAGCTGCTGCGAGAGCTATTATGGGTCCTGATAAAATTATTGGAGCATCTGCCAACTGTGTTGAAGAAGCGCTTTCTTTCCGGAGACAGGGAGCGGATTATCTGGGAATAGGTGCTTTGTTCCCGACTGAAACGAAAAGCAACACCGAGCATGTAAGTCTTGAACAACTGAAAGCAATTAAAGAAGCTGTACATATGCCTGTGGTCGGAATTGGCGGGATAAATTCTGAAAATGCCCTTTCGGTTAAAGCTGCAGGGGTTGATGGGATAGCAGTGGCTTCTGCTGTTTTGGGCAGTGAGAATATATTTGAGGCAGCACAGTACTTGCGCAATATTGAGAAAAAGTAAATATTTCGGATTCATATAGAATCCTTCCTGTTTTATCAATTGGTATGAGCATTACCCTATTGTCACTTATTGGTTACTATTGTAGAATTAATATGATAGTTAATATTTGCTTGCTTCAAAAGCAATACTATTATAAAAGTTATGGAGGGATTCTAAATGATAGTTACAACAACTCCTTCGGTTGAAGGGAGAAAAATTATTGAATACAAAGGCATAGTTTTTGGTGAAGTAATATCAGGAGTAGATTTTATCAAGGACTTTGCAGCAGGTCTTACCAACTTTTTTGGCGGGAGATCGGGGTCATATGAGGGTGAGCTTATAGAAGCAAGGGAAAAAGCGATAGCTGAAATGATCAACCGTGCCAAAAGTGCCGGAGCCAGTGCTGTAGTCGGCGTAGACGTTGACTATGAAGTCCTTGGGCAGGCCAATAATATGCTTATGGTTACAGCCTCGGGTACTGCAGTGGTTGTGGAATAAGCTTGAGGAATACAAAGGAGGAAAGCAATATGGGCTTTAAAATGACTGACAAGGTTACCTGGGTGGGTAAAATCGACTGGGAGCTGCGCAGATTTCACGGGGATGAGTATTCGACCCACAGGGGTTCTTCTTACAACTCATATCTGATTAAGGATAAGAAAAACGTGCTTATCGATACAGTCTGGGCACCCTTTGCAAAGGAATATGTGGAAAACCTGAAGAAGGAAATAGATCTGAATAGAATTGACTATATAATAATCAATCATAGTGAAGTTGACCACAGTGGAGCATTGCCGCTGCTATTGGAGGAAATACCGAATACGCCTGTATACTGTACAGCTAATGGTGCTAAGCTGTTAAAGGCCCATTATCATGAGGATTGGAATTTTGTACAGGTTAAGACAGGAGATACTCTGGATATCGGCGGGAGCAAGCTTACATTTGTGGAAGCCAGGATGCTTCACTGGCCGGATACCATGTTTACTTACATGGAAGGAGAAAACATATTGTTCAGCAATGATGCTTTTGGACAGCATTACGCCTCAGAGCTGATGTATAATGACCTGGTGGACAAAGCTGAACTGTATCAGGAAGCAATAAAATACTATGCAAACATATTGACACCTTTTAGTTCCTTTGTTACCAGAAAAATAGAAGAAGTATTGAGCCTCAAGCTGCCGGTGGATATGATCGCTCCAAGCCATGGAATCATATGGCGGGATAACCCTGTTCAGATAGTTGAAAAATATATGGATTGGGCTAAGGATTATCAGGAAAATCAAATAACTATAGTTTATGACACCATGTGGAACGCCACAAGAAGAATGGCAGAAGCTATAGCTGAAGGAATCAGAGCTGTCGATAAGGATGCGTCAGTTAAGCTCTTTAATGCGGCGCATTCCGACAAAAACGATGTGATAACAGAAATATTCAAGTCCAAGGCGGTACTGTTTGGTTCTTCCACGGTAAACAAGAGTATAATGCATGCGGTGGGAGGAATGCTGGACATGATAAAAGGAATGGGCTTTAACAATAAAAAGGCGGCAGCCTTCGGCTCCTATGGATGGAGCGGAGAGTCAACAGCAATACTTAATGAAAGGCTGAATGCCGCAAAGTTTGAAGTGGTAAGCGACGGAATAAGAGAGCTGTGGAATCCGGATAATGAAGCAATGGAAAGATGCAGGCAGTTCGGAAGGGATTTTGCAGGCAAATTATAATACACAGTGAATGGTTAGAGTGCCGGAAACTAAGAATATCAGTAATGTTTCCGGCACTCTTTATCTTAATTCCAAGACTCCACCTTACAGTATTCACGATTTGGAACTTTTTTTGAAATGCTTCGTCAAAAAAGAGGTATACAAAATAATATCAAATTCGCCAATTAAGGGAGTTGAATGTCTAGCATGTTTAATAAGAAAGTTTTTTTAAAATCAGTTTCATTGAGTATGTCTGCCATTGTGCTTGTAAGTGCCGGATTACTGACGGGCTGCACTACAATAACAGACATCAATGATACCGACAGTGGAATTCAAGATAAGAATCCGCCTGCTGTGGAAGAAAGCAACCAGGATAAGATAATGCCTGAGTTTATAGCACTTCTGGGGGAGAAAGCCAAGCCTGACAAGCTAATTGAGTATATTGACAAGAATATTTCCAGTGTTACAGCCAAAGATGCATCTACAATGCTTGAAGAGCTTGAAAAAGCTCAGAAGGACTATTTGCCTCTGCATGAGGACAAATACTATACCGGAGAGACTATACAGAACAGCCTGAGCAAGGTATACAAGCCGGGCTTCGATCTGAATAAAATTGATGATATACAGGATTCCGAGCTTAAAAGCCTTTTAAAGGAAACCCTGGACATGGGCTACAAGGTTGAGACGGCAGAAGGAATGTATTTTCCTATAATGAATTATGAATACCTTAAAATATATAGTCCATACGCTTTGGAGGATATGAAGGATTATATTGATATAATGGCAGCAGAGACCAATAAAGTCCCGGCAAAGGATGCTGCTCTTGTGATCGGCTGGGATGAGGTAGTTGGGAGAGCGCTGACTCAGGAGCGCTTTATAAGCAGTCATGGAAGCTCTGCAAAGCTGGAAAGTATCAAAGAATTGCAGAAGAGATATATTACATTTATGCTGTATGGTCTGAACAATACTCCGCTTTTCGGATATGATACAAAGACCATGGACCCGGAAGCAAAAGAAGCTTACTTAAAAGCTGTGAAAGATAATGGCGATAGTGATCTGATGCAGATGTTGAGCAAGTATATTGAGATATTGAAGAAATCAAACTACAAATTATCAGATGAAATAGAGACATTCAGAAAAGATGCGGTTGAAGGCAAAACACCTTGATAAATCTTATCATCT
>Ga0209347_1005610_pt1 | contig 11793 bp, 9 predicted proteins | sample AutmiccommuBRH23_FD_187382 | JGI IMG/M metagenome (GOLD analysis project Ga0209347, IMG submission 187382) | Deep subsurface microbial communities from Mt. Terri, Switzerland - Autotrophic microbial communities BRH/23 (SPAdes) (version 2) | ecosystem: Environmental > Aquatic > Deep subsurface >...
CAGTTGTTCAATATCATTTAAGACCAGGGCAACTTCCTTTTTCCTTGTCTCATGGTTGGAAGGATGCAAATGGATGACATAAAAGTAGATTCCATGTATCCTGGCGCGCAGTAATCCGTGATGGAAGCCCTCCCTCATTTTTTTAACATCTTCTATGGGATACCTTGATGTAATTCCGGTGGGAAAGCCATCCTCCTTAAGTAATATGCTGTATTCATGGCCGTACCTCTTTGCATCCTCTGCCAGCTTTTGTGAAGTGTATTCATTCAGTTCCTGCAATGACACTACATCGGGCTGTTGCTCCTTCATCCACGTAATCCAACTATCCTTCCTTTCAGGAACCATTGTAAACCCATACCACACATTGTAAGAAATGATTTTCAGGTCCGCCCCTTCATCGCTTCTCTTCCCTGAATTCAGAAAGCATCCCTGAATAATAAACAGGATAACCAGTACTTGAAAGAAAAACCGTTTCATTTTAAATAGTTTTATTTCCTGTAACCACTGATAAGGGTTTTAATTCCATGTACAATATAAGAAATCCATGCATCATCATCTTAATCAATTGTTCAGCCATTTTTTAAATTCTGCTGATCTGTCAATACTCACAATTGCATCAAACTCATCATCTGCCTTAGGGTTTAAATCCAGTTTCACCCTTCCCCTTGAATATGCTATCATATTTGAAATGGATGATATTTGAACCAGGTACTTCCTGTTGATCCTGAAAAACGAATCAGGATTAAGCATCTCCTCAAGTTTGTCTAAAGTATAATCCATATTGAACGTACTGCCCTGTTTCGTGCGAAGGTAAACCCCCTTGTCCATTACAAAAAAGTAAGCGATATCTGTCACTTCTACCATCTTGATTTTTGTCCCCACTGAAATAGAAAATCGCTCCCTGTACTTTTTGTCGTGATTGGTTAAAAGATTATACAGCGATTGCAGATCGACAGAGTTGTGATGCAGACCGCTGAACTGTTCATACTTTTTCAGTGCAGCAGCCAGCTCCTCATGAACAATGGGCTTCAACAGGTAATCAATACTTTTTAGCTTGAACGCCTTAATAGCATATTCATCAAATGCAGTAGTGAATATGACAGGGGTCTGGATATTCACCTGCTCAAAAATAGCAAAGCTGAGATCATCTTCCAGATGGATATCAAGGAATATCAGATCGGGCTCAGGATTCGACCTGAACCATTTTACGGATTCGGCAACCGATTCAAGCTCGGCAAGAATTTTAATGTCCGGGTTAAAATCCTGTATCATTTTTTTCAATCGCAAAGCCGCCAGGGCTTCGTCTTCTATAATTACGACTTTCATTTTATTGTAGTGTTTATGCTGTTTCAAATATTTCCGATTTAAGCAACGGAAGTTTCGCAATGAAATGTGCTGATGTTTTCATGAACTCGGGCTTTTGATCGGACACCAGGGCATACCGGCGGTTTATGTTTTCAAGCCCGACCCCTGTTGAAATCAGCTTCGTTTCCCTTACATTGAGGTTGTTCATGATATTCAGCTGATGTTGGTCATCCACAAATATCTTGATTTTCAGTGGCTGTATCTTTGAAAAAGTATTGTGTTTAATGGCATTTTCAATAATCAATTGAATGGCCAGCGGCAATATCTGGTACTCATAGTAAATCCTGTCGATATTAATTTCAATCAGCAGCTTCTTCATAAACCTGATCTCAAGCAGGAACAGGTATGCATTCAAAAACTCCAGTTCAGTACTAAGGCTTACAAGGTCTTTTTCCTTATTTTCAAGAACATAGCGATAAACCTTTGATAACCTTTCTGTAAATGACTCTGCCAGATCGGGGTCAATCTTGATCAGGGAAGTCAGTACATTCAGACTGTTGAAAAGGAAATGGGGATTTACCTGCTGCTTGAGGACTTCGAACTGCGACTGCAAATTCTCCTTTTGCACCTTGAGGAGTTGTGTGTTGGCTTCAGTAAGCTGCTTAGTCCGCTCAGCCACACTTTGTTCAAGATTGTTATTAATTCGCTCCAGTTCTTCCTTAGCCTGCAATATTTTCAGCTCCTGCTTTTTTCTCTCCGATATGTCAATGATAATGCCCCTTCTGCCAACAACCTTTTTGTTCCTGAAAATGGGAGAACCAAATATCAAAACGGGGCATATTGTACCATCCGGCTTCTTAACTGTGTACTCATTGGGAATGTTATCCTCAGGCTGGCTTGTTTTTTTGATATTTTCAATCACCCGCGGGATGTCTTCATCAATAAAAAAATTAAACGCTGACATCTTTGAATCTGAATTTTCCGGATCAGGCAGCCCGAAAAATTCCTGCCCGGCTTTATTATTAAACAGGATGTTGCCTTTAATGTCTAGTTCAAAAACCGGCTGGGGCAGAAAATGCATCAGTTCCTTATAATTTCTTTCGCTTTCCCGTGCAGCAATCTCAGCCTCTCTCCTTCTTGTCACATCAACGATAATACCATCAAGGTATTCTGTAGATCCATCTTCATTAATTTTTCCCTTGCCATTCTCATTTACCCAGACAATTTTTCCATTTTTATGAATGATTCTATACTCAAAATCGTACTGTTTTTTTGCCATGCAAGCTTCCAGGATATTATTCCTGCAAAGATCCTGGTCCCCGGGATGAATAAGAGTCGAATATGAAATTTCCGAATTTTCTATCAATTCGGATGCATGATAGCCTGAAATATCAAAGATTTTTTCGCTGATATATTGCATGGTGTATTGTTCATCGAAAGAACAACGGTAGGCTGCCCCGGTAAGATTTGATAAAATACTGTTTAACTGCTCCCTGCTCTCGTTCAGTTCTGCTGTTATAATTTCCCTCTTCCTGATTTCCGCCTCCAGGTTTTGATTCAGTTTTTTCTCCTGCTCAATAAGATTCCGGGCATGCTTGTTCTTTTCTTCTTCTATTTTTACCTGCGCCTCGTACCTGGCCTGGGTTGCTGCCACCCGCACGAGTTCCTTCTGCAATTCTCCTGCCTTTACCCTTTCCTTTAAGCTGTCATCGAGGTATATCCATGCCTCGAGCACAGCCATGAAAAAAGCATTTACAACAGAGTAAATAAGCACATTGTTAAACAGAACATTATTCAACCCCTGCCTGTAATTACTTACCCAATGAGCAAAGACAGTCAATAACACAGCCACCGTTACAGCAATTATCACCATAAACATACTCTGAATGAAAAGCCTTTTCAGTACACCTTTTCTCCACTGAAAGTTTTTATTTAAATAAAGTATCACATTTAAATCCGGGTATACAATTGCAAATCCAGCTATACTACTGTAAAAGACACCCCTTATGAACCTCAATAAAAACTCATTCAAATTCGCCAACTCATGATATCCGCTAAAATGATTGTACGGGATCACGACCAGCTGTAGTGCAATGGCCATTCCCAGCACAAGCTTAAAGAGCATCTGAAAAGGAAGAACCTGATGTATTTTTTTGAGTATCATAAATCTATGTAATATATTTTGGATTAAAAGTAGTGAAGCAAATTTACAAATAAAAGAATTTGGGGTTGAAGGTAAAGAAAGGCCTGTTGAATGAGCTTTTACAGAAGCTGAAAGTGTGCTTACAGTTGGCTCACCAAACATTCGGATTTTAATCAGACAGGCTGATTTGGGATTTTAAAATATCCTGATCAAGTATTTTCCTGAATCGTTCAGGTTCTTCAAACAAAGGACTGTGTGCAGAATTCTCAAAGGTGTAAAATCCCTTTAGCGGTGAATTAAGACTTTGATAGTATTCCCTTGATATTTCAATATTTACGGTTAAATCATACTTCCCGCTTATAAAATATACCGGAACATCAATTTCGGGGAACAAATTAGAAAAGTCAGTTGTCAGGATTTCCCTTTTAAGATTTGTTTCAGGTAAAAATATGAGCTTTGATTTCCATATTTTGAGCTTCTCCCTTACTGTGTAAGCCCTGCATGTCCAAACCGGAATAAAGATATCCTTGAATACAGATTTCATATTCCTCATAGTTCCGATTCCCATTTCATGCATGGCATTGTCGCGTATAACTGAATTATGGAATAAATGAATGCCTGAATCAGTTTCCATATCGAACTTCTTCATATCACTTACTGAATGCTGATCGTCCCTTTCCATATACTTCTCCAGAATATACTCATATGCAATTTTTTCTGAGGCTGACTGTCGTGTAATCTGTGCCATGGCTATATAAGCGTGAAAAAGCAAGGGTGCATTTGAAACTGCAGACAAAGCAACCGGGGTTCCACCTGAATGTGCCAGTAAATAAATTTTTTCTTTTCCAAACCGTTCACGCAGGTAATTGGTTACATCAACAGCATCAGAACCAAGCTGTTTAAGTGTCATGCTTTCGGTGGTTACTTCAGGAGTATATGATAGTCCTCCACCCCGCTGTTCCCAGTAACATACCGTGAAGAAATCCTCAAGTCCGGGTTTAAATTTTTCAATCAAAAAATAGTTTGGAAAGCCAGGCCCACCATGAACGTACAATAAGACAGGATTATTGATGTTTTTGATTCTGATAAACATCCCCTGCCTGATGCCACCAATGTGAACAAAAACCTTTTCGGAAATGCTGCCATTTATGGTATTTCCATTTGCATCTTTAATAGCCAAAGGAATGCCGGGGCTGACATATAAAAGTACTGCTGCCATCATGAAAAACAGTCCAAAAATAATGGCTAACGTTAAAGTAATCACCTGAACCCCCTTTCTTAAATTTATAATTTTTCTCTTCAATTAACTACATTTATAGAATAATACAATGAATTTATCGCCTTTTACCAGAAAACAATTAATCCGCTTTAACGGTGGTAGTGCTTTAGTAATCAATTTACCAGCTATAATCCCTTTCCTGACCTTATTACATCCTCTAAGGCATAAATAAGGTAATAAGGTTGGAGTAGTTTATTGATTTACAGGATATTACTAAGGTTATTAACTGAAAATAAGGTTTTTTTGTTTGAACATACAACGTAGAACCTATTATAGATTTTCTTTGCAGGTTTACATATGGTCCCCTTTTCTTTCATTATTAGCCCAAAAATAGGATTAACCACCAACTCCAGCCACCTCTTTGCAGGCAAGTGTATTCTCTGAAAATCTTTCATTCAATTTTATATCTGTCAATTTGTAACATTTCATTCAGAGTAAATTCAATATAAAGTCAACATTAATTCAATATAAATTCAACCTTAATTCAATTATAATTGAGTTTATATTGAGTTTATATTGAGTTTAAATTGAATTTACATTGAGTTAATTATAGCCTAAATCAGGCTTTAGTGATTGTTTTTATATAAGATCAGAGATCGGTGAAACTGTATTGCAATTCATAAGGTAATCAATTGGATTTAAAATTAATAAAGTGAAGTCCTTTTTGCGTGGCGCCGGGCAACCTTTATGGCATCACGCCAGTTATAATGCAGGGTTATCGCCCTTTGTCTGCAGTTATTCACACATAACCGGCAAAGCGTGCAATCGAGTTCATGACTTGTAGAGGCTTTCCTTTTTTGGAGTTCGATGATACCCAAAGGACAAACCTTGACACATTTACCGCATCCGTTGCAATAATTGTGATTAAAAGTGACCCTGTCTCCTTTCAGAAGGAATGTTGTTCCATTTGATTTATATTGGTAACTGTTAGGCTCACCATCGCGAACAGGTAACTTACTTTTTAGATGATTATAATAGTCGGGCATACAATACTGTGGCATAGCTTTTTGTACAAACCGGACAGCATTCTTTATATCCCTTTCATCGGGCTTGCCTTTATGTCCGCCTCCAATGATTACCCATGGACCTGTTTCATCATACCCCCGGACCGAGAATTCACCTATGAGATGTTTGCCTTTTTTAATCAGAACATCTTTCAATGGCTGATGATATTTCCCTAAAAACGGGTTCCCCCTGCTCGAGAAAATAAACACATTCTGATGGGTTGAACTGAGATTTTCAACCAGTTCAAACAGTTTGGGATGATGCCTGCCAAAATAGATACCTGAACCTAAGCCAATGGTTTCATATTCATTCAGATTCAAAGCCTCTGCCTCACCGGCAGTGATGAAGCGGCATCCAATTGTCTGAGCCATCGCACGTGCCAGATTCATAGTATTCTCATTATAAACCGACTCGTAAATGATGATGCATTTATAATTCATTGCAATTTGTTTTGAATAAATTTTAAAACTCTATTTTATAACCCAGGGATGGAATGGGCATCTTCATCTGATCGATGATTACATCTTTTGAAATAAAATCATAGAAAGGATCGGAATAATCGGGCTGCATCAGGGCGTTTTTCACCATCAGTGACCAGATACCCGTGTATTTCTTCCTGTTTACGCGATAGGTGATTGTAAAATCAAGCCCGGTTGAGGAAGGAAACTGGTTTTCAAATGAACGTGATTGATCGGGTATGTACGTTTGTGCAGCCAGTGATTCAGCATACAAGGCAGGAGTATAGCGCAACCCTCCCATGTAGGTCACTTTGGCGCTGATGCCTAAAATATTCTTCCCCCTTACCATGAGTTCCTTACCTGCAAGTGCATTTGCAACATACCCTCTGTTGAACCTGGTACAGTATTCATTACCGTCACCTCCCACATACTTTGAATCAAACAATGATGCAGTAAGCAGATAATAAAATCCATCCTTCAGAAAGCGTTCAATTGTCACATCAATACCATAATTCTTTCCAGTGCCAGTATTCTCCAGTTTATTATTAATTGCCCAGTCTGAGGTTATATTGATAATGGAGAATGAACTGTTTGGCAATACAGGAATATCTTTTAAAAACTGGTAATATGGTTCAATATTGATTCTCATCACATCGCTGAATCTCCGGCTGTAGCCCAGCACAATGTGATGCGACTTCATAAAGTTAAGGTTTTTATTGGGGGTAGTAATAATTCCTTCGTTATTTGCCTGGGAAAAATAGGTTCGCAACTCCTCCATTTGTGAATGTAGCCCGTAACCGGCACTCAATTCATCATTTTGTGATACCTTCCAGTTAATACCCAGCCTTGGCTCCAGGGTTGCTTTTCTGTTCACATTGAGATACATTGAATGAATGCCGATGTTGGCAGTCATGTTGGGCAAAAGATCCAGTCTGAATTGAGTGAAGGCTTTCGTAGAAAATCCGGTTCCGGCATTATCAACAAAAGTTATCATCTCTTCAGGATTGAGCCTGAACGCCTTTTCCAGGAGGTTGTCGAAGAATAAACTGCTTACGGTTATCCCTGAGCGGGAAGATACCCGTTGCCCGAACTTGTAGTTCAGGACAGAGCGAAAGGTGTATTTGCCTTCCGTGCTTTTAATATAATCGGCAGGCAATAATATCATGTCAGGCGTTAGTTCTCTTTTGTCCATCCCAAATCTCATCCCGTCGAGGCTGAAGGTTAAATGGATAAAGATTTTTTCCCCGGTCGAGATCTGATGTGAAAGGCCGATGGCGCCAAAACGGTTGAAGTAATTCTGGCTCATCCTGCTTATATCGTTTTCCCATTTGGTGGAATCGCGCTCTTCAGTTTTTTTGTTAATGTCATCAGCCCCCAGTCCCCAAAAGGTAAATGTGCCGGCATTTTTAAAAGGAAAATCAAATTTGAAGCTTAAATCCTGGTAAACAGGAAAATTTGGAAGGTTCAAAATGGGCCCCACTATTCCAAGAGTTGAATACCTGTAGTTAAACAAATACGTTGCTTTTCCTCCTTTTTTGAATGGCCCTTCTGCTGATATGTCTGTGCCAAGCATGCTGATCTGGGCGGTGTATTCCCTTTTCCCCGAATTACCGGTCCTCATCCGGATATCAAAAACACCGGAGGTTGCATTTCCATATTCTGCAGGAAAAGCACCTGTATAAAAATCGGAGTTGCGCAGCATCTGGTTGCTTAATACCGTGACCCCCCCTCCGCCTATAAAATCGACATTAGGAAAGTGAAAGGCAGCCGGAATATCAACACCTTCAAACCGCCACAACACTCCCCTGGGCGAATTCCCCCTGATGATAATTGCATTGCTTGTAGTTTGGGTGGTAGTAACCCCTGCAAAGGCTGATGCCAGACGGGCAGGATCATCTATTCCACCGGCATAGCGACTGGTTTCCTCCACGCTGAAAGTGCGTGCGCTTAATGTTGCCATGGAGTTAACAGGTTTGTCCTTGTTTGAATTGGCCCTTACAACGATCTCATCCAACGACAGGGCTGATTCTTTCAGTTCAACCTTAAGTACAACCTCCTTCCCCGAGCCTACCAAAACTTCGAAAACTGTATATGATTCATAGCCTATATAGGAAATTCTGAAATTGTGCCGGCCAACAGGGATATTATCGAAACGAAAATTACCATTTACATCAGTTGTGGTTCCTTTAAAAAGTTCAGTAGTCCCTTCAACAACAATTGTAGCTCCCACAAGAGGGGTTTTAGTGTCCACATCAACTACTATTCCTCTGACTGTTTGATTCAGCCCTTCCTGCGTGAAGGCCATAAAGGAAATAAAGATGAAGATGACAGCCAGAATAAAAAAGTGAATAAGTTTTATTGTTCTTTTCATGTTTTCAACTATTTGTTTTCGGGACAAAACTACATGGAACATGATGACACATAAATTATATAATGCTAAGGTTGCTGATTAGAGGGATGGGGGTGAAAAGATGACAGGTGAAGGTGTTCAGGCTATATAAAGAGGAAAGGTGAAGGTGTTCAGGTTTTGAGATCTCTCACTTCGTTCGAGATGACAATCAGCTATATATATAATTGGGAGGGGTAGGTTAGCGGCGAAGCCGCCAACCTACCCCTCCCATAACAACAGCTCTTAAAACACCATCATTTCGACCGTAGGGAGAAATCTCAAATATTAAACGGACACTACTGATTATAAATAAAAGTTTTTTTATAATCTGTATGAAAAATGAACTACCTGTTCTTCTCCCGTAGGTTTGGTTGAGCGGTAAAAATCGATGGCATAACCGTCAGCCTTATCGGCCTGAACAAAAACTTCTTCAAATCCATTCTGCCGGCAATATTCATTTATAAATTTAATCAGTTTTCTACCCACTCCTTTTCTTTGATATTCTGCCAAAACAGCAATGTCATATATATATGCCAATGGTTTTTCAGAATAATATTGGTCAAGAGTATAAACTGTCAGTCCGCCAATGATTTTATTCCCATTCTTTGCAACCACGGCAAAGAAGTGTTCCCTTTTCAACAGGTTCTGCAGGTGAGCCTGTCCGGGACGCTCAAAATTCTCCATTTCGAATACGATTTCAAAAATTGAAATAAGTTCATTCAGTTCATTGATGTTGTTGGATTGCAGTATGAGTATTTCCAATTCCATGTTTACAAACCTTAAATCAAATCTCCCGTTTCTTATACAACAACAAACACAAGAAATTGTCTGATGAATTCAGGTTTCCAATACATTCATGTATTTTCCACCATAATGATTACTTTTCCTGATGCATGTCCCCGGCTTATATAGTTCATTGCCTCAGAAGCCTGATCCAGTGTATATCTCCGTTCAATTACTGGTTTTATAATCCCATTTTCCAGAAGGCTTGCCAGGAACTCCAAATCCTCTTTGTTGGGTTTAGCTGCCAAAGATTTCATCTTTCTCGAACCCAATGACATCAGCCTTCCTAAAATTAGTGATTTGAATATTTGAGACAGTGAACCCCCTACCATGATATATCTGCCCGAAGGATTGAGGCATCGCCTGTATGCAAAAAGAGGGTAATTCCCATTTATACCTAAAATCAGGTTATATCGTTCATTCCCGTTCAGAAAATTCTCTTTTGAGTAATCGATAACATGGTCAGCACCGAGGGCGAGCGTCTGATTTATATTCTTTGTGCTGCAGACACCTGTTACCTCAGCTCCAAAATGCTTTGCCAGCTGGACTGCAAACGGCCCCACACTGCCTGCACTCCCAACAATTAAAACCTTCTGTCGTTTCTGAATATTGCCTTTGCGTAAAGCCTGAAGAGCGGTAATGCCAGCCAAAGGGATAGTAGCAGCTGCCTCAAATGAAACCTGTCTGGGTTTTATAATAAAAGCTTTTTCCGGAGCAGCAACATATTCGGCAAGGCCACCAAAACCATATGAAGCCAGATCACCCATTACCTCATCACCGGATTTAAATACAGAAACATTCTTTCCGGCAGATTCAACAATTCCTGCTACATCCGCACCAAATATCTTTTTCTTTGGAATAATTCCCATCTTCATGGAACGGTAGTCGGCAGCATTTAAGGAGACAGCATGTACCCTGATTAAAACTTCATCATCTTTTGGGACAGGCTTATCAATTTCAGCCAGGGAAAGTTTCTCAGGCAATCCTTTCTTGTTGTATAATACAGCTTTCATTTTTTCCATATGCCGCTATTTTAAAAAACTTGAACCCATCATATTAGATAGTAGAGCATGGTTAAAATTACACCTGCAATTTCGGATCACCAACTCAGCCAATTAACTTAATGAATGGTAGAATGATTGATCAAAGAGTCTCTAATTACTTTTCTATAACTCCGTCCTATATTTAAATTGACATCTTCAACCACCACTTCATCATATGAAATACGCTTTATTTTCTCCTTATTAATGATGAATGATCGGTGAATTCTTATAAAAACATCTGGCAATCTGGAAGACAGATTACTTATTTTCTCCTTGCTAATGAATTTTTCATTCATTGTATTTACCTGAATGTAATCTGATAAACTTTCTATGTACACAATGTCATTGTAGGGAATCCTTGCAACTGATGATTACTTCATTATTTTCAGAATAAAAAGAATGCGTACTTAGGTAGCATTTAAACTGTCATTCATTTTGAGGGTTGCTCCAGTAACGATTCCATCTCTTTTTTTCAAATTCAATGTCAACGGATGAAATCAATTGCGGATAAAATTCCTCTAAGGTTTCACCGCTGGCTTCATACTCGGGCAAATGCTCAAGCAGGTAAAATGTGAGGATATGCCCAAGCTTATACTCGTCTTCAGTAATTTCATGCAATTCACTTTCAGAAATTTGGTTATGATGTGCATAAAGGATCCGGTCAATGGTGCGTACAAATGATTCACAAAGTAATGGAGTAATATTATTATAATCGCCACCCAACCGTTCCTGCGACAAGTCAACCAGACTGATAAGCCTATTGTTGAGGTTCTCATTTTTTTCAACGATTGGATTAATTATTTTATGAAGAGGTTCGTGATAAAAAGCACTAGGATCAGCCTCTCCTGCCGAGGGTCCGCTAATCACCCAATAATTGCTCCCTGTTTCGTTAAAGAAAGCAGTAAAGTAAGACATCAGCGGAATTTGCTGATAATAGAATTTTCCATTGTCATGATTTCGGAAATAGTTTGAATCGGTACGGCAATAATGTGTAATTTGTTTTATGGCCAAATCTGCAAAAGGTTTGTATTGCAGATTTATTTCAAGAAGTTTCTTATAATGCCTGTTCCAGAGTATATCAATTTGCGCTCTCTCATAAAAATCATGTAACAGGGAATCGTACTGTTCAAATTTGGTCAAATCCTCATTCCTGCAGGTATCGCATATTAATCCAAAATCCGGTGGGTTTTTAGAATTAATGGCATATACCCCATATCCATAAAAATCTCCACCTCCAAATTTTTCATAGTATTGCCTGATTTCATTTTTATAACTTTCAGGAAGAATTGAATCAAGGTAATGCCTTACTTCAACCCTAATAGGATGCATGGTGGCATTCCAGTCATGACTGTATCCGGCAGCATTCATAAAAGCGTAGCTGGTAAACA
>Ga0209347_1005611_pt1 | contig 11792 bp, 12 predicted proteins | sample AutmiccommuBRH23_FD_187382 | JGI IMG/M metagenome (GOLD analysis project Ga0209347, IMG submission 187382) | Deep subsurface microbial communities from Mt. Terri, Switzerland - Autotrophic microbial communities BRH/23 (SPAdes) (version 2) | ecosystem: Environmental > Aquatic > Deep subsurface >...
TCATCATTGGGTACCGTACGACAGGATATCCAACTCGCTGAAACGTGCCGTGATCGCTTCTGAGGACCAGCGTTTTTATCTCCACGAAGGTTTCGATAAAGTAGAGATAAGAAAAGCCATCCATGAGAACAAAACACGGAAGAAAGCACGCGGGGCCAGCACGATCTCGCAACAGACGGCAAAGAATCTTTTTTTATGGCCTCGTTCTTCCTGGTTCAGGAAGGCACTGGAAGCCTGGTTTACCGTGCTGATAGAGTTGTTTTGGTCTAAGGAGCGGATTCTGGAGGTGTACCTGAATAGCATGGAGACCGGTAAGGGGATATATGGCGCAGAAGCGGTGGCCCGGCATCATTTTCATACTACTGCCGGTAAGCTTACGGAAGGTCAGTCGGCTCTGATAGCTGCCACGCTGCCTAATCCGCGGGTATATAGTTCCAAGAGCCCCTCACCCTACATCCAAAAAAGAAAAGCCCACATACTCCGGCAAATGCGCACGGTGCACCTACAGGAAGGTAAAGATGAAAAGTAAAGCACTGCTAAAGAAAGAAATCAGGTGATTCTGTTTGGCGAGCAGAAAGAAAATCGCTAATTTTACGCTTCGATTGAAGGAGAGGGTATGAACGAAGGAGAAAAAAAAGTCGTCGGCAAGATGATTACAATCTATTGTCGTTCGAAACACAAATCTGGTGAAGGGTTGTGCGAAGAATGCGAAGCGTTGCGTGCGTATGCCCAGCAGCGTCTGGAACGATGTCCTTTTGGTGAGGATAAGCCTACCTGTGCCACCTGCACCATCCATTGCTACAAGAATGATATGCGCCTGAAGATGAAAGAGGTGATGCGTATGGCCGGCCCGCGCATGCTGTTTCGGCATCCGCTGGAAACGGTTCGGCATTTTCATCAGGAGCACCGTCGTCAAAAGACCTTTGTATCAACGAAGAAAGCAAATCAAAACAGCAGGTAAGTGCCATTACTGAACCTACATAGCATTATGGCCGTTGTGCTTGCAGCGCACAATGAATTGATTCCCGTACTGAACCGTTTTGGTATACGGCTTGGGGTGGGGGACAAGACCGTGCTCGATCTCTGTATCGAACACGACCTGAATCCCGATTTCATCGTGACGGTGCTCAATGTCTATCTGGATGAGAGCTATATCCCCGATGCCTCCCTTTCATTGTTCGATACCGAATCGATTGCCGATTATTTTCGCCAAACCGTTCAAAACTATATCCACGACCTGGTGCCGAATATAGAGAAGCATCTCAATGCGTTGATTGCCCTCAGCGGCTCCGAGAACAGTGAACTGGGGATGCTCCGCCTGCTGTTCCTGAAGTTCAAGGAGAGGATGACAAATCATCTGCAAAATTCTGTAGATTACGACGATGACTTTCCCGACGACTTGCTTCATGATTTGAAGAACATCCTCATCAAGCATCTCTCTGAAGATTACAATCAGAACCTCTGTTATGCGGTGATTTTTTCCCTCAATTCATTCGAGAAGGACCTTGCCGCACACAACAGGCTGCGCAACAAGGTGCTCCGTCCCAAGCTGAATGAGCTGGATCCGATGGGTATGCGACAGTTGCAGGACAATATTTCCAGCGACCCTCCACACCCAGCGCACGAACCCAATCATCAGTTGTCGAACCGGGAAATGGAGATATTGCGCCTCATCGTGCAGGGTTACCTCAACAAGGAGATCGCGGAAGCACTGAATATCAGTCACAACACGGTGTTGACGCACCGAAAAAATATCATTGCCAAAACAGGTATCAAGACAGTCTCCGGCCTGACGTTTTACTGTATCCGGAACGGTCTGATATCGATGTAAAATTTACCGAAAGCTCATCATCATTCTATAACACTATGTCAAGAAATAGTTTTCTTCGTATACCTCACACCAATTACGGTGAAATACTGGAACACAGTTACGATATTGTCATTCTTCCCTGGGGAGCCGTGGAGCCCCATAACTACCATCTGCCCTATCTGACCGATTGCATCCTCTCCTACGAGATTGCCTGCGATTGTGCAGATGAAGTACTGGAAAAGGGTGTCACCTGTATGGTGATGCCCCCTGTTTTTTTCGGTTCACAAAATGCTGGACAATGGAACAAGCCGTTCTGTGTACACACGCGCAGCGAAACGCAGAAAGCGATCCTGGAGGATATCGTGACATCGCTCTACGGACAGGGTTTTCGTAAAATGGTGATCATCAATGGTCACGGCGGCAACACGCTGAAACCCTATGTGCGTGACCTGGCGATGTCTTTTCCCGATTTCCGGCTGATTGTGGTCGATTGGTGGGCGATCGTACCCACGGAAGGATATTTCGAAGAGAAGCCGGATGATCATGCCGGTGAGCAGGAGACATCGGTGATGCTGCATTATCACCCCGAACTGGTATCGATGGAGAGGGCCGGTGACGGGAAGGTGATCCCGGGTCAAATAGCGGCGTTGGATCAAAAGATTGGCTGGATGCCCCGCCACTGGGATGAGGTATCGTCGGATACCGGCATCGGTAACCCGAAAAAATCGACTGCCGCAAAGGGTGTGCGTTATGTGAGAGCGGTGACGGAGAAGATCGGGGAGCTGCTGACCGACCTGAAGCATGCGGAGTAGAGATATGGTCATGAGACGAACAGTGTAGAGTTAAGAACTTCAAAATAATAAATGTAGTCAATTATGAGTAAACAGAGAGAAAAACTTTTCACGGATTTTCCTCCCGTTTCCACTGAGGAGTGGATGGATGTCGTTACCAAAGACCTGAAAGGGGCCGATTTCCAAAAAAGACTGGTATGGAAAACCAATGAAGGGTTTCCGGTCAATCCCTTTTATCGTGCAGAAGATATTGCCGGTTCCCGTGCTGCGGAGAACCTGCCGGGACAGTTCCCCTATGTGCGCAGCACGAGAAAGGATAACAAGTGGTATGTACGCCAGGAGATAGACGTGCAGGATTTCGCTGAAGCCAACAAAAAAGCTGTGGCATTGCTCGAAAGAGGCATCACCTCTTTTGGTTTTCATCTGCCGAAGAATGCACTTTCGGCAGAGAATCTGGGCATCCTGCTCAACGGCATAGCTCCCGACAAGGTAGAGCTCAATTTCAGCACCTGCATCTCACGCACCATCGATCTGTCCAGGCTGGTGGTGGATTATCTGACCAGCCATGGTCTGAATCTGATGGAGTGCTTTGGTTCCATTGAATTCGATCCATTCAGGAAGATACTGAAGAAAGGGGTGGATGAACCCCAGTGGGTGGAGAAAGCGGTGGAGATGGTGAAGATTACGGCACCCCTTCCCCGGTATCGGGCCATCACCGTTACTGGTAACAGGATGAACGATGCCGGCGCCTACAGCTATCAGGAGCTGGGTTACAGTCTTTCTTACGGCAACCAGGTATTGTCGGAGCTGATTGAGAACGGTATCGATCCCTCACTGGCAGCCAAGAAGATCAAATTTGAACTGGGAGTGGGCTCCAATTATTTCATGGAGATCGCTAAGTTCCGTGCTGCCCGCTGGCTCTGGGCCGAGATTGTGAATGCCTACAAGCCACCCTGTGCCCATGACTGTGACAACAAAGCTGCAGACGGCACTTGCCGTTGTGCTGCCAAGATGAATATACACGCCACCACCTCGCGTTTCAACCAGTCGCTTTACGATCCTTATGTGAACCTGCTGCGTACACAAACAGAAACCATGTCGGCAACCATCGGGGCCGTGGACTCGCTCACGGTACGTCCTTTCGACGAAGCGTTCGAAACGCCCACCGCCTTTGCCGAACGTATTGCCGTGAACCAGCAGTTGTTGCTCAAGGAGGAGTCTCATTTCGATAAGATCACCGATCCCTCATCGGGGTCCTATTACATAGAAACGCTCACTGCTTCCCTGGCCGAACAGGCATGGAAGCTCTTCCTCGATACGGAAGAGACCGGTTTCTACGAAGCGCTGAAAGCAGGTACCGTGCAGGATGCCATCAACGCATCGTCTGAGGCCCGTTTTCAGGCGGTGGCCAACCGCCGGGAGATCATGCTGGGCACCAACCAGTACCCCAACTTCAGGGAGACGATGAGTGAGAAAATAGCGGACGAGGAGTCCCATGGCTGCGGATGCAGTCATGATGACCGGCCAACGCCGCTCAAAAAGCTCAGGTCGGTTCGTCTGGCCGACGCGTTCAACGAGCTGCGCCTGGCTACCGAACGCAGTGGCAGCACACCCAAAGTGTTCATGCTGACCATCGGCAACCTTGCGATGCGTCTGGCACGTTCCCAGTTCTCCAGTAATTTCTTCTCGTGTGCCGGTTACGAGCTGATCGACAACCTCGGATTCAACACGGTGGAAGAAGGAGTGAATGCCGCCCGCGAGAAGGGTGCCGATGTGGTGGTGCTCTGCTCCAGCGATGATGAGTATGTAACCTTCGCACCGGAAGCCTATGATCTGCTGAAGGGTGGCAAAGAGCTGTTCGTGGTGGCTGGTGCCCCTGCCTGCATGGACGATCTGAAAGCACACGGCATCGAGCATTTTATCCATGTACGGAGTAACATCCTGGAGACATTGGAAATGTTTAACGGCAAACTGTTGAAATGAAAAGACTAGGGATCATCCCTGCTCTGGCATCACCCGCGGTGATCGGCCTGTCGTACGTGTTTTACCTGTACAGGACAGGCGTGGTCACCGGCGTGAACTGGACTTATGGCGTGCTGGCAATCCTTGTGGCCATCCTCTGCTCTGCTTTCTACCGCAGATGCAGCAAGACGGCAATGGGAGGCCTGCTCATCTTTCTTATTTACGGTTTGATGATAGCCCTGGGACTGGTGTATGTGATGACGGGCCGGCTGATCTGGTCGACACTGTTGGTGGTTGCCCCTGCCGGGTTGCTGGTTGTGGCTATGCTGCATGCCCGCAACACGCACGATATGCAGCAGGATAAAGCTGTGGGCAGACGCACGCAGGCTATCAGGCTGGGGCTCGAAGGAGCGCAGGTCACCTATCAGACGATGTTGCTGGCTGCCTACCTGCTGGTGGCGGTTGCGGTGATGCTGCACCTGCTCAGCGCGCTGTCGTTTGGGGTGCTGCTCAGTTTCCCGCTGGCGCTGCTAAATATCAGTCGGATGAAAAGAGCTACTCCGGAAGATGCGGGCAGTATCCGTTCACTCGATGTGCAGACTGCGCTGCTGGTGCTGCTGTTCAGCGTGTTGCTCGCTGCCGCCAATTTTAGTTCACCTTTTATTTGAATGAAGTCACGACAGCCGGAAGCCGATTCCGGGTTTATGATTCAATAAACAGATACATTGTATGCAACGCGCAATTACGACCCCTTACAGGATAGGGTGATGCCGGCAAGTTACATACGTTTAAATGAGAATAACAAACTAATTATATGAAACCTGATTTTAAAAAGATAAACATTCAATCGGATGGTTTTTCGACTACCGACGTAGCGGAGTGGGCCGAAAAGAACGAGATCAAAGCCGATTGGCTGACACCGGAACAGATACCGGTGAAGCCCGTGTACACGAAGGAGGACCTCCTGGGTATGGAGCACCTGAACTACGCTGCCGGCCTGGCTCCCTATCTTCGCGGGCCCTACTCGACGATGTATGTGATGCGTCCCTGGACCATCCGTCAGTACGCCGGCTTCTCCACCGCCGAGGAGTCCAACGCCTTCTACCGCCGTAACCTGGCTTCAGGGCAGAAAGGTCTCTCCGTAGCCTTCGACCTTCCCACACACCGTGGCTATGATGCCGATAACGAACGCGTGGTGGGCGACGTGGGGAAAGCCGGTGTCTCCATCTGCTCGGTGGAGGATATGAAGATCCTGTTCGATGGGATACCCCTCAACAAGATGTCAGTCTCCATGACCATGAACGGTGCCGTGCTGCCCGTGCTGGCATTTTATATCGTTGCCGCACAGGAGCAGGGAGCCAAACTGGAAGAGATGGCAGGAACCATCCAGAACGATATCCTCAAGGAGTTCATGGTACGCAACACCTATATCTACCCGCCCGAGTTTTCGATGAAGATAATCGCCGACATCTTTGAGTTCACCTCGCAGCAGATGCCCAAGTTCAACTCAATCTCCATCTCAGGGTATCACATGCAGGAGGCAGGTGCTACGGCAGATATCGAGCTGGCCTACACGCTGGCCGACGGGATCGAGTACCTGCGTGCAGGAGTCAATGCCGGTATCGATGTAGATGCTTTTGCACCCCGTCTCTCCTTCTTCTGGGCCATCGGCATGAACCACTTTATGGAGATCGCCAAGATGCGTGCAGCACGCCTGTTGTGGGCCAGGATCGTGAAGAGCTTCGGTGCGAAGAACCCCAAATCGATGGCGTTGCGCACCCACTCCCAGACTTCGGGCTGGTCGCTCACCGAACAGGATCCTTTCAACAACGTGGGACGTACCTGCGTGGAGGCGATGGCGGCTGCATTGGGACATACCCAGTCGCTCCATACCAATGCGCTGGATGAGGCGATCGCGCTGCCGACCGATTTCTCGGCCCGCATTGCCCGCAACACGCAGATCTATATCCAAGAGGAGACACAGATTACCCGCCAGGTTGATCCCTGGGCCGGTTCCTATTATGTGGAATCACTCACACAGGAGCTGGTGAACAAAGCGTGGACGCTCATCCAGGAGGTAGAGAAGCTGGGCGGTATGGCCAAAGCCATCGAGACCGGTATCCCCAAGATGCGTATCGAGGAGGCTGCCGCCCGTACACAAGCGCGGATCGACTCGGGCGTGCAGGGCATCATCGGCGTGAACCGCTACCGGCTCGATCAGGAAGATCCCATCGATATCCTGGATATAGACAACACAGAAGTGCGTAAACAGCAGGTGCAACGGTTGAGTAAGCTGAGAGCCGGCCGCGACAATGAGGCGGTGCAGAAAGCACTCGATGCCATCACCCGTTGTGTGGAGACCAGGGAAGGAAACCTTCTTGAGCTCTCCGTCGAGGCAGCCAGAGTCCGCGCCACGCTGGGCGAGATCTCCGATGCCTGTGAGAAAGTAGTAGGACGTTATAATGCAGTAATCAGAACAATAGCAGGCGTGTATTCATCAGAATCAAAAGCAGATGCAACGCTCGGAGAAGCGCGTGCACTCACCGATCAGTTCGCCCAAAAAGAGGGGCGCAGGCCCAGGATCATGGTCGCCAAGATGGGTCAGGACGGCCATGACCGCGGTGCGAAAGTCGTCGCCACGGGCTATGCCGACTGTGGTTTCGACGTGGATATGGGACCGTTGTTCCAGACTCCGGCAGAAGCTGCCCGTCAGGCGGTGGAGAACGATGTACATGTGCTGGGAGTCTCCTCGCTGGCTGCCGGGCACAAGACACTGGTGCCGCAGGTGATCGAAGAGCTGAAAAGGCTGGGACGTGCCGATATCGTGGTCATTGCCGGCGGAGTGATCCCTGCGCAGGATTATGATTATCTCTATCAGGCAGGGGTGGCAGCCATCTTTGGCCCGGGCACCTCTATCACCAAATCGGCCTGCGACATCATGCATGTGTTGATGGCCGAGTAACGGCTTATGGCTGTAATCTATTTTATCTCCGCTTTCGGTGTGATCTTCAGCAGATCCTGCCGGAAGCGGATTTTTTCATGGTTGTGTGTATGAAACGCCGGCGAGTGCGGGCTTCATTACTGTCCTCCGACACAAACGTTGTTGCGGAATTCATTGATTTTACCGTTCTCCGACCCAATGTGGATAAATAGGTGTTTGGGTCGTTATGGTATTCAGTTCGGTCAAATGTTCTTTAGACAAAGACCAATCCACTGCGTCCATGTTTTCGATCAGTTGCTGTTCATTTCTTGCACCGATGACAATGTTGGAAACGGTTTCCTGTTGTAGCAACCAATTAATGGCAACCTGAGAAATGGTCCTGCCTGTTTCGTTTGCGATTCGTTCCAAAGCATCTACAACCGTATATAGAAATTCGTCTTCAACAGGTGGTGATCCAACTGCTCCGCCTGATTGTATGCGTCCTTCGGCAAGCGGTCGGTTTCTTCTGATTTTTCCTGTAAGCCTGCCCCAACCAAGCGGACTCCATACCATTAGACCCAATCCCTGGTCTTTTATCAATGGCATTAGTTCTTGTTCGTAATCACGTCCGATGAGCGAATAATAACCCTGATAAATAACATACTTTTCCAGGTTGTGCTTTTCTGAAACGGACAATGATTTCATCAGTTGCCACGCTGCAAAATTAGAACAACCGATATATCTGACCTTACCACTGGTGACCAGATTATCCAATGTCCTCAATGTTTCTTCCACAGGAGTATTGCTGTCAAAACCGTGCATAAGATAAAGATCAATGTAATCCGTCCCTAAACGTTTTAAGCTGTCTTCAAATGCTTTAATGAGATGAAAGCGTGATGATCCTTTATCATTTATCCCTTCGCCCATTTGGTAAGTTCCCTTGGTAGAAATAATTGTTTTTTCACGTCTTCCTTTTACGGCTGCACCTAAAACTTCTTCCGATGCTCCCCGCGAATAAACATTTGCGGTATCAAAGAAGTTTACACCTCTTTCCAAACAAATGTCAATCAGTCGTGAGGCTTCCTTTACGTCCGTTTGTCCCCAACGCTGAAAAAATTCGTTTGTCCCACCGAATGTACCCGTACCAAGGCTGAGCACAGGTACTTTTAATCCTGATTTTCCCAGATTCCTGTATTCCATGTTTGTTTTTTATCTCACGTCATTTATCGTGATTCTTTTTTGCGAAATTACGGTAACTCAAATTCATCATTTATTCACCTGTAACTGATTATCTGATTTGCTATGCAAATGAGGCATTCGCCGACAAAAAATCAACACATTGAACCGCCTGTTTGTTTACTTAATCAATCATAGGTTTTGTCAATGACCAGTGGCTGTGGATGATCTTCCACTTGTTATCTTCCTCTAGCCGGTACACTTCCGTGCAATTCTCCCTCCACGGCGTATCGCCTGCGTATGAAATCAGATTGTAGGTCAGGACTGCCATTGTATCGGTTTGTTGTACAACGGGATTTATCATTTCAAATTGATCCATCTTCACCTTTCCCCGCATGCTTTCATACAACTCTTCTATCTTATCCCAACCGTCAAGCCGCCTTTCAAGCGCAGGGTCGAAATAGGTGAAGTCCTTTGAATAAAGATCGAGATAGGGAGAGGGATTGCCATTGTGCCATGCCTCGAGGGCAGCACTCTCCAAAGCAATGATTGTTTCTGTAACAGTACGCTTATCCATGACATTTATTATTTGATTTAGAAATATTGTTCAGCTGACACCTGACGGTGGCAATGTGATACGCAACTGATATTGTCACTGTCCTGTTTTATCCAGAATATCTGCTACTGTCTGATCGCCCAGTTGTTGAGCCAATCCTATTAGTAGTCCTTCCACCCCGCGAATGTAGCAAAGCCGGTAGATGTTCTCAAAATTCACTACTTCTCCCACGACTTCAGCACCGTGCTTTACAAGTCTGGGCAGCAATTCGTCAAGATTGTCCACCCTAAACATGACCCGGAGATAGCCAAGCGAGTTCACCGGAGCAGTCCTGTGGTCCGCTATCGTCTGTGGGCTTAGAAACTGCGAGAGTTCAAGCCGGCTGTGTCCGTCCGGAGTAATCATCATCGCCACTTCCACCGACTGATTTCCCAGTCCTGTTACCCGTCCGGCCCATTCACCTTCAACCATGGATCGTCCCTCGAGTATCAGTCCTATTTCTGTGAAAAAGGAAATAGCATGGTCTAACGACTCAACAACGATACCGACATTATTCATCTCTATTAATTTACTTTTTGTCATCAGCTTGTCAGATTTATGTGTGAGAGTCACTTTCTTACTGTTGCTGCTAACAGTCGCAGCTATGCACCGTGCGGGGAATCCGAAGCGTATCCGTATCCTGCGGGGAGCAACTACGATACGGGAACTGCAGCCCTTTGTATTAGTCTTCTCCCTATCAGGACAGAAAAAACTATCCAGGGAATCAGTGATAGTAACGAAAAAATCAATCCTAATGTTCCTGCTGTGGATGGGATTAACATAAAAATCCCGGCAATCAATCCCCATGTAGCAGTAGATTTCCCAAAATCCTTTGATTTATACATTGTCGTGGAAATCATAAGGAGAGTAATGGCATTCAAAACATAATAAACATCGAATGCCGTACCTTTATATCTTGCTATTAACGCGTGCCCAACCGACAGCAGTTGCTGTTGAGACTCTATTGAGTCCGTGGAATAATATTGTTTACTCACAGATAACATTTCAAATCCAACAGTTGAAACATAATAAATTGCAATCCCTATAAATCCAATTGTGATGGCTATCAACATATTGGCAAAATCTGTTTTTCTTAGTGATGCAAATAATCCAAGATATACTACAATTAAAAGCCCGTTGTTTATATAGTATAAAAAATCAAGGCTCAATAATCCCATCATCCAATTATCACGGAACAGCTCAAAAAAACCCAGCGTAGTTTCAGGCGGGGGATATAATGTGAAAATAATTATTTGTACCGGGATGATTAAAACGATTACTAAAGCTGATATTCCGCCAACTTTGCATAATTTTTCCCAATTAAGATCCGGATTGAGTTTGAGTTCCGTATTTTTCATCTTTCATCATTTTACACTCATGGGCACTTCCATCAGCAACACTTCTGCATCCTGTGAATTTACTTCAACGGCAAATTGATCAGTTTCCCAAATCCCCATCCCGTCCCGCTGGTTCATTGGTGTTCCATTAATGGTAACCTCTCCCTTAATAATGAAGGCGTATACACCATTCCCGTTTTTCTTCATGCTATAATCGGTTGAGAATCCCTTGTCGAACGTTCCAAGATGAAACCATGCATCCTGATGAACCCAAACGCCCTCATCATCGCGATGGGGTGAAACAATCTGCTGAAAATGATTGCGGCGGTCATTTAAGTCGAGTGTAATCTGGTCATAGCGGGGTGTTACGTTTTTCTTGTTTGGGATTACCCATATTTGTAGAAACTTCACAGGCTTGTCTTTATTCTTATTGTATTCGCTGTGTGTTATTCCTGTGCCTGCGCTCAATACCTGCACATCGCCATGTTTAATTACCGACACGTTGCCCATGCTGTCTTTATGCTCCAGGTCGCCTTCAAGCGAAATGGACACAATTTCCATATTGTCGTGCGGATGGGTTCCAAAACCCATACCTTCGGCCACATAATCGTCGTTCAGAACCCTAAGGGCACCAAAGTGCATCCTTTCGGGGTTATAATAGTTTCCAAAACTAAAGGTATGACGGCTGTGCAACCATCCGTGGTTTGCATCGCCACGGGTTTCTGATTTATGCATGATTGTTTTTGCCATGATGGTTATTTTGTTTATATTATTTATGCTACAAAGTTACAAAATAGCAAAGGGTAGGGGATAATAGTTTTCGGAAGAAGGGTTGTAATTTTATACACTGAGTTTTTGTGTAGTTCAACACTGACTTATCGCTTGGTCGTGCCGACCGTGCAGAGTCCTATTTAATGGGGGCAGTTGATTATTTTTATTCTTCCATTTTCTTAGTTAGTCTTTCTTTAAATTCAGGCATGTATTTAGTCATCATTGAATTCATCAAATCCTTTGAAATCTCTGGATTTTTTTCAAGTAACTTTTTCCCAGTTTGTGATTCATAAAATTGAATTAAGTCTTTTATTTCTTCATGAGTGAAATGTTTATCATAGATGTTGACCATTTCTTCATTGACCAACTTTTTTGATAATTCTTTTACCTCATTCATCATAAAATCGATGTATTTATCATGTTTTTCTTT
>Ga0209347_1005612_pt1 | contig 11787 bp, 11 predicted proteins | sample AutmiccommuBRH23_FD_187382 | JGI IMG/M metagenome (GOLD analysis project Ga0209347, IMG submission 187382) | Deep subsurface microbial communities from Mt. Terri, Switzerland - Autotrophic microbial communities BRH/23 (SPAdes) (version 2) | ecosystem: Environmental > Aquatic > Deep subsurface >...
CCGGAGTGTCCCTATTGCATTGCCGTTGGCGCTGTTTCGGGAGCGCATGGCCTGCCGCCCGGCGATGCGCTCGCCGCCTGGATACAGGCCTTCGCCGCGACGCTCGTCCAGGCTTCGATCCGGCTCGGCGTCACCGGGCAGGCCGGCGCCGTCGAAACCATGGCCGGACTCGAACCCTTGGTGCTGGCCGTGGCTGCCCGCGCCGCGCAATCGACCCTCGACGATCTCGGTTCGGCCACTATATTCTCCGACATCATGGCGATGCGACACGAGACGCAATATTCGAGGCTGTTCCGGGCATGATGACCCTGGCGCTGCTGCTGGCGGCTGTGCTCATCCTGCTCGCCGCGCTGCATGCCTATTGGGGCCTTGGCGGGTTCTGGCCGGGAACCGACGCCGCCGATCTCGCCTCGCGCGTCGCCGGCTTTGCCGACACATCGGCGCCGCCGTCGGCGCTTGCCTGCTTTCTGGTGGCGGCTTTTCTGGTCTATGGCGCAACGGTGGCGCTGGTGCTTGGCGGCGTCATCGAAAGCCCGCTTCCCTATTTTCTGCTTGGCCCCGCGGCCATCACCTTCACGCTCGTCTTTGTCGGGCGCGGCATCGCCGGCTACACCTCGGCCTGGCGGCGGATGACGCCCGTCCAGCCCTTCGCCCGGCTCGACCGGCTCTTCTATTCGCCGCTCTGCCTGGTCATCGGCGCCGGCTTCTTCACACTCGGCATCAGGGGGTTTTCGGCATGATTTCGCAAAACGGACCGCTTCGCATCGGCATCGGCGGACCGGTCGGCTCCGGCAAGACGACGCTTACCGAAAAGCTCTGCAAGGCGCTGAGCGGCGAATTCTCGATCGCCGTCGTCACCAACGACATCTACACCAGGGAAGACGCGCTCATGCTGGCCCGCCTCCAGGCGCTGCCCGAAGAGCGCATCATGGGTGTCGAGACCGGCGGCTGCCCGCATACGGCCATCCGCGAGGATGCCTCGATCAATCTGCAGGCCATCGCCGAGATGAACCGGAAATTCCCCGACCTCGACATCGTCTTCATCGAGTCCGGCGGCGACAATCTGGCAGCCACCTTTTCGCCCGATCTCGCCGACCTGACGCTTTATGTCATCTCGGTGTGCCAGGGCGAGGAGATCCCGCGCAAGGGCGGGCCGGGCATCACCCGTTCCGACTTTCTGGTCATCAACAAGAGCGACCTCGCACCCTATGTGAACGTCAACCTGGAGGTGATGGAAGCGGATGCAGCGAAGCAACGTGGCAAGCGTCCCTTCGGCTTCACCGACCTGTCGCGCGGCCAGGGGCTTGATGCGGTGATCGACTACATCGTCGACAATGGCGGTTTGCGGGCCGCGCGGCCGGCCGCCTGACAGCGTCAGTTCGCCTCGCCGACCAGCCGCCAGATCGCCACGGCCTGCGTGCGGCCCTTGACCGTCACGTCGCCGAGCGGCTCGAAGATGAATGCCTCGCCGGCGGCGCGCACGACATCGCCACTCGCCAGGATCGTCACGGGACCGTCGCCGAGATAGTTCGACGCCAGCGACTCGATGCGCGAACACACGTTAACCGTGTCGCCGATCACCGTGTAGTTCATGCGGGTGCGCCCACCGATATTGCCGACGATCAGCGGCCCGGTATGCAGGGCGACCTTCATCCGCAGCGGCGGCCTGGATGTGTCCGCCGGCTTGGCGGCCATGGCTCTTGCCATGGCCAGCGCCGTGCGGCAGGCGCGTTCGGCGTGGTCGTCGGTCGGCTCCGGTGCGCCCCAGAATGCCATCACCGCATCGCCGATATACTTGTCGAGCGTGCCGTCCTCGGCCTCGATGCAGGTGCTGAGCATCTCGAAATGGTCATTCAGCATGGCCGCGACGTCCGCTGGCGGCATGCTTTCGGAGAGCGGCGTGAAACCGACGATATCGGCGAACATGACGGTCAGTTCGGCCTCGCGCACAGTGGTGCCCGGTCCGTCGGTGGCGCTCATCAGCCGGCTGACAAGCTGGTGCGGCACATAGGCGCGAAACCATCTGAGCGCTTGTATCATGCGGTTGAACGCTTGTGCCTGCTCGTCGAGCTCACGGATGCTCGAAGGCTTCAGCGGCTCGATACTGTCCAGTTCCAGCCGCTCTATCTTGCCGGCCGCGGCCGAGATGGCCCGCATCGGGCGCGCGATGCGGCGCGCCAGCAGCAATGCCGCGGCCAGCGAAACGATCAGGAGGCCGAGGCTGATCGAGATAGACCCGATCAGCCGCCTTATCTGCGTGCCCACCGCGTCGATCGGAACATGCACCCCGATCCTCCAGGGCACGTCGCCATATTCGGTGCTGACGCGCGACAGGATAAGGTCGCCGTCGCTGCCTGTTCCCGACTCGCGGATATCGAAATCGCTCCAGCCTGAAAGCTTCATCACCTTGGCGGATGCAAAACCGGCGAGCACCGGATCGCCGATCTCGGTCAGAGAAAGCATCGGCTTGTCGGCGGAGAGCAGCTTTTCACGCGCCTCGTCCACCATTGCCGGGTGCGCCAGAACCCTGTCGTCGCCATAGAGCACGAAGGCGGTCAGGCCGTTGACGTTCAGCTTCCCGACGAAGCGCGACAGGGCTTCCAGCGAAATTCCGGTGGCGATCGCTCCGACCGGCTCTCCCTTCCGCATCAGCCGCGCGCCAAGCGTAATGAAGGTCTCCTTGTTGAGATGGTATGGCGCGGCCCAGGCAATGCCCCCGGTCCCGGCAAGGCCCGACATGAACGAGGTGAATTGCGGAACGTCCGATTCGGGATCCCGGGTGACGCCGATCTCGCCGCTTTCCTTCCGGTACACGGACAGGCCGCTGTTATCGCTGCGCCACAATACGATGCCGCCGAGTTGCGGGGCCGGCGCAAGCGTGCCCGAGAGCACGTCTTCAAGGCGTTCGGAATCGGCAATGTCCAGCGACCCGTCGGCGATGCGCTGGCCGATGCCGGTGATAAGATTGCGTCCGGGCATCAGGTGTTCGGCGACGCCGCGCTCGACCATGGATATGGTCTGGTCGGCGCGCAGCCGGGTCAGTTCCAGCGTGTTCTTGATGCTGGCGGTGGCTGAAACGACGAGGATCGTCCCGGCCGAGATTGCCGTCAGGCCGCCAAGCGCGAGCATCAGGATGATGGTGATACGAAACCGCATGATGCTGCGATGTGGCACGTTTGCGGGCGCGCCGGCAAGGGTCGGTTGCCGCCAACCGACAGTCGCCCCGAATCTGGAACCGGACGACCGCCTGTCCCAATCGAAGCGGGTTGCGTGGATGGGCGGTGCAAGGCATTCTGGCCGTTTATGCAAGGATTGTTCCATGACCGTCGCCCATCTGCAGCCCAAGCCGCTCACCAACCTGCCCCATTACGAGGAGCGTGTTGATCTCGCCGCCGCTTTCCGCTGGACGGTGCGGCTCAACATGCATGAGGCGGTGGCCAACCATTTCTCGCTGGCGGTCAACGACGATGGCACGCAGTTCCTGATGAACCCCAACCAGGTGCATTTCTCGCGCATCAAGGCGAGCGACCTGCTCCTGATCGACGCGAACGATCCGGAAACGCTGACCGGCCCCAACGCGCCGGACCCGACCGCCTGGGGACTGCACGGCGCCATTCACCGCAATGTCCCGCATGCGCGTTGCGTCATGCATGTGCATTCCACTTACGCCACGGTGCTGGCTTCGCTCGCCGATTCCCGGCTGCCGCCCATCGACCAGAATTCTGCGACATTCTTCAATCGCCAGGTCGTCGACGAACAGTATGGCGGCCTCGCCTTCGAGGAAGAGGGCGAGCGCTGCTCGTCCCTGTTCACCGACCCGAAGAAGAAAGTTATGGTCATGGGCAATCACGGCGTCATGATCATCGGCGACTCTGTCGCCGATACGTTCAACCGCATGTTCTATTTCGAGCGCGCCGCAGAAACCTACATCAAGGCGCTGTCGACCGGCCAGACGCTGCGCGTGCTGTCCGACGAGATCGCCGAGAAGACGGCCGCCGAGATCGAGGATTATCCCGGCCAGGCGGACCGGCACCTGTCCGAACTCAAGCTCATCCTCGACGAGCAGGAGCCCGCCTACCGCAACTGATCGGGCAGACCGATGGAGGCATTTCACTGGATCGTCGTGCCGATCTCGACCGTGCTCGGCCTGACCGTAGCGCGCGTGCTGCTTGGCTTTGTCGGCACCTTCAAGGCGCGCGCCCAGGTCACCTTCTACTGGCTGCCCGTGGTGCTCGCCGGCGCCGTTGTCGGCGAAGGGCTGCAATTCTGGTGGGCGATGTTCGAGTTGTCGGGGCGCGCCGGCTGGTCGCTGTTTTCCTTCACGCTGCTCCTGTCGATGATCATGTCGCTGTTTGCCGCCGGCGCGCTGATTGCGCCTGCCGATGGCGACCGCGACATGGTCACCGCCTTTGAGCGCGATGGCCGCTGGGCCATGGTCTGCCTTGGTCTGTTCCATGTCCTGGCCATCCCGGCCAATGCGGTATTGTGGGAGGTGCCGCTTGCCTCGGCGTCCGAGGCCCTGCAGGTGCTGCTCGCCCTGCTCTGCTTCACCAGTACCTTCGCCCGCAACCGCCGCTGGCAGGAGGTGCTCGCTGTCACCTATGTCGCGGTGAGCGTCATCGACACCTTCGCCGCTTCGGTCATGAGCTACTGAAGCGCCCGGTGCCGCGCCGGCCTTCGCGGCATCGCGTCAGGCAGGCGGGTCGCACCGTTCTCGTTCGCTTAAGATTTTGTTTCCGGCAACGGGTTATCCCCGGACAGTCGGGCTATCACCCGGCACGGAGGATGCAGTCAATGGGCTCACCCTGGTCGGAACTTCTGGCCAACGTCGCGATCGTCGCAATGTTTGTATCGGTCTGGATTCATACGCATGTGTGGATCGACCGCTTCGGCGCGGTGGCGCGCAATGGCGCATTCGGTCTGCTGATGGGTGTCGGGGTCATCGCGGTCATGCTGGTCCCCGTCGAGCTCCTGCCTGGCGTCAACGTCGACCTGCGCTTTGCCATGATCGCACTGTCGGGTCTCTTCGGCGGCCCGCTCGCCTGTCTGGTCACCGGTGCCATGGCGGGCGCCTTCCGCTTCTACGAAGGCGGAATCGGCACCTATGCCGGCATGGTGTCGATCGCCGCGGCGATGATCATCACAACGACCGGTCATCTTATCCTGCGCGGCCGCCAGCCAAGGCGGACAGATATACTGCTCGTTGCTGCGGCGGTCGCGATCGGCTCGCGGATGGGGCTATCCGTGTTGCCAATGCATGTTGTCCAGGCATATCTGGCGACCGCTGCCCTGCCATCCATGCTGCTCGACTTCGCCTCGATCATGCTGGCAGGCCTCACACTTTACCAGGAAAGGGTTCGCGTCGAGGCCCTGAACTCGAAGCGCATCTACAAGGCGGTCGTCGAGACGCTGCCCGATTGTCTCAACGTCAAGGATCTCGGCGGCCGCTTCATTATCGCCAATCCGGCCACCGCCAGGCTGATGCAGGCGCCCGATACGGCGGCGCTTATTGGCAAGACGGATTTTGACTTCTATCCACAGGCCGCCGCGCGCGATTTCAGGCAGGCCGACGAGGCTGCGATTGCAGCCGGCGCGCCGATGAACATCGAGCAGCATTTCAGCCATGGCGGTGGTGCCGAGACCTGGTTGTCGACGATGAAGACGCCGCTCGCCGATCGCCTTGGCAAGACGATCGGGCTTATTTCCCACAACCGCGACATTACGAGAAGCAAGGAACTCGAGAACGAACTGGCCCAAAGCCGCATGCAACTCACCGATGCGCTCACCCACATGGCTGACGGGCTGGTGATGTTCGATGCGTCCGGCCGGCTGCTCCTCTGCAACGAACAGTATCGGGCGATGTTTCCGGCGACCGCCGATGTCAGGGTTCCAGGCGTGCTGAATCGCGACATTCTGCGCATCTCTGCCGAGCGCGGCGAACAACAGGCGCCGTCCGATGACCTGGAGGCCTGGATCGACGGCATCGTCACCGCGCACCTGGCCGCCGACGATCGCAACGTCGAGCTTTCCGACGGGCGCTGGCTCAATATCAGGAGCCGGCCAACCGATAACGGCGGCAGCCTGAGCATGTTCTCCGATATCACCGTGGCCAAGCGCGGCGAGGCCGATCTGCGCGCCGCCAACGAGGAACTCAACCGGCTGGCGCATCGCGACGGTCTCACCGACCTGTGGACGCGGCGTGCCTTCGACGAGGCGCTCGAGCGCGAATTCGGGCGCAGCCGTCGCTCCCGCGCACCGCTCAGCCTGCTGCTCATCGATGTCGACTGGTTCAAGCGCTTCAACGACGCTTACGGGCATCCCGCCGGCGATGCTTGCCTGCGCGCCGTCAGCCGATGCATCGAGGCCATTGCGCGTCGGCCGACCGATATGGCTGCCCGCTATGGTGGCGAGGAGTTCGCTGTGATCTTGCCCGAGACCGATTCAGGCGGCGCCTTCGTCATCGCCGAGGCGCTCAAGTCGGCGGTCCGCGACCTGCGGATCGGGCACAAGGGCAGCGCCAAGCAGATCGTCACGGCCAGCATCGGCGTTGCCACCTTTGACGGCACCGGAAAGTCGATGGACATCCCTCAGTTCTTGTTGCGCGCCGACGAGGCGCTCTACGGCGCCAAGGCTGCCGGCCGCGACCGCGTCCATGGCTGGCGTCCGCACGCTCAGAAATCCGTCAGGCTGGCGAACCGCCAGAGCTGATCGCCCCGTCTGCGCCGGTACGCGTTCAGCCGAGGCCGAGCAGCTTGCGTATCTCGGCGGCGCTGTTGACATTGGTCGCGCCGGCCGGCCCGTCCATCGGCTTTTCGGGCCAGAACACGGTCTGCATGCCGGCCGCCAATCCGGCGGTCGCGCCGGTAACGCTGTCCTCCATGACGAAGGTCCGGGACGGATCGATGCCGGTCAGCCATGCGGCGCGCAAGAACGGCTCCGGCTGCGGCTTGCCCTCGCGCACGTCGTTGCGGCTGACCGTCTTCAGGCCCGGTTCGACGAGGCCGATGGCGCCGAGATTGGCATCGACGATCAGCCGGTCGGAGTTCGACACCACCGCCTGCACCACGCCGGCGCGCTGCAGGTCGTGGAAGATCTCGAGCGCCCCCTCGCGCGGCCTCAGCGTCGTGGCGTGCACCAGATAGTGGTTGTACTTGCGCCGGATCCAGTCGGCGAAGGGCAGCTTCAGCCCGAATTCGGCGCACATCATCTCGTAGACCGGCCCCGCCGCCTGGCCGAGAACCCGCTCGTGCAGATCGGCCGGCGGCACGATGCCGACGCTTTCGAGCGCTGCCGAAAGCGCATGCTCGTGCAGCGGCTCGCTGTCGACCAGCGTGCCGTCCATGTCCCAGTAGACCGCTTTCGGTAGCATTGCAGTGTTCCTCTTTTCACCGACAGATAGAGGTTTCGGCCGCCAAGATAAACCGGTCTTGCCGGATGCGCCGCCCCGGCCCGCATTTCGGGGTAGATCGCCACGCATCCTGATAGACCGGCCGCTTCAGGGCGAAGAGCCGCCCCTGTGAACAGATTTTGCCGCGCCGGACGGGGCCTTGCGCCTAACCTGCGGAAATAAAGGGCCATTCTTCCGTGTTTTCGGCCGCCTTGAAAAAATCGATCCACGTTTGGCGCTGTTTCCACCCTGTCGTTCAGCAAAACGGTCCAGGTTCCCCGGGCAGCGTCGCCACCGGGTAAACAGTCGATATGCGGGCAATTGCCCCATCGATAGACAATTGCACGCCGATCCATTCCCTGCGACACTCACGGCTGCCTCGGGTTGGGCAAGCCGACCCGGCAGCAAATGAGGCGCGAATGAATTCACGACCGGAAAACCCCCGGCTCGACGAGGCGGCGCGGGCCGGCTGGCTCTATTATGTCGCCGGCAACACGCAGGACCAGATCGCCGGCAAGCTTGGCGTGTCGCGCCAGAGCGCGCAGCGGCTGGTCTCTCTGGCCGTGTCGGAGGGGCTGATCAAGGTGCGTGTCGACCACCCGATCGCCAATTGCCTCGACCTGGCGCAGCGCCTGACGTCGCGTTTCGCGCTTGATGTTGCCGAAGTGGTGCCGAGCGATCCGGACTCCTCGTCGACGACCATCGGCATCGCCGAGGCCGCCGCCGCCGAGATCGAGCGCTGGCTGAAATCGGCAGATCCGATTGTCATGGCGATCGGCACCGGGCGCACGCTCAAGGCCGCCATCGAGCAACTGGCGCCGATGGATTGCCCGCAGCACAAGGTCGTCTCGCTCACCGGCAACATCTCGCCGGACGGCTCGGCCGCCTTCTACAACGTCATCTTCACCATGGCCGACCGCATCAAGGCGCGCTTTTTCCCGATGCCGCTGCCGGTCATTTCATCCTCTGCCGAGGAGCGCGAGATGCTGCACAGCCAGCCGATGATCCAGCCGACGCTGGCGCTGGCGGCGCGCGCCGACGTTACCTTTGTCGGCATTGGCGACCTCGGCCCGAAAGCGCCGCTCAGCGAGGACGGCTTCATCACCGAGGCCGAGCTGAAGGCGTTGCAGAAGGCCGGCGGCGTCGCAGAAATCGTCGGCTGGGTGTTCGACCGCGACGGCAAGCTGATCGAGGGCATCACCAATGACCGCGTCGCTTCCGCGCCGCTGCCCTCGCGCGAGCGCTCGCTGGTCATCGCGCTGGCCATGGGCGAAAAGAAGCTGCCGGGTATCCTCGCCGCCGTCACCCGCCGCTTGGTCAACGGGCTGATCACCGACGAACGCACCGCCGAGGCGCTGCTCGCGGCGGGGTGAGGGGCACGCCTGCGCCGTGATCAATCAGGTGTAGCGCATCCGGCAAGGTCAGCCGCCAGGGCATCGAAATGTGCGAGCACCGTGCTTGCCACCAGGGCCGGCGCCTCCCAGTGCACATTGTGCCCGCAGTCGGAGGCCTCGACAAAAGTCGCGATGGCAATCGCGCTGCGAAGCCGGTCGCGATGCGTCAGGTCGAACAACGGATCGCGCCCGCCCGACACGATCAGCGTCCTCGCCTGTATTGACGGTGTGCATTGGGTCAGATCGGCATGACGGATCGCTGCGAATATGGCACGCCAGCTCCCGGCCGGCATCGCCGACGCCTCCGATGCCACGCAGGTCAGGAAATCACCTGGAACCGGAGCCTCGCAGGCATGCCAGTAGCCGAAGAAGGGGTCGGCCGGCGAAATGGGGTCGATCAGCGACTGGACACCGACCGCCATCGGATCGTCGTCGTCTATCCCGGCGCGCAGCGTCGTCGCAAGCAGCACGAGCCCTCCCACCAGCTCAGGCCGACGGGCCGCGAGTTCGATTGCGATCATGCCGCCAAGCGAATGCCCGACAATGACAGGCCGGTCGAGTTTCAGGCCATCTATCAGTCCTGCCAGAGCCTCGGCAAAGCCCGCCGGCGTCACCTCGTGCATTCCGGCCGGCGAAGCGCCGTGCCCCGGCAGGTCTGGGATCACCAGCCGCCGGCCTGCCAGATGGGGCGCCAACAGTGAGAAACTGCGGCTTGTATCGGTGAAGCCGTGAACCAGCAGCAGGGCCGGCTCCCGGCCCGCTATTTCCACATAGGCGATGCCGGATCCCCCGACATCGACCATGTGCTTTCGTTCATTCCACGCGTCCTGATCGACTGGCGTCACAGTCCGAGCTTGTCCTTGACCGCTGCCGCGCCCGGCTTGCCATCGAACGTCGTGACCCCTGCCAGCCAGGCGTCGAGCCTGCCGGCATTTTCTCTGATCGCCTTGGCGCCTGCCTCGGCTGGCGACATCCCGTCATTGATCAGATAGCCCATGCCAGCATTCTCGAAGTCGATGTCGAAAGTGAGGTTCTGCAAGAGGCGCGCGGCATTGGGGCAGGCCTCGGCGTAGCCCCTACGGGCCTGCGTGCTGACAGTGGCGGCACCGAAGTCGGGTCCAAAGTACTTGTCGCCTCCGGTCAGGTACTTGAAGTCGTATATCGCGTTCATTGGATGCGGCGCCCATCCCTGGAAGACGACAAACTTCTTTTCCTTGATCTTGTAGCCGACCTCGGAGAGCATGCCCGCCTCGCTTGATTCCACGACCTCCCACCCCTTCAGGCCGAGATCGGCGATCGCATCGATCATGAGCTGGTTCGAGCCAGGTTCGATGCCGTACATCTTGTGGTCGAATTCGTCGGCGAACTTCTCAAGGTCCTTGAAGTCCTTGACGCCGGCCTCCCAGGCATAGGTCGGCACGGCAAATGTGTATTTGGCCCCGGTGAGATTCACGCCGATGGTATCGACCGATCCATCCTGCTTGTACGGCTCGAAATAGGTCACCATTGCAGGATCCCAGTAGCCGAGGAAGACGTCGAGATCGTTGTTCTTCATGCCTTCGTAGATGACGTTGATCCCGAGCACGTCGCTCTTGGGCTCATAGCCAAGCGCTTCGAACAGCACATTCGCCACGCCTGTGGTGAAAGCCAGGTCGTTCCATCCCGGCTCAGCCATGCGGACGACGCGGCACTCTGCCGGTTCTGCCGCGCTGGCGGCGTGGATCGGCAAGGCAAGCGCACAGCCGGCAACGATGGCTTGGATGGTTTTCGTCATCTTGAAGTCCTCCTTGTTGACCCATTGTTCTGTATATTGACCCGTGGGTCAATAGTTGATCTGTCCATGCAAAAATGACACCCTGCGCCGGAACCGGGTCAGGAGCACATTCGTGAAACTTGCGCGCCTCAGTGACATCCGCCGCAAGGAGCTGCGACAGGCCGCCTTCGCCGTGCTTCAGCGCGAGGGGATAGCGGGCGCCACCATCGAGAAGGTCGCCGCTCAGGCGGGCGCATCGAAAGGCATCGTGCTGCACTATTTCAGAAGCAAGCAGGAACTGTTCGAGCATGCCATGCGCGAGTCAAACCTCGTGCTCCGCGATACCGTCGTGGCGCGGCTGAAACAGGCATCGACGCCGATGCAGCGGATCGATGCGGTCATCGACGGCAATTTCGAGCCGCATTTGTTCCAGCCATCGATCGCCCATGCGTGGCTTTCACTTTGCGCGGAAGTGCCCCGCGACGAGAAACTCAGGCGCATCCAGACCGTGATCCACAGTCGCATGCGCTCGAACCTGCTGTCAGGCCTGCGCCATCTCGCCGGTCCGCAAGATGCGCAAGCCATCGCTTTCGGGATCACCGCCCTGATCGACGGGCTGTGGCTGCGGCTGGGCCTGCAGCAGGACGGCATATCGCGCGATTACGCCCTCAAACAGGTTCGTGACTATGTCGCGGCAAGGCTTGCCCAGGCCGCATAGAGAAAGCGACGGGCGAGTGCCGTGCGTCCCTGACCGCAGGGACAGACATCGACTCCAGGAAATCCGCCGGCTTTTTTCGGGACGCATGACGATGTAGGCTCGGATTCGTCGTAGTCTGATGGTCGGCCGAGGGGGTAATCACGTACGAAGATGGTCACCAAGGAAAAGCCGGAAGCGAACGCGGTCGCTGATTTCCTTGCCGCCCATGGCGGCCCTTTCTATGAGCTTCAGGAGCGGCTTGGTCTCCTGAAACAGTCTGCCTTGCAAAGCGGTCGGCGGGCGCTGATCTTTGTCGGCCTTGCATGGGGTGTTCCTCTCCTGCTCTGCCTGGCCGCAGGCACGCTTTGGAACGCAAGCCACGGCCTTCCTTATCTTCTGGACACCGGCGCCTGGGCCAAGTTCTTTCTCTCCATCGGTGCGTTCACGCTGGCCGAACGGCAGATCGAGGATCAGCTGCGCCAGAAACTCGGCCGGGCCTTCAAGGCTTCCATCGTGGCTCCGGCTTCCGTCGCCGATGGAGCACGGGCGGTCAATG
>Ga0209347_1005613_pt1 | contig 11786 bp, 9 predicted proteins | sample AutmiccommuBRH23_FD_187382 | JGI IMG/M metagenome (GOLD analysis project Ga0209347, IMG submission 187382) | Deep subsurface microbial communities from Mt. Terri, Switzerland - Autotrophic microbial communities BRH/23 (SPAdes) (version 2) | ecosystem: Environmental > Aquatic > Deep subsurface >...
CGTGCTGACGCCGACCCGCGAATTGGCTATTCAGGTGGGTGACAGTTTTCAGAAATACGGCAAGCACGTCCGCTTTTTCCAGACTTTGGTCTACGGGGGCGTCGGCCAACACCCGCAGGTCAAATCGCTCGCACGCGGCACCGATGTGCTCGTGGCGACGCCCGGGCGTTTGCTCGACCTCTATGAACAGGGGTATGTCGACTTCAGCGAAGTAGAGTTTTTCGTGCTCGACGAGGTCGACCGCATGCTCGACATGGGCTTCATCCACGACGTGCGCAAAATCGTCAAGGAACTGCCGAAAACCCGCCAATCGCTCTTCTTTTCTGCAACGATGGCACCGGCTGTGCGTCAGCTGGCTGAATCGATCCTCCAGAATCCCGCCAGCGTCTCGATCAAGCCGGAATCGACCACCGCAGAAAAAGTGGAGCAACGCCTCTGCCTGGTCGATGCGGGTGACAAGGTCTCCCTCCTCACGGAGATGATCCGCGACGAGCTCCACCGCGACCGCAACAACCTGACGCTGGTTTTCAGCCGCACCAAGCACGGTGCCAACCGTTTGGCTGCCCAGCTGTGCAAGTCCGGAGTTCGGGCGGACGCCATTCATGGCAACAAGTCCCAAGCCGCCCGCCAGCGCGCGCTGGAAGCATTTCGTAATGGCAATGTTCAGGTGCTTGTCGCCACTGACGTGGCTGCGCGCGGGATTGACGTGAAGAACATCACCCTCGTGATCAACTTTGACCTTCCGGAAGAACCGGAAGCGTATGTCCACCGCATCGGCCGCACCGCCCGGGCAGGCGAAGCCGGCCTTGCCGTCTCGTTTGTCAGCGCCGATGAGTTCGCCCTGCTGCATGCCGTAGAGCGCAAGATTCAGCAAGTGATTCCGCTCAATACCGAACACGCCTTTCACGCGGTAGGCTTGGAAGCCGCACATGATCGCCGGCGTCAAGCCGCGGCCTTTGTGCGTCCAAGCGGACGCGGTGGGCGCAGTGGTGGTGGTGGTGCCGGGCGCGGGCGTTCCGGTGGCAGTCGCGGACGGCCCCAGGGATCGGGCAGCAGCTCAGGTCGTGGCCGTTCCTCGGCTGGGGCCGGCGCAGGGCGGTCCTGGCGGTAGTACCCATTGATATTGATTTTCCCCGGCTGCGCTTTTCCGGTTGCGCCAGCCGGGGAAACCCTTTTCTTTCTGCGACTTCTCCAATTGGAGAAACGATTCCGGAGAGGTGACAGAGTGGCCGATTGTGCATCCCTGGAAAGGATGTGTGGGGGAAACTCCACCGAGGGTTCGAATCCCTCCCTCTCCGCCATTTTTTCGCAGCGCAGCTGCACAAAATGCGGCTAAGAGTGAGGCGATGAGAACCCGAGCAGAGGGTTTCCTGAAAAGCTGAAAAGGAGAGACTGCCCGCCGGCTTCCCCACCGCCCACCGCATTGTTTCTGACCGCGAATCTATAAAATCTCCGCGAATCTCAGAAACAGAAATCTCCTGCGCGACCAAGTTCTAAACCAATCGCGTAAATCCCGAAGATTCGCTGTCAAATTCCCCGTGCGTAATGAGCCACCAAATCCTGTTTTTCACAGAAGATTGCTAGGTCGCGAAGTGGCTGGAGGGGAAGAATCGTTCTCTGTTTACTCGGTGATCTCCTGTCAGACGGGTTTATGGCTGGTCCGAAGTAGTGTTTTACAGGAGGAAACGGAGGTCACGGAGAAGCGGTTCTTTGCTTGCTTCGTGTGCTTCTGTGGAGGTGCGGCGTTTGATTCCGAAAATCATTTGCGTAGATAACGAAAATTCGCGGTCAACCCCCGTGCGTACGAACCGCCAAACCCTGTTTTTCACAGAAGATCGCAAAGGTCGCGAAGTGGCTGGAGGGGTGCACCTCTGTTTACTCTGTGGTCTCCTGTGAAATCCAGAGGCGCAGCTGGTCGTGGCTAAGTTTCTACAGGAGGAAATGGAACTCGCGGAGTGGTTTTTTAAAAGCTGAAAGCGGAGAAAAGGTGGTCATCCGACCTCCGGCCCTCCGGCCACTATCCTTTGTCCACCGAGCGGTGCAGCCGCAACCGGCGGAGCCACTGAATGACCGAGCGCCTCGTCGGGCAAGCGTGGCACGATGGGGAAGCGCCGTTGGAGCCGGACAATGGTTCGAAAGAGGGCGTAGCGCCAGCGCAGGGCCCAGTTCAGCTCGGTGCGGCCACCGACGATGGTATTGATCGCTTCGAAAATCTGGCAGCGGGAGGAAGGGCTGAGAAAGACTTCGATTCCGCAACGATCGTAGAAGGTGTCGATCAAGCCGCGCATGACGTGAACGCGGTGTTGAAAGCGCTGGGTGTAGGCTTTCTGGACCTTGGTCGACAGTGGTGGTGCGCCTTTTTTCAAGGCTGCGGCCAAAGCGATGCCCGCTTCATGTCCTGATTTCAATGCCAGGCAAACGCCCGAAGAAAAGATTGGGTCGATGAAACAGGCGGCGTCGCCGGCCAGAAAATAACGTGGACCTGCAAAATGGGTGTGAGCGTAGGTGTAATCGGAAGTAACGTGCAACGGCCCAAGGCGTTCTGCCCCTCGCATGCGGGCAACCAAGGTGGGTACTGCCTCCGCTACGGTGCGAAAAAATGCCTCTGGATCACCCCCCAGCTCACGAAATTCCGCGGAAGGTGTCACCAATCCAACCGAGGTCCGTGTTTCGTCAATCGGGATATTCCAGAACCAGCCATTTCGCCAACGCGTGATAATGATATGCCCGCCCCGCTCACCCGGCGCGCGTTGAACGCCCCGAAAATGACCGTACACCGCAATTTTGGGCGGATACGGTAGCGAAACGCGGGCTACTTTTTCCTGCCGTCCAAGAAACGCTTTGCGTCCGCTGGCATCAACCACGTAGTGGGTTTTCAATACGCGTCCATTGGACAGGGTAACGCTCCAACCGTCGGAAATCGCTCGCGTGTTCACTACTCGGACAGGTTGAAGGACCTCCGCCCCGCAAGCCTCGGCGTGTTCGAGCAAAAGTTGGTCGAAGCGCGAACGTTCCACCTGGTAGGTGTAAGCGGCGGCAGGATTCAGTCCTTTTCCAAAAACGGTGACTACCTCAGCCCGTCCATCGGCGCTCTCAAAATCCGCTCCTACTTTTCGAACAAAGCCCGCGCCTTCCACTTTCTCCCAGGCACCGATCGCCTGCAGCACGGCATTTCCAGCCGGGAGAAGAGATTCGCCGATTCTGAAGCGAGGAAAAACCGCCTGTTCACAGATGACAACCGAATGGCCGGCCCGTGCCAAAGTCGCGCCTGCGACCGCTCCAGCGGGACCACCACCAATCACTACTGCTCCATAGACCGTGTCCGACATCGACGCGAAATCCATGGGATCGCGTTAGCTCCGGCAAGCGAGATCTGCAAAATGCGAGGGATCACCGCGCGGCCGGACTGCGCTCTATTGAGTTGCCAGCGGTTTATTGGCCGTTTCGTTCAACCCCATCTCCCCGATGCACGAATCAAACTCCGTCCCCCCTACTCTCTCTCCCGAAACCTGGGACGTCGTTGTCATCGGCGGTGCCCTCGCCGGATCATCAGCCGCTTGGTTGCTCAAACAGAACAATCCCGAACTTCGCATTCTCGTGATCGAAAAAAGCACGGCATTCAAACGGCGGGTGGGCGAAGCCACAGTGGAAGTGAGCTCCTACTTTCTCACCCGCGTGCTCGGAGTGCAGGAGCACCTGATGAAGGAGCATGTGATCAAGCAGGGATTGCGTTTTTGGTTTTCGGATACAGAGACGAAAGGCTGGGATGACGCTAGTGAGATTGGCCCCGGCTACAACGTGCGGCTGAGCAGCTTTCAGGTCGATCGCGCCAAGCTCGATTCCTACCTGCTGGATCGCTGCCTGGAGCAAGGCATCGTGATCTGGCGACCGGCCCGGGTAAAGGATGTCACGCTGAAGGACGGCGGAGAACAAGCGCTTGAAGTCGAAAGGGACAGCGGGGTGATAACGGTTCGCAGCCGGTGGGTCATCGACGCTTCCGGAGTCGCCACCTTGCTCGCACGCAAAAACGACTGGAAAGTCATCAATACCGCCCATCCGACTGCTGCCGCCTGGTGTCGGTGGTCAGGCGTGCCCAGCTGGGATTGCCCGAAACTGCATGCTGCGGCACCGGCCTACGCCAAACGCTGTTATGGCGTGCGTAATACTGCCACCAATCACCTGATGGGCGATGGCTGGTGGAGCTGGTGGATCCCTTTGCACAATGGCGATGTCAGCATCGGGGTGGTTTGGGATGAACGCATTGCACAATTTCCCGCCGGCGACTCCATTGCCGACCGCTTGCGCACCCATCTGGCCACCCACCCGCTCAGCCACAGGTTGCTGGCGGAGGCAGAGCCCGTGGCCCAAGACAGCCATATCCGCCGCCCCCTCGCCTATCATAGCAAACGCACCCTCGGGGATGGTTTTGCGTTGGTGGGCGACGCGGCGGCATTCCTTGATCCCTTCTACAGCCCGGGAATGGATTGGGTGAGTTTTTCGGTGATGATGGCGGTTGATGTCATCGGCAAGGAACGTGCGGGCCGATCCTACCGCCCGGAACTCGACCGATACGCAAAGCAGCATCAAGTCAGCTACCAGCGCTGGTTTGATGGAATCTACCGCGACAAGTATTACTATATGGGCGACTTCGAGCTGATGCACATTGCTTTCCAGCTCGACTTTGGAACCTACAACTGGGGCGTGGCCTCCCAGCCGTATAAATGGGGTCCGTCCGCCCTCCTCAACGCCCCGCTCGCCGGCCCACACACCGCGATTCCGGCGTATTTGTTGAAGACTTACAACCGACGATTGGTGCGAATCGCGCGGCAACGTAAACAAGCTGGAACGTTTGGGCGTCACAACCACGGGCGGGCGGCGATGTTGGAAAGTTATAAATTCGATCTCAGCCTGCCGCGTCGGGTGTTCCGCAACTTTGCCCGCTGGGGCGGCTTGGAAGTGCGGGAAGGTTGGCGTAGCTGGGGAGGCGAAACGCCGGCGGCGAGCGCATCGTGACTCTCTGGCAACGCATTTTTCGGGTTACCCTCTGGGCGACGCTCATGGCCTTGGGACTCGGACTGCTCATCTGGAGCGGCTGGGATCTCGACCGCATTTTCGGGCTGCTGCCGAGCATGCATCCGGGATGGTTTTTCCTCGCGATGAGCCTGCTGCCGTTGGCCGGGTTCCCGATTGCCATCTTTTACCTCTACGCGGGAAGCACCTACGGGTTCTGGGCGGGCTGGGGCCTGTGTCTGCTCGCCTTGTCGGTCAATTTTTCCGCGAGCTACCTCATTGGCCGGACACTCCTGCGCCAGCCATTGACGGATTGCCTCACACGCCGAGGGCATGCCCTTCCGGAATTGGCGACGATCAATCAATTCCGCTTCACATTTCTCCTGCGGACTGTGCCGGGACCCCCGTTTCCGGTCCAAAACTACCTGCTCGCGGTGATCGGAGTCCGGTTTCGGATTTACTGGACCATTTCCCTGCTCGCGCAAGGCACCCTTGCCGCCGGCATGGTGTCGATTGGGCACTACACGACAGTCTCCCGCACCCGCATCTACGTAATCGTAACGCTGGTTCTGCTGGGCATCCTGCTCTTGCTCCGGCGATGGTTCCAGCACCAGAAGAGCCGAAAACTAGCCCCCGGCGCGGATTAAAAACTCAGCCCAAGGTCGCCATATCGATGACAAAGCGATATTTCACATCGCTACGGATCATCCGTTCGTAGGCTTCGTTGATCTGGTCCATCCGGATCAGCTCGATATCGCAGACAATGCCGTGCTCCGCGCAGAAATCGAGCATCTCCTGGGTCTCGGCGATACCGCCAATGAGCGAGCCGGCCAGGCTGCGACGGCCGCCCAGCAGGCTAAACGCGGCGACGGGCGCGGGTTCTTCGGGCAGCCCTACCAGCACCAGCGTGCCGTCGCGTTTCAAGAGATTGAGGTAGGCATTGAGGTCGTGCTTGGCGGAAACGGTATCGAGGATGAAGTCGAAGCTGCCGGCGTGGGCTTTCATTTCCTCCGAATTGCGCGAAACCACCACTTCATGAGCACCCAGCCGCCGGGCATCCTCGCTCTTGCCGGGCGACGTGGTGAACAGCACCACATGCGCACCAAACGCGTGGGCAAACTTCACCCCCATGTGTCCCAGACCGCCCAGGCCGACTACACCGACCTTCTGACCCTTGCCCACCTTCCAGTGGCGCAGGGGCGAATAGGTGGTGATCCCGGCGCAAAGCAACGGTGCCGTCGCCGCAAGGTCGAGCTTCTCCGGAACACGTAAAACAAAGGACTCCGTTACCACAATGCTCCGGGAATAACCGCCGTAAGTAACGCCGCCCAAATGGCGATCCGGGGCACCATAGGTAAAGACTGCTCCCTTTTCGCAAAATTGTTCCAAATTTTCACGACAACTCGGGCAGGAATGGCAGGAGTCCACCATGCAACCGACGGCGGCTAAATCGCCTTCCTTGAAACGACTGACATTCGACCCCACCCGCGTGACGCGTCCGACGATTTCATGTCCCGGCACACAAGGATAAACCGTGCCGCCCCATTCACCGCGCACCGTGTGCAGATCGGAGTGACAAACCCCGCAGTAAAGGATCTCGATCTCTACATCCTCCGGAGTCGGATCGCGCCGTTGGATGGTGAGCGGTTTCAAAGGCGAGGCGGCATCCTCTGCGCCAAACGCGGGAATGGTGTAATGCGAAACGGTCGTCATCTGCGAAGGGAATTCAGGATGATAATGAAAGCGGCCTCGGCTGAACCGGAGCGCTTTTGGACGGCGTAGTGACTGTTTCTCTAGATCGTAGCCTTCGCAAGTCTTCGATCTACATACCCACCTCAGCCCGCACGCGGTAGAAACGTTTGGATGGTGCCCCATTGTCGGTGACCCACTGCACACGGCCGTCCGTGCTCGGAGTCGATGCCACCGGGTACCATTCCCACAGGTTCTTACTGAACTCCGGAACAAAGTGAACACCCGCCCGGGAAGAAGAATAAACCAGCGTCAACGGGCCTACGGCAGCGGGTTCGAGGGACAACTGAAAGGCATCCTGATCATCCCTCGGGTCGGTATCGGCGAAATACTCCAGCAAATTGCTGGCTCCGTCGCCATCTTCGTCCGCGAGCGGGTTCCAAATCGGGTCCTGCTCAAACAAGAGCAACTCCAGTAAACTGGGCAGGCCATTGAGAAAACTGAAATCGCCAATTGGCATCTCGCACAGCTTGAGCCGGGTCAGCGGGAGGCCAGCGAGTGAACTCAAATCTACACTCGGGTTCCGGGACAGCGTCAAAGCGCGCAGATCCGGAAGCGCCAAAAGGGGTTCCAGAGAATTCAAGGGGTTGTTCGAAAGGTCCAACGAAGACACACTATAGACCTTCGTGCCCCACGGACCCGGCCAGGCCAACGCCCTCAGTGAATCCAAATCACTGATCTCATTATCGGACAGATCGACGTGCACAATCCTCCGCCAGTCCGTCACAAAATCGAGATTTCGGATCCCCAATCCCGACAATCCCAACTCCTCCGCGCCCATCTCGGCTAGTGGGCTGAAGTCCGTAATCGGATTCCGGTCCAGCCGGAGTCGGTCCGGCGAACGCATCGCATTCAGCGGAGAAATATCTGCAATTCGATTATCAGAAAGATCGAGGTCTAAAATCCGCCACATGGCAGGCCAGTTTAAGCCATCACTGCTCCCAGAATCAGGAATCAAAAAACTGAAATCGACCAATCCTGTATTTGCTAAATAAAGAAATTCTATGCTGGAATTTTGACCTAAAATTTCTGGATTTTCGATTTGATTACCACTCAAATCAAGTGATTTAAGGAACCAGATATCACGCAGGGCCTCAATCCGGGTCACTTGATTATTATGCAAATCGAGAAGGCGCAGATTACCGCAGTACCTGAGCGGCTCAAGGTCCGATATCTGGTTACCTCCAGCCCCTAAGTGAGTTAACGGGAGGAACTTCAACGGACTCAGGTCCACAACCTGATTTTCGCCTATATCAAGCCCGACCAGTCTGGACAAATTCCTAACCGGGTCCAGCGATCCAATCCGATTTCTCTGCAAGCCAAGCACACTTAAATGCGTCAAATTGCGAAGCGGTTCAAGACTTTCGATCTGATTATTCCCAGCGTTGAGCGATGCAAGGCTCACTATTCCCCGCAAGGGGTCGAGGTTGCGAATACGGTTATCGTGGATGTTGAGCGCGGAGAGCTTCGTGAGCGAGGCGATCGGCCCCAAATCCTCAATCTCATTGCCCCTCAAACTCAAAACGGTAAGTGCAGCAAGAGCAGACAATGGCCGCAAACTGACAATCCGATTTCCGTCTGCATGCAAAGTTTCAAGATTCAGCATGCCTTCAATTGGAGATAGATCCACAACTTGATTGGAGGATAAATCCAGCGTCTTTAGCCGAAACGAGCGAATCGCTTCGATATTAACGATTCGGTTGTTAGCCACCTTAAACATTTCGACTCTTTCCAACCCCGCCAGCGGAGAAAGATCGCCGATTTTATTATCCTCCAAATTAAGATAACCCAGATTTGTTTTCCCCCTCAAAGCTTCAATGCTTTTGATCCGGTTCCGAGAGGCATGCAAAACGCTTATTTTTGTCGCCCCACTCAAAGGCGAAATATCTTCTATCCGATTATCACTGATATTAACGTAGACGAGCTCCGTCAGGTTTTTCAGCGGAGACAAATCTTCAATTTCACTCTGGGTAAACTCCAATGAAATAAGTTTTTTAAGATTCCGCAGCGGGGCCAAGTTTTTAACTCTGTTTCCATACATTTGGATCGCCCAAAGATTTACCGCGTATTCCAATCCCGTAAGGTCCACGATATTTGGCGATGCGGCGAAAAAGTGTTCCATTTTCTCCATATCTTCCGCGGTAATCGGGCGCTGTTCCTGGATTCCCAACTGCACCCGGATTGCCTGAGCCAGATTCTCATCTGGAATAGACACCACCTCGGCGGCGCAGACGCCTGCGATGCACATCCAGAGAAGAGCAAAAAGGGCGGACAACCGTGCAGAACCCAGCGGACGCATCCCGGTTTGGGAAACCAGCTTTAGAGACATGGATGCCAAATTTGAAACATCCCGTGATCAAGGAAAGGAAAATTCTCTCACCACGTCAGTCTGCAAAGCCACTAATGCAACGAGCCTCTTATCGTTCTGGACCCTCGCTCGCACAGCCCGTCCACGCTATCGGCAACCCGACTCTGGAAGACTGGCGCCCATTCCAAGATGCTCGGTTCCAGCCGCTGCAGGAACGCGATTTTCCATTGCCATCGAACGGTTAGCTGCAACATTCCAGCCTTTTTCCCGAAGCCGAGCGTTAATTGATATGTCCGAGTCCCTGAAACGTGAGTTGAAACAATTGATCGTGGACACTGTCCAGCTGCCGGATTTGCGGGTCGAGGATATCGACGATGATGCCCGGCTGTTTGGTGAAGGCCTTGACCTCGATTCGATCGATGCGCTGGAACTGGTGATGCAGCTGGAGAAGCGCTACAAGGTAAAGGTCAATAGCAGCGAAGAATCCAAACGGGCACTGCGCTCGATCAATACGCTGACCGCCTACATTCAGGCATGTGGTCTACCGAATCGTGCCCGGGAACAATGAATCGTCCCTCCTCGGCGCGCAGGATCGGGATCGTTGAAACGGCGGCGTGGACTCCAGCGGGAGACGCCCGGGCAACAGCCGAGGCGTTGCTGAACGATCAAATCCTGCTGAAACCTCGTCCCTTTGACTGGAACGATGGAGAACCCGTTCCGCTTTCCCTTGACACTCCCTCGGCCGAGACCTGCCCGCCCCGCTGGTGGGAGCGTCTGCAGGCATTCGCCGCGCCCATTGCCAATGCCGATTGGGGCACCCGCCGACGTCCGGTGTTTCTGACCAGTAGCAACTTTGGGGTGGGGAACCTCTTTGCCTACCGTTGCACCGGCAATCGGGACCACCTCGCCTGGGGGACGCCGCATGCCTGTATGGAGCGAATCCGCGAGGCTTTCGGCTGGGGTCCCAATGTGATCCTCTTATCCCATGCCTGCGTCTCGGCTCAGCTCGGACTGTTTCAGGCCCAACGCCTTTTGGAGCAGGGTCTGGCCGACAGCGCGCTGATCTTTTCCTTTGATTTTCTCAGTCCCTTTGTAGTGGGCGGATTTCATGCGTTGAAGATTCTCAATGGAGAATGGCCGGCTCCTTATACGAAGCGCGACACCGGCAGCATTGGCTTGGGGGACGGTGCGGCTTACGCGATTCTCAGCCGGGAAACGATCGGTACTCGCGCCCATCTCCACGCTCAAGCGCTGCACAACGAGCTGGCTCATTTCACCGCTAACCGCGCAGACGGCGCGGGATTTGGTGCGTTACTGGAGCAATTGCCGCTCGATGGAATGCGTCTCTGGGTAAAAGGGCACGGCACCGGAACGCTCGAAGCTGGACGCCTTGAAGCGGCGGCGGTGGCGGCAGCCGTGCCGGGAGCACCGCTGGTGTCGTGGAAGGGGTCGCTCGGGCATACCTTGGGCAGCTGTGCGCTGGTTGAGCTGGCAGTGGCGCTGGCAGCGGTCGATTTGGGGCGCATTCCCGGCACGGTGGGCGCGGGCGAAAAAGTCTTTACGCCGCAAGTGGCCCGCGAGGCGTTTGATGCCAAGCGATTCAATGCGATTCTGATGCTGAGCAACGCTTTTGGCGGAGCACATGGAGGGATGGTGGTCGGTTATGCCTGAGCTTTTTGTTCACGCCTGCCGGCTGGTGCGCATCCCGGAACAAGAGGAACCGGCGGAACGTTTTGTGGCGGAATTGCGCGAACAGCTCGGCCCACGATTAACGCGCCGGATGAGCCTGCTGGGGCTGTCACTGACGGCGGCCTTGCGCGACCATTCTTTTGCGGATGACCCCACCCTCGTTTACACGACGACGTTTACCGAAGCGCAGGCATTGGAAAAATATATCGACAGCTTTCCTCACGCCAGCCCGCTCCTGTTTCAGATGTCGATCCACCCGGGCGGAATTGAACAGGCAATGATCGCGCGGCAACAGGCGGTAACGGAATTTTTTCCGCTGGCGGGGGATCGCGGAATCATCACTCAATCCTTGCGCACCGCCTTTCTGAGTACCCGCTCCCGGACAATCTGGACTGGCGGCGAAGAGTGCGGCGATTGGCTCGTGGAGGCGAACTGTGCCAGTGATCAGACCTTTGCCTGGGCTCTGGCGCTCAGCGATCAATCAGAAGGTGCGGAGGCGCGGATCGGTTGGGAAATAGAAGCCGGCGGCGGCAATCCGCTGACAATGGACACATGCCAATTCTTTGCAGCGTTGGAGGCGCGAAAATCCTTCGCTTGGAATGAGCCCGAAGTCGGGCAATTTCACTGGACCTGGTTATGAGCACCTCGCGGGAACCGCGCAATCCAGGCCCTTCGTGGGGACCGCCCTTCTTGTCGGCCCTTGACCGGGCTCTGCCTCCGCCCCTGATGCGGGCGGTGCTCCGTTTCGGCACTTGGTTTGCGCTTCCGGGAATGCCGTCTCAGCGGCAGGCATCGCAGGCCTACCTTGAGGCTGTCACCGGAGAGCCGGTCACTATGGTCGACACCCATCGGCATTTTGCGGCTTTGACGGAAAGTCTCTGGATGAAGCTGCGGGTTGGTCGCGGGCTGCCACACGAGTTTGTATTTGCACCGGACTCACCGCACGCCGAAGCGTTTATCACCCTCGCCCGATCGAAAGAGCCGGCTCTGTTTGGCAGCCTCCATGTGGGACAAGCCGATTTGCTGGGTT
>Ga0209347_1005614_pt1 | contig 11785 bp, 10 predicted proteins | sample AutmiccommuBRH23_FD_187382 | JGI IMG/M metagenome (GOLD analysis project Ga0209347, IMG submission 187382) | Deep subsurface microbial communities from Mt. Terri, Switzerland - Autotrophic microbial communities BRH/23 (SPAdes) (version 2) | ecosystem: Environmental > Aquatic > Deep subsurface >...
GTCCCGATCCTGTCATTCTGAATGAAACGTAGTGAAATGAAGAATCTTAAAAACCGCACAAATACTCAGATTCTTCGCTGCGCTCAGAATGACAATCTTGGCTCTTTACCATATTATTTGACTTTTTTAGTGGTCTCTGCGAATCAAGGGTGTTTTTGAGTTTTTTGTCATTTTTTTGAAAAAAGGAGGAAGAATTAATAATTCCACCTTATGCCCGAACTTTTTTCAAACGGATTAATATAATATATTAGATAGAACATCCGGCGAGGTGACAGAATATGAGAATAGTAGAAAATAATCTGCCTGATCTGGCACAGCTATTGCAGCTCTACCGGTCGGTGGGATGGCTTAGTTATGATGATGGTGAAGAATTTGTAAAGGAAATACTGTTAAATACCGATGAATTTATATGTATATATGTGGGTGATACCTTGGTGGCTTTTGGAAGGATGATCACTGACTATAGAATGAGTGCTTTTCTGGATGATATAGTGGTACATCCCGGATTCAGGCATATGGGATTAGGGAGTACCCTAGTGAATCATTTAATCTCTAAAGTACCGAATGTTAAAAAGGTTAAGCTTACAACTTTTCATGCTGCAGAATTCTACGGAAAGCTTGGATTTTCAAAACCCGACTGTATGCCCATGGAGTTGATTTTAAATCCATAGACAAAAAAATAAAAACACTATTCGGCCTGAATACCAAATAGTGTTTTTTGATATAGTATAATTATCTCTTGGATAACTGAGGCACGGAATCACATTGTCCAAAATACACTATATACAGTACTGATGTCAACATTCTAATCACTATATATTGATAATTCAAAAGTTCATATCTCTATCTATGTGTAAATCGTGTGTAAACGGCCTATAACTCCATGATTTATATATCATTTCACTTTATCATTCAATTAATTCCTGTTGCAAAAGATGCTATATTAGCATTACTATAAATTAAAAAGCTATTAGATCTTAATAACTACGTTCTTTTAGCTTTTCTGAGATTATCTAATAATCAAATGTAAGGTGCCAGTCTGTCAATAAATCAATTTATCAGCTTTTTCACTTACTGCATTCATAAGAAATGCTTTATTGTGTACAATTTTTCCTGCCAATCCGTAGCCAAACACCCATAATGCACACAAAAATGCAACACAAAACAACACTAGACACCACATATTGGCTACTTTACTAAACATCTGCAGAGCTTGGAACACAATATTTTCAACCCATTATAGCCTATTTTCATTTTCTATAGCATTACAATGGGGTTCAAAAGGTCGCAGGTTCAATTCCTGTCACCCAGACCATTATTGAAAGTTAAAAGCCTGTAATCGCAGTGATTACAGGCTTGTTTGTTTCTATTTCATATGCTTTTTTATATTGAAAGCATTTTATGACTACTTTATCTGTAAACGTCCGTAATCGAGCCATCCCGACACCTTTATTTCCAGCCTTGTAGTCCTCAAAATAATTTTCCAAGAAGCTGCCTTATAGCCCTGGAAAATGGCACGCTACCAATCTGCCGCCGATAGATTTCATCTCTGGTTCTTCAGTTTTACAAACTTCCTTCACATATGGACACCTCGTGTTAAATCTGCAGCCCGGAGGGGGATTTATCGGACTTGGTATCTCCCCTTCAAGAATAAGCTTCTGCTTACTTCTCTCATGGGGATTTGGTATTGGCGCCGCTGCTATTAGAAACTTTGTATAGGGATGCAGTGGATTGCTGTATACCGCAGCTGTAGGGCCCATCTCCATCATTTTTCCCAAAAACATTACGCAAATACGGTTTGATAAATATCTTACCACATTTAGGTCATGGGATATGAAAAGGTATGTAAGCCCTTTCTGTTCCTGAAGGTCCTGCAGCAGATTGATTATCTGGGACTGTATCGATACGTCCAGTGCTGAGACCGGTTCATCGCAGATAACAAGTCTGGGATTCAGGGCAAGCGCTCTCGCTATTCCGATCCTCTGCCTCTGTCCGCCACTGAACATATGAGGATACCTTGATGCATAATCCCGCCTAAGGCCTACAAGCTCCATCAGTTCTTTTACTCTTTGCTCCTTATTCTTGCCTATGGCTGTATTATGTGTTACCAGAGGCTCTGCAATTATATCAGACACCTTCAATCTGGGATTCAAAGAAGCGTACGGATCTTGAAATATTATCTGCAGCTTCTTCCTAAGATTCCGCATTTCATTTTGTTCCAATGTATAGATATCTTTTCCCTCAAAATATACATTCCCGCCGCTGGCTTCCAAGAGGCGGATAAGAGTCCTGCCAAGCGTGCTTTTTCCACACCCTGACTCTCCTACCAGTGCTAAGGTCTCTTTCTCATATATATCAAAGCTTATGTCATCAACCGCATGAATAATCCCCTGCTTTTTACCAAACATACCTTTGTCAACGGCAAAATACTTTTTAATATTTTGTGCTTTCATAATCACATTATCCATATCATCACCGCCTCTATCCTCTATATTTAAAGCACCGAACAAAATGCCCTCCGCCCATATCCATAAGCTCAGGCTCCTGTTCACTGCATATGTCCATTGCATATTCACACCTTGGGCTGAACCTGCAGCCCTTCGGCAGATATAGGAGATTGGGCACCATTCCATTTATGCAGTACAATCTGTCCGATTCCGTTTCTTGCTTATTGACTCTGGGAATGGATTTCAGCAGTCCTTCGGTATACGGGTGAAGGGATTTGTCAAATAAGCTGTATACATCAGCCTGTTCCATAATCTTTCCTGCATACATGACATATACATAATCGCACATCTCCGCCACTACCCCCAGATTGTGAGTTATGAGTATGACAGAGGTATCAATTTCCTTTTGCAAGCTTTTCATGAGGTTCAATATCTGCGCCTCAATAGTAACATCAAGTGCTGTTGTAGGTTCATCGGCTATAAGCAGCCTTGACCTGCATACAAGAGCCATCGCTATCATTATCCTTTGCCTCAACCCGCCTGATAACTGATGCGGATATACATTATACCTTTTTTCAGGCTCCGGTATTCCAACCAGACTGAACATTTCTATAACTTTTTCTTTGGCTTCCCTTTTGCTCATTATTTTATTGTGCAGCAGCAAAGTTTCAGCTACCTGCTTACCCACAGTATAAACAGGATTCAGTGATGTCATAGGCTCCTGGAATATTATTGAAATCTCATTGCCGCGTATGGCGCGGATCTCTTTTGGCGTGCAGTGGAGCAGGTTTTTCCCATTGAATATTATTTCTCCTGCAGTGATTTTTCCTGGAGGAGAAATCAATTGCAGCACAGATAAGGATGTGATGCTTTTACCGCACCCTGACTCTCCTACGATCCCGATTATTTTACCCTTGCCTACATTTATGCTTACATCGTCCACGGCAGGCAGAATACCCTTATCCGTATAAAAATAGGTTTTCAGATTCTTTATTTCCAATATGTTGTCATAACTCATACCACAATTCATCCCTCTCATTGTTTCAGATACGGGTCAAGTGCATCCCTTAATCCATCACCCAGAAAGTTAAAGGCGAGAACAACAGATAATATCGCTATTCCTGGAGAGATTGCAACCCATGGGGCATTAAACATATATTCCTTGCCATTGGATACCATAAGGCCCCAGCTTGATGCCGGCGGCTGTGCCCCGACTCCGAGAAAGCTCAGGCTCGCTTCAGACAGGATTGATATCGGTATGTTCAAGGTCAATAAAACAAGTAATTGCGGTATACAGTTCGGTAATATATGCCGCAGCATTATGATATAATCCTTTACCCCTGTTGCCTTTGCTGCTTCCACAAATTCCTTGTTTTTCAGCGAAAGGGTCTCTGCCCTCACAACCCGTGCAGTTCCTGCCCAGCCGACTATACTTAAGGCAATAAAGATATTTAAGAGGCTTGCGCCTAAGGTATACATCACAACCATGGCAAGCAGAAGTGATGGAAAGGCAAGTACCAGATCTGCCAAAGTCATAATGAGAAAATCTGTCCTGCGGCCATAGTAGCCTGATATTACCCCGAGTATTATCCCTATCAGCATGGAGATTATTGTCGGCACAAATCCAATAAGGAGAGAAATCCTTGCACCGTATATAATCCTTGAAAGCACATCCCTTCCATACATATCAGTACCGACAGGATACTGTGCATTCGGCTTGGTAAACTGTAGGTCAAGCGAGACCTTATACGGGTCATGGGGCGCCACATAGGGTGCAAATACCGCCATAAGCAAAAAAGCTAAAATTACTATTCCTCCAAGAATTGCAGCCTTGTCCTTCAGCAGGGATCTGGAAATCTCCTGCCAGAAGGTTTCTGTTACCGGGTCCGCCTTGCTGCTGTCAGGCTCTGTATTTACAGTTACTTTTTTAAAATTGCTCATGCTATAAGACCTCCGTCAGTTGTATTTTATTCTTGGGTCAATATATGAATAAAGCATATCTGCAGCAAGATTTCCCAATATAACTATAAATGTAGTGAATAGAACCGAACCCTGGAGCAGGGGCATATCTCTGTTTTGAATTGCGTTAACGGCTACACGTCCTATGCCGGGCACGCCGAAAACGCTCTCAGTTATGACTGCTCCGGACAGAAGGCTTGCTACCTGCAAAGCCATTACTGTAACAACGGGAAGCATGGAATTTTTCAGTGCATGCTTTAATATCACTTTCAGTTCCGTATAGCCCTTAGCCCTGGCAGTCCTTATATAATCATTGCGCATTACTTCAAGTAGGCTTGAACGTGTAAGTCTTGCGATAGTTCCTGCAGAATTCCACCCGAGCACAATTGCAGGCATTATCAAGTACTCCGGTCCGTCGAAACCCGAAACCGGGAGGATTCCAAGCTTAAGGCCGAAAACATACTGAAAAAGCATTCCTGCCCAGAATATAGGCATGGAAACGCCGAGTAATGAAAACCCCATGAAAAAATTATCTACAGCAGAATTCTTTTTGACTGCAGACAATACACCTGCGGGTATGCCGATGATCCATGATACCAAGGCTGCTGCCACTGCTAATATCAGTGTATTTGGAAATGCTTCCACCAATAGTTCTGTTACCGAGCGGTTCAATATGTATGAGACTCCGAAATCCCCATGCAGAGCATCCCACAAAAGTCTTAAGAATCTTATATAAGTAGGATCATCAAGATGCATTTGTAACCTTACCCGGGCAACAACATCCGGATTGAAATGATCCTTCATCATAAGGGCTATCGGATCACCCGGGACAATGTTCAGCATTATGAATGTTATCAATGTGATTCCGAATAATAATGGAACAGAAACCAACAGTTTTTTTATTATATACTTCCCCATCAAATACCTCCTGCAATGCTCAGCTTTGTATATAAATAACTACTGCCAAGCAGTAGTTATTTATACATAGGAAACTTGATTCTATTTTTCAATCTCTATTCCATAGAAGGATATATTGCTCAAACCCCATCCGTTCCATGCAACCTTGAAGCCTTTTACATATGGCTGAGTCACAAATAAATGATTGAGCTCAAATAAAGGAACCCATGCGGCATCATCTATGACTATTGTTTTTTCAAGCTCCTGGTAAAGCTTTATTCTTGCTTCAGGGTCAGTCATGCTTTTCGCCTCTTCCAGTTTTTTGAACACTTCAGGGCTGTTATAGTTAAGCGACCTGCCCTTAACATTCTTTTCTGCAAAGAATGTATATAGAAAGTTATTAGGATCATTGAAATCTGCCGACCAAACTGACTGGAAGCACGGGAGCTCTCCTGCCTTTCTTGTTGCGAAGAAACTTGAGTCATCCAACTGTTTAATAGTTACACGGATCCCGACCTCTGCCAGCATTGACTGCAAAGCTTCGCTCATTCTAAGATTTGAACCGGTATCAACCGGTTGTGCAATTTCCATATCAAATCCGTCAGGATAACCTGCTTCCTTCAGCAATTCCTTTGCTTTTGCCGGATCATACGGAATTGTCTCCAAATCCGGATTATAGCCTATAAGCCCTGGAGGCATAATGCCATTGACCAACTGACCTTCGTTATAAAACAGTTTTTCAAGTAAGGACTTGCGATCTATTGCCATCTGCAAGGCTTTTCTGACTCGTACATTATCAAAGGGTTTAATGTTCTCATTAATGGCAATATAGTATATCCCAACTCTAGGAGCCCCGCTTATCTGATTCTTCCATTTTTCGTTCTGTTTGAAATAAGGGATCTGCGACCTTGCATCATCCAGATCAAACATATCCAGCTTTCCTGTTTCAAACATCATTCTTGTAGTTTCAACATCGGGAATTACCTCCAGAACTACCTCGTTAATTTTGGCCGGACCCCTGAAATAGTCGGGATTGGCTTCCATTACTATCCGCTTGTTCAGTTCCCAGGATTTAAGCCTGAAGGGGCCAGTACCAATGGTTTTTTCGGGTTCAATACCAAACTTGTCTCCCGCTTCAGTCGTGGCTTTTCTGTTGTATATTGAGCAGTTAGGGGTTGCAAGGTTAGGTATAAATGGTGCATATGGTTTTGCAAGAGTAATTTGTACTGTATTATCATCCACAACTTTAATACCGCTTACAACATCCGATTTTCCATTCAGCCTGTCTTCAGCCCCTGCAATCATGTCAACAAATCCCGAACCCAGGGATTTTGTTTCGGGATCAAGTATTCTGTCAAAGGTATAGAGCACATCGTCAGCTTTAAAAATCTCACCGTTGTGAAACTTGACATTCTTTCTTAAATGAAAGGTATATGTAAGACCCTCCTCTGAAATATCCCAGCTCTCTGCCAATCCCGGTACTACCTTGGATTGTCCCGGGCCTGTCGTTTCCATCTCTACGAGCCGGTCATAAATATTCAACGGAATGCCTACATAGTCGGCCATCTTATGTATGTCAGCCGTTCCCGGGTCAGTTGACAACTGGGAATGAAGTACTTTAGCATCTTCTGAATCAACAGTCTTCGCATTACCGCCCGTTCTGCACGCTGTCAACATACCGCATACCAATACCAACGCAACTACCATAGATATTAATTTCTTCCCATTGCTTTTCATAAACCTCTCTCCTCACTTTACAATATTTCTGTTTTCATACATACCTGATTTCTTAGACAAAGATAACCAGCATAACCGGACTCCCCTTCCAAATATACGATCTTATCACCTCTCTCAAATTTGATGATTGTTTTCTGCAATTCTCACAGAGCATTCTGATCTTTACGAGTCGCTAACTCAGTTTCTTGATAACTTGGTAACTAAGTTTTCTTGTATTATTCTATTCGCTGTTTTTTTTATTAATCCTTCTAGATAAATTAATTTTTTTAGTTTATTTAACAATACATGTAAAAAAGAGAGAATAGCAATCTGCTACTCTCTCTATGAACACTTTTTACAGGTGTCATTATGGATCTTATTTTCCTGTCAGCAAGCGTAATGACTTTGTTATATGTTCCTCCATAAGACGGGCAGCTTTTTCCCCGTCCCCCGCTTTAATAGCTTTAAAGATTTCCTTGTCATCAGCCACATAGTCCTTCATCCTTCTGTTATCCAGGATTTTTTTGACCTCCTCGTTGCTGATGCTGTTAACCAGGTCCATCTGCATAGCTAAAAGCTTTCCCAAGACATAATTTCCGGTTGCCTTGGCTATGGCCATGTGGAACGGGTAATCCTCCTCATCATTGTATTCCTTATCTTCCAATTCTGAAATAATTGACTGCATGCTTTCTATATCCTCAGGCTTACGCCGGGCAGCAGCCAGTTTGGCTGCAATCGGCTCAAGCCCCAGCCTCACCTCATATATTTCTATAATTGATGTTTTCTCCAGATGCAGCGTCATATACTCATTGTCATGCATGATCGATTCTTCTACTGAACGTAGATAGCGTCCCCCTCCCTGAACCGAATAAACCAAGCCTTTAGCCTCCAGGATACGAAACGCCTCTCTCAATATCGACCTGCTGACATTCAGCTGTTTTTCCAGAACACTCTCCGAAGGAAACTTCTCCCCCGGCTTAACTGCTCCATCTTTTACCAACGACATCAACTGAACCTCAACTTCTTCATACAAGCGGATCTTCCTAATCGGTGTAAGGCCTACTCCTTTATTATCAACCACAGTACTACCTCCACATAGAAAATTATATTATCAGCATCTAATAAATACATGCTTTCCTTTAATGATAGAATACAACAGTAATGCATTAATATCAAGTGGTATGGAAATTACTCCCACCCCAGTTCCAATATATAATCTACTACTTCTACAACACATGAAGCTTGTATATATACCCTGGGTACTCTCCTGCTGATGGCGCTCATAACCTCATTCCTGTTGCCGTCTGCGGCTGCTGCTATCTCATTTACATCTATACCTCCGGCAGCTCCGCTTATAAGTATCACTTCATCCCCTGCCTCTGCATCTGGTATATGCGTCAGGTCAATCATGCACTGATCCATGCATATAAGACCTGCAATCGGTGCTCTCCTGCCCCTGACTATTACCTCTCCCTTATTGGAAAGGTTTCTATTCAATCCGTCAACATATCCAACGGTAACAGTACCTATCCTGCACCTGTCCCCAGCAACAAAGGAACAGGCGTACCCCACACTTTCTCCCTTTTCCACTTCGACAATACGTGCAATCTGTGATTTGAATGCAAGTGCCGGTTTCAGGCTTATTATACCTTCAAAACGCGCGGGTGCAGATACACCATAAATAAATGCTCCAAGTCTGACCATATCAAGATCATATTCAGGATATCTGACTGTTCCTATACTGTCACATATATGCTTAATCGGGATATTTATGCCTTGTTCCTCCAGCTTATCAACCATGTCCGCAAATATGGCAAACTGCCCTCTGTCCATTTTCTCCGTCTCATAGACCAAATGTGTAAATATCCCTTCTATGTTGATATTTTTCAGTCCGGCTATCTTTATAATATCGGTTACTGCATCGCAGCCAGGCTTAAATCCAAGCCTGTTCAGTCCTGTATCAATCTTTACGTGGATTATAGCATTTACCTTCAAAGCTCGCGCAATAGAGGAAATTTTCCAGGCCTGCTCCAGGCTGAATACTGTCATGGTGATATTATTCTCAACTGCTATTGATAGATGTTCATCAGGCGTATAACCCATTATAAGAACCGGTATCTCCTTATAGTGCCGCCTTAACTCTAAAGCCTCTGTCAAACAAGCTACAGCTATATAATCCACCTTATTTTCTATAAGAGTCTTTGCAACCTGAACGGCACCATGCCCATAAGCATTTGCTTTCAAAACCGCTGCGATCCTCGTACTCCGGGGAATTATACGTCTGGCTTCAGAGATATTATGCGCAATACAATCAAGGTCTATTTCCGCCCAGGTATTTCTCATTTTCATTAATTTAGAACTGTCTTTCATAAACTGGAATTCCCCCTCTAAGTGCTTACCGTTTTTTTTCAGCAAGCTTATGTTCATCAGCTGCCTTTACAAGACTTCGAAACAGTTTGAGAAACAACGGATACCGTATGGTCAGGCATTCCGGATGCCATTGTATTCCGAGCAGGAACCTGTCTTCAGTGCTTTCTGTCGCTTCAATGATATTATCATTGGAGTAAGCTGCAGCTGTAAGGCTTCTGCCTACTCCTTTCACAGCCTGGTGGTGGAACGAATTTACGTGCAGTTTGTCGGTTCCCAATATGGCATGAAGCCTGCTGCCGTTAACTATATTGACGGAATGGTACAGCTCATCGCCTGGTGCCTCGCTGGGAGAATGTCCAAAGGCATCAGACAATTGATTGTTTATATCCTGGTATAGACTGCCGCCCAACGCAACATTTATCAGCTGGCTTCCTCTGCATATGCCTAGTATCGGCAGCTTTTTCTCATAAGCCCTCGCAAAAAGCTTCAGCTCCGATTCATCCCTGGTTGGGGATGTATCCCTTACTTCCTTTAGGGGTTCCTCCCCATAGTTTTTGGGAGCTACATCCACTCCTCCCGGAAACACTATTCCATCTATCACATTGATATAATAGTCATAATCTTCTTCACTCTGCACCAACGGTATGCATACCGGCACCCCTCCGGCTGCGGATATGGAATAGATATAATTGTTACTTATGCAGCTGTACTTATTCTTTTCTTCCTGAAATGTCGTTATTCCAATTATGGGTCTCATAATTTCCTCCTAAACACATATTAATAGTCTGCGTTTTTAAAGCCTGAAGCCGTATTCACACAATTCTTTCGCCAAACCTATAAGGAGTTTGACGCCAAAACCCCTCCCTCCGAAGGGATACCTATTGCTTCCCTGTTCTTCCCAGTTTACTCCTCCTATATCAATGTGCAGCCATGGAGTGTTTTGAGCAAACTCCTTTATAAACAGTGCTGCTATTGAAGCATGTCCACCCATTTTGGATCCCATTGAGCTGTTCTTTATGTCTGCAAAATCAGAATTAAGCACAGGCCTTAAATCTTCATCGATCGGCAGTTCCCAGACCTTTTCTCCATATTTTAGAGCTGCTGCGTTTACTGCCTTTCGCAGCACTTCACTGTCAGTAAATATTCCTGCAATCGTGCTGCCCAAGGCAGTGTGAACAGATTCGGTCAGCGTTGCAATATCAATGACCCTGTCCACTTTGTGAAATTTGACCATATATGAAATTGCATCGGCCAGGGTAAGCCTTCCCTCTGCATCAGTGTTGTTTATTTCTATATATTTACCTGACATGCTTTTCACTATATTTCCAGGTACGACCGACGCTCCTGATATCTTATTCTCGCATGCTGCAATAACGCCAACTATATTTATCTTAAGCTTCATAGTGCTGATTGCGGTAAGAGCGCCTATCAGTGCTGCCGCCCCGCCCATGTCGTTATACATTCTTTCCATACTGTAATCACTTTTTATACAATACCCACCAGTATCAAAAGTAAGACCTTTTCCAGCTATACCAATTTTCGAACTGCTTTCAGCATTTCCTTCATATTCCATTACTATAAATACCGGCCTGTACTCTGAACCATTGCCTACCGCCAGGAAAGCATCCATGCCCAGTTTCTTAACCGCTTCTTCTTCCAGGACAGTAACTTTGAAACCACTCTCTCTTCCGGCTATTACAGTCTCTTCAGCCAATTTCCCAGGTGTCAGACTATTCGCAGGCTCGTTAATAAGCCTGCGGGCAAGCTTTATTCCGGAAACGCAGTATTCCGCCTCTTTGAGGGCTTCCTCAGCATGGCCTCCAAAACCGAAAAAATCGATACTTTTTATAGTAATATAGGTCTTTTCTGCTTTATACCAATCAAAGCAGTAATCAGTGAGGCCGCCCGCTTCAAATATTCCCCTGAGATGATATGCAGACCCCTCATCCATACTAAAGCCTTCTGCATATACCAGTATCCTTTCAGCAGCGATCTCCTTGCATTTTTTAAATACTGTGCTCATACGCTGCAGGATTATGGAATTCTTCTGTTCAGGTAACCCAATCAAGCTCAGGAGTATTACATTTACAAGTTTACCTGCCAGGGGAACAGTAAAGTATTCCAGTTCCTTTTTATTTGCAGCACTCATTGGTTTTCGAAGCCTGGCCTGTAATATTCCCGCTTCATCTATAAACTCAGGTACAGCTGCCGAGTCTGCATAATTCATAATGATATATGTATCATAAGCCTCTGCTTCAACGCTCCGTACTATTCTCTGATTCATAATTAGTCCTCATTCCTTTCGCTTCGCTCAGGCACAAACAAGTTATGAAAAATTGTTGTGCCCCTCCTCGTTTTAATTTAAACTTATTTTATGGAATAGCAATACACTACAG
>Ga0209347_1005615_pt1 | contig 11783 bp, 10 predicted proteins | sample AutmiccommuBRH23_FD_187382 | JGI IMG/M metagenome (GOLD analysis project Ga0209347, IMG submission 187382) | Deep subsurface microbial communities from Mt. Terri, Switzerland - Autotrophic microbial communities BRH/23 (SPAdes) (version 2) | ecosystem: Environmental > Aquatic > Deep subsurface >...
AAAGCTGGCGCAGGAAGAGGTTTGGATTCGTCAGGGAATCCAGGCCCGCCGCACCCGCAATGAAGGTCGGGTCCGGGCGCTCAAGAAAATGCGCCTCGAGCATCAGGCCCGGCGCAATCGCGAGGGCACCGCAAGTCTGAAGTATGAGTCTGCCGATCGCTCCGGGGTAAAAGTCATCACCGCGGAGGAGGTTTCCTACAGCTACGGCGATGCCCCGATCATCAAAGCATTCTCCACCGAGATCATTCGCGGCGACAAAGTCGGTATCGTCGGTCCCAACGGCAGCGGAAAATCCACCCTGCTTCGTCTCTTGCTCGGCAAGTTGGCTCCCACCGAGGGCACGGTCGAACACGGGACGGGTCTTCAGATCGCCTATTTTGACCAGATGCGGGAGACCTTGGATCCCGAGCTCACGGTGCAGGAATGCATCGGCGACGGACAGGAAGTCATCGAGATCAATGGACAGCGCCAACACGTTATCAGCTACCTGAAGGACTTTCTGTTTCCGCCTGACCGGGCGCGCAGTGCCGTCAGCAGTCTCTCGGGAGGTGAACGCAACCGGCTGCTCCTCGCCCGCCTGTTTACCCGCCCGTTCAACGTGCTGGTAATGGACGAACCAACCAACGATCTCGACCTCGAGACGCTCGAACTGTTGGAGGAGCTGCTTGCCAACTACTCCGGCACGCTGCTGCTGGTCAGTCACGACCGCGCCTTCCTCGACAATGTGGTAACCGAGCTGCTGGTCCTCGACGGCTCCGGCACGGTGGAGACTTCGGTCGGGGGATATGCAGACTACCTCGAACAAGTGGCTCGCCGGACGAAGGCGGCGGCGGCCGTTTCCAAAAAGCCCAGCCCGCTCCCCGAGAGCAAAGGCCGGGGCGCCAAGCCGCGGAAGTTTCTCAATCGCGAACGTTGGGAGCTCGAAGCCCTGCCCGCCGAAATCGAGGCGCTGGAAGCCGAGGCGCACAATCTGGCCGAACAACTGGCCGATCCCACGCTTTACCAGAACGATGCCGCATCCGTTCCCCGCCTCGAAACGCGGGTTCGCGAAATCGAGGAGACGCTGGCCGTGAAATTTGAGCGGTGGGACGAGCTGGAAAAGCTGCGCGAAACCCTTGAGGGGGACCAGTGACTGAGGGAAGGCCTAAGCAACGGAGGTAATTTTTCCCCCCAGACCATTGGGGAGCTGATACGATTCCCCCGCCCGCTTTCCTCGCAACGCGCGGCCCACCGGTGTCTGCAGCGAAACAGTCGTCACCTCAGTGCCCTCGACGGTCAGGCCGATGCCTCCCGCCACCGGCACCAGGTAGTAGCAGTCGACCGAGCCCTCGATTTCACAGCAGACAAATGCGCCCACCCCGACGGCCCCTTGAGCCATGGTCATCGCAGGGCGATGCGCCCGCAGTGTTTCCTGAGCCGCCGCCAATTCGCGGGCAAGGCTGGCCTGCCCCGCCGCCAGATAGGAGGCTTCGAGTCCCTGCGTGTCCCATTTGGAGTCCGCGCGTGATTCCTCGTCTGTCGCGTAGGCCGCCGCATCGCGCGAGGCCGCCATCGTGCTGGCAAGCTGCGCCTCCAGATGGGCATGCAATGCGGCAAAAAGCGCTTGTTTGCTGGGCTGGTGAACTGCCTTTCCGGGATCGTCCTTCACGCCGCTAAAATGCCTTGTGCACCGCATCTGGCAATGACGGAAGCAGGTCAGGTTTTTATCAACGCGACCGCCCCACGCCATTCCCACCCTGCTCTTGATGCCCAGGTTAAATCATGCACTTTAGCTTGCCGCCTCAGCAAGCAGACATGCCCACGCCCCCATCCATCCACCGATACCTGATAGTGTCTGCAGTTGTTCACTACTGTCTCGATCTTCGGATCATAACGCTGACGGGAATCCTCGCCTCGGGCCTTTCCGCAATCGTTCAGGCCGCTCAGCCCTCAATGGATACCCTCAAAACCCTGAGCCTTGAGGAACTGCTCGCGATCGAGGTGATTTCCGTTTCCCGCTACCCCACCCGACTCTCAGACACCGCTTCGGCCATTCAGGTCATCACGCAGGATCAAATCCGCCGTTCCGGGGCAGTTAATGTCCCGGAAGCCTTGCGTCTGGCAAACAACCTGAATGTCGCCCAAAAGAACGCGCACGACTGGGGAATCTCTGCCCGCGGCTTCAACACGGAACTCTCCAACAAACTGCTCGTCCTGATCGATGGGCGTACCGTCTACACCCCTCTTTTTTCAGGAGTGTTCTGGGACACGCAGGACTACCTCCTCGAGGACCTCGCGCATATCGAAGTGATCAGCGGCCCCGGCGGCGCGCTCTGGGGTGCCAACGCCGTCAACGGGGTGATCAACATCACAACCAAGACGGCCCGGGAAACACAGGGGGTCTATGTGCATGCCGGGGCGGGCGCTCAACCCCGTGTGTTGACCGCCGCACGCTACGGCGGCGCGCTCTCCCGCAATACGCACTTTCGCGTTTATGGAAAGTTCACCGAATGGGCGGATGAGCGGCTTCCCACCGGTACCGATGCCGGCGATGACTGGCGGCGATCCCAAGGCGGCTTTCGTCTCGACGCCGAACCAACCGCCGACGCCATCTTCACCCTGCAAGGCGACGCCTATTCCGGCACAAACGGCGGGGTGAACAATGGCGACGCCAGCACGAGCGGAGGCAACCTCCTCGGGCGCTGGCAGCACACCTTTACAGACGGTTCCGACCTCCGCCTCCAGGTCTATTACGCCCATACCCACCTCCGGATGCAGGTGCCCGCCGAGCCTAATGGTCTCGCCCCGGCTGGCAGCCTCACCGACGACCTCGACACCTACGATTTCGACTTTCAACACCGCTGGAGACCCCTCGACCGGCACCAGATCGTCTGGGGTTTCGGATACCGCTATACCGACAACCACGTTTCCAACGCGCCCGCCCTCGCATTCCTCCCTGAGAAACGGAGCAGCAGCCTCACCAACTTTTTTGTCCAGGACGATTTCAACATCTCTCCCACCGTCGTCCTGACCGCCGGAGCCAAGCTTGAGCACAACGATTACACCGGCCACGAATTTCAACCCAACCTTCGTCTGCGCTGGCGAGTAGCGGCGGACCAGCTCCTCTGGGCAGCCGTCTCCCGCGCCGTCCGCACCCCTTCACGAGTCGATCGCGACCTTCAACAACCCCCCGGGCCCATCGTTGTCCTCCAAGGTAGCCCCGACTTTCGGTCCGAACAGGTCATCGCCTACGAAGCCGGTTACCGCGCCCAAATCGGCACCCATGCCAGCGTTTCCATCGCCGCGTTCTTCAATGACTACGCCCACCTCCGCAGCGTCGACATCACACCTGAGACTATTCTGCCCCTCTACTTTGCAAACGACCTGGAAGGCGAAACCTACGGCCTCGAACTCGCCACCTTGGTCGGCCTGACGGACTACTGGCGGCTCCACTTTGGCTACACCTGGCTCAAACAATCCATTCGCGTCCTTCCCGGAAGGTTTGACCTCAACAATGCCCTCAACGAAACGGCTGACCCGGAACATCAGCTGGCGATTCGCTCCGCCCTCGACCTCCCCCACGGGATCGAGTTCGATGCCGCCCTCCGCTGGGTCGACTCCTTCACCATCAACAACGGAGGCGCACCTGCCACCGTTCCCAGCTACGCCGAACTCGACCTCCGGGTCGGCTGGCACATCAACGACCAGCTCGAACTTTCCCTCAACGGACGCAATCTGCTGCATGACCACCATCTGGAACACGGCGCTCCCAATCCCAACCAAGTCGAAATCCGCCGCAGCGCCTACCTCAAACTAACCTGGCGCTACTGAGCCCCTCTCAGTCCCGGTGATGATCCGAATCCACCTGAGCAGCGCGCATCTTCGATTCCCGCGCATGGTGGGAGCGGCCAACATCTCTAGCCTGAATTGAGTATCCGGGGGAGATTGCCCTCCCCAAACGCTCACACCACCGGGCATACGGATCACACACCTCAACAAGCGCCGCAGGAGCGTCGTCCCTCCAGCCATGCCGCCGTGAACCAACAAGCGCCGCGGGGGCGTCGCCCTCCAGCCATGCCGGGCACACGAGCGCCGGCTCCCGCTGGACCTCGAGCCCTCCAGCCGTGCCATGGAGGACCTTCGGGAATCTCGACCCGCTTTACCGGCCTCGGACGGTAGCTCAAGCAGGTGCGCCCTGCCGGGCTCACATAAAAAAGGCCGCCCGGAGGCGACCGTTGCTCCAGATGCGGGAGCGGTGGGAAGCGAATCAGCCGCTCAGGAAGGAACGAAGATTCCGAGCATTTCCAGCTGCTGGGGACTGTTGGTAATCGCCAAACGCTCGATGGTGTAGAACTCGGCCATCCAGGGTTCGAGCCGGGCGGTGTCAGAAATTCTGTGTAAGTGTGGTTTGGCCGATGCTTTTTATGAATGGTTGTTGGGCATGCGTTCGCCGAACTCAATGGTAAAGCGGTTGAGGCACCGGACCCCCGCCTCAACCCATCCAAACGCCGCCCGACCTCAGCCGCCGCGCTGCAGAACCCATCCGCACGCCTCCAGAAGTCATCCACAACCGGTACGAACCGTTTCCGCACCGGTTCGAGTCAGTTCTGCCGGGCCGCGAACGCGCTCTGCCGTGCCACGAGCCATTGCTGCAAAATTTCAGGGCACCCCACGTCCGTTTTTGGTTAATGGCCATACTGGGAACGCTGCCATCCTTGGCGGCATCGGCTCGGCACCATAGCCAGAGCCTCGGCCCACGCTCCAGGTCTCCCAAATCGGACTTGCCCGCACTGTCCGCCCTGCCCACGCTCCGGCAATGTCCGCCTTGTCTCTCCGTATGTTGCCCGGAAGGTGCAGCACTGTAGTCTCGTTTTCAGCACGCCTCCTTTCATTGCTTTTGCCCGTCGCCTGCATGGGGCTTTTGGTCGGCTGCGCACCGACGGACCCGGAAGGAGCCCCTCGCACCGACATCCGCTGGGGGACCTCCGCCGTGGGATCTTCCGGTCACCGGGCGCTGGTCGGCATGGCTGCCATCCTCAACCGGGAACTCGACGACCTCAGCATCACCGTCCTGCCCATGCCCGGTGCCATCATGGGAATGCGCAGTTATGCGATGGGCGACCTCGACGCCTACTACGGCGCGGATATCGCCTTCGCCGAATGGGCTACGGGCAGCGGGCGCTTCACGGGTTTTCCGCCCCGCATGAAGCGCGCACCGATCCAATCGTTTTGGGCCTACACCATGGAAATGGGCATCGCCATCGATGCGGCCAATCAGGATTCGATCCGCAGTTGGAGCGATCTCTCCGGGCGCCCGGTCTTCACCGGCCCACGACCATGGGACACGCGCGCACACCTCGAGCGCGTCTTTTCAGCCCTCGGCGTCGAGCACCGCTACATCGAGCTCGACCTCGGCATGGCGGCACCTCAACTGCGCTCCGGCACGGTGGATGCCCTCGGCATCTATACGACCGGGGAGCGCGAGGTCGCGCCTTGGGTGGCCGAGGCGGAACTCGCGGCGGATCTCGTGGTGCTCAATCCCACTCCCGCAGAACAAGAAACGCTGCGGGCTGCGGGTTTCGATTTGGTGAGCGTCACCCCGCGCGCGTTTCAGGAGAAAGGCGGGGCTGCCAACGAGATCGTTCTGTCTCCGTTCTTTTACGGTTTCCACCTCGGCTCCGATTATTCCGAGGAAGTCGTTTATCAGATACTGATGCTCATTGAAAAACATGCCACGGAACTCGCCCGTGCCGATGCGGTGTTTTCGCAGCTGGCCGGCGACATGCCGGCACTGCAGCGCCGCGGCGTAGCCAGCGCGCAAGCACACGCCGAAATCCACCCCGGCCTCGCCCGCTACATGCGCGAGCGGGGCGTCTGGAATGATACGTGGGACGCGCGCATCGCGACCCTCGAGTAACGCCCATCATGAGCATGCTCTTCCATCTCGCCGGGCTGCTCTACCTCGGGGTCTTGAGCGTTTACTTCGTCACCGGCCGGGGCGGGCCGACGATGCTGGCCGTACTCATGGTGCCGGCCTCAATCATTATCCTCACCTTGAACGATCTGAGGACGGGATCCTTTTATCCGCGCTGTGCCCCACGCTGTCGGCAGGGGCTGGCCGGTCTCTACTGCGCATTGGCCGCCTTTCCGTCCGCCTATCTCTGGTGGGAGTTTGACGCGATTCGGATCGACCGCCTGGGAATCTGGAACATCACCGACCACCTCGCGGCCGGGGCGGTGGTCGTCCTGATTCTGGAATACACCCGGCGCAAGTATTTTCCGGTCTTCGTCTTCAACCTGTTGCTCTGCCTCTACGCGATTTTTGGCCGCATCGTGCCCGGCATGTTCCACCATCCGGGGATCTCGTGGCAGCGCCTGAGCAGCGCACTCGGACTGGAAATGTCCACCGGCGTGTTCGAACGCCTGCCCCAACTGGGACTCACGCTGATCGGGTCCTTCCTCCTGTTACTCGCCGCACTGCAAGCCTTCGGCTGCATCGACGCATTGCTCCAGGCCAGTTCGCGCTTGGCGGCCCGGCGGCCCAGACTGCTTCCTCAGGCTGCCGTCCTCGGATCGTTTGGCGTCGCGGCAGTCAGTGGCAGCGGCGCGGCCAACGCCGCCGCCACGGGTTCCGCCACCATCCCCATGCTGATCCGCGCCGGGTTCCCCCGCGCACGCGCCGCAGCAATCGAGACCGCCTCCTCCCTCGGTGGGCAACTCATGCCACCGCTGATGGGGATTTCAGCTTTCCTCATGGCTGATGTCATGGGCGTCAGCTATTTTGATGTCGTGCTGCGCGGATTCGCCCCGGCGCTGATCTATTTCCTCGGGTGGCCCTCTCCGTTCATCTCCTGACAGCCCGGTTTCAGATGACACCTCTCGCCGAGGCGCCCGCTCGTATCGGGTTGGCGAACACGATGAAACTGCTGGGCTACGGGGGTTCACTCCTGGCCTTGGTTTGGTTGATGGGCGTTCTCCGCCTCCCGGCAATGGCTGCCGCACAGCAGGTGTTCGTCGGGCTGTTCATTTTCCTGTCAGTCACGTATTTCCTCGAGCCTGTCATATTTTCTGTGTAAGTAGTGATCGCCGATGTGTCTAAAAACCAACAGGAAACACATCACATGAACGCAGAGATCAAAGACGAGTTGCTCGATGAGTTGCTCATTGGATATAACGGTCCGGAGGACCTTCTGGGGCCGGAAGGCCTTTTCACGGAGCTGAAGAAGCGGTTGATCAACCGTATTCTGGATGCGGAGCTGACGACGCATCTGGGCTACGAGAAGCACCAGCGCCCGGAGGGTCCACCCGCCAACGCGCGCAACGGGCACAGCCCCAAGACGCTTCAGACACGACCCGCTGATCTACCTGCGCGACGTCCTCTCCCGGCTCCCGGCGATGACCAACCAGAACGACTCGCCGCCCTCTGCCCCCAAAACTGGCGGCAGACATGAACACCGCCCGATAACCCCTCTGGAGTACGCACATCATTACCAGCGGTCTAGTCAAGGGGGCAGAAGCTCGGACGCTTACAAATCAACTTTCAACAGGCCTCACTGTTCGCCGTACTCACTGAACTGCCTTTCTGTAAGGAAAGCTCACACGCTGTCGGCATAATCAGGCACGATTGCGCCGCTAAACGAGGCTTGAAGCGCCAAATCCTGTGGACGCGCGAGAGATTAGAGTCGGGGGGTGAAAATACTCCCCGGATCCACTATCGCTGGTAGGACTCTGAATGCGAAACAAGCAGCAAAAGGAGAGACATTAGCCACACGTTTCCTTGAGTGCGCGGCGAAGCATGAGTCCTGCGGTGCGTCCAAGCTCCAACGGGGCAGGGGTTCCAGCGAGAGACAGGAGGGTGCGGCTTCGGGATTTCATCTGAATCGTACGAACGCAGGCGAGTTGAACGAGGAGGGAACGTCCGACGCGCAAAAACATCTGCGATGGGAGGAGGGTTTCCCATTCTGAAAGTGGCTTTCGGACGAATGTGGAGGAACCGTCGAGGAAGTGGACCTTCGTGTAATTGTCGGCGGCCTGAACATGGGAGATGGAGAGGACAAAGACCCTGCGCATGATGCCGCTTTCATTTAGAGCGATAGTCTCCAATCCGGGAATCGATGGATTGGGCTCTTTTCTCTCGGGTAGTTTTACCCGTGTGAGGGCTTCGCGTAGGCGATCGGGGCGGATGGGCTTGAGTAGGTAGTCCAGCGCATTGACCTCAAAAGCGCGGAGGGCGTAGTGATCAAACGCAGTCAAGAAAATGATCGCTGGCGAGGGCGAGAGGCGTGGGATCAACTCGAAGCCACTGGCGCGGGGGAGTTGGATGTCCAGAAAGATAAGGTCGGGGTGTAAATGCTTGCAGGCGACGAAGGCCGATTCGACATCGCCCGCTTCCCCGACGATTTCGATCTGTGAGTGGACTCCGAGGAGGGCGGTAAGTCGCTCTCGGGCGGGCGGTTCGTCATCCACGATGAGGGTGCGAATGGGGAGTTTCATAATGTACACGGGGCGCCCTCTGTGGCGGCAAGCAGTTTGAATTGAACACTGACGGAGCCGGTGCCCTCATCGGGGCCTGCGGTGAGGACGTGGGTCTCGGGATAAAGCAGTTCGAGGCGACGACGAAGGGTGGTGAGGCCGTGACCCCTGGAATGGCCCTGAGGCCGAGGCTCGTGACGATCGACCCAGCGACCGGAATTGGTGACCCTGACGATGAGGGCGACGCCGTCCGCGCTTTTCACCTCAACCCAGATCCGCAAGGGTGTTTCTGAAGTTTGGTGTCCGTAGAGAAGGGCGTTTTCGACGAGCGGCTGGAGGCAAACTCCGGGGACCTTAACGGCTCTCACCGCCGGATCGATGGAACATTCAATGAGGAGGGACTCGCGGAAGCGGGCTTTGGAGACGGCGAGGTAGCTGACGATGGCATCAAATTCATCTCCGATCGTAACGAACGTGCGATGGCTGTTGGTGAGGGAATAGCGGAAATAGTCGGAGAGGCCTTGGACGAGGGGGGCGACGGCGGCGGGGCGGCTTTCGAGGTCAGCGAGGATGGTATTGAAGGCATTGAAGAGGAAGTGTGGGGAAACTTGGGCACGCAGCATGAGGACTTCGGCTTCGCGGGCGGAGGCCTCGGCTTGAACCAGAGCGAGCTGGGCCAACCGTGCCTTGGTGTATTCCTTGATCAAAAAGTAGGCGGAGCACCATCCGCAGTAGAGGAGGACGCGGAAATAGAAGAATCCTCCAATTCCGTACGACGGGAGGGCCAAGTTGAAGGTAGAAGTCACGGCGAGACCAACCGCGAGATCGACTGCCGCGGCCAGCAGGCACATCGGCATGCTCCAGAGCACTCGTCGGAGGAGCGATCCCGATCTCCGTTCGAGTCGCTGAAAGATGAGGCGAAACCCCGAGGTCATGAGGAGGGCAAGCGGCTCGCGAAAGAGGGTTAGGACAATGGCGGCGGAGAAAGTGCCGAACGCACTCACCTTGAGCGGGAAGCTGAGGAGCGCGATTCCCACCCACGCGACGAGTTGGACCGCCCAGAAGGAGGGAAGTCGCTTTGGAGACCGTGGGAGCGAATTCAACGGGTTCAATTTCCCATCGTCGCCCTCCCAAGACCTTATAAGCAAGGCTTCTGTGGGCTATTTCGCCCCATAATCGGTCTGAATCACCACATTTCTCCTGACAAGGGGTGTTTAAAAGCCGTTCTGTGCCGATACGTGATTGACCCGCTTTTAAACCCTCCTCGCGGGGATGATTTTCTCTTTCTCTCTCATGCTGACCTGCTTTCGAAATTTTCTTCGGATCTGCGCCTGCTTTGGATGGACCACGATCCTCCACGGGTTTCCTCCGGCCCCGTTTTATACTATTTACGGTGACGTGAGGAACGCCTACGGCGAGCTCATTCCGGCCGAAGGCGCTGCGGTGATCCTTTACGCCGGTGAGAAAGAAATACTCCGACAGTCGCTTACCGCCGTCGCGGACGCCGACTACAACTATCAGGTTCGCTTGCGCATCGATATGATGCGGACGGCCGGCAGTTACAGCTCTTTGGCATTGAACCCGGGCGCGGCCTACAGCGTGGCGGTGAATGTCGGCGGTCAATTATTCTACCCATTGGAGATCGATGCCCCCCGGACAGTGGGCGCCCCGGCGGAGCGCCGGCGGCTCAATCTAACTCTGGGAACGGATGACGATGGCGACGGTTTGCCGGACGCGTGGGAAGAGAATCAGCTATACAATGCCGGTTACGAACCCGGCCCGGACGGGTGGGATCTTTCGGCAATCAGCCGAGACGGGGACTTCGACGGAGACGGCATGGGCAACTGGGCGGAGTTTGTGGCGGGGACTTACGCCACGGACTACACCTCGGTGCTGGAGCTGGAGATTCGCGAGGTGCTTGACGATCTCGTTCGGCTCGAATTTTACGCCATTTACGGAAAGACCTACGCTCTCGAGGTCTCGATTGACATGGCTCGATGGGCGGCCGCCCCGTTTTCCATCAACGAAGCTGACGCGCCGGACGCAACGGCAGCGCACCTCCGCTCCGAGACGACCGGCGTCATCTCGGTCTATACGGCCAGCAACGATGACCGTGTATTCTATCGCCTAACCGTTCGATGAAAATTCACTCACTCTTCTTCTTGGCTTCGCTGCTCGGGGCTCTCGGCCTCAATGCTCAGTGGCTGAGCAAAACCTACGCACTTGATGATGGGTGGAATGGCATCTGGCTGGCGGGTGATGCCTCGCATACCACCGTGACGGAGCTTTTCAGCGCTTATCCGGCGGTCCAAGAGGTTTGGCGGTGGAATCCCAATCCCGACCAAGTCACCTTCACTACCTCGCCTTCCGAACTTACAACCCAGAGTGATGAATGGACGATCTGGAAGCGCGACGACCCGGCGGAGCAAACGCTCTCGCGAATGGTCGGAAACTCCGCCTACCTCATCCGGGTTGAAGGGCCTGCTGACGTCGCGATCACCCAGCTCGCGCTCCCTCCGTCCGCCACCTGGCAGGTCTCAGGGGCCAACTTTCTGGGGTTCCCGGCTGCCGCCGAAGGCGCTCTGTTTACCAGCTACTTTGCCAGCTTCCCCTCGGCAAATTCGACCGTTCTCGCACCGACGTCGGCCATTTTTAAATACATTGGAGGTCCTCTCGGTGCCGCAAATCCGATGCGGATCTCGACCAGCTCGGAGCGCATCAAGGCAGAACGAGCCTACTGGTTCGAGTTGAGCGCCGTCAGCGATTTCACTGCCCCGCTCGAGTATGAGGTTCACGATGACAAGGGCCTCGCCTTTGGACGCACGCTAAAAACCATGACAATCGGTGTGAGCAACCGCTCGACTGCCCCTTTGACGCTGATGATTTCCCTCGAGGACTCATTGCCAGCGCCCGCCGGACAGCATCCCGTCGCCGGGGGCGTCGCCCTCACGCGCCGCATTTTTGATAGCGAGAGCAACGCATACACCGAGTCCCCCATCTCCGGCAGTTTTACCGTGACGGTCCCCGGCTCCGGACGCGTTAATCTGGAGTTGGGAATCGACCGCAGTGCGCTCACGAATTCGGGCGCTTATCACGCATCCATCCTTCGGATACGGGACACCGCGAATTTGACCGATGTGCGTCTTCCGGTCAGCGCCCAGGCGACCACTACCGCCGGCCTCTGGCTGGCGAGAGCGACAGTGACGGACGTCGTAAGCACCGCGCCCGGTTCACCGGGATCGAGCACTTCGCGTCCTTTTGTATTGGCTTTTCTGATGCATGTGGATGAAGCGGGTGCCGCACGGTTACTGTCCCAAGCCTTTACAGGTCGT
>Ga0209347_1005616_pt1 | contig 11781 bp, 6 predicted proteins | sample AutmiccommuBRH23_FD_187382 | JGI IMG/M metagenome (GOLD analysis project Ga0209347, IMG submission 187382) | Deep subsurface microbial communities from Mt. Terri, Switzerland - Autotrophic microbial communities BRH/23 (SPAdes) (version 2) | ecosystem: Environmental > Aquatic > Deep subsurface >...
GACGATGTGCGGCCTTAGCTGGTATCCTTTTTCGCACAGGTCCCCCAGTTGGATGTCGCACTTCCCGGGGTCGATATCGTATATCAGTGATGCATCGCCTGTGGAACGCGCCTTCATCAGCTCACCGTGCAGATGCAGCACCCGGCTGCTGCCTGCCTGTTCATGCAGGTTGTCGATGTTCTGGGTGATGATATGCACCTCGAAATCTTTTTCCAGCTCTGCCAGCCCCCTGTGCCCTTCGTTTGGCTGTGCCCCGAGCAGCTCCCTGCGGCGCAGGTTGTAGAAGTTCAGGACCAGTTCGGGATCGGCCGCAAACCCTTCGGGTGTAGCCACCTGTTCCACGGGATAGCGATCCCACAATCCACCCGAATCCCTGAAGGTGGCAATGCCGCTTTCGGCGCTCATGCCTGCGCCGGTAAGAACCACTAATTTCTGCTTCATCTGCGCTTGTTATTTCTTTGCAATCAGGCAAATATAGTTTTTTCTCCTTAAAATCAGCATTAATTCAACTTAAAATCGTACTTTTGTCACCAAATATTGAAAAAGTAAAAAGTGAATGGATAAATTAAGTTACGCATTAGGGATGAGCATGGCCTCAAATCTAATGAACTCAGGCTTGAAGCAACTGGATGTGGAATCTTTTGTGCAAGCCTTTACTACAATAATGAACCAAACAAATCCTTCCCTGAGCCCTCAGGAAGCAAACCAGGTCATTCAGGATTTTTTCAGCCAGAAACAGGATGATATGCTTACCCAAAATCTGGAAGCCGGACAAGCTTTCCTGGCAGCAAACGGGAAGAAGGAGAACGTGGTTTCTCTTCCCAGCGGATTGCAATATGAAATTCTGACAGACGGGAACGGCGCCAAACCCAAGGCCACCGACAAGGTGAAATGCCATTACCACGGTACGCTCATCGACGGTACTGTTTTCGACAGTTCGGTACAGCGCGGCCAGCCGGCCGTATTTGGTGTGAGCCAGGTGATCAGGGGATGGGTGGAAGCGTTACAACTGATGTCCGTCGGTTCGAAATGGAGATTGTTTATCCCCTCCAATCTGGCTTACGGTGAGCAGGGTGCCGGAGGCGCTATTGAACCCAACTCCACGCTTATCTTCGAAGTAGAATTACTGGGAATCGAATAAACCCGTTTTTCTCCATGCAAGCAACGCAATAACGAGACAACGTATTACATTATCAAAATATTTAATTTAAAAGAACAATGAAGAAAACGATTCTAGGCACATTGAGTGCATTGACAGTGATGGCAGTGATGATGGTCTCCTGTGGCGGAGCCTCTACACCTAAAACATCCTTAAAAAATTCGGTGGACAGTATCTCCTACGCCTATGGCGTCAGTATGGCCGACCAGGGCCTGGTACAGTTTCTGGAACAATCTGGCGTGTTGGTGAACACCTCAAACCTGGAGTACGACTATCAGATGAGGATCTCCGCAGCCGATTCCACCCAAAAAGCCATTCTGGAGAAAGAGTTGGCAGCAAAGATCGACTCAGTGAACAAGCTCAACGCTCCCAAGCTCAACGCGTTTATCAAAGGGATGACCGAAGCGATGAACCTGGAGGAGAAATCGGCATATGCCAACGGGTTAAGCATTGGTGTACAATTCTCTCAGCAGATGCTTCCCCAGTTCAACGGGATGTTGTTCGGTGCTGACTCCACCCAAAAAGTGAATAGCGATCAGGTGCTGGCCGGTATCATCTCCGCGTTAAAAAATCAGGAGCTGGCCATCAGTAAGATGGATGCCAGCGGAATGGTTCAGGCAGCGGTTGAAAAGGCTCAGTCTGCCGATCAGGAACGTCAGGAAGCAGAACTGAAGACACAGTATCAGGACAGCATTGCTGCCGGTGATGCTTTCATGGCCGAGAATGCCAAGAGGGAAGGGGTGGTTACACTGCCCAGCGGCCTGCAGTATGAGATCATTCGTGCCGGCAACGGCGCCATCCCTGCTGACACTGATCAGGTGAAGGTACACTATCACGGCACTTTGATCAACGGAACCGTTTTCGACAGCAGTGTCGACAGGGGAGAGCCCGCCGTCTTCGGTGTGACGCAGGTGATTCCGGGATGGACAGAAGCATTGCAGCTGATGCCCGTCGGCTCGAAATGGAGATTGTATGTTCCTTATGACCTGGCGTACGGTGCTACAGACAGAGGTACGATCAAGCCATTCTCGAATCTTATTTTCGACGTGGAACTGCTCGGCATCGAGAAATAATATCCGTTCTAGTCAGACGAAACAAAAAAACCACCCCGAAGGGTGGTTTTTTTGTTTTCTAAAGTTTGTAAAATCAATGAATCCTTATCCTTTTTACATGAAATATGCATTTTATTTTACTAAAATATCAGATTTAACAGAATATGTTTGCTTAATATCAAAAGGTGTCTTATTTTTGCATTGTTTTAGGTTATTTTCCAAAAAATTATTTGTGTTGAAGTTTCATCTGGAAGTTGAAGCTTTAGAAATATTCTTTTTTCAATTGTTTCTGTATCGGATAATGAGAAAGTGTAAGTTTTACAGCAAAATTAAGAAGAAAATAAAATGTTAAATTCGCAATAATATGCAGTATATTGTTTTATTTTCACATATATTTGTAAGTATTTAAATTTACCTGAATGAATCTTTTTTTCCCGATAACCGGAAGAGAGGTACGACAATAAGTAGAGGGTATATCGTACAGTACGATGTAAGATTAAAGAAGATTATACATATTATTATGAGATTAATTAAAAAGTAGAGTTTATGAAAAGAAAACTAATGATGTTTTTAACCCTGTTCTTTGTAGGAATAGGGATTATCACTGCTCAGACCCAGGTACGGGGTACCGTGGTGGACGGTGCAGGAGAACCTGTGATCGGAGCTACCATCCAGATTAAAGGCACTTCGCAGGGAACGGTTACCGATATTGATGGTAATTTCTCTCTGTCTGCCCCTGCTAACGGAACTTTGGTTATCTCCTATGTGGGATATACCAAACAAGAGGTAGCGGTGAGTGCGAATGTCCGGGTAGTGCTGGTAGAAGATACTGAAGTACTGGAAGAGGTGGTTGTTACCGCTCTGGGTATTCAGCGGCAAAAAAGGAGCCTGGGTTATTCCACAGTAAACATAGATGCCGATGAACTGAATCAGGCAAAATCATTGAGTGTGGCTACCGGACTTCAGGGAAAGGTTGCCGGCTTGAATATTTCATCCTTGAACAGTGGTGTATTCGAAGATGTAAAGATCAATCTTAGGGGTATCCGTTCACTGACGGGGAGTAACAATCCGATGTTGCTGCTGGATGGTGTTCCGGTGGGTTTAGGTCTTTTGAACACATTGAATCCGAACGATGTGGAAAGTATCAACGTGTTGAAAGGTACTTCGGCTGCTGCCATTTATGGCCCTGATGCCCGCAACGGGGTAATCGTTGTGACTACAAAGGTGGGTACCAAGGAAGGAGAACCTGATATCACGGTCAGCAACTCAACCCAATTTAATAGTGTATCCTTTTTCCCTAAATTCCAAACATCATTTGGGTCTGGAGGTTACGGAGAATACATAGGCTATGAGAACTGGTCGTGGGGGCCTGAATATGATGGTTCAGAAGTGCTGTTGGGTGAAGAGTTACCCGACGGATCAAAGCAAATGTTGCCCTATTCCAATATACCGAACAACCGGAAAGATTTTTTCAACACGGGAGTTACCATGCAGAACGATGTGTCGTATGCTGCCAAAGACTTTTACTTGAGTATTCAGGACGCGCTGATTAGCGGCGTGGTGCCGGATGATGAAAACAGAAGGACCGGTGTTCGTTTGAATGCATCTCAGACCTATAAGAATTTCAAGGTAAATTTCAACACCAACTATATCCAGTCAAATTACGATGTATTTGACAACAATGCCATGGGTGATTATTATGCTGCCAACAATGTGGGATTGAATGGTGGATTGATGAACCTTATCTTCAGCACACCCGCCAATGTGCCGCTGACATCCTACAAGGATTTTGTAAACAACCCGTTTGCCCAGTACAACAACTATTTCAACAGATACGGGATCAACCCTTATATTGCACTGGATAACTGGAGACGGACAGGTAAAGATCAGAATCTGATTACCAGTCTTGATTTCCAGCTTTCACCGTTTGAGTGGCTGGATCTGAATTACCGTGCAGCCTTAACATCACAGACTCTGGTGTCGGAAAACCGGCAGAAACGTCTTCCCCTGACACCATACGGATCATCGAGGGGACTGGATGCCATTCCCCAGGCTGTAGAGAACGCAACGTATTCAGGAACCCGTTTGTCTTCTGAATTCTTCGCCAATTTTCACAAGGAATTCGGTGACTTCAAACTTGATGCCATCGCAGGATCCTATGTCCGTGAGATCAGATCGAGAGATACCGGTGTTGATGCAAGCAACCTGGTGATTGACGGATTATTCAATGTGTCTGCCCGTCCGGGTGAACTGGGAGGCTATTCCAATGAATCCAAATCGCGGTTATTCTCTCTTTACGGGAATGTGGTGTTGAACTACCGGAATTTAGCCAGTTTGGAAATTACGGGCCGTAACGACAAGACTTCGGTCCTTGACCCTGCACACAACAGCTATTTCTATCCCGGTATCAGCGGCTCGCTGGTGCTTACCGATGCTGTGCCTGGTATCAGGTCCGATTTTATGAACTTCCTGAAGTTACGTGCATCCTGGAACAAAACCGGTAATGCAGACATCAATCCCTATTTGCTGAGTGCCACTTTCTCACAGGGTGATGGTTTTCCTTATGCCGGTCTTCCCGGATATTCAGCTGATAATACATCTTATGACCGGTTATTACAACCGGAGTTTATCAATAGCAAGGAAGTTGGTTTTGAAGCTGGATTCCTGGCTAACCGGATTTATCTCGACGCCACCTATTACGATCAGGACAATACAAACCAGATTGTAAACATCCGGGTTCCGAGATCCACGGGCTACACCTTTGCCTATGTCAATGCGGCTTCATTCCGGAATTACGGTTTTGAAACCCAGTTGAGAATTACACCACTCCTGGAACTGGGTGAATGGGATATCAACCTGAATGCCAATTATTCATACAACAACAGTGAAGTGTTATCCATTTATCAGGATTTAAAGGAATTATCCATTGGTGGTTATGTCATGGCAGCCAATCAGGCTACCGTAGGTAGTCCTGCCTTTGTATTCAATGCCACAGATTATAAGAGAGATGATCAGGGTCGCGTTATCATTGACCGATTGACCGGTTATCCTATTGTGGATGAGGTAAACAAGAGTTTCGGACGCACCCTGCCCGTGCATACGGTCGGATTGAATCCCTCTTTCCAGTGGAAAGGTCTGAATATTTCCGCTCTCTTTGAATACAAGGGAGGACATGATGCTTTCCATCTAATCGGGAATGAAATGGCCTGGACCGGTGTTGCTGAAAGAACGGGTGTGAACCACAGGGAAAGATTCATCATCCCCAATTCGGTGTATGAAGACCCTTCCAATCCGGGTGAATACATTGAAAACACCAATATCACCATCTCTGATGTCAACGATTTCTTTACCGGAGACATGTACCGTGCCGTAGCCACTAACTTTATTACCAGTGCTGCTACCTGGCGTTTCAGGGAATTGTCGGTAACCTATGATCTTCCCGGTTCCTTGTTTGCCAATCAGAATGTGGTGGAAGGTATTACAGTGGGACTCACCGGAAGAAACCTTGTCTTGTGGTTACCGAAGACGAATGTGTACAGTGATCCCGATTACAGAGGTAACAACAGTTTCCTGACGGGTAATATCTCCGGTATCTCCAATGCCACGGTCAATCCTCCTGTACGTACCATCGGTGGAACGGTTTCCGTTAGGTTCTAATAAATATATAAATTCAAACGAATATGAAAAAAATACTCACAATCATATTACTGGCGACTCTGGTTTCTACCGGTTGTAAGGAAGAATTCTTCGATATCAACGACAGCCCGAACAACGCCATCGAAGAAAACATGACGCCCAGTCTGGTGTTGCCCCGTGCATTACACAGAATGGCCGCACTCTCGGCTACGAACTACGATGTGTATCACCGTTGGCTCGGTTACTGGTCGCGTTCGGGGACATACGGACCCAATACCGATGAAGAGGGGTATAACATCACCTCTACATTCCAACGTACTTCATGGCTGGATATGTATGATATCCTGAAAGATGTGGACGTGATCGAGAAGAATGCCGTAATTCGCAACGAAACAGCCTATGTGGCCATTGCCAAAATATTGAAATCGATCGGGTTCATGCACCTGGTGGATCAGTACAACAATGTACCCTACTCCAAAGCATTCGATTTGGCCAACAACCTCCTTACCCCCTACGATAAGGGAGTGGATATCTATGCCGATTTAATACATCAGTTGGATACGGCTGATCTGATGCTTAAGAATGCGGTGATAGCAGATAATCTCGATTTGACCAGTGCCGATATCATGTTTAAAGGAAATCTCGCCAAATGGCGTAAACTGGGTAACACGCAGCGGTTGCGACTGATCATTCACCAGTCCGAGAAAATGGGCAATGCCGGGATGAAGACCGAGATTGATAAGATCGTGGCGAACGGAGGCGGATTTCTGGGTGCCGGAGAAACGGCCGAAGTACAACCAAAATATGGGGAAGATGTAGGCAAACAGAATCCATATTGGAATTCCTTCAAAATCAACGATGCCGGTGGATTGGACAACTTTAACAGGGCCAACAATTATTTTCTGCATCTGTTGATGGATGCCAGTGATCCACGTTATAAATACTTTTTCTCTGAAGCGGCTTCTCCTACGAACGGAGAGTACTATTACGGCTTTGATTATGGTTATGCCGGAGATGACAAGAGTGCCGCTCAATCATCCGATGTTACCGGTACAGGCCCCGGTGAATATGATCCTGAAAGAGGTCTGGGAATTGGAAAAGGACCCGATATGGCACAATGGTTGTTCACCTCATTTGAAAGCTTGTTTTTACAGGCAGAGGCTATACAGCGAGGTGTTTTAGCCGGAGATGCCAAGACAGCCTATCAAACAGCAGTGAGAGAGTCTTTCCGTTGGTTGCTGGTTATCAATGCTGATCAGGAAGCCACAACCCACCTTACCAGGCCAGTTGCAAACTGGGATGGAGATTCTAACACGGACAAATTAAAGCTGATTATGACGCAGAAATATATTTCCATGTGCGGTATCAACGGCCTGGAAACCTGGACCGATTACCGCAGAACGGGAATACCCAATGTCCCATTGTCGGTATCTGACTCAAGGGGAACCAAGGTGATTCCGTTGCGATTGGTATATCCTCAGGAAGAATACCAGTACAATGAAGCCAACGTGACCGCTGAGGGAACCATCGACCCGCAACAATCCAAAATATTCTGGGATAATTAATCAGAAATCATTTTAAACTGTAAATATATGAAAATGAATAAAATATATGTATTGATCCTATCGGTAATTGCATTTGGCATGGGGATGACCTCCTGTTTGAATGATTCCATGATTGAGGATCAGAAATACGGGCTTATCGATCTGGATGTGAATAAAATTATTGAGTTGCCCGCAGGAGGAACACATACCGTTGGTATCACCTCGTTGGATGAAGGGAAGAAGGATTTTATGCGTGAGTTAAGACTGGCTGCTGATCAACCTGCCAAGGAAGACATTGTGGTGAGCCTGGAAGTTGTTTCTGACAGGGCGACGATCCTGAAAGAGGTCAGAGAACTCTTGTCTGACCGTTATCCGGAAGATGAAGTTTCTGATGAAGAGATTCTCACCTTCGTCGCTAACGGAATCACCGTGCCCGCTACCGTGACGATACCGAAGGGTGAACGGTCAGTTAATTTCCCGGTCAATATCGATACGCATTTGCTGAAACCGACCCCTCAATTTATACTTGTCAGGATTAAAAGTGTGGATAAGCCCGGTTACATCGTGAGCGGTAATTTCGGACAGCTTCTTTTCGATTTGAAGTTAAAACATCAGTATGAAGGACGCTATGTCATGACCGGCACGATGGAGTATCTCATTGCGGGAAGCTTTTTCCATGTAACTTATCAGTATGGGCTGCAATTCCCGGGTGAAGATTTTACGGTACAGCTGCAAACCTATGATGGCCAGTCAATCGTCATGTACGATGAAATTGTCTTCGGAGATTACATCTATCCGATGTCCACAGCAACCGGATTTAGCGGATGGGGTTCCTTCGCACCGATCTTCAAGTTTGATGCCGAGGGTAATGTAATCGCTGTCACCAACTATTATGGCCAGCCTGCCGGAAACACACGCAGTGCGCAGCTTGATCCAGCGGGTGTGAACAAGTACGATCCCGCCACGAAGTCATTCCAGGTCTCTTACTGGATGGTTCAACCCAATGCTGTAGCCGCTCCACCGCACTACAGGACCCATATGGTCGAGACATACACATTCCTGGAAGATTTATAAAGATTTTTGTCAGAGCTAATTTAAACGGGGTGGATTTTCCATCCCGTTTTTTTTGGTATGTCAGTTGACAACTTCAATCAATACGATTCGCATTTTTATCATAGATAATAAATATGTATAATTGATCAAATAATCATCTTGTTTATCAAAATGAGGTCAAATGGTCATTCCATCTATCCTTTTCTTAGGAAATTAACCTAATCAGCATTCATAATCAAACAAAGCCGGATCATTTGCTTGCAGGATGATTTGCTTTGACGTACCTTTGCCTTTTTTTAAAATGAAAGGATATCACAGCCGGTTATACGTTAAATTTTAAGCTGGGTTTTTTGTTAAAAATCCGACAATAAATGTGTAGTTGATTCCTAAATGAGAAGGTTAATTCCGATTTGTCGTTTTTTTTTAAAAAAAACTGCAAAAATTTATGTATTTGAAATAATTGGCATATATTTGCGAAATAGATTCCTGTCTATACATATGTTAAATAAGAAATAGAATTTTTGATGCAATAGGTGTTGGAAATGTTTATTCATCTTTTCACTATTGCAAGAAAAAGATTACGTACTATTATGAAAAAATGGGAATAAGTTTTAACCAAAACTTATAATGATGGGCTTTTCTCTGAACCGACATCACCTTCTTTTCATAACAATGACTGAATCATAGAATAATAATAGTGTTAAATTAAAAGTAGCGTTTATGAAAAGAAAACTAACGATGTTTTTCTCCCTTCTCTTTCTGGGTATAGGGATTATGACTGCTCAGACCCAGGTACGCGGTACCGTGGTGGATGAGGCTGGTGAACCTGTTATCGGGGCAACGATACAGATACAGGGTACGAGCCAGGGTACGGTAACCGATTACGACGGTAATTTCACCTTATCTGCTCCTGCTGGTGGCACACTGATTGTATCATATGTGGGGATGCTTACACAGGAGGTACCGGTGAGTACATCAGTAAGAGTCGTCCTGAAAACGGATACACAACTGCTGGAAGAAGTGATGGTTGTTGCTTATGGAACAGCCAAAAAAGAATCTTTCACTGGTTCTGCTCAGGTGATAAACTCTGACAAAATTGAAAAAAGGATGGTTTCCAACGTGACGAAAGCGTTGGATGGAATGGCTGCCGGGGTTCAGACCACCTCAGGGTCAGGTCAGCCAGGGGCAGGATCCTCCGTGATCATCCGTGGTTTTGGCTCTCTCTCTGCTACCACCACTCCTTTATATGTAGTGGATGGGGTTCCTTATGATGGCGCCATCAATGCCATCAATCCAAATGACATAGAGTCGATGACAATCATCAAGGATGCATCTGCTGGTGCATTATATGGTGCACGGGGTGCCAATGGTGTGGTGATGATTACAACCAAAAAAGGGAAAGAAGGCGCTGTATCCGTCAATTTTAAAACAAATTGGGGGGTATCCTCGAGATCTCTGCCCAGGTATGAAACGCTGGATGCTTATGAATGGACAGAGGATGTCTATTTCATGTATAAGAACCAGATGATTGCCAGCGGCATTTCCCCGGCAGATGCTGGTGTGGCATCATTACAGGAGATGGCAACGGGAGCAACCCGGATTTTTGGCGAGAACACAAAATACAATCCCTTCAGTAGACCGGTCATGGATTTAATCGATCACAGTACAGGGAAGATTTATGATGGAACCACGCTGAAATGGAATGAAGACTGGTTGGATTACTCCACTGCTGATAGTCCGTTACGACAGGAATATCAGATGACCATATCGGGTGGAAATGAAAAAACGAATTATATGTTCTCTCTGGGATATCTGGAGGAAGAAGGACTGGTTAAATTTACTGATTTTCAGCGTTATTCAGGCCGTGCAAATATTGATTCACAGATAAAGGACTGGTTTAAAACCGGGTTCAATGTGAATATGGCAGCCAACTCAACGAATTCCACCACCCTGGGGTCAGCACAGAGCAGTAGTTCTGCTTACTCCAATGTTTTCTATTCAGCCATGAAGATGCCTCCTATCTATCCCATGTATCAAAAAGGGGAGAATGGGGAGACACTGTATGATATGGATGGGAAACCTGAATATGATTGGGGTGAAGACAGACCTTCCGGTGCCAGTGCTGGATGGAATCCACTTGCTAACCTTGAAAAGGATAAATATGTTGGAACTACCGACAATGCCAGTGGAAGAACATACATGGAGTTTGGCGGACTGAAAGAAGGAGCTTTGCAGGGCCTGAAGCTCGCCGTTAATTTTGGATTCGATTATGCTTTGTCGAAAAGTAAAACTTATTGGAATCCCGATTTCGGAAATGCCAAATCAACCCGAGGATTATCAGCCATCTCTGACGGTAGAACATTTAGTTATACATTCAATCAGTTGTTATTCTGGGATCGCAAGTTCGACCAACACCACTTTGATATCATGGCCGGGCATGAGTTATACAATTATAATTTTCAATATTTATATGGTGAAAAGACCGGCTTTCCTTTCGGGGGGCTGTATGAATTAAATGCAGCAACTACCATTGCGGATACAGAATCCTATACAAATAAATACGTGATAGAATCGTATCTCTCACGTGTTAACTACGATTTTGCCGATAAATATTATCTTTCTGCAAGCTATCGTAGAGATGGGACTTCTCGATTCTATAAAGATGTACGTTGGGGTGATTTCTGGTCTGTCGGAGGTAGTTGGAGAATTTCTGAAGAAAACTTTATGAATGATTATGATTGGCTCAATAATCTGACATTAAAGGCATCCTACGGGGTACAGGGTAATGATGCCATCGGATCGCTATATGCATGGCAGGCTTTCTATTCATTGCTTTATCCAAACCAAAGCCTTCCTGGTGCAGTCGTTTCCTCACTGGAAAACAAAGATCTGAAATGGGAGAAAAACGAGAACTTCAATACCGGTATCGAAGCCCGACTTTTTGATAAACTGACGATTTCGGCGGAATATTATGACCGATTTACCCGCGATATGCTGATGGATTATCCGATGGCTTTATCCACAGGGTTTGACGGATATTCCAAGAATATCGGCAACATGAAGAATAGTGGCTTTGAGTTTACTTTATCCATGGATGTGATCCAAAATGCCCGTTTCAGGTGGAACTCAACCTTTATGGGTTCAACGGTTAAAAATAAAGTGTTGAATCTTGCCGATAAACCTGAAATCATCACAGGAAGCTATATTATTAAAGAAGGGGAAACGCTCAATTCATTTTATCTGGCCGAATCAGCAGGTGTTGATCCTGCAACAGGTAAGAAACTGTATTGGGTTTGGGACGAAGACGAAAATGGAGAACGCGGGGAGAAATATATCT
>Ga0209347_1005617_pt1 | contig 11780 bp, 10 predicted proteins | sample AutmiccommuBRH23_FD_187382 | JGI IMG/M metagenome (GOLD analysis project Ga0209347, IMG submission 187382) | Deep subsurface microbial communities from Mt. Terri, Switzerland - Autotrophic microbial communities BRH/23 (SPAdes) (version 2) | ecosystem: Environmental > Aquatic > Deep subsurface >...
GCGCGCGTGTCGATCGCCATCTCGTAGTCGCGCGTCATGTAGATCGCGTCTTCCGGGCACGCATCGACGCAGTATCCGCAGAAGATGCAGCGAAGCAGGTCGATGTCGTAACGCTGCGGGAACTTCTCGCGCGTGCGCTGATCTTCGCCGGCCTCGATCGTGATGCATTCGGCAGGACAGGCCGTCGAGCACATGTAGCACGCGACGCAGCGCGTCGTGCCGTCCTCGCGCGTCGTGAGGATGTGCCGTCCGCGGAAGCGCTCGGAGTAGACGCGCTTCACTTCGGGGTAGCTGATGATCGGCAGCCCCTTCATGTTGAACAGGTTCTTGAAGAAGTGCTTCAGCGTCCGGAACATGCCGGCGACGACCTGCGGCAGGTACAGGCGGTCGCTGAAGGTGAGCGGCTGGCGCTCGACTTTCACGACTCCGGGGGAAAGACGTGTGATGGCCATTAGCGGTCGAGCTCCCCAGCGATGATGTTGAGTGATGCAAGCGCTGCGACCACGTCGGGGATCGTCTGTCCGATCAGCATCTTCGGGAAGGCCTCGTAGATGGGGAAACAGGGGGGACGGACCCGGACGCGATACGGATGCTTGGTGCCGTCCGACACGACATAGAAGCCGAGCTCGCCGTTGCCGCCTTCGACCTGGAAGTACGTCTCACCGACCGGCGGCTGAATGCCGTGCATGATCAGCTTGAAGTGGTAGATGAGCGATTCCATCTCGTTGTAGACCTTTTCCTTTGGCGGAAGGGCCACATACGGGTTGTCGACCATGACCGGTCCCGGCGGGAGGCCGCGGTCGATCGCCTGCTGGATGATGCGGACGGACTGTCGGATCTCCTCGAACCGGACGAGGAATCGCGCGTAAGTATCCCCACCCTCGGAGACCGGAACGTCCCAGTCGTAGGTTTCGTAGCCCAGATACGGTTTGGCTTTCCGGACGTCGTAGGGAACACCGGTGGCGCGGAGGCACGGACCCGTCCAGCCGAAGTTGATCGCGTCTTCCTGCGAGATGACGCCGACACCTTCGACGCGCTCGCGGAAAATCCGGTTCCTCATGATCAGCGCTTCGACTTCGTCGACGAAGCGCGGAATCGAACTGATGATCTTCTGGGAGTTCGAGAGGAAGTCTGCCGGGGCGTCGATGGAAAGCCCGCCGACGCGGGTGTAAGTCGGCAGGAGCCGCGCGCCGCTGAGCATTTCGGTCAGGCCGATGATCTCTTCGCGGGGCTGGAACAGGTACCAGTAGTTGGTCAGCGCTCCGATGTCGACCAGGTTCGTACCGATCGCGACGAAGTGATCGGCAATGCGGTGAAACTCGGAGAGCATGAGGCGGATGTGCTGGGCACGCTCCGGCGCCTCGATGCCGAGAAGCTTCTCGACCGTCATGCAGTAGCCGACGTTGTTGATGAATGCCGAGCAGTAGTTCAGCCGGTCGGTGTACGGGATGACCTGCTGATACGTGTGCGTCTCCGACATCTTCTCGAAGCAGCGGTGCAGGTATCCGATTTCGGCATCGGCGCCGACGATCGTTTCGCCATCGAGCGTGACGACGATGCGCAGCGTGCCGTGCGTTGCCGGGTGCGAGGGGCCGAGGTTCAGGGTCACGCGCTCGAAATCCGAGTCCGCTTCCTCCTGCTCGTACTCCTTCGCGATCTTCGGCATGATGTGCGCGACGCCCTGGTCGGTCAGGAGCCAGCGCTGCGCCGGGTCGTAGTCCTTCCGGAGCGCATGGCCCTGGAAGTTTTCGTGGCAGAGGATGCGGCGGAGGTTCGGGTGGCCGTCGAAACGGATCCCGTACATGTCGAAAACCTCGCGCTCGTACCAGTTGTAGCCCTGAAAGACGTCAACACTCGTCGGCACGGTTTCGTCTTCGGCCACGCGGATCTTGAGGCGGACCCGCTCGTTGTTCGCGAGGGAGTACAGCTGATAGACGACGTCGAAGCGTCGCTCGCGGTTCGGGTAGTCGACGCCGAACAGATCGAGCGGCATCGTGAACTTCAGGTCCGCGTGATCGCGCAACGCGCGAAGGACGTCCACGATCGCTGCCTTGTCGACGAGGAACGTCGGCAGGTCCTGTCCGTGCTCCTGCAGCATCGCGGGAGAGCCGATCTTCGCAGCGATCTCCTGGCCGCGCGCATCCATCATCTGCGCATCGGCCGGGACGTACTGCTGGCGATTCGTCGGCGCCGGACCGGTGTAGGGAATGGCGCTGTACTTCGTGAGAGTGCTCATCCTCGGCGGATCTCCCCGCGCTCGATCTTCTCTTTGAGTTTCAGGATTGCGTACATCAGCCCGTCCGGGGTCGGCGGGCAGCCCGGCACCCACATGTCGACCGGGATGATCTCGTCGATGCCCTGGACGACGTGGTAGGCGCGATAGAAGCCGCCCGACGTGGCGCAGGCACCCATCGCGATGACGTACTTCGGCTCCGGCATCTGATCGTGGATCTTCTTGAGCACCGGCGCGATCTTGTCGACGATGGTGCCGGCGACGATCATCAGGTCCGACTGTCGCGGCGAGAAGCGCACGACCTCGGCGCCGAAGCGCGCGACGTCGTAGTGCGACGAGACCATCGACATGAACTCGATCGCGCAGCACGCCGTGCCGAACGGCAGTGGCCAGAGCGAGTTGCCACGCGCCCAGTTGACGACCTGTTCGAGCTTGGTCGTGACGTAGGACGCTTCGCCGAGACCTTCGACCTCGCGGTCAGCCTCGCCCGGAAGCGTGATCAGGCCTTTTTCCGGCCCCTGTCCCGGCGCGACGCCGGGCTTTCTCGGAATGATCGAGTCTTCTTTAAGAATCTTCTCTGGCATAGGTTAGCTCGGTGATTCGGGTCGCGATCCGGAAGGCTGCGACCACTGCGCAGGAAGCCGGATTCTATGTATTAGAGAAACTTTTCACAAGCGTGCGGCCACCCGCTTCGTGACTCCTGCGAGAACACCGCCACGGAGCCAGGCGGGGACACCGCGACAGAGTCGCGTAAGCAGTGGAGCGGTGGAGCTGTGGAGCTGTGGAGCGGTGGAGCTGTCGAGCGCACGGCCGGCTGCGACGGGCCCTCTCCACTGCTCCACCGCTCCACTGCTCCACTGCTCGCGCGACTCTCGCTTACGTCCTGCCGTCCCGCCGTTCGAGAAAAAACCGCTCGAGACGATCGGCCACGTGCTCGACACGCCACTGTTCGGCGACTTCCCGGCCTCGGGTGCGCAGGCGGACGCGGAGCTCCGCGCTTTCGAGCAGCTCGATGAGGCGCTCGCCGAGCTCGACCGCGTTCCGCTCGGGCGCGAACAGGGCATAGTCGTGCGCCGCGTCGAACGACAGGTACGACGGGATCGCCGTGAACACGCACGCCAATCCCGACGCCAGCGCCTCGGCCGCCGGCAGCCCGAAGCCCTCTTCGGCGTAATTGGCCGCGATGAGCACGTCGCACGAATGCATCAGCCGGGTCATCTCGGCCGTGGTCAGGGCGACGTGAAACTCCTGCACCGTGTCGAGCGGCTCTTCCTTCGACGGCGCCCACGGCGAGACTCGGACGAAGTCGAATTTCTGATGGAACCAGCGGGCGTGTGCGACCGCGCCGTAGCCTTCGTCGATTCCGCGCAGGTCTGCCTGCGACTGGCCGCAGAGGAGGACGCGCAGAGGATCGTTCTCCCGCGGCACGATCGGGCGGAAGAACTCGTCCTCGACGACCTGCCCGACCACGGTGACGTCGTCGCCGAACCGGCGGACGATCGGTTCGATCGACGGGGAAACGACGATCTTCGGGATCGGCAGCCGGTAGGTGGCCTCGATCTCCGCGGCGATCGATTCGTAGGCGCTGAAGGCCCCCTCGTAACCCTGGCAGAGATGGACGGCGCGGTTGCCGGCGAGACGATGGGCCTGCGGCACCGTCGTCCAGAACGTGCCGATCAGGAAGTCGTCTTCACTCGCGTCGTACTGCCGGAACTCGTCGACGTAGATCCACTCAGCGCGCGAACTGCGCCAGGTAACCGGCAGCCCTTTCGTCACGAAGCGGACGCGGTGCCCGCGCGCGATCAGCGCATCCGCCTGGGCGAGCGGCACACGGACGCCACCCGATTGTTCGGTGTCTTCGAGGAGGTATGTGATGGTCAGCGGTTCGGGCATGGAGTCGTGCGGTTTTACAGTCGTACAGTTTTACAGTCGTACAGTTTTGCAGTCGTACAGCGACACAGCGGCGCAGCGGCACAGTGACACAGCGGCACAGTGACGGCTGTGTCACTGTGTCACTGGCACGGGACCATTGCGAGCCGTGACGTAGAACCCTGTAGGCAGCAGGTCGTCCACCGAGTGCTCGATGCCGGACGCCGCGAGTGCAGTGAGGAGACGGTCACGCGCGGGAGTCGCGACTGCGTCCTGCGCTTCGAGCCGCACGTCCGACCAGCCGGCGATCGTCAGCATGTCGACGATCGTCTGCCGCGTGAAGAAGCGGAGGTGTCCGACACACGTGAGTCCCATGTACACGTAGTCGAAGCGGCCGCGCACGAGGTCGGAGACGAGCGATGCGTTCGCGAGATTGGGGATCGAGAGGAGCAGCGTCGCACCGGGCGCGGCCACGTGCCGCAGCGCCTCGAGAAACGACCACGGTTCGTCGAGATGCTCGACGATGTCGCCGCCGATGATGGTGTCGAACTGTTCGTCGAGCCCCGCCACGACCTTGCGCGCATCGCCGCGATGCACCGCATCGATGCGCGTTGCGGCGATCGCTGCCGCGTCGGGATCGAGCTCGATGCCGACGACGCGACACGGCTGACGCGCTTTCAGTGCCTGCCCGAGGGGCGCTTCGCCGCAACCGAATTCGAGAATGCGGCGGGCGTCCGGATCGATGCGGGACAGAAGATCGTGGCGTGTCTGGCCACGCATCGAGGACCAGCGGTGCGCGTATTCGTTCGGGACGATGGCCACGTCGAGCCCGCGGAGTGCGTCGCGGAGCGGGACGTCGAGCGAAGCGAGCGTCGAGGTTTTCGTCAGAAAGGCTGCCGGATCGTGCGACTCCCATCTCACGACCTCGGCAGGGGTGGTGTCCGACGCGGCGAGCGCGAACACCTCTTCGAGCTCGCGGAGGGTCAGGTACGGGGCAGGAGGAGTCCGCTGCTGACGCGGTTCCGCGGCTTCGTTCGTCGACGGAACGGCCGCGGCCGCGTTCGTGCTCCGGAGCGCGTGCCGCAGTTGGACGCCGATCCTCGGGGAGGCGAGGAGCAGCGGATCGGTGACGATCAGGACGAATTCTTCGGTCACTTTTCCGAGGATTGCGGAGGCCGGAGCGGCGGCTTCGTACACGATCAGGCGGCTGTGGTCCTCGCCGCGGCGAAGCAGCAGCTGCGTCTGCCACGACGCGTACCGCTCTTCGATCGCTCCATGCTCGTACCGGGGGAGAAGAACGGCAATCGACACGCGCCGAATCATATACGGAACATGTTTGCGCCCGGCGGCTGTTCTACCCGCGTGCCTGCCGGTGCAGACGGGCTCGATGGACGCACATCGTCGCGGGCTCGTACATCATCCGAAATGTTCAAACGCAACCCCTTCCTTCATGTAGACGCGGACCGCGTTTACGACCCTCTTTCCGACCGGACACTCGTGCCCGGCGACGCCGATTTCGAGCGCGTACGCGACTTCGATCCCGCGAGCGGCGGCGACGGGCTGGAGGGATGGATCGTGCCGGAGACGCAGGATCTGTCGCGCCACCACCGGCTGCGCATCGTCTCGCTCGAGACGTACACGACCTGCAATCAGAAGTGCTACTTCTGCCCCGTCTCGATCGCGCCCCGCGAGGATCAGGAGATGCCGGACGCGCTCTTCCACTCGATCCTCGAGCAACTCGCGCCGTACCGCGCGACGCTCGAGGGCGTGTTCCTCCAGAGCTACAACGAGCCGACCGTCGATCGCCGCTTCCTCGATCAGGTGCGCGCACTCAGAACCGCCGGCCTCCCCGTCGCCGTCCTGAGCAACGCCTCGGCCTTCACTCCCGCGAAGACGGACGCCATCGTGAGCGAGGGGGCGCTGCGCTACCTCTGCATCAACCTCTCGACGCTCGACCGCGAGCGCTATCAGAAAGAGCGCGGCGCCGATCATCTTCCCGCCGTTCTGCGCAACGTCGACTACATGAAGGATCGTGCCGTCGCCGAGCAGATGAAGATCGTCGTGCTGGGCACGGGCGACGAGAAACATGCCCGCGATTACGACGACGTGCGTGCGCGGTACGCGGGCAGCCGCTTCGAGATCGAGAGTCACGTCGTGATGGACCGCGCGGGATGGCTCGAGGTCGGAACGCGTGCGCCCGATCGCGACAAGCGGCTCGCCGGATGCGACAACATGGGCTCGCGCCCTCTGAACCATCTGCACATCACGCCGCTGGGGAAGTGCGTTCTCTGCTGCGAGGATTACGACGAAAAGTACGTCGTCGGCGATCTGACGCAGCAGACGGTCGAGCAGGTGCTCACCGGCGACGAAATCGCGAAGCTGCGCCGCTGGGTCTACGGCATCGAAGACGCGCCGGACGACTTCATGTGCCGCGACTGCATCTTCGCGCGACGCCAGGACTGAGCGTCACCGGCGGAAGTCGGCGAGCCGGTAGGAGTAGTCTCCCTGCGCGTACGCGGCGCGATACGCGAACCCTCCGCGCATCAGCTCATCGATCGTTTCCGCAGTGAGTTCGAGGTCTGCAATCAGGCGATCGCGATAGCGCGGATACCGTGCGTTGAAGTAGTCGATCGTCGGCGCTGCGCGATCGGTCACGTCGATCTCCTCGACGATCGAGAACCCGTGACGCGCCGCAGCTTCGACGAACGGCGCCCACTGGTGCAGGTGGCCGACCGGCTGCGTCGCGAATTCGTCGAGCACGAGCACGCGGGAAGTGAGTGTCGCCGCCTGCGCAAACAGAGCTTCGCTGTCGATGTACTGCGATGACTCCTGAAACAGGATCGCGTCGAACGGCTGTTCGCTCGGGAAGTCCTCGAAGCGCGTCTGGCGCACGTCGACGCTCGCTCCGTAGCGCGCGCGGATGAACGCGATCTGCTTGTCGTCAGGCGTAATCCCGATGACCGTGTAGCCGAGCTGACCGAGACGATGCAGCGTGGTCCCGATCCCCGAGCCGACATCGAGCACGCGAGCCGGCGGAGCCGGGAGGCGCTCGAGCAGCATCGAAGTCGAGCGTTCCTGTGCAGCGATGAGCGGCTCGTCGGGGCGATCGAAGATCCCGTAGTGGAGGTATCGGACTTCGCCCTCCTCGAGCGTGAGGAGATGCATGAAGACGTTGAGCGGATAGTAGAACTCGCGATAGGGAAGAGACGCGTGCGACACGCGCGCATTCTATAGGGTTCCTCGGGTTGTCTGCGGTTCCTCGGGTCCTCGGTTCCTCGGGTTCCTCGGTTCCTCGGGTTCCTCGCCCGCGCCTCTGCGCCTCTGCGCCTCTGCGTCTCTGCGCCACTGCGCCTCCCCGCGAATCAATTGATGCCGAGGATGAGGTGGCGGAGCGGTTTGAGCTCTTCGAGTGAGTAGCTCGAACCGGACAGCGAGGTGACGAGCTCCTCCTGTGCCGCCGTGCGTGGCCCGTCGACCGAGGCTGGCTGCGCGACGTTCCATCCGGCCGAGGTCACGAGGTGAGTCATGGCCGAGAGAGTCCATGGCCGCGCGGCGGCTGCGGTCGCCGATCCGCTGCAGACGAACGGCGTTTCTCCATGCAGCAGGTCGGCGACGAGCGACGCGTGTGAGGCATTCGTCGCGCTGACCACGAGCGATCCGCCGGGAGCGGTCACGCGCCGTAGAGCAGCGAGAAACGCCCACGGCTCACTGGTGAACTGCCAGGCGTCGCCGGCAATCACGCAATCGAAGCGTTCGTTCAGAATCCCCACGATCTCCTCGGCATCGCCTCGATAGATCTCGTCGACGTGACGCCGTGCGGTCGCCGCGTGGTGAGGACTCGACTCGACGCCGACGTAACGGCACTTCTGTCGCTGCTTGACCGTTTCGCCGAGAAAGCCGTCGCCGCAGCCGATCTCCAGGATGGTGCGCGCTCCCGGCGGTACGAGCCGGAGCAGCTCGAGACGTGCCGAGCTCTCTTCGATCCAGCGATGCACGAAGTCGCCACGCGAGATCACCACCTGTTCTCCTGCGAGCGCCTCGGCGAGTGGATGGCGCACGCCGTCGAGAAATTCGGTCGTGCAGAGATACGCGATCGGATCCGAGCGATCCCACGTCACGGTTTCGATTTCGTCGGGCAACTGTGCGGCTGCCAGCGTGAGCTCGCGCAGAGTCACGAACGGAGAAGGGGTGACACGCTGCAAGGCGTGCTGCGTGATGTTCGCCGACGGAAGGGCCGCTGTGGCCGTCGAGCGATCCAGCTTCGCGAGCAGCCGCCTCGGCAGGCCGGATGTTGCGATGAGCAGAGGATCGGTGATGACGAGAGCGCGGTCGGACTCGATCTCCGCCGCGACGTCCCGCGCACGATCCGCGGGGTGATAGATGAGGAACTCGTCGGCATCAGCCGCGAGAATCGCCCGCGCTTTCGCGCCGACGTGACGCTCGCCGATGGCAGCGGCTTCAAGAGTCGGCATCAGCACCGCGATCGGCATCGTCCCGTCTTTCGCACGCTCCCGGAGCTGCTGTCAAGTTACGTGCCGGGCATCCCTCTCGCACGGGAGCGGGCTGATCGACCGGGAGGATTCATGACGATGCCGATTTCGCGTCCGCTCATCCTGTGCTCTTGCGCTCTGGTTGTTCTACTTGCGGGATGTCGTCCGGACGAGCCGCCTCCGGTTCCGGAGACGAGCGCCGCAGCAGCGGAAAGGGCCCCTGTCGCGGAGCCTCCGCTCAACGTCGCCAATGACCGCGTCGAGGTGACGATTCCGCTGCGGCCGAACGTCATCACGCGCTGCGTCGCGGGATCAGGGGGAGCCGAAAAGACGACCTTCGCGCCCGGCGAGCCGATCGAGTTGACGCTGGACCTCGCCGAGGCGCCGCCCGAGCTCAAGGTCGCCGCGCGTCTGCTCGATTCGAACAAGGCCGTCGTCGCACGTGCGGATGTGCCGGCAGGCGGGAAGCAGTCGGTCACGGTCGTCCTCAGGCAGCCCGTCGAGCGCGGCTCGTATCAGCTCGAGGGCTACTGGGGCGGTAACCTCGTCTGCGAGCACGCGATCACGATCGAGTGATTCCAGAATTGGGACCTGGCGCGTGATCCAGGTCGCGCAGGGCCGAACTCCGATTCACGATACTGGCGCGATGCGGTCTTTCATCGCGGCACTCCTGCTGGCCCTGGCGATGCCTCTCGCAGCGGCGACCCAGGGTGGCCGGCTGCCGGTGCCGTTGCCGCTTTTCCCGCCGAACAACTGGTGGAACATCGACGTGAGCCAGGCGCCGGTCGACCCTTCATCCGCTGCTTTCATCACGTTCATCGGCACGACGCGGAGTCTGCATCCCGATTTCGGCGGAGACGCGGGTGACGGGACGATCTACGGGATTCCTTTCCTCCAGGTCGAAGGCGATCAGCCGAAACGCGCCGTCGAGTTCTATTACCCCGACCAAAGCGATGGCGTCGATCACGAGACCGGCGAGCCCTTTCCGTTCTATCCGATTCCCGACGAAGCGATCACGCAGTCCGGCTGGATCGAAGGCGGGCCTCCGGGCAACGTCGACGAAGGCGGCGATCGCCACATCCTCATCGTCGACACGACGAATAATCACCTTTACGAGCTGTACGACATGTTCCATGACGGCAGCGGCTGGACGGGCGGTTCGGGTGCGTTCTTCGACATGAACACGAACGGCCGGCGGCCCGAGGGATGGACGTCGGCGGATGCGGCCGGGCTGGCGATTCTGCCGGGGCTCGTTCGCTACGACGAGGCGCACGATCCGGGTGAGATCCGCCACGCGTTCCGGGTCACGGTGCGGGCGACGAACGGACACGTCTATCCGGCGTCGCATACCGCGGGAAGCACGAGCGGCGCGCTGCCGATGGGCGCGCGGCTGCGGCTGAAGGCAGACAAGGACATCAGCGCTTTCACGCCGGAGGTCCAGAAGATCTTCCGGGCGATGAAGAAGTACGGATTGATCGTCGCCGACAACGGCTCGGACATGTACATCAGCGGCGCGTACGACACGCGGTGGAACAACGACGTCCTGAATCCGGCGTTTCGCGCGTTGAAGGCTGGAGACTTCGAGGTCGTGCAACGCGGCTGGCATCCGCCGGTCACGCTGGTGCTCGCTCTGCCGCCGGTGATGGGAGCGGGAGAGGCCGAGGCGGCGACCGTGACGGCCTACGGGCCGGACTACCAGATTGCGACCGGCTACAGCGGAACCGTTCGATTCGCGTCGACCGATCCGGCGGCGTCGCTGCCTGCCGACCTCACGTTCACGGGTGCGGACGCGGGCAGCCGCACGGTCCCCGGAATCGTTCTGTACGGAGCGGGGCCGCAGATCGTCAGCGTCACGGATGTGATCCAGCCGGCAGTGACCGGATCGGTGCAGACGATGGTGGGACCGCAGCGGCCGGCGACACTGGCCGCGACAGCGATTTCGGCCACGCGGGTCGATCTCACCTGGAGTCCGGCGAGTGGCGCCGTCGAGTACGAAGTCTTCCGTGCGGAAGCGGATCTGGCTTTCGTCGCGATCGCCCGGCTGGCGGCGAGCACGTTCAGCGATCTCGATGTCGAAGCGGGGCGGTCGTATCTCTACCGCGTCCGCTCGGTCGACACCGCATCGCGATACTCGCCGTTCGGTCCCGTCGACGTGGCGACGACGGTGGAGTTCTCGGACGATCCGCCCTTCGCGGGGATGACCGTGATGAAAGCACTGCATCTGGATGAACTGCGAGAAGCTGTCAGCGCCTTTCGCGTCGTCGCGGGACTGGGGCCATTCTCGTTCGCGCCACCGGCTCCCGCCGCCGGAGGACTCGTTCGTGCGACGCATTTCGTGCAACTGCGGGAGGCGGTCGATGCGGCGCGCCTCGCAGCGGGTCTGCCTCCCATGACGTGGACGGATGCGCCGCCGTCGACTGGAATGACCGTTCGCGCTGCGCACCTCGACGATCTGCGCAACGCCGTCGAGTAGCCGTCCACCGCAGACCGATCGCGGGCGCTCAGTTGTTCGATGGATCGCCGGGCCGGCGCCAGGGAGCGAGGAAGCGAAGGCTCTCGACCCGGCTCGAGAGCTCAGTGCCGACTTCCTCGGCGCGCGCAAGCACGTCGTTCTGTTCGAGCAGCCGCTGCTTTTCCTCGAGGTCGAGGTTCAGCGACATGATCAGCGCATTCGCGAGAGCCTCGAGCGTGACCGTTTCGATCTCCGGAACCGCGGTCTGATCGGGGAGGTACTTGAGGTACTGCCGCGAGATCTCGGCGAGCCATTCCTTCTGCTCGTATGCCTTCTCGTCGCTGCGCGGCAGTTCCGGCTCGACGACCACGCGCGCCGTCCGGTACGGCTCCTTCGAGGTCTCGTCGACGATGCGGAAGCGCATGTCGCCGCGGACGACGATGTTGTAACGCCCGTCGCCGAGCGGCACCGCCGTCTCGATCGTCGCGATCGTGCCGCACTCGAATACCGGCGGCGTCCCGAAATAATCGGCCTCCCATCCCGGCCGCAACAGAATGATCCCGAAGCGCGAGTCGGCCGCCAGCGTGTCGGTGATCATCTGCCGGTAACGCGGCTCGAAGACGTGGAGCGGGAGTCGCGTCTGCGGAAAGAAGACGATGTTGGGCAGCGGAAAGAGCGGGAGAAGAAACTCTCCCTCGGGTGATGCGGACATGGGGCGGAAAGTTTAGCGCGGAAC
>Ga0209347_1005618_pt1 | contig 11777 bp, 16 predicted proteins | sample AutmiccommuBRH23_FD_187382 | JGI IMG/M metagenome (GOLD analysis project Ga0209347, IMG submission 187382) | Deep subsurface microbial communities from Mt. Terri, Switzerland - Autotrophic microbial communities BRH/23 (SPAdes) (version 2) | ecosystem: Environmental > Aquatic > Deep subsurface >...
CAGCTACTGTGGCGGTGGGGATAAAAGAGAGCAGGGAGACGCCCTGGGCAGTGTGCTGTGTAATTTGTGTAAGCAAGACCAGGGCGGGGACAAGTAACGTGCCCCCGCCCACAGCTAAACCACTGAGGATTCCGGCAAAAAAACCTATCACTGCGATAAGCATCAGAACATCATCCTTAAACCGGCTAAAAACATAAAAATGCCAAAAAACTGGCGCAGGCGTTTGGCCGGAATTTTATTCATCAGTTTGGCCCCCAGGTACCCTCCCAGTATACTGCCGGTGATAACTTCAATGGTTACAGCCAGGTTCAGGTCTTTATTTAAGCCATAAATAATACTGCTGGCTATAGTTGTGGGGAGGATAATGGCTAGAGAAGTGCCATGTGCCTGGTGCTGCGAGATGCCAAGGATAAATACCATTGAAGGGATTAAAATAGTGCCTCCACCGATGCCCAGTAAACCGTTAACCAGTCCCGTGATTATTCCGATGCCCAGTAGCAGAGCCAGACTGACATGTTTCATTAGTACCCCCGGGAGTATGAGTTTGAAAATTTAATTTTCGGAGATATTATTTTACATAAAGCGGCTTTTGACTCAGTGAAAAGTATGGTATATTATAACAAAGAAAACAAGGAGGGATTGATTATGGGGGTTTTTACCTGTGACAAATGCAAATTTACCAAGGAAACAAGATGTAAACCTAAGAAATGTCCCGAATGCGGTGCAAACGAGTCCTTTACAAAAAAAGAAGAGGGAAAAAGTAAATAAAGAGCAGCCTTAGGCTGCTCTGCTTTTACTGAGAGGCATTTATGGAAAGTGTTTTATTTTTCTCTGTTTCAATAGGCGCAGGGCACGACTTGGCTGCCCGCGCGACCATTGAGGAGTTGGAATACAGATATCCCCATTGTCGGACTCGGGTTGTTGATACCTTCAAATATGTCAACCCTGTATTAAATAAGGTTATTGTAGGCAGTTATATGGAGAGTCTCAAATTTAACCCCAAAATCTGGGGATATCTTTATGAGCAGGCCGAAGAGGGGGATAAACTGGTTGACCTGAACCAGGTTTTATCCAGATTAATTTCCGCCAAAACGGAAAAATTGATTAAGGAATTCGCGCCTCAGGCCATTGTTTGTACACATGCGTTTCCTGCCGGACTATTGTCGGTATTAAAAGAGAGAGGTAAAATAGACGTCCCCCTTGTGGGCGTGATGACAGATTTCACCATACATCCGTTCTGGGTCCACAAACATATCGATAAGTATGTGCTGCCTTGTGATGAGCTGAGATACCAGATAGCAGAACTCGGGGTGGGGGATGAAAAAATCCTCCCTACAGGTATTCCACTGCGCAGGCAATTTATCAACAAAGTGGACAAGATCGAAGCCAGGAAAAAACTCATGCTTGAAAACAAGACAACTGTAATGGTCATGGGCGGCGGTCTGGGCCTGGGGGAAATTGAAAACATAATCAGGACATTGAGTGAGGGCGATATTGACATTCAGATCGTCACCATAACTGGTAAAAACGACCGGTTGCGGACAAGGCTGCAGTTGATGTCTGCCAGGAACCCCATCAGAGTTTACGGTTTTGTGGAGAACGTAGCGGAGATTATGGCTGCCTCGGATTTTATTGTTACCAAACCGGGGGGGCTTACAACCGCGGAAGTATTGGCTTGCGGTCTACCAATGATTATTGTTGATCCTCTGCCGGGACAGGAGGAAAGGAACACCGAATTTCTGTTGAACAGCGGTGTGGCTGTCAAGGTGAGAAAAACCGGGCATCTAGTTCCTCAGTTGAAATTGTTTATCAATAACAGGAAGAGACTTGACCAAATTTGTGAGATGGCAGATCAGATCGGAAAACCCCATGCTGCTGTGACACTGGTGGATTATTTGGAGTCGGTCGGTGGTATCCAAAGAACAAGGTAATCTGTAGTTTTTTAAATTTTTTGTAATTGGAGGTTTGAGCCAGATGGCTAAGAGTTTCATGAACCTTGATGTGACGTACCAGTACGCCAGAGACAAGATAGCGATGAAAGACCCTGCTGCAATAGCTGAAAATGCAGGAGTCGATTACGACCCGACGACAGGACTGTTTACTGTGAAATATTTGGGGGACAACTACACAGTATCATATCAGAGTGATGAAATTAAGATGGTGGCAGGTGAGTTTGAAGTCCCAATTATTAATAAAATCCTTCTCCTTCACTACCTTATCAACGCAAACGGAACGCCCATGCAGGATAAATACATATCGTTCAAGGAACTGCCCGATGGGGCAATTTATATTGAGCCTTTTACTAATCGGGCTGTCCGACCTATGTTGAAATATTTTGCCGAAAAACAGGAGAAGTTTGTGGAGCTTGCGCATTCAATAGGGGGTGCGAAACAGAAACTGGGAGATACCAGTGTGACTGTATGGCCTTTCCCCCGTGTACCCATAACCTATGTAATCTGGAGTGGTGATGATGAGTTCCCGGCTTCCGGCAACATTTTATTTGATGCCTCGGCTCCCGGTTATCTCCCCACAGAGGATTATGCCATGCTGTCCGGGATGGTACTACATCATTTGGCAGGTTTGATGCAGCAGGAAACGGTCTAAATTTGATGTAATTTGTTTATGGGGTGATGTGCTATTTCAACATTCTTTTAATCTCCTCCGGTGTAGAATAAAACCAACAAGACCGGGGAGGTTGATAGAATGAATCCGGAGATTATTAAGAGGCCGGCCTGGGTCAGATCACTATTGCTGACGATTTTGTTTATTATCCTGGTATGGTCTATGCTGCAGTTGGAGATGCCTACTGTGAGTGCCCTGGCTGAGCATCTTAAAACTACTATGGTGGAACGCCAGTTTCAAATGCAAACTCATAGTCAGGAGGATCTAATACGTCAGGGCTGGGTTTATTACAACATGGCACAATATGATAAGGCTTACGGGATTATGACAAAGGTAATCCAAGATGAGCAAAATATCTCAGCTTTATACTGCCTCGGATTGATAGACCTTTTATCAGGGAGATATGAAAAGGCGGTGGACATGCTCAAAGTGGTGGCTGCAAGATCACCGGAGCATACTGAAACCAGAATTGCCTTGGGCAAGGCATATTATGAGCTTAAATATTTCAGGCAGGCTATTACAAATTTTAAGCAGGCGGCCAGTCTCGAACCAACTAATGAGGAAGTTAAGCTTTGGCTGGGAAAAACTTATCTCAAGTTGGATCAAAAAGATTTGGCCCGGCAGAATCTTCAATCGGTGACCCACGGAAGGGAGTCGTTGGATGCTGCTGCCCTTTTGAAAAAATTGCAATAGTAGTGCAGTTTTTACAGGATTTTGGAAGAACTTTATAGAAAGTATTTAAAGAAAATCAGGTTCGAACTGCGACATCGAATTGTAATTTGAAAGGGAGAAATAACCTTGAGAAAGCGGAACATTGACTGGTTTGCCCTGATTCCTGTACTTCTTCTCCTGTGTATCGGCCTTATCATGGTTCTGAGTGCAAGTTCCCCGATAACGGTCAACGATAAAAGTAAGGATTTTTATGTTATCTTCAGGAAGCAGTTAGTCTGGGTGGCGATTGGTATCATTGCTATGTACCTGGCAGCCAATTATTATTACCGCAAACTGCAAAAGTTTGTTATTCCGGTTGCTGTAATTACCGTAATCCTTCTGTTGGCCGTTTTTGCTTTTGAGGCCAGAAATGGGGCCCATGGATGGATTATCATCGGAAGTAATCAGTTTCAACCATCCGAACTTGTAAAACTTTGTTTAATTGTTATTTTAGCAAAGATGTTAAGCAGTAAAACAGATAAAATGGACTCATTCAAGGAAGGGCTGATGCCCCCCCTTATTGCGATAGGTGTGGTGTGTATTCTGGTAGTGTTGGAACCTGATCTGGGCAGCACAGTCGTTATTGCGCTGACCTCTTTTGTGATGCTTTTTGCCGGAGGGGCAAGGTATATACACCTTTTTGTGCTGGCTTTGGGGGGAGTTTTTGCCATAGTTGCAGCGGTATTGATTGCTCCATATAGGTTTGTCCGGGTTCTTTCCTTTATTAATCCTGACCTGGATCCTGCAGGGGCCGGGTATCAAATAACCCAGTCCCTTTACGCTATAGGGTCGGGTGGTTTCATGGGCGTTGGCCTTGGCAGGTCGATGCAGAAGTTTTATCGTGTACCTGAACAGCACACTGATTTTATCTTTAGTATTTTGGCCGAGGAACTGGGCTTTGTCGGGGGCGTATTCATCATTCTCCTGTTTGCATTTTTTGCGGCCCGAGGCTACCTAATTGCCAAAAATTCCAGGGACAACTTTGGCAGCCTGCTGGCCTGCGGGCTGACAACGGCGATTGTAGTGGAAGCAGTTATCAATATTGCTGTTGTTACTTCTTCGATGCCAGTTACCGGGATAACCCTTCCATTTATTAGTTATGGCGGTTCATCGTTGATTTTCAAGATGGCGGCTGTGGGGATACTATTAAATATATCAAAGTACAGCAATCAATCTGAGGTCTGGTCAGTGGGTTCCGAAAACACGCGCTTTACTAAGGCTGTCCGCTAAGGCCGGCTTTTTTTGTGGGCAAAGAAACGGTTTTGAACATTCAGTGATTTTCGAGGGTGAAAAATGAGCTACGGCGAAGTTGGTACAAAAATAAAAAGCCTTACTGCCAAACTGGTGGGGATAACCAAAGATGCACCCTGGAGGGCCCGAGACTTACACCGGATTGTTGCCTTGGCGGCAGCTGACAGGATAATATTTTCTGAAAGTTACTCAATAGATGGGCCGCGGTTATTTCCTGAACTTTCGGTAATGAAAGAGAGAAATTATCAGCTGTTGAAGGCGTACGACCAGTTCTTTGCGGAAACTGAGTGGGATTATTACCGCCAAGTATCGGTGCAGGTAAACCGATATCTTGATGCTGTCGGTTGGGATGACATGGTGCATGTCCCTGGGCTATTTTACGAGGCAACGATGGCTCTCGGCCTCGGTGGACAGCCATCTGGCGCAGGAAGAAAAAAAACAGGCTCTTACTATACTCCTGGATATGTTATCAGATATATGGTGGACCGAGCGATGGGTTATTTGTCAAAGAACTGTGCAGTCCAAAAACCAGATGGTGATTTCAAAGCCCTTGACCCTGCCTGCGGGGGCGGTTCATTCCTGGTGGAGATTTATCGGTGGCTGGTCAGTTACGGGGTCTCACCAATTATTGCCTTGCAGTCGGTATTTGGGACGGACATTGACAGTGCCGCTTTAGAGGTTACCAGGTACGCCCTAAGTTTGGCTGTAATGGCCGATTGCCAAGAGGCTCTAACTCCCCTTGAAATTAAAAGTACTTTGGAAAAACAGGTGCGCTTGGGTAATGCCTTATCTCCTCTGGTAAAGGACTGCGTTCCTGTCAACTACAGTGGTGTTCAGTGGAATATATGCTGGCCTGAGGTGTTTCCCGAGGTCTTTTCTCCTCAGCTCACTGAAGATAAAAGAGGTTTTCACCTGGTTGCCGGTAATCCACCGTATGTCTCCAATAAACTGGTTCCACCCGCCGAAAAAAGTTTTTACAAAAGGCATTACTCCACAGCCCGGGGACAGTTTGACCTGGCTGTCCCGTTCCTGGAACAGGGACTTAACCTGTTAAGGGAAGGCGGGGTTTTGTGTTATATTACGTCCAACAAGTTCTTGGCTACTGATTATGGCCGGGATAGTAGAATAAACATTCTTGACAGTAACAGACTGTGTGAGCTGACAGATGTTTCAACACTAAAAACCTTTGAAAAAACTTCAGCATATCCGGTAATAATTACTTTAAAGAAGGAAAAACCGGGATTGTTGAATAGTGACGGGATTAGAGACCCTGTCAGGATATACCAATTGCAGGACTGGTCGGAGCTAGCCACAGCTCAGCCCACTGTCGTTAAACAAAGTTTTTTTGCAGCGGAATGTGGTTATCTGATTACCACCCGGTTGAACAAACATGTTTTGCCCCTGATTAGAAAGTTGGTTGCTTTAAAAGGCCGTATCCCAACCGAAAAAATCAGATGCGGGCTCGCTCAGACCGGTTTTAACAGGTGGATTGAAAAAGGGGCTGTGAGTCCAAAAAAAAACGCAAATCTGCAGCCTTTTCTTCAGGCCGGGCATGTTAAATCTTTTGAAGTATGCGGACAAGACTATATCGATAGAAGTTTTTTGAAAACTGCCAGGTGGGATCAAAAAAAAGGACCGAAACTGGTAATCCCCGGAATTGCCAAGAGCCTTACTGCTGCTGTGGATTTTGATGATAGGCTTTTGGGACGGGTATACTATATCAGGGACAATGAAACGGACTATGATATCCGGTATCTGGCTGTGCTTTTCAATTCTTACGTTCTTAATTTTTATTATAAAACGCTTTTCTGGCCGGTGCACTTGGAAGGAGGGTACCTTAGATTTAACAGTACTTACCTTGCCAGTTTGCCGCTGCCGGAAATAATAATAGGCGAACCGGCGGATGGATGTTTACATAATGCGGGCAGGAGGGCGTCGGGGGAGATTATTGATGCAGGCAGCAGCTTAATTAACGAAAAATCTTTACCAGATTGGCAAAGCATAAGGAACCTGGCCGAGGCGAAGGTGTTTTTCCTGTATGGGTTTAACTGCGAAGAGGCAGAAGTAATTATGGATTTTCTGGGTACGACTGGAGCGATACGGGCTGAAATTAACAGGTTGATGGAGGGGATTAAGCTTGCAGGAGAAAACTGTGAAGAGCAGTACGGTATTCCGGGGGAAAATAGTTGAAGTTAAGGTTGATACAGTTACCCTGCCAGATGGCAGGCAAACAGAGAGGGAAGTGGTAGAACATCCAGGGGCTGTGGCCGTCGTCGCCATGACGGAAAACGAAGAGGTCCTGTTGGTCAGTCAGTTCAGGTATCCAGTGGGTGAAATTCTGCTGGAGGTGCCTGCCGGTAAGCTTGAGCCAGGAGAAGATCCGCTCGAAAGTGCTAAAAGAGAGCTGGCAGAGGAAACAGGTTTCATGGCCAATAGCTGGGAACTATTGTCAGTGTTTTATACAACACCTGGTTTCAGCAATGAAATTATGTATCTTTATTTGGCCCGGGATCTTAGCCCTGATAAAAAGCAGGCGGACGATGATGAATTTATTGAAGTACACCGGATTTCCTTAACAGATGCAATGAGTAAAGCCTTATCGGGAGATTTTAAAGACGCCAAAACCATAGCCGGAATATTGATTTCCGGCTTCAAAAGCGGCAAATAAAAACCGCCCTATTTAATTAGGGCGGTTAATTTTATCAGGCCTAAGCGTTTTCTAACTTTTTAAGGTCAGACATCAGGTTCTCAAGGTTGATTCCATGTACTCGGGCAGCCTGCCCGACGCTTTCATAAGCAACCCCGCCTCAGCCAAGGCATTTCATGCCGTACCTGGCAAACACAGATACGGAGTCCGGAAACTTTTGTAGAACCTCCATGATAATTGTGTTTTCGCTAATCATATTCTCGCCTCCATTCTTAATAATAATAACAATTTATATTGATTATGGAAATAATAAGTATTTATTATACCAGGAGAAGCAAAATTCCTCCTGGTAGGTGCAAAAAAATTAGGATTGATTGTTGTATTGGTTTGACTTGGCCAGTTCCTGCTCTGCCCGTTCAATAGCCAGTCGGACTAGGTTACCGCAGTTTCGTGATGAAACGCCACCCCAACCTTCTTGCTTCACGGTCTCATCGACGCCGAGTTCTTTGGCAAACTCGTACTTCAGAGCATCGGACATAATGCCACGTCTCCTTGACATCAAAGCCCTCCTTTTTAATTTTTGCACCATTTATAGTTTTTGTGAAAATCGTTTAAATATGTTATGCAAAACATAGCATTTGTTGATTAAAAAACATTTCGTATAAAACTGAATTTATGGGGACACTATAATGTTAAAATTATTAGGAGGGATAAAATGAATAAACTTAATGAAATGAACATCGCTGAACTCAGTGAAGACGAGGTCGCTAAGCTTCGTAACTATGAAGAGAAGATGAATGAAATTCATGATACTAAAGAAATCTATCTGTTGGCATTAAAAAAGTAGAAAAACGAACCAAGAGAGGTCTGGCTTGCTGCAGGTGACACTGTGTGCTTCCCCGGCTTCTTTTTTTGGTATTTTTTACCCCATAGATGAATATCTTCTACATGAGTTAATAAACTTATGGGGGTGTAAATATGGCACCGATAGTAGATGTGGATAAATGTGAAGGGTGTGGGAATTGTATGGAAGTTTGCCCCGCCGATGTATTCGTAATGGAGGACGATAAGGCCAAGGTGGAAAATCCCGATAATTGCCTGGATTGTGGGGCTTGCGCTGAGGAATGTCCGCCTCAGGCAATAACCATCGATGAGTAATGAAAACCCCGGAATCTCCGGGGTTTTTAATAGTTTATTTTAGTCCGTGAGTCAGGTAAGGTTCAATAACCATCCGGCCCTGTTGCAGCCCAGCTATTTCTGGTCCGGTGCTGACCTGGTTGTTTTCGGGTGGACGGCTGATAATAGAAGCGATGCGTAACTGAACGGGATCTAATTTGTAGGCGATAATTACGGCATCCTCGCTCCCGTCGGCTCCTGCATGGACAAGACCCCTTAGGCAGCCCATTACGACAATGTTACCGTTTGCTGTTATCTCTGATCCGGGGTTGACATCTCCCATAATTACTACGTTTCCGTGGTAATTAACTTTTTGACCGGAACGAAGGTTACGGTGAACCAAAAGGCACGGTTTTTTATCTGCCCGGGTTAAACCTACAGACGGCAGAGATGGAGAGGCTTCCCTCAACAGGGGACGGACATTATCACTCACAGCCGGTTCCCGTCGTCTTTCCGGGAGGCGGGGAGCAGGGGCATCCAGTGAGGCGCGAGAGGGCCAGTTGATCTCATTATCCGGAATCAGCCCGTGTTCACAGCAGATTTCTTCCAGTTCTTTGGTCTTGTCGGCTGAGAGGGGATTCAAACCAAGGTGGAAAACAAATTTAGCTCCTTTAAAAAAACCACGGCCAGATCCAATCTTGGATTTCAGTGTATTTTTGAGGTCGTCGAAGTCATGGGTTGAATCAAGGCAAATAACAAGTCCGTTCCTAGTGCCTTTGATGTTAATAATGTTTTTATCCATAAAGTTACCTCCGGAGCCTAAAGTTTAACCATGATACTTGTTCGACCAATACCTGCATTTTCCTCCAAAAGGCAGCAAAAAAATGTAGTAATCGCAAATACTTGCTAAAGTTTTTTGCGCGTTTAAACGATATATAGAGCAGCTATTGACATAAGGTCATGGAAAACCTGAGGACAGGCCTGGTGCCTGTCTTATTTTTATAGTCGGGGAAAGGGGGAGACTGGTGAAAAATCCGGAAAGTGACAGTAAATATGTCGTCAGGGCTGATTTCTACGGTGATATTCCTTCCAATCTGAGGAAGCGCTTTTGGCTGCCTTTGACCAGGGGAAATTTATGCTTGTCAAGTGAAAAGGTCTACTACAGGGAATTTTCCGCCTGCGAAGACAGTCTGGAAGTGGAATTTACAAGGATTATCAAGATAAAGATGCAGTCTCTGGATCCGGGGAAGAATCAGTGGTCAGGCAGGTTTGGTAATCCTTATTATCTGATGTTTTGGAACCCTTTCTGGAACAGGTATGTTATTAACTTTACATATCTGGCTGAGGACGGTCTGCCGCATGAAATTTTTTTTAAGTTGAAAACCAAAAAAATTACTGTCGCAACTATGAATATCCTAAAAAAGATGCTGTCACAATCAGTAGTGGCAGACCCTTAATAAGACTAAAAAAGGTATTCATCGATTACAATAAATATGCTATGATTTGTAATAAGAATACCTAAAGCGAGGAATAAGTATGACGGGGAACCGCCTAATCAATGCAGATGAATACTGTCTCGTTACATTCAGCACCACACATGCCGCACTTAAGGCTGAAAAGGTTTTGCAGAAAGGGAACCTGATCTTCCTAATAGTCCCGACTCCCAGAGAGATCTCTGCCGGCTGTGGGTTGTCGATCAGGTTTTTCTGTGCCGATAATGAAAAAATTATCGCCAGGCTTAAGGAAGATAATGTGGGGGTTAAAGACGTTTATAAGATTGAAAAGGGACTCCATAAAAGCACAGTGAGCCCTTTAGCCAATTATGACAAATAGAGCGGGGTAACCCGCTCTATTTGTTGAACATTACTGAAAGACCCAAAAGGGGTGAAACCGATGAGGCAGACTGTTTTGGTTGTTGATGATGATAAACATATTTGTGAACTGGTGAAAATGTATCTAGAAGATGAGTACACAGTAGAATTGGCATATGATGGAGCCATTGTGGCAGATAAAATACGGCAAACCAATCCTGCCCTGGTGATCCTGGACCTGATGCTCCCTTTTAAAAACGGGTGGGAGGTATGTAAGGAAATCCGTAGTCAGTGGGACCTGCCGATAATCATGCTTACCGCCAAAGGAGAAGAGCTTGATAAGGTATTGGGTCTTGAGCTGGGGGCCGATGACTATATTACTAAACCTTTCAGCCCACGGGAACTTGCTGCTAGGGTAAAAGCGGTGCTGAGAAGGATCAGGGGTGAAGCGAAGAATCCGCACCTCCTGAAGTTTCCTGGAATAGTTCTTGATTCGGCGCGTCACTCGGTCCTCGTCAATGACCAATTCGTGGAGCTTACTCCAAAAGAGTTTGAAGTGTTGTGGCTCTTGGCATCAAACCCGGGTAAGGTCTATAGCAGGGAGCTGCTTCTTGACAAGATATGGGGTTATGATTACTTCGGCGATACCAGGGCTGTTGATTCACAAATAAAGAGGCTGAGAAAGAAATTGGAGGCTGTTCCGGGCTCACTGCTGTACATTCAGACCGTGTGGGGAATAGGATATAAGTTTGAGGTGCCGGTATGATTAGAACCAAGCTTTTTGTTAAAATGGTAGTTGCTTATTTTTGCATCATACTTTCAACTTTAACTATGCTGGGAGTCCTTTTAACTTTTCTTCTCAGTAACTACCTGGTTTATAATAAGCAAATGGAAATGCTGGTCAAAGCCACGGATATTGCCGAACTGGTTAAGCCTTACCTGGTTGAAAAAAGTTATCCGGGTGATCTGGTGCAGCTTTTAAACCGGGCTGACAAGAATCTTGGTACAGAGATATGGGTTATCGACAGACGGGGCACGGTGATAGCGGCTTCTTTTGACCAGCGGGCTCACGAAGGCGACCGGGTTGATCCGGCTGATATGGAAGAGATGCGCCAGGGCCGGGTAAGCATCAGGCAGGGTAAATCAAACCTGTACCGGGAAACTGTCCTCTGGGTGACAGTACCTATCCAGGACGGCAGCAGGGTCATCGGTGGAATCATCCTTTACTCTCCGATTATGGGCATCACTCAGATAATCGGGAAAGTGAAAAACCTGTTTATTTATTCGGCGGTGGCTTCTATAATTTTTTCGACTGTCGTCGTATATGTCCTTTCAAGGTACTTTACCGGCCCACTGCGGGAAATGAGTCTGGCGGCTAAACTCTTGGCCTGCGGGAAATTCTCCCAACGGGTGGCTGTGAAACAGGGTGATGAGATTGGTGATTTGGCTGAGGCTTTCAACCATATGGCCGGTCAGATAGAAAAACTGGAAAAGATGAGAAGGGCCTTTGTCGCTGATGTTTCACACGAATTGAGAAGCCCTTTGACAAATATCCAAGGTTTTATTGAAGCTATGATGGACAACAAAGACAGGACGCAGGAAGACAGGGAACGCTATCT
>Ga0209347_1005619_pt1 | contig 11776 bp, 3 predicted proteins | sample AutmiccommuBRH23_FD_187382 | JGI IMG/M metagenome (GOLD analysis project Ga0209347, IMG submission 187382) | Deep subsurface microbial communities from Mt. Terri, Switzerland - Autotrophic microbial communities BRH/23 (SPAdes) (version 2) | ecosystem: Environmental > Aquatic > Deep subsurface >...
TCGCATCCCGGCCCGGCGACCCGTATGCTGCGTATCCCATCGCGGTGGAGGTCGTTCATCGAGGGCCGCGGCCGCACGCGGCGCGCCGTCCGGCCGTTCTGAATCACGCAACCCTCAATTCGCACGTCAGGCGGGTCCTCGCGACCGCCGCAGCAGCGGTGGCGATGATCTCCCTGGCCGTTCTTTTTCACGCTACGCACAGCGCCTCCGGGGTCACCCTGGCCAAGGTGTTCCGGGCGTTCGGGCAGGCCAGAAACGTCCGTGTTGTGGGATTCGATCCGCATACGGATCAGGTAATCTACGAACTGTTGGTTTCACGTGACCTGAACCTGCAGTGCATCGTGACGGCGCAGGGGGGCATCGTCTACGATCTGGGCCGAAAGGAAAAACAGGCCATCGGCTCAGGGACGGTCACGCCGGTTGGCGACCTCGAGTTTGCCAATGCAAAACATATGGCGGACAGCATCCTGGGATTCAATCTGGCCGGTGTTCCTGGGGACGCCAGGTGGGATCGCGTGGACGGCGGCGACGGCCGAGAGGTGCATGAGCTCACCTGGATGAAGCAGACGCAGGGAGGTCGTGGGATCGAGGTCAAGTACGAGGTGTCGATCGACAAATCCACGCTGTTGCCGGAGATGCTGCGCGTGTTCTATCGGGAGTCGATGGAGACGGGGTGGGAGAGCCAGTCGGTGACGGTACTGGAGTACTTGACCGAGGCCGAGATGACATCCATGCTGACAAACGGGCCTCTTGCCGAGGCCGGCCGTTAAAAAGAGCGGGCGATAATCCGGCCGGTCGTCGGCCCGCGGTCGCAGGCGGCGTCTACTGATCGTGGTCTGGATTTCTCGGCACGACAGATTGACTCTCATGCCATAGGGGGATAGAATCATAGCGGTAGTCTGGGTCATTGTATGCGCGGTGCTGAGACCGTGTGTTGGAGGCCCGCCTCAGGGTGATCTGCTTGCAGGTTACGGAGCACCAGGGATTTTGCACGAGGGTGAAGCCGCTATGAGAACGCTTCTGGTGATGGTTGTTGTCTTTGCGTCGATGACGCAGGCGAAAGTGTGGACCACTGTCTATCGCTGCGATGAGAAGACGCCCTTGGCCGCAGTCGATCCGAATCATCCCACGGTGTATCGCGACATCATGGTTGGCACCCGCCTCGTGATCGTCGTCAGTTCCGACAGCGACGGATACTGGTGGGGCGGCTTGCTGTTCTCAGAAGACGAGGGGGAATCCTTCTCCCTGAGCGGTCGCGGATACGACCCGAGGCGATTTGGCTATGCCGATTCCTGCCTTCCAGCAGCCGGTGAGGATGCCGATGTGTGGCCCCTTGTCGGTTTCCTGGGAATGGACGGCTTTGAATTCTTCACCGGTACATATCCGACTCCTGGAGAGTGGTTTCTCTTCGATTATCAGGCAGAACAGATAGGATCCTGCACTCTTGGATTCTACGATCTCGACGTCAGTTGGGACGTACCGGTTGAGACATTGTCTCTGACTCACGTCCGATCTCGCGATTTTGACGCCAACGGAGTTGTCGATTTCGAGGACCTCGCCGCGATGGCGTCTCAGTGGCGGACACCTGAGACGCCCGATCCCAATAGCGTTGATAGTCCCTTCGACCTGGATTCAAGTGGCGCAGTCGATATCTGCGATCTGGTCCTGTTCAACCAGTATTGGCTTGAGCAAACCGACTGCAATGAACCAGCGGACGATCCGAATCATTCCTCGGCGCCCTGATGGGATATCAGGTCAATCGCAGGCAAGCATATTGTAGTAGAACCAGTCGCCAGTGAGCGTACATGTATAGATCGGGTCCGGTATGCACGCCATTTGTTGCTTTTTCACCATGACTTGGTATTCGCAAGTCCCGCTCTCGGCATATCCACATCCCATTCGGTCCCAGTAGACCATATAGTTGCCCTGACAGATTCCAGAGAGATAGTCGCAGCCGGTAATGTCAAACTCCTGAAGGACTCTGTTGCAGAGGTAGTAGGCGCCGCCGATGAGCTTGCTGCTTGCGGCATCGGGGATCTCCGTGAATTGGCCTGTGATCGACTGGTCGGACAGCAGCAGGGCGGTGCCTTCCGTCCACTCCAACGGGAAGAAGTGTACGCTCTGACGATGGTAGAATTTCCTGCTGGACAGGTCGACGAGCCAGACGTTCTGGCCATCCACGCGGTCGAGAACGACGAAGTGCTTCTTACCGGGGATGTGCAGGATGGCCCTGGTTGCCCCGAGGTTCTTCAGGCCGGCCAGGTCGGTCTTCACGATGCGGCCGTACAGGCCCTGTCCCTGGGCGAACTGCTTCAGATTGTACAGGCTTGTGCCGCCGTTGGGTCCCACGAGATTCGCCAGGGCGGCGTTGGAGATCGACTTGCCGAACCCGGCGGCGACGTGCCGCACGGCGGCGGTGGCACAGTTCTGCCGCCGGGAGCCCTCGGCGACTCCGTAGGCCAGCCGCTGGGCCAGCAACCCATCCGTGTCCACCTCGTAGGAATTGACGTACACGGCGGAGGACGCCATGAGGGGCGAGACGTATTCGACGGTCGCATCCATGGCCACGGGCGCGTTGAAGCTGGCCGATGACGGCGTGGCCGTGCTGATGGAGGTGAAGGTCCACGACTCGAAGGACGGCGCCTTGCCCTCGATACTGTCATTCTTGCGCTCGATGACGACGGACGACGGGACCCACTGGCCGGCAATCGGCTTCTCAGGATAGTCCAGCGTGTAGATTGCCTGAAAACCACTGATGCCCGTGAGCGTGGCGGAGGTCACGGCATAGCCCTTGGACGGGTCGAGATCCAGTTCGGTCCGGGTGCCGTCCGGGTGTGCGATCGTCATCTGGATGGTTTTGGCGTTGTTCAGAGTGATTTCGCCGGCCGAGATGTCGGTGGTCGAGAGGCTCTTGTAGGAGAATTTCTCGTAGCCCCAGGGGATCAGGCCGGCTGTCAAGGGTCCGGTCACCGTCGGGGCGCCCAGCTTGCCCGCGGCATCGACGGTGGCAACGGTCCCCTGGGGACCTGATGCGGATGTCGTATAGGTCTGTCCGTCCCAGGCAAAGACCCGGTGCTCATTCCAGTCCCTGTTGAACTCGTCGGTCATGGCGTTCTTGAGCAGTTCCTTCGGCGGGTCTGAATCGGTGCGGGAGGTGATCTCGATGTCCCAGTAGAATCGCTGACCATCGTATTTCACGGTGACCGTGGAATCCATCTTGTACTCATTGGTCAGTTTATACCACACGTTGAACGGGATGGCGTCGAGCGCCAGCTTTTGTGATTCCGACGTCAACTCCCTCTTGTTGTCGTTCTGCGTGTATGCGCTGACGGCCTTGGCAATCTCGGCCTCGACCACAGTCGGGTCGCTGACCTTGGCGGTTCCCTCCTCATGGTGCGTTGCCTGGATCGTGCCGGCGGAGATCCAGGTCTTTCGCGGCTGACTCGTGAGTTGTTCGAGGATGTCCTGGATCTTCGCCTTGTCCAGTTCGCTTTGTGCGAACGCAGCAGGAGGCAGACACAGTGACGCCACAACGATGGACAGAATGCTCGCGGTTTTCATAGGGGTTCTCCTTCCACTTGGGTCTCTAATCGCTCCGCAATAACCTAAAGGCCTCAAACTCTCTATTCTCTCACAAATTACCACAGAAGCGCAGCTCCTGCAAGCTTTCTATCTATATTTTTTGTGTTTTGCGGGAGCCACAGGGGCCGTCGGGACCCTGGTTAGTTTTATGTGCATCAAAGGAGCTCCGGGTGACTTGGAAAGATGGGTTGTCACGGGAATGGAAATTGTGGTGGAATGGGGCGAAATGCGATGAAAGGCCTTGACTAATGCCTGTGGAACCGCTATACTGTGTTGAAAGTCTGGCTGGCTGGAGTTCTTGTGCTTTGCCGGTTGGAGACTGGGGGCGCGGAGAAGCCTGTCGCAGATTGATCGGGATGTTTGTTGTGGAGAGGGCTGCTTGTCTGGATTGCAGCCGCATGGATGGGATACTTGAGCCCCGGACGGAACCGCGGTTTCGACCAGGGTTTTTTTGTTTCGATCCGGCACGCACCCGCAAGGGGGATAAGGCGGTTTTTTACCGGTCCTTGATGCCGCACCGAGGGCGTCAAAGAAGACTCCAGAATGAGGAGGTAGGGTGATGAAAACGATGGGGAGACTTGGCGTGATCGCGGCGTTCCTGCTGCTGGCCGCCGTGACGAGCGCTGAACAGATTGTGACCGTTACGGACGTCGTGGACTACACGGACAACCTCTGGGACGAGGACATTGGCGTGTGGTTCCTTGTCCCGAAGGAGTTCTCTGACGACCCCTGCAACTGGTACGAGGATCATTACCCCTATCATCGGGGGGCCACCGAGGATTGGGGCTGGATGCACGACGTCTCGACCCGTGTGCCGTTCGACGCCAGCGGGATCGTGTCGGCTACCCTCACGATTCTGGCTTGGGATGTGGATTCGGATGAAGGCGAGGACGACGTGATCCTGGTGAACAACCAGCTCCTGGGCCTGCTGACGGGCGTCCAGCGCGATTGGGAAGCCGTCACGTTCACCCTGCCGACGGCCGTGCTCGATGAGCTCTGGAGAGAGAAGAAACTCTCCGTCTTCATGGATATCGACCAGATCCTCGAACTGACCATCGGTTACCGCCTTACCCTCAAGAGTTCGACCCTGACCATCCAGTACATGACGTCGGGCACCGCGCCGACGATGGTCCCGGTCTATCGCTTCTGGTCTCCTCTGACCTCCAGCCATTTCTACACGATCAATGAAGCGGAGCGCAGCAGTCTGATCGACAACTATCCGGAGGCATGGATCTACGAGGGCGTTGCATACCAGACGCAGCCCACCGCCGGTAGCACCGGGGCTCGGCCCGTGTACCGCTTCTGGTCCCCCCTTGCCAGCGGCCACTTCTATACCATCAATGAAGCCGAGAAGCAGTCGATCATAAACACATACCCTTCCAGTGTTTGGACCTATGAGGACGTCGCCTTCTATGCGTTTGCCCCCGGAGAGCAGCCTGCGGGCGCCTTGCCGGTCTATCGGTTCTGGTCGCCCCTCGTGAGCCACCATTTCTACACAATCGATGAAGCCGAGAAGCAGTTGGTCATAGATACCTATCCTCTCGAGGTCTGGACCTACGAGGGAATCGCCTGGTACGCCTTCCCCCGTTGATACGATTGGCGGCCGTTCTCCAGAAGTTCGGCAGGAATGACAGGAATGTGGGCCCCGCACTGTACGCGGGGCCTTTTTTATCGGCCGCAGGCTCTGGGGGAAGAGATCGGGTGGGCTCGACGACCCCGGAAAACGCCTTTCCAACGCGGATGTCCTTCGCATGACGTATTCAACCGTTTGCCGTGACCCCAGCCGGGCTGTGATCCGGCGGCAACATCGAAGGCAAACGATCCTGGCCCGCTACCGATGACGAGCAGTGAGCACGCCTGCATTTTCTCAAGAAAAGGATGCTCCTTTCGAATCGTTCAATGAACTCCGTCGGGCGCTCCCTTCCCTGGTCTATTCCTCCGCAGGCTTCCGGCATACCAACACTGGAAGGTCGGATTCTCGCCCCGGGCGCGGCGGCACCCGCCGATTGCTGTGTGCCTGAAAGGGCCTGGCTGAAGGTGCAGGAACCCGCTTTCTGGTCCCCGGCGTAGCGCAGAATTACTACAGAAAAGGGAAATCCGGTCACGATAATACCGAGAACGATGTGGGGCATCGCAGGAATGATGCCGCCCGAACGACATGTTGACCCGTGTCGCTGACTGAGTGTCAAAGGGATATAGAAGGGATTCAGTATGGTATCAGGACGGTCCACGATGATTCGACACGCGATGATTGCTCTCCTATTCGCTGGGACGATCCTCTGCGGCGAGCTTCTGGCGGACATCACGACGACGGGCGTGGTCGATGCCCCCTATGATGACAGTGACCCGTGGGTGGTCAACATCGGCGACGAGTTCATCGTAGGCTACGAAGCGAATGGATCGCTTTCGGTCACCGGTGGGTCGGACGTGACGGCCAACATGTCGGTCTACATCGGAGACTATGCTGCCGAGGCTACCGGGACCACGGGAACCTTCCTCCTCACAGGCCTGGGCTCCACCTTCAGCGTCGATCCTTCCGGGGAATCCATGCTCTTCATCGGCCCGATGGCCGAGGGAACCCTGACGGTGGCGGACCAGGCGATCCTGACTTCTCACGATTCGATCCTCGGCGGCAGCGAGGCGGAGGAAGGGGATGGCTTCGTCGCTGGCGAAGGCCACGCCACCGTGAGCGGCGGCGGCCAGTGGGACGCCGGGTGGATGACGGTTGGCGGCATCGGCTCCGGGTTCCTGACCATCCAGGACAACGGTTCGGCGGTAACCACCGATTCCGGTGAAGTCGGTCTCTTGCCTGACGCCGTGGGCAACGTGATCGTGGAGGAAGCCGGCTCGTGGACCGTGACGGCCGACGACGAGAACGGCGGGAACCTCGTCGTGGGCGTTTGGGGCGACGGTACCCTGGAGATTCGTACCGGCGGCCAGGTTCAGTCCGACCGGGGCTGGATCGGAGGCGTGGATCCTGTCCTGATGGGGTACGACGACGATGAGGAATTCGACGTATTGGGCAACCCGAACGGCACCGGCGAGGTCCTTGTCACCGGGGAGAATTCCCAGTGGAACTCCGGAGATAGTCTGGTGGTGGGTGCCTGGGGAACGGGGACTCTCGATATTGAAAACGAGGGCACGGTGACTGCCTCACTGGTCTCTATCGGCGGGATGCCGATCGTGCTGGGAGAGGGAGAAGAGTACTCGCGAGATCTCTTGCCTGATGGGACCGGGACGGTGACTGTAACGGGCGATGGCTCGCTCCTGGCGGTTCCCGATGTCACCGGCGACGAAATGTTCTTCGTGGGGTATTCCGGGACGGGCACGTTGAACGTGGAGGCTGGTGGCGATGTGACCGCGCCTTCGCTCGTGCTCGGCGGCGCACCGGATTCGACCGGAACCGTTGTGGTGACGGGGAGCGGCTCGACATTATCGGCTGAATACGAAATAAACGTAGGCGCCTGGGGCACCGGGCAGCTCACGGTGTCGGCCGGGGGCGGTGTCTCCGCGGGCGAGTTGCTGATCGGCGGGTTCGACGCCAGTGACGTGGACGATCTGCCGCAGGCGGCGCTGGACGATTTCGGGGCCGGAGTTGGGACCGGCACCGTGACGGTGACCGGGGGGACGTCCACTCTGGATGCAGCGGAAAGAATCTACGTGGGCAACTACGGCGATGGCACGCTCAACGTGGAACTCGGCGGCACTGTGACGGCCGGCGAGATCGCCGTCGGCGTCGCCGCAGGCAGCCAGGGAACCGTGAACATCAGTGGCGCCGGTTCGACGCTGGAGGCCGACGAGAGCCGCGTTTCCATGGAGCCCGAATTTGTTCCGGGCGTGATGATCGTCGGCGGCTATGGGACGGGCGACGTGACGGTTTCAAATCAGGGCGAGCTGATTGTTGAAGATACGCTGTACGTAGGCGGCTACCCGGCCGGGGAACTGGATTTCGAGCCCGAGGTGCCCGGCACTCCCGACGGCACAGGCACCGTGACGATCACGGGGGCAGGCTCGACCCTCACGGGCGATGGGCTGGCCATCGGATATAGCGGCCAGGGTACGCTGAACATCCTCAATGATGCCACAGTCACCAGCGGGTCCGCAATCATCGGCGTTCTGGCCGACGGAGTTGGCGAGGTCCTCGTGGACAACACCGCCAATACATGGACGAGCACGGGATCGATCGTCGTGGGTGCTTATGGTGAAGGAACCCTGACCGTCCAGAATGGCGGTCATGTGGAAGCTACTGACGTCGTATACATCGGCGGGTACGAGCCCGAGGAACTTGAGGACGAGACCTTCGGTTACGCATACAACCCCAACGGAACCGGTACGCTGACCGTGACCGGTGCGGAATCGCTCCTGGAGGCGTCGGGCATCGCGGTGGGCGTTGACGGCGACGGCACGTTGGAGATCCTGGCCGGGGCCGAGGTCCAGGCCCAAGGGGCCGTGGTCGGCTTGGGTGCGGACGGCATCGGTAATGTGCTCGTGGATGGAACCGGGTCCACCTGGCGGATCGAGTCCGAAGACGTTGAGAATGAAGTCCCGGCCGCCCTGGGCGAAGGCGAAGTGATCGTTTCCAACGGTGGGCAAGTGCTCGTCGACGGCGAAGGCATCCTGAACGTGGCTGATCGGATCGTTGTCGGCTCCGAGGGCACCGGCTCGATGAGCGTCTCGGACGGCGGGACCGTTACGGCCGAGACCCTGGACATCGGAGGCCTGGACCCGCAGTTTGATACTCTCGGGGAGTACTTCGCTGACGGTGTTGAATTCACCGAAGGCACCGGCGACGTGACCGTGACCGGCGCCGGCTCCAGCCTGCAGGTGGAAGACCTTGCGGTCGGTATTGTGGGTGTCGGCACATTGGATATCCTGAACGGCGCCTCGGTCACGAGCGACGGCGCCATGATTGGTGGCTTGCCGGGTGCGACCGGCGAGGTCCAAGTCGACGGCGGGTCCACCTGGAATGGTGGAGACGCCATCGCCGTGGGTCTGTGGGGCCAGGGCGATCTGACGATCTCCGGCGCCTCCGAAGTCACCACCGGCGAGATGTACATCGGCGGCGCAGCGTTTGAAATGGTCGCCAATGAAGAGGATGCATACGATGCGGACCTGGTCCCGGACGGCACCGGCACGGTCCTAGTCACCGACAACGGCTCATTGCTCAATGTCACCGGCGAGGAGACTCTGTACGTGGGTTACGCCAATACGGGCGAGCTGAACGTCGAAGGAGGCGGCGACGTGACGGCCGGGTCCTTGGTGGTCGGCGCCGCGCCGGACGTCACCGGAACGGTGATCGTCACGGGCGCCGGCTCCACGTTGACGGCCGAGGACGCCACGATCGGCGCCTGGGGCACGGGGAATATGACCATCGCCGCAGGGGGGCAAGTGACGGCGGAGTATATGACAATCGGCGGGTTCGACGCGAGCGACGTGGACGACCTGCCCCAGGAGGTCCTTGATGAGTTTGGCGACGGCCTGGGAACCGGCGTCGTGACCGTGATGGGAGACGGCTCGAGTCTCAGCGTCACCGGTGATTACCCCCTTCTGGTGGGTAACTGGGGAACCGGAACGCTGACCGCCAGCGAAGGCGGCCTGGTGGAGAGCGACTCTCTGATGATCGGCGCCGCCCCCGACGCCACCGGTACGGTGACCATTAATGACGCGGAACTCACCATCGCCGGCAGTACGGCCGTCGGCGCCTGGGGCCAGGGGAACCTGACTGTCTCCGGGGGCTCGGAGGCCTCGGTCGGCACGCTGTATATCGGCGGCTTCGACGAAACCGAGGCGCCGCTGGAACTGGCTGAGGCGTTCGGAGCATCTCTCGGGACGGGCACCGTCGCGGTCACGGGCGCCGGCTCGGTGCTCGATGTCACGGAAGACAACACCGTTTACGTTGGCTACAGCGGCCAGGGCACCCTGGAGATTCTCAACGGCGGTCGAGTCAACAGCCACTCGGGCGTCGTCGGTGTCGAGGCAGGGGGCGACGGTCTCGTGACGGTCGATGGGACCGGCTCGATCTGGCAGATCACCGGCGGGGAGACCGATCTCGAACCCTCGGCGGCCGGGGAGGGCGAGGTGATCGTCTCCAACGGCGGCCAGATCGTCGTGACGGGAGGTACCGGGGGTCTCGACGTGGCTGGCGATGTCACCGTGGGCTCGGAGGGCGATGGCAGCACCATGTCCGTTCTCAACGGCGCCAACGTCTATTCCGATGGGCTTATCATCGGCGGCTACGATCCCGACCTCGATCCGCTCGACGAATATTTCGACGCCGAGCTCGATAATGGCAGTGGGACGGTGACTGTCGACGGCGATGGTTCCATATGGGACGCCGAGCATGTGCTCGTGGGCTTTTCCGGCGATGGCACGTTGAACATAACGGACGGAGGCGAGGTCATGGATGATTTCGCGGCCGTCGGTGTGATGCCCGATGTCACAGGCTATGTGAACATGGACTCCGATTCCAGATGGGTCACGGATGTGCTTGCCGTCGGCATCTGGGGATCGGGCACCGTGGACATCTATGGAGGCAGCCGGGTGTACGCCGATGACGTCTTTATCGGCGGCCTGCCGCTCGATCTGCTCGACGCACAGTACAGTCCGGACCTGACCGCAGACGGCACGGGGGTGGTGAACGTCAGCGGGGAAGGCTCCAGGCTCTACGCTGCGGCTCTGAGCAGCCTGTACGTGGGCTATTCCAGCGACGGCACGTTGAACGTCGAAGACGGCGGGTACGTCGAGAGCAATACCGCAGTAATCGGCTTCCGGCCGGGCAGCACGGGTCAGGTGACCGTGGATGGAATCAGCGAGGGGGAGATCGCCTCCAGTTGGGATAATACGACCTCGATCGCCGTCGGCGGCTACGGCGATGGTTCCCTGACCGTCAGCAACGGCGGCGAAGTCTACGTCGATGAGACCGTCTTCATCGGCGGCTTTGATCCCGACGAATTCCTGGGTCTCATCGACGAGGCGGACGGTCTCCCCGATGGGACCGGCGAAGTGACCGTCACGGGCGATGGATCGCTGCTGAGTACCTATGTGGTAGCCGTCGGTGCCGTCGGCAACGGCACGATGGATGTCCTGGCGGGTGGCCAGGTCAACAGCGGCGTCGGCCTGATCGGCTTCGGGCCGGACAGCATCAGCGAAGTTACGGTGGATGGCGCCGGCTCGGCCTGGACTCTCAGTGACCTGGGCGAATCCGAGGAGGACTGGTCGCTCCTGGGCGTGGGCATCTATGGCGAGGGCACGCTGACCATCTCCAATGGCGGCCAGGTGTCGGTTGCCGATGCCGTGATCGGCGGATTTGACCTGGAAGATATCGGCGCGGAAGCGTACGCCGAGCTCTGGGGCGATCCGAACGGCGCTGGTACGCTCACGGTAACGGGCGAAGACTCCCTGCTGGATGTTGAATGGGACCTCTGCGTGGGTCGCAGCGGCGTTGGCAATCTCTTTGTCACCAGCGGTGCCCAGGTGAACACTGGAGATGATGGGTACATCGGCGACGAGCCCAACAGCGTCGGCGCCGTGATTGTGAACGGGGCATCGTCCGAGTGGGACATCGGCGACAATCTGTACGTCGGCGGCTACGGGACGGGAACCTTGACGATCAGCGACGGGGCCGACGTCGCCCTGGTCGAAGACGCCTACATCGGCTATGGCGAGTCGGGCAACGGCACCGTTGTTGTGACCGGCGACGACTCGGCCTTGCATGTCGGCTATGATCTGTACGTGGGCGGACACGATGAAGGCGCCGCCGGGCTCGGCAGTCTGTACGTCAATGATGGTGGGTGGGTCAACGTCTGGAGTGAGATGTACGTCTGGGAGACGGGCCTGGTCGGCGGCGACGGCACGATCACCGTCATGACTCCCACGACCCTCCACAATTACGGAACCATCGCTCCGGGCGACGACGGCATCGGTACGTTGACCGTCGAGGGCAGCGTGGTCTTCCATGAAGGCTCGACCTACGCCGTTGAGATCAACAACGACGACGAAAGCGACAAGCTCGTGGTCGATGGCGACGTGACGATCGAGGGCGGCACCGTCCAGGTCAGCTCCGAAGGCACGATTCTGGGCGAGCACGAATACGAAATCATCAGCGCCGATTCCGTCACGGGCGAGTTCGACGATCTCGATACGGCCCTGCTGGACTTCTCCTTCGAGACGATCGGACTGGACTATGATGAAGTCT
>Ga0209347_1005621_pt1 | contig 11774 bp, 10 predicted proteins | sample AutmiccommuBRH23_FD_187382 | JGI IMG/M metagenome (GOLD analysis project Ga0209347, IMG submission 187382) | Deep subsurface microbial communities from Mt. Terri, Switzerland - Autotrophic microbial communities BRH/23 (SPAdes) (version 2) | ecosystem: Environmental > Aquatic > Deep subsurface >...
GTTGCCGAGCAAAGCGAGCGCATGACCCGCATCGTCGACTATCAGCTGCAGCGCGCCGCCAGCCAAGGCCGTCCCACCCTGGGACGTCCCGTGTCGGTGCGACCGGTCCTGGAGCGCGTCTGTGCAAGTCTCGCCAAAGTCTATCGCGAGCGCGGTGTCCGCTGTGACATCGTGACCGCGGAGCGCTGTACCGTTCGGGCCAGCGAAGAGGATCTGATGGAGATCGCCGGCAACCTGCTCGACAACGCCTTCAAGTGGGCGCGTTCCCGCGTGCGCATCCATGTGGAGGACGACGGGACGGCATTCGCCCTGTGCATCGAAGATGACGGCCCCGGGATCGACGCGCCGCAGCGGGAGCGGGTGCTTGCGCGCGGCGCCCGCGCCGACGAAGCCGTGGGCGGGCACGGCATCGGCTTGGCCGTTGTGCGGGACATTGCCGCCGCCTATTCCGGGACCATCGCCATCGATCGCTCGCCGACCCTGGGCGGGGCGCGGGTCTGCATTGCGTTTCCCCTGCGATAGCGCCGCGCTGACAGGAGTGTTCTCGAGGTCCTGGGCCGGGATCTTGTTCGGGGCTATGATGTCAGCCGGCCGCATCGACGGCGCGAATCGGCAACGCAACGCCCCGGCTCAGGCCGTCGGATGCCCCGGCGCCGCCAGCCGGGCCGCTTGGAGTCTGCACATGGACAGCATGCACAGGCTGATCGAGGTCATGGCGCGCCTGCGCGATCCGCAAGGCGGCTGCCCCTGGGACCTGCGGCAGAATTTCCTCAGCTTGGTTCCCCATACGTTGGAGGAGGCTTATGAGGTCGCCGATGCCATCGAACGGGGCGACCTGGACGGTTTGCGCGACGAGCTCGGCGACCTCCTGTTTCAGGTGGTGTTCTACGCGCGCCTGGCGGAGGAGCGCGAACGATTCGCGTTTGGCGATGTGGCCCAGGCGATCGCCGACAAGCTGGTGCGCCGCCATCCCCATGTCTTCGGCAATGCCACTGTCGACACCGCCCAGCAGCAGACCGCCGCCTGGGAGGCACACAAGGCCCGCGAGCGCCACGCCGCCGCTGGGCAACCGGTCGGTGCCCTGCACGGCGTCAGCCAGGCGCTGCCGGCCCTGGTGCGGGCGCAGAAGCTGCAGCGCCGTGCGGCGCGGGTCGGCTTCGATTGGCCGGACATCGAGGGACCGTTCGCCAAGGTGGAGGAGGAGCTTGCAGAACTGCGCGCCGAGCTCAACGCCGGTGGCGGGCGGCGGCGCGTGGAGGAGGAACTGGGCGATCTGCTGTTCTCCTGCGTGAATCTGATCCGGCACGCGGGTTTCGATGCCGAGACGGTCCTGCGCGGCGCCAGCCGCAAGTTCGAGCGGCGCTTCGCGGCCATGGAGGACATCCTCGAAAAGCGCAATGCCGGGGTGGCGGAGAGCGATGCCGCGGCCCTGGACGCGGCCTGGGAAACGGCCAAGGATCGCGACTGAGCCCGTGTTCCATCATCATCATGCGATGCGGTTCCAGTGCACGGGCTGTGGGCGGTGCTGCTTCGGCGACCCCGACTCCTACGTGGAGGTCAGTGTTGCGGAGGCCGACGCCATCCGCATGCGCCTGGGGCTCTCCCGCGCCTGGTTTCGGCGTCGTTACCTGGCCACCATCGAGGTGGGCTCGGGCCTCGGGATCCGCTTGCAGGACGACGGCCGCTGTCCGTTCCTCGCCGCAGACCTGGGTTGCCGGATCTATCCCGTGCGACCGCGCCAGTGCCGCACGTATCCGTTCTGGCCTGAGGTGGTGGGCAGCCGCGGCGCCTGGAAGGCCGAGGCACGGCGCTGCGAAGGCATCGACCAGGGCGACGTGGTGCCCCTCGCACGCATCGAGGCGCTGCTTCGGGACGATCCTCCGTAGCATGTCTGCGGGTGCCGCCGCATCATGCCTACCGACCTTTGATGTACGACAGGCCCAGACGAATCTGCTGGCCGAACAGCTGAAAACCGTTGAAGCTCTCACGGTCCAGTGGCCGGCGGCTGGGGCGGCGGTCGGCGTACAGGAGCCCGATCACGCGGCCGTGCAGCTCAATGGGTAGGATGAAAAACGGGGTGTCCCCCGTCAGTTGCTCCAGATCGGGGGTCATGAGGCTGACCAATGCCGGATCGGGCGGCTGGGTGACCCACAGGGTGGTGTTGCGCTCCACCACGTAGTCGATCAGCGATCGCGGCGGCGTGGCGAGGCGGAAGTGAAACAGCTGCGCCTGCTGCTGCCGGTCCCAGCCCAGCGTGTACTTGGCCCGCACGATCGTGCGCTCCGGATTGAGCAGCGCCACCAGCGCCCGGTCCATGCCCACTCCCCGGTACACCCCCTCCAGGGCCATCTCCAGCAACAGGCTGGTCTTGGGCTGATCGTCGCTCAGCAACTGGGTGAGCTCGCGCAGGATGTCGAGCTGCAACTCCCGATCGGGCTCCAGGAACTGACGATGGCTGGCGTCCTCCGGGGGCGCCGGCGCCGCCGGTGCGGCCATGGAGTCGGGGAGCGGAATGAGGCCACCGGCGCTGGGAGCGCCGAGATTGGCCATGGTGTGAGCGGCGTCCCGGGCATTCTCATGGATCAGCTTCGTGACCTGCTCCCGGGGCAGATATAGGGACTCAGCCGCCCGTTCCAGCAACGCCACCACTTCCGCGCTCTGCCACCCTTGTCGGGCGGCGACAGCAATGTCGTGGCCGAGGTTCACGTTGCTGACCCGCGGGTCCTCGCCGTATCCGTCCTCCAGGGCGGTTTCCAGCACGGTGCTCAGGTGCCACTCGCGGTTGAGCGCCTGAGTCAGCTCCCGCAGCGTAAAACCCAGGGCCTCGCGCTCTGCCGTGTCCGTCAGCTCGCCGGACTGCGCTACGCGCTGCAGTTGCGCGGCCGCTCGGGCATCGATTCCCTCTCCGAAGCACCAAAACGCCATGCTGCCGAGGTGGTAGAGCAGGGCGGCGATAAAGATCTCCTCCGGTGAGCGGTCCCTGTGGCGTTCCGCCAGGGCGCGCGCCTGAACGGCGGCGTGGAACGACTGCGCCATCTGCTCCAGCACCCGCGCTTTGTTCTGGCCCTCGATAAGAGTATCGATGATGGCGATGGACAGGCACAGGTTGCGCACGGCATCGAAGCCCAGCACCACGATGGCGCGGCTGACGGTGTTGATGGGATTGCGGGAGGGATTGAAATAGATGCTGTTGGCGATGCGCAGCAGCCGGGTGGTCATGGACGTGTCCTGCAGGATCACCCGGGCCAGCTCCGAGGCGGTGCTCTCGCCCCGCGCCGCCTCCCCGGCAATCAGCCGCGCGGTATTGGCGAAGGCGGGCATCTCGCGTTCGCTGAGGTGCTGTACCCAAATTCGGAGCCGGTCCGGCTTGTGGTCGTCTTGAGTGGTGGTCATGGGGGCGGCCGAGGGCGATGGTCAATGGTACCGGGCCACGCGCAGCGCGGCCATCTGCACCAGTTGGCGGCAGCGGTCGCCGAAATTGCACCGATTGTGTGCGCTCTCTGGACGCATGCACCATCAGCAGGCATACCCGTGCACGATGCCGGGGGCCATGTCGAGTAAGCCCTTGACGCGACTGCGGTACATGCCGGGGCATATTTCGTGCATCGGCGTGACCCGATCACAACAATCGTGCGTGGGGGAGTGGCTATGGATACCTTGGTCTCGGGCACCGACGTTCTGTTCGTGCTGATCGGCGCCGTCATGGTGCTGGCCATGCACGCGGGGTTCGCGTTTCTGGAAGTGGGCACCGTGCGCAAAAAGAACCAGGTGAACGCCCTGGTGAAGATCATCACCGACTTCGGGGCCTCGACCCTGGCCTACTTCTTCATCGGCTATGGCATCGCTTATGGGCTGGATTTCTTCGCAGCGGCCGAGTCGTTGACTGAGCGCAACGGCTACCAACTGGTGAAGTTCTTCTTCCTGCTTACCTTCGCCGCTGCGATTCCGGCGATCATTTCCGGCGGCATCGCCGAGCGGGCCCGCTTCTATCCCCAACTCGCGGCGACGGCCCTGGTGGTCGCGCTGATTTATCCCACTTACGAGGGCATGGTCTGGAATGGCAATCTGGGCGTGCAGGCGTGGATCGAGTCGGCCTTCGGCGCACCGTTCCACGACTTCGCCGGGTCCATCGTGGTGCACGCCATGGGCGGCTGGATCGCTCTCGCTGCGGTGCTGATGCTCGGGCCCCGGCACGGACGCTATGGACCCGACGGCGAGATCTACGCCCACCCTCCCTCCAGCATTCCGTTCCTCGCCCTCGGCGCCTGGGTGCTGACAGTGGGCTGGTTCGGCTTCAATGTCATGTCGGCCCAGGAGGTGCAGGCCGCCAGCGGGCTCGTCGCCGTGAACTCGCTGATGGCCATGGTGGGTGGCACCCTGGCCGCCATGGTGGCGGGGCGCACCGACCCGGGATTCATTCACAACGGACCTCTGGCCGGCCTGGTCGCGGTCTGCGCGGGCTCCGACCTCATGCACCCCCTTGGGGCGCTCGTCACTGGCATCGTGGCCGGCGGATTGTTCGTGCTCACGTTCACGCTGGCCCAGAACCGCTGGCGTATCGACGACGTGCTCGGCGTGTGGCCGCTGCACGGGTTGTGCGGCGTCTGGGGCGGCCTGGCCGCAGGCATTTTCGGTGCCACCGCCTTCGGTGGTCTGGGCGGCGTGACCTTTATGAGCCAGCTGGCCGGCACGGTACTCGGCGTGGTGGTGGCCGTGGTCGGTGGATTGCTGGTCTACGGCGGGCTCAAGGCTGTCGTGGGGATTCGCCTCAATCGTGAACAGGAGTTCCAGGGCGCCGACCTGAGCATTCACCGCATCGGCTCCGAGCCGCCCTACGACAAATAACGCTGGTGTCCGCGACGCGGCTGGGGTTTATCCTTAGGATTACTGGAGGATGAGCCCCGAGCCGTATGACGCCGATCGATGATGATCTCCCCGTAGCGCACGCGCTGCCTGCCGCGTCGCCCCTCGTCGGGGCCGCGGTGTTGATCCAGGTTCTGCTGGTCCTCCTGGTGGTGCTCTCCGGGGCGCAGGGGCTTGCGGCACCGGCGCATCGGTGGCTGGGCGCGGTCGGCGCCGGGTTGTTGCTCCAGGTGGCGGCGTATCATCGCTGGGGGCCGGTGCGCGCCCCGATGACGGGCGCGGTGCTGGTCGCGCTTGGCTGGGGCCTGGGTCCGGGGATCGGCGTCGCCGGCGACCCGGAACTGCAGCTGCGGCTGCTCCCGGTGCTGGCCCTGGTAGCCGCTTCCCAACTCGGTCTTCTGAGCGCGGCGCCGCCGCGGCTGTTCTATCTCACGCTGGGAGCGCTGTTCGCACCATTCGCCCTGGGCGCCGTGTTGTCGCCTGCGCCCTGGTTGGGAGCCGTGGCGGCGGCACTGGCCGCGGGCCTCGCCTGGGCAGCTTCTGGGCTGTACCGGGCGCTGGCAGCGTGGGCCCGCCTGCGGGAGCAGAACCAGGCCCTGATTCGGGATCTGGTGCAGCAGAAGGAGACCGCCGAGCAGGCGAACGTCGCCAAGTCGCGGTTCCTGGCCGCGGCCAGCCACGATCTGCGCCAGCCGCTGCATGCACTGTCGCTGTTCGCCACCGCGTTGGCCGATCGCATCCGCTACCCGGAGGTGCGCCGCATCGTCGACAACATCATGGCCTCGGTGGCCGCCCTGGAGGGGCTGTTCAATTCCCTGCTGGACATCAGCAAGCTGGACGCAGGGGCGCTGAAGCCCGACATCGGCAGCATTCCCCTGCAGACCCTCTTCAGTCGCCTCGACAACGACTACCGGCCTCAGGCCCGAGCCAAGGGACTCGCCTGGGACCTGCACCCTTGCCCCGGCGTGGTGGTTCGCAGCGACCCGGCCCTGCTGGAGCGCATGTTGCGCAACCTGGTGGCCAACGCCATCCGCTATACCGAGCGCGGGTCGGTTACCGTCGCCTGTGCGCCGGCGGATCACGGCGTGCAGATCACCGTGCGCGACACGGGCGTGGGCATCGCACCCGAGAATCGGGAGATGATCTTCGGCGAATACGTACAGCTCGGCAATCCGGAACGGGACCGCAGCAAAGGACTGGGCCTGGGGCTCGCCATCGTCGATCGCATCGCCCGGCTGCTGGATCACTCCCTCACCATGGAATCGGAGCGCGGCCAAGGCTCCTGCTTTACGGTCGTGCTGCCCCCGGGCGACCCGGCGGCGCTGGAATCGCCGGCGGAGGAAGGGCCGATGGGCGCGGAGCGGGAGCTGGACGGGCTGGTGGTGCTGGTCATCGATGACGAGTCGGCCATCCGCGAGGCGGTGCGCGTGCTGGTGGAAGGCTGGGGCGCGCGGGTGCTGGGGGTCGATTCGCTGGAGGGCGCCTGCGAGGCGCTCGCAGGCGAATGCGTCCCCGATTGCGTGCTTGCGGACTATCGCCTGCGCCAGGGACACACGGGGGTGGAGGCGTTGCAGGAACTCGAGCGGCGCCTGGCACGCCGGCTGCCGGCGGTGATCATCACCGGTGACGTGGCCCTCACGCGGGAGTACCCCGACGGTATCGACGGCTATCGCATTCTGCACAAGCCCCTGCGACCGGCGCGCCTGCGGGCTTTCCTGCGCCACGCCGTGGGGCGCAAGCGCGGGTCGGCGCAGCCGCACCCGAACTGAGAGCGCTTCAGACGCTGGAGCCGGCGAGCCCCAGCTGGCCGGCCAGGATCACCGCCTGGGTGCGGTTGGAGGCCTTCATGGCCCGCAGGATGGCGGTGACATGGATCTTCACGGTACCCTCGGCCATCCCCAAGGCGTGGGCGATCTCCTTGTTAGACATGCCTTCGCACATGAGGTTGAGCACCTGCTGCTGGCGCGGGGTGAGGTGGGGCTCGTCTTCCTCGCGTTCCGGTGCGCGCCGGATCGCGGGCGGCACGAAAACGTCCCCGTCCAGCACCGTATGCAGTGCATTGAGCATGTCCTCGCCGGACATGGCCTTGGGGATGAAGCCTGCCGCCTCGGCATCCAGGGCACGGCGCACGTCACGCTCGCTTTCGGTGGCCGACACGACGACGACCGGGATGTCGGGATAGCGCTCACGCAGCATATCCAGGCCGGCGAAGCCATCGAGCCCCGGCATGGCCAGGTCCAGCAAAATCAGGTCCAGATCGCTGTTGCGCCCCGCAAGCTGCAGCGCCTCGGCGGCGCTGGCGGCCTCCAGGACCTGCAGTCCCGGGTCCAGTTCCTGCAGCAGAGAACGCAGACCTTCGCGAAACAGCCCGTGGTCGTCGGCAAGCAATATCTTCAATGCGGTCCCATCCCAATCCGGGCGCAGCGCGGCGCCGCACCATCTGCCATAAACGGGTTAGCGGCCCTCGGCGGCAGGATCTTTAAATCCGAGCACTCGGATTCAATGCGCTGATTAGGATAGGGAAACCCCGCGGTGGCGCGGGTGGAGGGTCGGCGCGGGATGGTTGGTCGGGGTGAGAGGATTCGAACCTCCGGCCCCTGCCTCCCGAAGGCAGTGCTCTACCAGGCTGAGCTACACCCCGAAATGGAAGATCAGTACGTGCGCTCGACCGAGAAGTCAGTCAAGGCTGCCAGAGCCTCGCGGTAAGCCGACGGCGGCAGGCCGCGTAATGCAGCACGCGCCTTGTCGGCCTCGACCCTGGCAAGCTGCGCAGTGTACGCGATGGCCCCTGTGGATTCAACGGCATCGGTGACCGCCGCGATGCGCTCCCGGCCACCCTGCTCGATGGCTTCGCGGATCACCGCGACCTGTTCCGCGGTGCCCTTGGCCATGGCGTGGATCAGAGGCAGGGTGGGTTTGCCCTCGGCCAGGTCGTCGCCGATGTTCTTCCCGGTGTCCGCGGGCTTGGCGCTGTAGTCCAGGACGTCGTCGATGAGCTGGAAGGCATTGCCGAGATGGCGCCCGAAGACGGCCAGGGCCTGTTCCCGATCCGCGGGCAGGCGCGCCAGCACGGCGCCCAGCTGGGTGCCGGCCTCGAACAGCTTCGCGGTCTTGCAGTAGATGACCTGAAGGTAGCGCGCCTCGGTGGTGTCCGGGTCGTGGCAGTTGAGCAGCTGCATGACCTCGCCCTCGGCGATGGTATTGGTGGCATCGGCCAGAATCTCCATCACCCGCATGCTGCCCACCTGCACCATCATCTGGAATGAGCGCGAGTAGAGAAAGTCGCCCACGAGGACGCTCGCCTCGTTGCCCCAGATGGCGTTGGCCGTGTCCTGGCCGCGGCGCAGGGCCGAGGCGTCCACCACATCGTCGTGCAGCAGGGTGGCGGTGTGTATGAATTCGATGATGGCGGCGAGGTTGACATGTGCCCGCCCCTCATAGCCGCAGGCCCGGGCTGCCAACAGCACCAGCAGGGGGCGCAGGCGCTTGCCACCGCTGCCGACGATGTAGTGGCCGAGCTGATCGACGAGCGCTACCTCGGAGTGCAGGGCATCGCGGATGACCTGATTGACCGCCGCCATGTCCTCGGCGACCAAGCTTCGGGCATCCTCGAGATCGAATGTTTTTTGTTTTTGGGTCAGAGGCATACGACGTTCCGGTGCGCGTATCGCCCGGGCCGTAGGCAAGGAACCGGTCCCGGAAGCCGTATTCTAGCCGCCGCAGCGGCGCCTGATCCAGCGAAAAGGCCCAGCTGCGTTGACCAGTTTAGGTCCTTGCGGATAGAATGCCCGGTCTTTACGGTCCCGCTCACCCGCTGAGCTGGGCGGGCGAATTCAGCTGGAGCATACCCATGTACGCCGTTATCAAGACCGGAGGCAAGCAGTACCGTGTCAGCGAAGGGGAGACCCTGCGCGTCGAATCCCTCAGGGCCGCCGAAGGCGATGCCGTGGAGTTCGATTCCGTGCTGTTGGTGGCCGACGGAGACGACGTCAAGATCGGCACCCCGTACCTGACCGGCGGCAAGGTGACGGCGCGGGTGAAGGCTCATGGGCGCGGCGAGAAGATCGAGATCGTCAAGTTCCGTCGCCGCAAGCACTACGACAAGCGCACCGGGCATCGACAGAATTACACCGAGCTGGAGATCACCGGCATCAGCGCCGGTTGAGCAGAGCAACTCGAGAGGACGTAGGCAATGGCACATAAAAAGGCAGGCGGCAGCACCCGCAACGGCCGTGATTCGGTCTCCAAACGCCTGGGAGTGAAGTGCTTCGGCGGCGAGTCCGTACGCGCCGGCAACATCATCGTGCGGCAGCGCGGCACGCGCTTCCATCCCGGCGACAACGTCGGCTTGGGCAAGGACCATACCCTGTTTGCGAAGGCCGACGGCCGGGTGGTGTTCGAGACCAAGGGGCCGAAGAGCCGCAAGTACGTGCGCATCGAGGCGGTCTGAACGGGCACTGCGACGCGCAACGAATCGAGAGGGCCCCGTTTTGCGGGGCTTTTTTGTTGAAGTGTGCAGTTTGCAGTAGACAGTTTGCAGGTCGCAGCGGTGGCACCGTCGAAGGCCGCAGTACGCGGCCCGGGTGTAGACAGCCTTGGGGAAGGCCTACGCTTCGGACCTTGTAAGACAGGCGCATCGCGCGCCCCAGGCTGAGTAAATAGCAGGGGTGGTACTCCGTGAGCCCCCGTCCACTGCAAACGGTTCACTGTCTACTTCCTTGTTATGAAATTCATCGACGAAGCCACCATTCAAGTTGCAGCCGGAGACGGCGGTGGCGGCTGCGTGTCCTTCCGGCGTGAAAAGTACGTGCCTTTCGGCGGCCCCGATGGCGGCGACGGCGGCGACGGCGGCAGCGTGTACCTGGTGGCCGACAGCCGCATCAACACCCTGGCCGACTTCCGCCTCAAGCGCCGCTTCCAGGCCGAGCGCGGGCGCAAGGGCATGGGTCAGAACCGCACGGGCAAGAGCGGCGAGGACCTCGTCATCGCGGTACCGGTGGGCACCATCGTGCGCGAGGCCGATACCGGCGAGACCCTCGGCGACCTGGTGGCCGAGGGTCAGCGACTGCGGGTGGCCCAGGGCGGTTTTCACGGCATCGGCAATGCGCGCTTCAAGAGCAGCACCAACCGCGCACCGCGTCAGTCGACGCCGGGCACACCGGGCGAGCGCCGGGCGCTGCAGCTCGAGCTCAAGCTGTTGGCCGATGTGGGCCTCCTGGGACTCCCCAATGCGGGTAAGTCGACGCTCATCCGCGCGGTGTCGGCGGCGCGGCCGAAGGTGGCCGATTATCCGTTCACGACCCTGCACCCGAACCTGGGGGTGGTGCGCGTGGACAACGAGCGCAGCTTCGTCATGGCCGACATCCCGGGGCTCATCGAGGGTGCGGCGGAGGGCGCCGGCCTCGGCCTGCGGTTCCTCAAGCACCTGGCCCGCACCCGGCTGCTGCTCCACCTCGTGGATGTGGCGCCGCCGGACGGCGGCGATCCGGCGGCTCAGGTGCGCCAGCTGGTCGGGGAACTCGAACGCTTCAGTCCGGAGCTGGCGGCCCGGGACCGGTGGCTGGTGCTGAACAAGCTCGACCTGGTATCCGCGGACGCGCGCGACGCCCTGTGCGCCGACATCATCCAGCGCCTGGGCTGGGAGGGGCCGGTCTTCCGGATCGTCGCCCTCAAGGGAGAGGGCACCCAGGAGCTGTGTTACCGGATTATGGAGTTCCTGGAAGGCCGCCGCGATGCCGCGCCGGGCGAAGGTCACGAGGCGCGATGAACGGGCAACGGACCGGGGAGAGCGCCGTTCTTCTTTCCTCCATCCTCGTTTCTCTTTTATCTTCCCTGCTATGAAGTCCAGAGAACAACTCGGACAGTCCCGCCGCTGGGTTGTCAAGGTCGGCAGTGCGCTGGTGACCAACGACGGCCGCGGACTGGATCGGTCCGCAATCGAGCACTGGGTGGAGCAGCTGGCCGAGCTGCGCCTGCAGGGGTCCGAGCCCATCCTGGTGTCGTCGGGCTCCGTGGCCGAGGGTATGAACCGCCTGGGTTGGCAGCGCCGGCCCCACGCCATCCACGAGCTGCAGGCTGCGGCGGCGGTCGGGCAGATGGGTTTGGTGCAGGCCTACGAGTCCTGCTTCCAGCGCCGTAACCTGCACACCGCCCAGGTGCTGCTGACCCACGAGGACCTGGCCGACCGCAAGCGCTATCTCAATGCCCGCAGCACCCTGCGCACGCTGTTGCGCCTCGGCGTGATTCCGGTCATCAATGAAAACGACACCGTGGCGACCGATGAGATCCGCTTCGGCGACAACGACACCCTGGCGGCCCTGGTGGCCAATCTGGTCGAGGCCGACCTGCTGGTCATCCTTACCGACCAGGCGGGACTCTTCGAGCGCGATCCCCGGGAGCATCCCGAGGCGCGGCTGGTGGAGGAAATCAGCGCCGCCGACCCCGCCCTGGAGGGCATGGCTGGCACACGCGGTGGGAGTCTCGGGCGCGGCGGTATGCTGACCAAGGTGCGCGCCGCCGCCCGCGCGTCCCGCTCGGGTACCTCCACGATCATCGCCTCCGGACGGGAGCCCGACGTGCTGCGCCGCATCGCCCTCGGGGAGGGCCTGGGAACCCTGCTCACCGCCGCCCAGGAGACGCTGGCGGCCCGCAAGCGCTGGCTCGCCGGACAACTCAACGTGCGCGGCCGCCTGCGGCTGGACGCGGGTGCGGTGCGGGTGCTGCGGGAGTCCGGTCGCAGTCTGCTTCCGGTGGGGGTCACCGGCGTGGAGGGGGATTTCCGTCGCGGCGAGTTGGTGGCCTGCGTCGGTCCGGACGGCCGCGAAGTGGCGCGCGGGCTGGTCAACTACAGCGCCGGCGAGGCCCGCCGTATCATGGGCCAACCCTCGGAGGGCATCGAGGCGCTGCTGGGC
>Ga0209347_1005622_pt1 | contig 11771 bp, 4 predicted proteins | sample AutmiccommuBRH23_FD_187382 | JGI IMG/M metagenome (GOLD analysis project Ga0209347, IMG submission 187382) | Deep subsurface microbial communities from Mt. Terri, Switzerland - Autotrophic microbial communities BRH/23 (SPAdes) (version 2) | ecosystem: Environmental > Aquatic > Deep subsurface >...
GCGGGGTATTCAAAAACGTATATGAAGTTAATCCAGGTCACTGCCTTGTTTATAATAATCACGGAGTATATCTGAAACGTTACTGGCAGCTGGAAAGCAGAGAACATACCGATGACCTGGATACCACTGCGGCAACAGTCCGGCAGCTCTTGGAAGACGCCATCCGCAGGCAGCTGGTGGCTGATGTACCGGTATGCACTCTGTTATCAGGCGGCCTCGACTCCAGCACGCTTACAGCTTTTGCCGCTATGGTCTTTAAGGAGGAAGGCCGCGGCCCGCTGCATACCTTTTCTGTAGACTATGAGGGAAACGATACCCACTTTACGCCCAATTACTTTGAGCCGACAGCGGATGCTCCATGGATCCGTTTAATCAGCGAACAGTTCGGCACCATTCACCACAATGTTGTCATCGAAACACATGACCTGGCCGATGCCCTGGCTGACGCTGCGCGGGCCCGCGACCTTCCAGGCATGGCCGATATCGACTCTTCTCTGCTGCTGTTCTGCAGGGAGATAAAAAAAGTGGCCACAGTTGCCCAATCGGGCGAGTGTGCCGATGAGGTTTTCGGCGGATACCCCTGGTACCAGAGGGAAGATGATCTGTCTGCTTCCACCTTTCCGTGGCTTCGGTCTATAGACAGGCGGAAACAGGTCTTCTCCAAAGATCTGGTTGAAATGATCAAACCGGAAGAATATATTGCCCGCAGGTACAGTGAAACTATCGCAGAAGTGCCAAAACTGACAGGCGAAAATCAGCGGGAAACCCACCGAAGGGAAATGTTTTATCTGAACTTTATGTGGTTCATGCAGACCTTACTTGACCGCAAGGACCGGATGAGTATGGCTGCCGGCCTGGAAGTGCGGGTGCCCTTCTGTGACCACAGGATGGTAGAGTATGTCTGGAATATTCCCTGGGAGATGAAGAACTGCGACGGCATGGAGAAAGGTATCCTGCGCCGGGCGTTGGCCGGTGCCCTACCTGAGCAGGTCCTCAAGCGGAGAAAAAGCCCCTATCCCAAGACACATAACCCGGCTTACCTGGCATTAGTCAGAAACCGTCTGACAGAAATACTCAATGACCTGTCCTCCCCACTGCTGCCGCTAATCAATGTAAAAGCGGTGGAACAACTGACCCGGTCTGAAGGGGAGGCATTTGACAAACCCTGGTTCGGCCAGCTCATGAAGGGGCCGCAGTTGTTTGCCTTCCTGATTCAGGTGGATGCCTGGCTTAGAGAATATAAGGTTACTATATCGTAAAAAGTAAGAGGCGTGACTCGGTCACGCCTCTTACTTTTGAAAGAATATTTTTAACTATGTGAAGCATTTCTTTTCTAATTTTTAAAAAATTTAACGCAAAATTAAAATTGTTGTAATGTCAGCTAAAAGAAATTTCGTTACACTTAAATTATAATGGTTAAATATTCCAAGACAGAATAATATCTGAAAGAAAAATCAAAATCGTCTACCAGCCGATAGTTGATTTAAGGACTGCAGGAATTATCGGATATGAATCACTGACCAGGGGGCCGGAAGGGAGTCTCCTGTTTTCTCCCATAGAACTTTTCCAAGCGGCCGTAGATAAATAACGTTATAAATTCCGCTTCACACAAGATGTTGTCAGGCTCCTTTTTATGTTGATCTGGACAACTTCAAAGCATTTAACGACAAATACGGGTTTGAAAAAGGGGCTGTTGCTTCACGAACTATTAAGTTCGTTTTGTAACAGCCCCTTTCTTCAACAAGGAAGTGTGTGCATATATCAAAAGGAGGTGGTGTGGCTGATTAAACAACGAACAGGATACCTGAAACAACTCCGATTAAGGCCCCAATAAGTACATCAGTCGGGTAATGCATGCCTGCATATATACGGGAAAATCCTACAGCAAATGCGACCAGCGAAAGAACAGGAATAACAGCCGGAAAATAAGCGGAAATTACCGTAGACAAAGCAAATACGGCTGTTGTATGTCCTGAGGGAAAAGAATAATCCTTTAGGACCGCCACATTCCCCAAATTTACTTCAGACATGGCCAGATACGGGCGCAACCTGCTTACCAGACGTTTAATGACCTGAACCACAAGGTGGCTTCCAGCCAGAGCAAACGCAGCATCTTTGCCCATTTGACTGGTACCGGCCGCCCATAACATAATCAAACAGGTCAATATCGAACATCTCGCCCCTCCCAGGAAGCTGATACGAGGAATCACCTGATCTAAAAAAGAACATCTCAGTTTGCGGTTAAAATGTGTAAATATCCTGGCATCCCAGTCCAATATATGATACATGCTCTCACCTCCGGAATCATTATTTTTATAGAAAAGACCTCGAGGGTCTTTTGCTTTATCTTAACTTATCTATAAATTTATACCCCACACCCCTCACTGTCTCTATATTTTTGGGATGTGATGGATCCTCCTCGATTTTTTGTCTCAGGTGTCTGATGTGTACATCAACAGTCCTGGTATCATGGGAGCACGCGTAGCCCCAGATTCTGTCCAGCAAGTAGTCCCTAGTGAATACAATGCCCTTATTGCTGATAAGAAGTTTTAACAGCTCAAATTCCTTCAAAGTAAAATCCTGCCTAACACCGTCGACAAACACTTCAAATTTATCGGCATTCATAGTAATAGGGCCGACCTTTAATTCTTCTGCCTGCGAAATGGCTGGAGCTTCCCTGTGACTTACCTTGCGTCTTAAGCGGGCTTTTATTCTGGCTATCAGTTCACGCGGGCTGAAGGGTTTTGTAATATAATCATCGGCACCGATTTCCAGACCCAGGATGCGGTCAAGTTCCTCTGACTTAGCGCTAAGCATGATAATTGAAATCCCTGCAGTTTCTTGGTGAGCCTTTAAATAACGGCAAACCTCAAGCCCATCCAACTCGGGCAGCATAATATCCAGCACTACCAAGTCTGGTTTCATTTCAATAGCCCGTTCAAGCGCATCCCTGCCGTCTAAAGAGGTCTGGACATCCCATCCCTCTTTAGCCAGATTGAAGCGAATAAGTTCAGCTATATGCTGTTCGTCATCGACAACCAGAATTCTTGGCATAATAGTCCTCCAACAGCTCAGGTAATACCTGGATACATTTTAATTATAAATGGCTTTTGTTAATTTTCCGTTGTCATATCTTTAACTTTGAATTAAAAATTGTAAATATAAGAAAGAAGACTCGTGGAAAAACAAGCCCTCTTTTTCAACGGAAACAATATTATTACGATGCAGTATCAATATCTGAATCTATATCATATGATATACCATCTTGATACCCCACAAACCAAATACCGTCAGGTGACGGCGCCTCCTTTTATACGGTCCGATTGGCTTACAAAACATCGGGATTCGTGTTATCGAGGCGTTTTTGTGTGGTTTTTACCAGGTTGTCAAAGCCGGTAAAACTTGAAGGAGGTTGAACAACTTTGGCTCAAGGCAAGCTGAAAAAAATGTTCCCGGGCGGGAACACCTCTCAGGGGTTCTTCTCTTATTACAACTATATCATCGAACCGGAAGCGAACCATATCTTTATGATTAAGGGTGGCCCGGGCGTAGGCAAATCCTCATTGATGAGGTTCATAGGTGAAACTATGCTGGAAAAGGGCTATGACGTCGAATACCACAATTGTTCCTCAGACAACGGATCCCTCGACGGAGTGTGTATCCCCCAGATTGGCGTGGCCCTTCTGGACGGGACTGCACCCCATGTTGTCGACCCCAAAAACCCCGGTGCAGTTGATGAGATTCTTCACCTGGGAGACTTCTGGAATGAAGATCTTTTAAGAAAAAACAAAGAAGCCATCCTGACAACTAACCGCAAGGTGGGCCGGTTCTTCCAGATGGCATATTTCAGTCTTAAAGAAGCGAAGGCTATTCAAGATGAATGGGAAAGCTATATCACTCCAGCTATAAATTTTGCCCAGGTCAATGAAGTTACTACTCTCATCAATGATGAGATATTCGGAGGGGTTACCCCTGACTTCCGGGCCCAGGCCAAATCCCGCCACCTGTTCGCCACTGCCATCACCCCCGATGGTCCGATGAATTATCTGGACACGGTCCTGCAGGATATTGACAAGTTATACGTTATCAAAGGCGAACCAGGTTCCGGCAAAGCAACTCTGATCGGTAAAATTGCAGATCAGGCCGGGACCCTGGGGTTATTTACCGAAGTATATCACTGCTCTTTCGTCCCGCAGAATGTGGACATCATAGTTATCCCTCAACTTTCCACTGCGGTCGCCAACCTTTCCTCCCCCATTTCCTTTGACCCCAACTGCCTGCCCAAACTCACCTCCTTCAAGGAGATAAACCTGTCAGCTTTTATCAGCGAAAATGTCCTAACCCAATATGCTGAAGAAATAGCCGGCTGCCAGACCAGGTTTGAAGCTGCCTTTAACAGGGCGGTAAATTTCCTCAGCAGGGCTAAGGCCGAACATGACATCATGGAATCCTACTATGTCCCGGCCATGGATTTTGCAGCGATCAATGTGAAGCGCGACGAGATTCTGGCCCGGGTGCTCAAATATGCTGAGGAAGCCAAATAGACACACATAAAAGACCCTTCACCATAATAGGCGAAGGGTCTTTTACTTTTCTACACAAAACTTTATAAAGTATATCCGGCGGTTTGCATCAAATCAATCCCGCTTTACTAAGCAGCTGCTTCACCAATACCGCACCCTCGGCGCGGGTAATATTTTTGCCCGGGGCAAAGGTGCCGTCCTTGTAGCCCCTGATTAATCCGCTCCTGGCAGCTCCCGCAACAAAGGTTTTAGCCCAGGGGCTGACTCTGAAATCATCCCTGAATTTGTCCAGGTCCCTGTCGGCGTCTTCTTCATCAACGACGACCTTCATTTCCAACAGTTCCAGGGCCCGGCAAATTATAGCCGCTGCTTCTTCACGTTTAATATACCCATGGGGCCGGAAGGTTCCGTCTTCATACCCGCTGATGATGCCTGCATCCAGTGCTGCGGTGACAACGCCGGCGTACCAGCCGCCGGGATTGATATCAGAAAACCGAGTATACCCCGACCCGGGTTCAAGTCCCAGGGCCTTCACAATCATAGTGACAAACTGGGCTCTGGTCACCCGGTTATTGGGTGCAAAGTTATCGGCGTTGACCCCGCTGACAACCATCCTGCCGGTCAGCAGCGCCACATCCTTATTAGCCCAGTGGCCGGCCATATCACGAAAAACCTTTTTACTTTCGACAACCCCATAGGTCCCCGCCACTTTGGTCTTAACTACAGCCGCATTGCGACCGCTATCCTTGGCAAAACTAACCGGAACTGGCAGCAGGTCAGGCCTGTCCCTTAGTGTAATCCCGCCTATATTTGGGCTGACATTTGCCGGCAGGTAGATAAGCAAACTGATACGTTTGGCAAATTGAGTAATACCTAGCCTATTCCCATCCCCTTCAACCTCCAGGCTGAAAGTGACCGGGTTGGCGGCCAGTGCCAGGCCGGTTTTTCTCACCGCATTTTGGTAAGAAGTCACTGCCTCCGGTCCGGCTGAAGCAAGAGTAATATAATATTTTACCTTAAATTCATCAACATCCAACTGCCTGGCCAGGGCTTTAAGGTCGAATTCTGAAGGCGGAATCAGCAGCGCGGCCTTTGGTGACTGGATCTTCACCGACATGCCCCGGTAAACTACATCCTTGACCAGCCCGCCGCTAAGCTCTGCAATTACCATCTCAGTATCAGTAATCACCGGAATAACAACGACGTTGGCATTCCCATTCTGCTTCAGGATATCCAAAGCCGCCGGCTGGTCAACTTTTACAGTGGTTACCGACCGGTTATCATCCACCGATGCGGAGCTGACTATGGCTTTGCTGAGGCTCACTTCTACCACATTTTCCCGCGGCGCTGTCTCAGTGGTAAAGGCTAAAACGTATTCAGCCATCAACTTTCCGGCTGCGTCGGTTATCGCGCCGATAGGAATTGTCAGCACGTACTTTGTCCCATAAACCAGCTCTGCCGAAGGTATAACAGTCAGCGTCCGGCCGGTAAATTCAATCCTGTGCTGGACGGGCCGGCCTTCCACCTCCAGGCTGATATCTTCTATATTTGCGCCCTTTTTAGCAAAATCGTTAAAATTAATAACAATCCTGGCATCCCGGGGGACTGCGGTGGCATCCTTCTTAGGTTCGCTCGACTCCACTCCAAACCTCTGGTAAAAGGTGAAATACGCCTTGGTTTCCCCTTTATTACCATATTCATCTACTGCCGTAACCACTACGGTATATTTTCCGTTGCCGGCCAAATTGCCGGCGTTGTTTTTACCGTCCCAGGTGGCGGAGTAATAACCCGCTTTCTTGGCCAGGTCTGTGGCAATAGCCCTGACCAGGGTATTGGTGTTGTACACATATAAACCCACAGAAACCATGGCGTACTCAGAAAGCTGGTACCTCATCAAAAGGGAACTGCTCTTATCAGCCCGGAAGGGATCAGGCATCACTGTCAGTCCAATAATGTCAGGTACGCCCTTTTCTACCTTCACGGTGCCCTTGACAGTGCTGTAGAAGGCGCTGACACTGGGGCTTTCGGCTCTTAACTCAATCGTATATGTCCCGTCCGGTACAAAGTTGCCGACGCTGTCCCGGCCATCCCAAGAATCCTCCACAGGGCCGGCTGTCTTCCTCACTTTGTCCATCAGGGTCTTAAGCGGAACAGTGCCATTCATAATCTGGACACTAACATCGGCATCATGGGACAGGGTGTATATAAACGAGGTATTCTCACTGTTAACCGGGTTGAAGGGGCTGCGGGTCACCTGCAGGCCGCTGATGGCCGGTTTGTAAGCGGCATAGAACCCTGCCTCCTTGACCTCGTTGGTCCCCGATATATTTAATACCACCGAGTAGTTGCCTGCGGTCACGAGGCTGCCTGACCCATCCTTGCCATCCCAACTGCTCATATTGACCATACCGGTTTTTCTGAGGACCCCGTTTAAAAGTGTCCTTATCGTCGTCCCATTGCTATCTTTGACATACAGCGTAACCTTGGAATCCTGGCTAAGTGTGTAGCTGATACTTAAACTCTGCCCCCCGATTCTTAAGGGGTCAGGTGTTACAGTGAGAGTTGTGGTAGTGGGAATGCCGGCGGGCGGGTTGCTCGGATCCGTTGAATCAGTGAGATCCGTAGGATTTGTTGGGACAGTGGCCGCCTGATTAATGACCACCACAGGTACACTGGCAGTGCTCAAAAGGCCACTGGCAGCCGGACTTTCAGCGGTTACCGCCAGCGTATACGTCGCGCCCGGCACAATGTCACCCGCGCTGTTCCGACCATCCCAGGTTATAATGTGGGGCCCAGGGGCCATCTGCTCTTTTTCGATGATTGTGCTGCCGCTTTGTATAATCTCAACTGTGACCAAAGCATCACGGGATAGGTTAAAGCTGCATGAGGTGGTTTCACCATCACCTGGTTCAAAGGTCGAAGGGGTCATCTGGACCCCGGTTAAGGTGGGCTTGTATGCGGCAGTAAATTCTGCCGACTTTTCTGGATAGCCGGCAACACTCACTGATACCCGGTAGGTACCCTCAGAAACATAGTTTCCATCTGTACCCTTGCCGTCCCAGGACATAAAGTGAGGAGAGTCAGCGCTAAATTTTAATGAATCATTGATCAGGGTCCTGGCGGTGTTTCCACTTTGATCCTTAATTCTTAGTGTAACCTTGGTATCCTGAGCCAGAGTATAAGTGATATACAAGCGTCCATCAAGGCCGAAGGGATTTTCCGATAAAGATAAACCGGTCACAATCTCTTCCGCGGCTGCAGGCTCGGAAACTTCGCTTAGGGTAACATTTTCAGACACTGACATTATTTGCGCCCGCGCGGCCCTTTGGCCATAGCTGTATTCTTCAGCCTCAGGAGGTGGCGGCGGAGCCGGTTTTGGCTCACCGATGGTAAAGGGTTTTACTGTATCCAACGAGATCTTGCCAGCAGAATCTACGGCCGAAATAACTAATTTGTAAGCTCCGTAAGCTGCCGGCTTGCCATCAGCCCTCTTCCCATCCCAGGCCAGATTATTGGTCCCCGGAATAAAGGTCACATTGTTAGAGAGTGTTTTTACAAGCTTACCGTCTTTGTCCAAAATCTTAACAGTTACCTTGGCAGCTTCACTGAGGTTAAAACTGATATTCAGGCCTCCGTAGGGCCCTGGCTTAAAGGGGTCGGGACTAACCACCAGGTCTTTAATCTGCGGTGCTTCTTTCTCCACCGTAATTGTCCCTTTGGATGTGCTCCGGAAGGAAGCATCGATGGCATTAGCGGCATCTACCTGGTAGGTATATACACCGTCACCGGCCAACATGCCGGCATCATCACGGCCGTCCCAGTTGATGCTGTTATCCCCATCTGACATCTCCATATCAGCAGCGATGTTTCTTACCGGGGTATAACCTTTATAGACTACAACTGTAACTAAACCTTCAGAAGAAAGTTTGAATTTGATCGTGCTGTACTCACCAGCCAAAGGATTAAGCGGGTCTGGAGAATCAGTAAGACCGCTGATCACAGGTATCCGTGCCGCAACCTGCCGCTTTTCCGCCCGGCCTAAGCGTTCTCCGCTCTTGTCAGTCAACTCCACTACGAATTTGTAATTTCCGTCGCCAATGAAGCCTCCTTCCCCGTCTCTACCGTCCCAGCCCTGCATATAGGTGCCGGCCGTCTTGAACGCTTCTGTGGCTAGGGTCCTGACCAAGTCATCGTCTTCATCAAAGATGCTTATAGTCACATAACCGTCCATACTGAGACTATATTGGATAAAGGCATTGGACCCGATTCTGACCTGATCGGGCAGCATCAGACCGGTCACCCTGTTATCATTAAAGACAACTGTCCGAATCACTTCTGTCTTGTTCCCTGCCGCATCTGTAGCAGTAACAGGTATGATGTTGCTGTACACCTCCAGGTCAATAACCTTGCTGAAATTCCCGGACTTATCTGGCTCTACAGACTCATCGTTTACCTTCACTTTACTTCCCGGCTCCGTATATCCGGTGACAACCACCAGATTGGACCCCGTCTCAACCCCGTCCTGGGGAGAAGCCACCGCCAGCAAAGGCGGTTCGCTGTCATAGGTGACGGTACGACTGATAGTCTTTTCGTTACCTACAGCGTCCCGGGCAGTCACAGTAATTTCGTTTTTGCCCCCGTTAAGGGCGATAACCTTGCTAAAGTTGCCCTCTTCGCCATAATCCACAGGTAAATCATTGACCCTGACTGTGCTCCCGGACTCAACAGCCCCGGTTACAGTCAGCAGACCTTTATTGGTAATTAGTTTATCTTCAGGCGCTGTCACCCTGAAAGTAGGAGCTGACACATCATAAATTACCTTGCGGATAGCGCTCATACTGCGGCCGGCCCTGTCGACAACAGTAATTTTCACCGTGTTGCTGCCATTCCGCAGTTGGGCCTGGGCGGAAAACTTTCCGTCAGTCCCTAAACTGCCCGGTTCTCCGTCAATGCTTACTGAACTGCCAGGTTCTATGTTACCAGTGACCTGGATGCTTTTCTTATTTGTCACAAAATTATCAGAGGGCGCTATTATCTCAAAATTAGGGGTGATAAAACCCGCCTTTCTCATCATCTTTCTTATCATCACGGCGGCCTCAGCCCTGGTGGAGATTTTCTGCGGGGCAAAGGCGCCGGTGCTGTCCCCGTTAATCAGACCATCCCGCACCGCTGCCGCTACAAAGGGCCTGGCCCAAGGGCTGATAGCTTTATTGTCTCTAAACCGGGCCAGGTACTCTGCAGTTCCTGCTTTATCCGGGACGTATACACCTGTTGAGGTTTTCAGAGCCTGCACCAGGATGACCGCCACCTGTTCACGGCTGACATAGGCTTTGGGCCTGAATGTCTTGTCACTGAAGCCCTTTATAATTCCCTGCCCGGCTGCCGCGCCGACAGCCCCGGCATACCAGTCATTTCCCCTGACATCCTTAAACGTGGTGCCTGCGGGCGCGCTTTCCAGGCCCAGCGCCCCGACAGCCATGGCGGCAAGCTGAGCCCGGGTCACTTTAGACTGGGGGGCAAAAGTTGCGTTGTCCATTCCGGAAATAACAAGTTTTGCAGCCAGTGTATTTATATCGTTCCTGGCCCAATGGTTTTTGATATCCCCAAAATCTCTGGGATTATCTATAACGGTGTAGACACCGGTTGTTTTCTGCTTGATAACGGCTTCAGTCCTGCCGTTTGTCTCTGTAAATTCCGTGGGGACAGGCGCTATCCCGTTGCTCCGCAGCTGCACCGCAACTGCCGTGTTAATATCGACGGGCTTGTCCATATTGACGGTACGGGTAACAAAGCTGTCAAAAGCCGTGAGCTCTGCCTTCTCTTCCCCGGCCTGGGCTTCTATCTTAAACAGAATTGGCTCGGCAGCCATAGACACTGCCTTTTTCCCCGTAATTTTCAGCAGTTCTGTAACCTGCTCAGGCATCGGCCTGCCGACTGTAATATTTAACATCACCTGGGCCGGTGGCGCATTTAATTTTCCTGCCAGCTTGGGCAAGTCTACCTGCGCCGCAGGCACTATGATGGAGCCGGTCGCGGCTTGAAGCTCGACCTCAATTTTCCGGTCAGCCAGAGCGGTAGCCTGGCCGCCGCTAAGTTCTATCCTGACGACATCGGCATCTCCGTTTAAAGTAATAACCAGCCTTTTTGCTCCCGGGTTCTCAATCAGTTTCTGCTGCAGGTCAGCATCAGGTATCTCACCGGAAACTACGTTTTGTCCGTTTTCCCTCTGCTTGGTAACAGTTACCAGGTTTGAAATATTGAGGGTAGTATCCAAATTACCGGAGCCGGCTTCATATGCCCAGGCCCCCGGCATTATGGGCGTGAGCAGCAGTCCCAAAACAATGAGCACGACTATGCAGTTGTAAAACATGTTGTTTCGGCATCTCATGGTTTTATTACCCCTTCCATTGGATTCCCAACCTCATCCCACATTATGGGAAAAAAGAGAATAAAGGGAGAGCAGAATTTTCTGCTCTCCCAACTAACAGCTCAGTTAATACAACTTATTTGTATATAACCTCTAACCGGTAACCCGCTGACAGTACCGGGGAAGCAGTGTGATTGGCACCGCCGTAGAACCAGATCATAACTTTGCGGTTAGCCTTGGTAAAGGTTACATTGAAGAAATCAGATCCGGCAGCCGGAGCATCAGAAGCCAGAATCCAGCCATTGGCGACCATTTGTGCCTGATAGAATCCCCATACAGCGTCACCAGTGACATCAGTGCGGCGGTTGGATATTACTACCCTTCCTTCCGGATTCACAAACTCGTCAGGCATCCAGGACTCACCGGCGTAAATGTCGGTATCAATCGGTGACGTATAATCGTATCCGGCGTAAAGCGGGATGTCTGCAGGCACTTTTTCAACCAGGTTGATGCCATGAGCTACCTTATGGCAGACAGAGCATTGCTCATTACCTGAGGAAATAGCCCATACCCTTGTTGGGTCGGTGCTTTCGTGACAGGTAGCGCAGGTCCATGGTTTAATTTGACCTGTAACCGGATCAGTCTGAGTTGTCGGGTTATTCAGGTGCTCGGTTACCAGGTTGTTATTATGGCAGGTGGTACAGTTGGTATCAAGGTTGGTGGTTTCGTGGACTACCTGGTGGTTGGCAGTAGACTGGTTGTGGCACTGGAAGCAGTTCTTCTGGCTGTTATTGATAGCGTAGACTACTTCGGCAACTGTGCTGTCGTGGCAGGTACTACAGGTCCAGGTGTTTCCTGTCTGGGTAGTTGGATTGCTAAGG
>Ga0209347_1005623_pt1 | contig 11771 bp, 11 predicted proteins | sample AutmiccommuBRH23_FD_187382 | JGI IMG/M metagenome (GOLD analysis project Ga0209347, IMG submission 187382) | Deep subsurface microbial communities from Mt. Terri, Switzerland - Autotrophic microbial communities BRH/23 (SPAdes) (version 2) | ecosystem: Environmental > Aquatic > Deep subsurface >...
CCCGCCCCCAGATCGTCCACACACTCCCAGCTATTGCCATCCCAATACGTTTTCTTGGTCGCTACGTCGCACAGCTGCGGCGTCAAATCCTTCGACCCGTTAGCAAACGTCACTTTTCCACCGGCGTCGACATCACCACTCGCATCAACGTTCCCCGAAAGCGCAACGATATCCCCTGTGGTTGCCGTCACTCCGGTCCCGGCCGTCACCGTAGTGTGAGCATCCACCGCCCCTGCGCTCGCGATGATATCACCCGATGTTGACGTGATATCCGTCCCGGCTGTGATCGTCGCCGAAACATCTGCATCCCCCTTCACTGTCAGCGTTTTCGACAATGAGGAAACGTCAAACGTATCCGCCTCCCCCACAACCACGTGCTTCGACGCCAGATCACCATGCAACAGATCACCGATGTTGAGATAATCGGTAGCCGAGCCCGGCGCGGTCACGTCACCCAACAAAATGCTGCCGCCCGCATCACCATTGTCAGAAAGAATATTCGCGTTCCCGATCTGATAGCTCTGGGACACATCCACGTACCCCACCACATCCAGCTCATCATCCGGTGCCGCCGTGCCGATCCCAATTTTGCCGTCGCTTTGCACCACGAAAACATCGCTGTTCACGGCCAGCACGTCACCCGTGCCGTCGATCGTCACCTTGTCATTGAAATCAGATGTTCCAGAAACGCCGAGCGTTCCGTAGAGATCCGTCGAATACGGACTTGAAACGCTTCCCACAGTGACAGAACCGCTCAACTGCGTGCTACCCGCCACCGTCAACATATCCGAACCGGAGTTGCCCCCGATCCCAACATGCGCCGCCAACGACGCATCGTTGTGCATCCCGCTTGCATCTTCCGTCCAAAGCTTCTTGCCCACCGGCAGCCAGCTTCCAGTCCCGTCGCAGTAGGCTACGACCTTATCTGCCGGATCATAGGCGATCGCCCCCTCCGTTCCCGCAGCACACGTCACCGAACCGCTATTGGGAAGCTTCACGCTCCCGCCGAAATCGATGTAATCCTGCGACCCATCGGGATTCGGATTGATCACGTCTGTCTGAACCGCACCCGTCGTCTGCACGTTGCTGCCGAACGTCGCCCCACCCGTAAACGTCGACGTACCCGTGCCCTGCACGTTGAGCTCTTCCGCCGTCGTCGCCTTATCGTCCCCTGTCCCGTCGTCTTCGACAGTCCAAACGCCATCAGAGCCGGCAACCGCGTCGTTGTAATTGTATCGCTTGACTATATCGTCGCCGATGCCATCGACCGGAACGAACCCAGGCGCATCAGAACAAGTTGTATCAAAATGCCGGTCTGGCCCCGCCGAGATCAGCGCCACCGCGATATTATTCGTACTCGACCCGCCAGCATGTGTATTCGAACCGATGGCCGCGTGATCAGAGCCGTTATTCCACGCACAATACGCGTAGAGCGTACCCCACGCATCCTTCTGCTTCGCACTCACGCCCGAAGGAATGCAACCCGCTCCCGTAGCACTCGAGCACGATGCCGGTTCCGGCGGCTCCGTCAGAACATCGCCCGCACCACCGTCCCTCTCACTCCCAGCCAGCAAAATCAAACGAAGGCTGATCCCCATCTCTGCCTTCGTCTCTTCGATACGGTTCACCTCAACCATTGTTGAAAGTGGACCCCGCATGGTCGCCATGATCCCGGCGCCCAACACGCCGACCACAGCAACGGCACCAAATAGGGTGAAAAACACATTGCCCTTTTCTCTGGGCCGATCACCGCTCGGATGAACTCCTAATATTACTTTCTCGAAAAACCTGCGAAAAACCCCACTCATTACGTCCCCACGTTTCTTATTGCCCCGATTCCCCCACCGGAACCTTCAAGATCTTCTGCAATAGCCGCACTTGCCGCTCCAAACTTTCAACGTCGCTTTCCAGATCCGCGTTCTTGTTCCGCTCTTCGATTATGCTTCGCTCCAAGCTTCCCTCCGCGAAGACCGGGCACTCCTTCCACCACGCCCCAGCCCCGAAACCCACAACAAAAACCAGCAGATCGATAATCACAGCGCCCGTTATGACGATGCAGCGCTCTTTTTCCAATGAAACTCTCCCCGTTTAAATTAAAGTCTAAACAATTTAGATTAACAAATTTATAACTTTTAGCATAACTGTTTTTAATTCCGGCTTTACACAAAAAGCGTGAAAACGTAACTCATTTGCGTTACAATTAATATTGAGAGCGAAGAGCATGAACGATTCGCTTTCCGAGGATGCCTTTCACCCCCAAAGCGAAGTGGCATCCAACCCACGCGAGACATAAATCCCCCAAGATTTGATCTCGCACAAACCGGTCGGCCCCAGCCGACCGGTTTTTTTATCAGGGCAGCGCGGCCGGAGCTGACATCACACGCATTTCCCGAGAAAGAGAACCGCTGGGACCAAAGAGAATGATCGCGCTGCCGCGCAAAGAGATGCGCCGGGCTTCGAGCGATCAAAACCTCTAGCCCCAGGAGCTCTCATGACCCTCAATTCACCAATACAAGAAACCCTCGCGCTCGGTCCCTCGCCGAACCAATTCATCAAGTCATCGCCCACCAAGGGGCAGCGGATCGTTCAAGCCGCCGGAATCCTTCTGCCCGTCATCGAGCAGGGACTGGCAGTCGACGCCGCCGTCCTGCGCTCGGCGATGACAACCGTATTCGGTGCCTCTGACAACGAGGGAGCATGGGTCTGGAAGGACGCGTATGAGGCCTGCGAAGCGACCTTCGTCCTGTTCCTCAGAAAATACTGCGAGCAGATGCGGTCAACGGCACCAGAACCCCGCAACATCATGCCGATGATCAATTCGATCGCTGCGCTATTTCCCACCCAGACCCGCAGATCCGACGACAGCCTTCTCTACCAGCAGTTCTCAACACCGCCTGATCTCGCCTTCATTGCCGCCCAAGCTGCACGCATCGACGACAACGATCTCGTCATGGAGCCTTCGGCAGGCACCGGTATGCTCGCCATACATGCACTACGCAACGGATCGAAACTCATCCTCAACGAGCTTGCCGACACCCGCGCGGATATCCTGCATTGCTTGTTTCCGCAGCACTCCCTCACTCGCCATAACGCCGAGCTCATCCACGATTACCTGAAGCGCGATATCATCCCCACGCTCGTGCTCATGAACCCGCCGTTCTCTGCAAAGGCGAACGCGGGAACCGTGCGCGGCACCGACATGCTCCACATTATCTCCGCCCTGCGACGCCTCGCCCCCGGCGGGCGCCTCGTTGCCATCACCGGCGCCAATTGCACCCCCACCGATCCCGGATATGCCCATCACTTCGCCACACTAGCCAAAACGGGACGCATCGTTTTCTCGGCCTCGCTTTCCGGGCGCTTTTTCCGACGCCACGGAACCTCCATCGAAACCCGCCTGACTGTGATCGACAAGGTCTCCCAAGACGAGATCGACCCATCCCTCTTCTTCAGCAACGTCCCCGACGCCCACCAGCTGCTCGATCTCGTCGAAAGGCACGTGCCAGCGCGCCTTGAAACCAAAATTCCTACCCCTGCACCGACGCTAGTCCCGCAGCAGGCGCTTGCGATCTTTTCCAAACAAAAACCCAAACGGCCCGACACAAAACCGGCCCCAGAGGCGCCCACCACCAACGCCCGCATCATCGAGCTCGACTACCAGATCGTTGAGCAAACCGACAATTCCCCCGCCCCGGCAACCGACAACGTCTACGAGCCTTACGAACTCGACGCCATCCGCATACCCGGCGCACAACCGCACCGCTCCAAGCTCGTGCAATCCGCCGCCATGGCATCAGTACGTCCGCCTGCGCCTTCCTACCGACCCACCTTGCCCGAAAACCTGATCACTGATGCGCTGCTCTCCGACGCCCAACTCGAAACCGTGATCTACGCCGGACAAGCTCACCAAGAATATCTATCGGGCCGCTGGCGCCTCAATGACGACCACGACGTCCTCAATCCAGCCCGCGATGACGATCCCGACGGCGTAAAGTTCCGCCGCGGCTTCATGCTCGGCGACGGCACGGGCGTCGGCAAAGGCCGTCAGGTCTGCGCCATCATTCTCGACAACTGGCTCAAAGGCCGCCGCCGCGCGCTCTGGATCTCCAAGAACGATCCCCTGTTAGATGATGCCCAGCGCGACTGGTCCGATCTCGGCCAAGAAAAGTTGCAGATCATCCCGCAAGGCAAATACGCTCTCGGCACGCCCATCACACTTAGCCAGGGTATCCTCTTCACCACCTACGGCACACTGCGGTCTGCCGGTATCAACGGCAAGAAGTCCCGCCTCGACCAGCTCATCGATTGGCTCGGCCCCGATTACGACGGCGTCATCGTCTTCGATGAATCCCACGCCATGGGCAATGCAGCCCCCGGCGATTCCGATCGCGGAAAGGTCGCCGCGTCTCTGCAAGGCCTCGCGGGCCTGCGCCTCCAAAATGCACTCCCCCACGCCCGCGTGGTCTACGCATCGGCAACAGGCGCCAGCCAGGTAGAAAACCTCGCCTACGCTTCCCGCCTCGGCCTGTGGGGATCTTCCGACTTCCCCTTCAAAACGCGTGCTGAGTTCGTCGATGCCATGCACTCGGGCGGGCTTGCCGCCATGGAAGTGCTCGCACGAGATCTCAAAGCCCTCGGGCTTTATACGGCGCGCAATCTCTCCTACGAAGGCGTCGAAGTCGATTTCTGCGAACACGGTCTTTCCCCGCAGCAGATCGAAATTTACAACGAATACGCAGACGCCTTCGAGATCATCCACCAGAACCTCGAAGACGCCCTTGAAGCCTCGCAGATCACCGCGCCCGAAGAAGGCACGCTGAACCGCCAGGCCAAATCAGCTGCCCGCAGTGCGTTCGAATCCAACAAGCAGCGCTTCTTCAATCACCTCATCACTTCGATGAAGATGCCCACTCTCATCAAAGACATCGACGCCGACCTCGCCGCCGGCCGCGCTCCCGTCATCCAGCTTGTCACCACCTCAGAAGCCCTGATGGAGCGCCGGATTGCTCTCATTCCCCCATCCGAATGGGGCGACCTGAACATCGACATCACGCCCAGAGAGTATGTGTTATGCCGAGCTCAGCATAACAGGCATTCTGAGTAGTCTCTCATTATGCCAAGCAGCGCCGTCATGCACAACTTTTGCGTGCCTATTGCGCAATATTGCTCGTCATAGTTGTTATTATCAGAGTAAGGGTTATCGCGCTTCTCAATCAGGGGACCCGACGATGGACCGCAGCCACTCATGCTCAAGTAGTCGTCAGACGCAAACAGACGACGTTGAGCTTCATCGCGAAGTGCTAGTTGCGTTCCTTGATCATTTGCGCGGCTCAGGCCTCACTGGAGACCTCTGGAATTATGCCGGCGCTGCCCGTCATTTCTTGTTTTGGCTGGCTCAGCGCAGCATTCCGCTAGCAAATGTCGACGACGCGGTGGTCCGACGCTTTGCACATCACCGTTGCCACTGCCGCAATGGCTACAGACCACAGGCAATTACAAATCCGCTCTACCTATCTGCCATTCGCCGTTTTGTCCGTTTCGCTGAGGATCGGGGCGACATTTCTATTGATGACGACATTGGACCGATGTCTCCACACCTTGCAGCCTTCGCCGATGCCATCGCTAATCTGGGTTACAGCGATAATACGCTCCAGCGGTATCGTTCGGAGGCCGAACATTTTGCGGCCTGGATGCGCTTATCGCGCAGGCGCTGGTGCGAAGTCGATACCAGCGCGGTACGACAGTTCGCCCTTCACGACTGCCACTGCCCCATTCGCCGCAAACGGGCCAGGCTTTCACCGCCCACAGGGGCGACGCGTCGAAAGCGGGGCGCATTCCGGCTGATTAAGTTTCTCCGCGAGAACGGAACTCTACCGACCGATGTCGCCAATCCCACCTCTGGATCTGAGGAGAAACGCTTAAACGCATATTGCGAGTGGCTCACTCGGCATCGCGGTGCTTCCAAGGAAACAATCCGACGCTACACTCTTGAGCTAACGAGGTGCATTTCCGAACTTGGCAGTGACTCTACTACTTACGACGTGGAATCAATTCGGAATGTCGTTATCCGCGAAGAAGCTCGGCGTTCCCGAAAATCCGCTCAGATGACCGCAACCGCACTACGGTCGTATCTACGCTTCCTCATTGCGCAAGGTGAATGTCGGCCCGAGTTGCTCTCCGCCGTGCCTACCGTACGAAGATGGCGCCTTGCCACACTTCCGCGCTGCGCGAGTCCCGACGTTATCTGACCTTGCCCCTGCAGGGGTACCCGATCTGAGCTAGAGTCCGTCGATCCGAGAAGGAGACGGATGATGCGCAAGGGCAGGTTTTCTCAAGAGCAGATCATCGCCATCCTGCGTGAGCAGGAAGCCGGGATGGCTACCGCCGAGGTGTGCCGCCGACACGGTATCTCGTCGGCGACGTTCTACGCCTGGAAGTCGAAGTACGGCGGGCTCGAGGTGTCGGAGGCGAAGCGCCTTAAGACACTGGAGGACGAGAACCGCAAGCTGAAGAAGCTGTTGGCTGAGCAGATGCTCGACAACGCCACCCTCAAAGAGCTGCTGACAAAAAACTTCTGACGCCCGCCGCGAGGAGGTCCGCCGTGAGCTGGGCGATCGAAGAGAAAGACTACTCTCAACGCCGTGCGTGCACCCTGATCGGGCTCGCGCCGAAGGTCTATCGCCATCGGCGACGAAGTGATGACGGTGTGCTGCGCACGCGCTTGAAAGCCTTGGCGGCTCATCGCCGCCGGTTCGGCTACCGGCGCCTGCACCTGCTGCTGCGGCGAGAGGGCTTCACCGTGAACCACAAGAAGCTCTTCCGCATCTACCGGGAGGAGCGGCTCGTCGTCCGCAAGCGGGGTGGCCGCAAGCGTGCGCTCGGCACACGGGCACCTGCTGCCGTGCCACAGGGCAAGGACCAGCGCTGGTCGCTGGACTTCGTCTCGGACACGTTCACGGACGGGCGCCGCTTCCGCATGCTCGCCATCGTCGATGACTTCACGCGCGAGTGCCTTGCCCTGGTGCCCGACACCTCGTTGTCGGGCCATCGCGTCGCCCGCGAGCTGGACGACCTGATCGCGCGGCGCGGCAAGCCGGCGATGGTGGTCAGCGACAACGGCACCGAGTTCACCTCGATGGCGATCCTGCGCTGGCAACAGGAAATGGGCATAGCCTGGCACTACATCGCGCCGGGCAAGCCGATGCAGAACGGCTTCGTTGAGAGCTTCAACGGGCGACTGCGCGACGAGCTGTTGAATGAGACGATGTTCCGCAGCCTGGCGCATGCCCGCGAGGTGCTCGCCGGCTGGCGGGCGGACTACAACGGAGAGCGACCACACACGAGCCTCGACGGGCTCACGCCGAACGAGTTTGCAAGGAGGTCCACGTCGGACCATAACCAGAACGGACTCCAGTTATGAGCGAGTACCTTCCGGGGGCAAGGTCATATCGAACACATCATTGCTTCTTGTGACACGACCACGCCCATCCGTATCCGCGACCGCGCCATCATACTCCTCCTTGCACGCTTGGGGCTGCGTGCCGGTGACATTTGCGGGATGCGAATCAGCGACGTCGACTGGGCGAATGGCAAGATCGTTGTGCATGGTAAAGGGAGACGAACTGTCAGACTCCCACTTCCGCAGGACGCAGGCGACGCGCTATTGGCCTACCTCGAACGCATCCGCCCAAGAGTTAAGGAACCGAGGATATTCCTGCGCATCCAAGCTCCATTCACGCCATTCGTCTCATCAGCAGAAATATCCGGCATTGTCGCCCGTGCAATTGCAAGAGCAGGGATAGAAGGCGTGCCTACTGGCGCTCATATGTTTCGCCACTCATTGGCAACAAGCATGCTCCGCCAAGGAGCTGCTCTGGAATCGATAGCCACGATTCTCAGACACAGATCGCCAAGTACGACAGCAATCTATGCCAAGGTTGACCTGTCGATGCTCAACAAGGTGGCGCAACCCTGGATCGGAGGTGACAAGTGTTGACCGACGATGCCGCTCGTTATGTGGCCATGTCCCGCCACCGCGGACTTTGCTTCAATACGCAAGAGCGCATTCTCAAATGTTTTGCGCGATACGCCGATGCTCACCATGATCGGTACGCGCGCGTAGACCGGATTAACGAGTGGTGCCGCACCGCCTCGTCGCCGAATCAAGCCAGAGTGCGTTACGACACCGTGCGACTTTTCTGTCTCTTCCTCCGCGCCGAAGACAGTCAGCACGAAGTCCCTCCGGCGGGTGCATTCGGCCGCGGCAGGCGCAAACGCCCCGCGCCGTTCATCCTAGAACCCAGCGAGATCCAAGCGATCATGCAGGCAGCACTCAGGCTGCCACCCGAAGGAACGATCACACCACATACGTACCACTATCTGTTTGGCATTTTGGCGACGACAGGACTGCGCATCTCTGAGGCCATGGCACTTAAACATGCTGACGTCACTGCCGATGGACTAATTGTTCGAGGTAAGTTCGGTAAGAGGCGCCTCGTGCCTCTCCATCCAAGCACTCGACGAGCTCTCGCTGAATATCAGCGCATCCGGAGTCGACTAGGAGGTAACGCCGATGATCTCTTTGTCGTTACCACCGGAAAGGCGCCTCACAAAACTAGCGTTCACATCATTTTTGTTCGCTTGGCACGAGCACTTGGATTGCGGGGGCCCAAGGGAACGAGGGGGCCACGTCTTCATGACCTCCGCCACAGCTTTGCAGTGAGATCCCTGGAAGCATGCGCTCACGATCGCAACGCCGTCGGGCATCACATGCTCGGCCTTAGTACGTATCTGGGTCATTCGGACGTGGCTCACACCTATTGGTACCTCGAGGCAACCACCGTTCTTATGCAACGCATTGCCGACGCCAACGAACAGCACTTTCTGGGAGGGGCCGCATGAAGACCAACCTTGCCCAGCATCTGACCGCCTTCCTGCGTGAACATCTTCCACGTGAACGAAATGCCAGCCCCCACACAGTTGCAGCATACGCTCACTGCTTCACGCTTCTCTTGAAGTTTGCAGCCCAGAAAATCGCACGGAGACCAAGCGACCTCTCAATAGAAGATCTAGATTGCGATCTTGTGCTTGCGTTTCTCGAACATGTTGAGCATGAGCGAGGCAACGTCGGACGCACCCGTAATGCGCGATTAGCCGCCATCCGCGCATTCTTTCGTTACATTGAGTATCGGGTGCCTGCATGCCTTGAACAAGCATTGCGCATTCGTTCACTGCCGGCGAAGCGATCGGATTCGCGACTTATCGATCACCTTAGTCGGGACGAAATTGAAAGTCTTCTGGCAGCACCAGACATACGTACGAAGGGAGGAATCCGCGATCGAGCCATGCTTCACCTGACGTATGCGGCAGGATTGCGCGTCTCCGAACTTCTTTCTCTCCGTCTAACCGACTTCCCGGAGAGATCGCTCGCAACAATTCGAATTTTGGGAAAGGGACGACGGGAACGCGTGCTTCCTCTTTGGCAGGAGACCCGAACGGTTTTGCGTGCGTGGATCGTCATACGCCCGCAAGCAAAAGCACCGGAGCTGTTTCTAAACCGAAATGCCGACCCTATGACTCGTGATGGCTTTGCGCACCGCTTGGCGAAGCATGTGGAGACCGCCTCCAAGAAGCAGCCCTCGCTGACCAACAAACGCGTTACCCCACACGTCTTAAGACACTCCTGTGCCATGCATACTCTTGCCGCAACCGGAGACGTTCGAAAGGTGGCGCTTTGGTTGGGTCATGCCAGCATCCAGAGCACTGAGACCTACCTACGCGCCGATCCAGCAGAGAAACTAGCTGTACTCTCTGCCCACTCGCCGCCAAGCGTGAAGGCGGGCAAATTCCGGGCTCCAACGGACGGTCTTCTTGCGGCCCTCAGCGAAATCCGAAATGCCACCTGACTGTTACGCATCGAGGCCAAACGAGAACGAAGCGTCCTCATGCACTAGGTGCCGGTGGCAAGGTCTTGGCACTTTCACTATTTGAAGCATCAACGATAGCAGCTCACGTAGACCGCTTAGTCGCGTGCGCTCCGCTAATAGAGCAGACGCGAGTCATTGCGCGGTTCAAAGTAATTGGGCTAACGCTCAGTGCCACCGCTAAGTCTTCGCAAGTCGCAACGCCGCGCTCGATTGCCAACTTTGCCGAAAGGGCCTCTTCGTCAGAAATCTTTCTCGCCCTTCCCAAATGCTGCCCCCGAGCCCTAGCTGCTACCATGCCCGCGAGCGTGCGCTCGCTGATCAGGCTGCGCTCGAACTCTGCGATGGCCCCCATCACATGAAAAAGCAACCGACCGCTGGCAGATGTGGTGTCGATGGCCTCCGATAGTGAGCGGAAACCAATCCCCCCAGCTTCCAGGCGGCTGGTGATCGCGATCAAGTGCGCAAGGCTCCGTCCGAGACGGTCGAGCTTCCACGTTATGAGCACGTCGCCATGCGTGAGAACGGCAAGTGCATCGTTGAGCGCCCGACGATCTGCAATCGCTCCACTGATCCCTTCGTCTTTGAAGATCCGTTCGCATCCGGCATGCGTCAGTGCATCGAGTTGGAGCCCCAGGTTCTGGTCTTCCGTAGAAACACGCGCGTAGCCGATCAACATACCTTTCAATTCTCAAGCCGCCTCGTGCGCGGAACACCGCGCGCGGCTCACACTATCAAATGGGGTCCCTTTTGATGGAGCGCGCAGAGGCAAAACCAAACCTGCGCAAACCCTTCAGAACATGGAGTTTACCATCTTAGCCGATGCAATTCCAGACCGGTGACAAAAAGGACCCCTTATGCAAACCGAAACTGTGGTATCGCCAAGGCGCATCCGCCTTTCCGGAACATCCCGTGTGGAGGCGATACAGCACCGCATCACCGACACCTTCCAACACACCCTAGACGCAAAGCTTAGGGTACGTGCGGCGTGCAGCCGGTCGAACGATCCGCGAAACACATCGATCAACATCCGTTGGTACCCATCGCCGACATCTCATCTTTGGCTGGTCGTATACAGAAGTGGACATCCTCCGGCACGGGGCACACTGCGTCCCAGACAACCTGCGAAGCGTCCCTTGATGCCTCGGCTTCGTCTCAAGCCTCAAGACACATCGATGGTGCCTAAATGGTGTGCCCAGAGTTCTCTGATCCGCGATTGAAGGCGGTCATCAAGCGGTGCGTGCCCATCGACGGTGGGGACATACACTCGCTCATAGCGCGTCGTCAGGAACAGAAGAACGCGCATCGCGAATTCACTTGTCAAATCGGCAGGCTGGACGACTCTCAGAGTGACATGGTCTTCATCCAAGTATCGGACCGCTTCAGCACGTGACTGCCCCTCAACAAATTCATAGATAAGAAAATCATACCAATACCCGAACGCCTGTCGGCCATTTGCCACCGTGTCGTTGCGATCGCCAAATTCGACGCGGTGCTCCACTCGCGTCGGAGTAATGATGTCCTGAGAATACCCATCATCAGGAAAGCTATCCATCGTCGTTCCTGCTCCGAGAATGCGGACACAAGGCAAATGTCGCTCGATGCCCCATCCGCATGTACCAAATCTTTTTGGAAACCTAAAAGCGTCTCTCGTTGCCAGCTGGTGGCTGGCCAGGTTCAACCGCTGAAGATGGCGAAGACAGCTATACAGAAGCCCATTTGGCGCGGTCACCGCAAGGTTGTCATCGCTTCTCCGGGCGAGTGAGCGCTTCGTCCCAATTGCAGACATCGGCCATTGTTAGTTGATGGCCGCGGGTGGGCACCAACCAGGTCCGCTCATGGAGTTGA
>Ga0209347_1005624_pt1 | contig 11769 bp, 9 predicted proteins | sample AutmiccommuBRH23_FD_187382 | JGI IMG/M metagenome (GOLD analysis project Ga0209347, IMG submission 187382) | Deep subsurface microbial communities from Mt. Terri, Switzerland - Autotrophic microbial communities BRH/23 (SPAdes) (version 2) | ecosystem: Environmental > Aquatic > Deep subsurface >...
ACCTACAAGTGAGGAGAAAAACAATTAATTTTCTTCATATTCTTCAAAAACTAGCCTTAAATAGCTGATTTTCATGAGTTACTTTGGCAAAATGTCGTGTAGGTATAATTTTTTGCGGGAATCAAGGTATTAATTATTTTGATGTAGTACAAATTTCACCTTATTTTTTACATTTTATAGTGTATAATTATTTGGAATATTTTTAATTTAAAAGGAGGCAACTATGAAAAAATTACTTATTACCAAGTCTTTATTCTTATCACTTATTCTAATATTCACTTTCGCTATATCTGCCCTTGCCAATACATATCCAACAACTAATAGACTAGCAGGTTTTGATCGCTACGAAACCGCATCGCAAATTGCTAGGTCCGGATGGTCACAGTCAGATTATGCTATTCTTGCATATGGAGAAAATTATCCTGATGCATTAGCCTCTGCCCCATTAGCTAAAAAATATAATGCACCTATTTTATTAACTAGTTCTACTAGCTTACCATCGACAACAAAACAAACTCTAATTAATATACAAGTAAAAAATGTAATAATCATAGGCGGGACTGGAGTAATATCTTCTTCGATAGATTCTGAATTACAATCAATGGGAATGACGATAACTCGTATTGCAGGGTTGACTCAATACGATACTGCAATCAAAGTAGCAGAACAACTACCCTCTCCTTCAACAGTATTTGTTTGCACAGGAGAAGATTATGCAGATGCGTTATCAGTTGCACCAATCGCTGCGTTGAAACAGATACCAATCATATTAGTACCTAGAGATTTAGAACCTGATTCAGTTAAATCATATTTATCATTAAACCATATTACTAAAACCTACGTAGTTGGTTATTCGGATATTGTAAGTGATAATGTTTGTAATCAATTACCCAATCCAGAAAGGATTGTAGGTGGGGATAAATATGCGAGGAATGTTGCAATAAATCAAAAATTTAATAATGAATTTAGTCCTGATGGAATTTGTGTAGCTTCAGGAGAATCGTTTCCCGATGCTCTTGCAGGTGCATCCTATGCTTCGAAAATTTCAGAACCTATTATTCTTATTAACAATGATTCTTCTGCTAATACAAAAGGTTATTATCAACAAAAATTAGCGAATGCGAACAATGTCAATGTATTTGGAGGAACTGGAATAATTTCGAATACTGTGATGCAGGGATTGAGTAGCAGTGTTGTAGCACCAACACCAATAGTTTCAGATGTGCCAACTGGTGAATGGAATGGTTCATATGATGCCGGTAGTGGAGCAAGATCTTTAGTCCTAAAAGTGACCAAAGTAGATGATAATGGTAATTATCAAGCAATATTTAGTTTTGGACCGTCTGTTAATAATCCGACTTCTCCTGAAGGAAGCTATAAGATGTTAGGCACGTATGATCCTAAGCTTCAAACACTAAACTTAGCAGGGGTACAATGGATAAAGGAACCTGCCAATTATGGTATGGTTGATATGAAAGGAACGATTGATCTCAATAACTCAAGGTACAAAGGCAAAATTTACTGGACATATCCAAGAGATGGGGAGCTTGGAACCTTTATGTTAACAAAATAACTTTAGAAGTTATTGATCTAATTTTGTGTAAATAGAATTTGGGTGTGACCGTTCTGGTTACACCTTTTTTGTAGGGAAATAAGTTTGATTTCACATTGAAAGAGGTAACAATAACTTATCATTGGTGGGCTGTAGGTAAAAAACTGATTCACTTATGTTTTAAGCTTTATATAGCATTTATTATTCCCTTCATTATTAAACCTCTTATACCAGAGTTTTATTATTGAGGAAGAATTCGTGACCACATTAAGACAGTATTGGACACACGCAGAAATTTGTTTCAACAGAGAAAGAAGAGTTAATCCATTCAAATATATGATTGATATATATATTGCTATATAATCCGATAAATATCAAAAAAGTTGTTCAATCAAATTAGAATGAACAACTTTTTTGATATTGACTTCATTACTCAAAGATGCTCAAATCCGTATCAAATAGTCTACCATGTGAGACCCATTAGGTAAACATTCATAAATTAAATCAATCTGCCCTACTAAATAATATTTATGCTCAGAGGAATATGAGGGAAGATGTAGAATATTATGGATATTACGGAATGCACTATAAATCAAATATCAAAAGATAATGGGGGCAGGAGAAAAGTGAAATTATCTAAGAAGTTAATAATTATTATTGCAACAGTCTTGGTACTCGTAATTGGCGGTGGAGTGGCTTATGCAACAAACACACCAACTGCTAGAGCAGATAGAGAACTAAAACTAGCCAACAAATACCTGCAAGATGGAAAATATCAAGAGGCAATTCTAGCATTCGAAAAAGTGATTCAGATTGAACCGAAGAATATCCCCGCAAGACTCGGGTTGGGTAAGGTTTATGTTGCTACAAAGGAATTTACTAAAGCGGAAACAGTGCTGAAAGAAGTTATTGAGATAGACCAAAACAATATTCCTGCTCGTGAAGCATTATTTAATGTATATTTGAAAGAGGGTAATTTGGATAATGCAAAGACTATCCTCAAAGGAATTAGCGAAGTTGATCCCAATAAAGATGTTAAACAATTCAACACTGATCTGGAGTCAGCAAAAGCTATTAGTGTATCAAAGGCTAGCTATGACCAAGGGATTAAGCAAATGGGTGATAAGCAATATCTTGAGGCAGTAGATTCTTTCCAAAAGGTGATAAAAGAAGATACTGAGAGATACACTGATGCTCAGACGAAAACTAGTGATTGCAAGAAAGCATTCATAGATACTACTCTACAAAAAGCCAAAGATGCGGCAGCAAACAATGATTATCAAACTGCTTTGAATTTAATTGAACAGATTTTAAAGGTTGATCCAAATAATCAGGAAGCTTTAAATTTGAAGAGCGAATACACGAATAAGGTTATTCAAAATAAATATTTGGCGCAAAGCATTGTTCATTCTGATATGAGGGATACCCAAAACCAAATTTATAAGGTGTTTATTTATGCGGATGATGTGGTAACAAAATATGATGATGAACCAGTGCAGACTAATAATCGTGGAGATTTGCTAAAGATAGGCAATTTTAAGATTGGGTATATGAAACAAGGTAGCGATCAATTACAAATTTATCAACAAGGGATATTTTCAGAGAAACATACGTTTAATATGAGCAATCATGAAGTACGCTTCTTCGAAAATAAGCAATCTAATCAGCCAGACTTAATAATTGTAAGCAGACCGATGACTTCCTCTGCGTTTTCGATATCTGTTTTCTATATTAAGAACAATGAACTAACCCCAATCAAGTTTGTAGGCCAAAACTATTCGGATTGGGAAATAGAAGATTATGGGGATGGCAATAGTTCATGGTTTGTTCAAACCGGAGCAGATACTTTTGAGAACATGGTTGTTTTTGATCATGGTGGCGACGGCTCAGTGCATCACTCTACATGGAAGCTGGATCAGGCAAATAATGTATTCCATTTTGTGTCTGATCGGAAAGTCAATTGATCTAAATCGAGTCTTGTCCTTTGATTCTTATCTAAACAAAAACATAAAAATATGCAGAAACTTAAATAAAAAAGAAATATTCGTGAGGGGGAGGAAAGTGAAATCATCTAAGAAGTTAGTAATTATTATTGCTACTGCTTTAATCCTCATTATAGGTGGAGGCACAGTATATGCAACAAACACACCAACTGCGAGGGCAGAACGCCAACTAAATCTTGGTAATAAGTATCTGCAAGAAGGCAAATACCAAGAAGCAATTTTAGCCTTCGAGAAGGTTATCCAAATTGATCCGAAGAACATTCTTGCAAGGTTAAGATTAGGAAATGTTTATATTGCTACTAACGAATTATCAAAGGCGGAGGATGTTTTAAAAGAAGTTATTAATATTGAAAAAAGTAACATTCCTGCCAGGGAAGAGTTAATTAAAGTTTATGCAAAAGAGGGTAACTTGGATGCTGTAGATGGTGTTTTAAAAGATATCACTGATATCGACCCCAAAATAAATATTAGTAAATATAATAATGACTTGGAATCTGCTAAAGCAATAAGTATTTCAAAAGCGAGTTATAACATAGGCGTTAAACAAATGAACGATAAACAATATCTCGATGCAATGAATTCATTCCAAAAAGTAATTAAGGAGGATACAGCAAGGTACTCTGATGCTCAGGTTAAATCTGTGGATTGTAAAAAAGCATTTGTGGACAGTGCCCTCAAAAAAGTAAAAGATTTTGCCTCAAATAAAGATTATAAAGCAGCTTTGGATTATCTTGAACAGATTATAAAAATTGATCCTAATAATCCAGATGCTTTGAAGCTAAAAAAGGATTATTTAAAGGTTTACAATATCTATCCAATAAAAACCAATGAAGAAAAAAAAGAATTGATTAGCTATATGACAAACTTTAGCCAAGGTTTTGATAACTTTGATGCCAATAAAGCTAGTGATGAGGAATTACTCTACTTTGCTATTTTTAATATGAATGCCTATCTTGGTCCAAGCTACTCAAAGGTAGATGGGGTTCCAGCAAAACAAAAAGACGGTATGCCATTTACGCCTGTTTTGGCGAAAGAAGTGGATCAATATATTAAAGACATGTTCGGCGTTATTCCAAATAAAAAGCCAGAATATACACATTTGTTTAATGGTGGAACTACAGACACTGTTGGTTTTTATGAGAATGGGTACTATTTTTTAGAAGCCGGGGGAAGAGGGGCGTACCTATCATCAATGCAATTTGACAGAATGAACGATTTAGGTGACGGAGTAATGTATGTGAAATTTACAATTTACGATTTTATTGATGGGAAAATTGATGACTTTAGTTGGGATAGCGTGGAACGATTAGACCCTATTGAAAAATGGTCAAATCAAACGAAACGTTATTCTGAGAAAGGTGCCAGCGGGTACGCGATCATTCGTCAAGTTATTGTTGACGGAAAGACAACCAGGAGTCTTTTACGCTTTAAAACAGGGGCTAAATTGTCAGAACAAGAACTAATGAATTATAAATAGCATTTACCGGTAACTAGCGAGCGATATTATATAAAATCTTTCTGTGTAACTAGAAATTTCTAACGTAGATTATGAGTCCAAATTAGGAAAGAAGTGGCGGAAATGAAGTTATCCAAGAAAGTAGTAATTATTATAACCGCAGTTCTAGTTCTGCTTATCGGTGGAGGGGTAGCGTATGCAACCAATACACCTACTGCCCGGGCAGAGTGTCAGTTAAACCTTGGTAATAAGTATCTACAAGATGGCAAATATCAAGAAGCTATATTAGCCTTTGAAAAAGTTATTGAAATTGAACCTAAAAACATCCCTGCTAGACTCGGATTGGGTAATGCTTATATAGCGACCAAAGAATTTGATAAGGCTGAAGCTGTACTTAAAGAGGTTATTGAGATAGACCAAAGTAATATTCCTGCTAGGGAAGCATTATTTAATGTTTATATGAAAGAGGGTAATTTAGATAACGCTAATACTATCCTCAAAGGAATTAGTCAAATTGATCCCAATAAAGATGTTAAACAATTTAATACCGATTTAGAATCTGCTAAAGCCATTAATGCATCTAAAGCTAGTTTTGACCAAGGGATTAAACAAATGGGTGATAAGCAATACCTAGAAGCGGTAGATTCATTCCAGAAGGTAATTAAAGAGGATACAGAGAGGTATACAGATGCACAGGCGAAGATTGGTGATTGTAAGAAGACATTTGTAGATGTAACTCTTCAAAAGGCTAAAGATGTTGCGTTAATTAAGGGTCATCAAACTGCGTTGGATTTATTAGAGCAGGTTCTTAAAGTTGATCCGAATAATCAAGATGCTTTAAAGCTAAAAAGTGATTATACAAATACCCTAGAACAAATCAAAAAAGTACAAGAAACGCAAAAAACTGAACAAGTGAACTCAGTTAACAACAATCAATTTACGTACAGAAATACTGCTGGCGGTTATGGGTTTACAATAAACATACCGGAATCTTGGAATGGCAAGTATGTAGTTGAAGAAAAAGACGATTCTGACTATCATTTTATAAATTTCTTGTACAAAGGTAAATTTAAGGAGTATATCTTTAGCATTGCAACATATAATGGCTCGAAAGATGAACTTGGTCCAGAACAAATTATTCTTGGCACTAAGAACGGTGTTTTGTTTTGTTGGTCGCATAGCATTAATATGAGTGAAGAATTACATGAAGAATTAATGCCTTCTGATTTTTCGGATTTTGCTAATAAAGTTATAGGTTCTTTTAGAATTATTTAGTTTGCAAAATTTTGTGGTTTAAGGGGTATCAGAGTATATTTTATGCCGATATTGGATTTTGCGTTAATGGCACCTATGAGAAAAAATCTTCTAATTTTGAAACTAATGGTATCTGTCTTCTCAAGCTAATCGATGGTAAATATTATGTTGTTGCTTATATGTTTATGGGTGGATATTAATTCTAATTTAGCCCATACGAACCTTCGATTCTAACCCTTTCAAACCAAATTTCTTGTATTGACTCAAAGTTCAACATACGAAAGTAAGAGAGCCCCAAGGGCGCGGGAAGCTAGAACGCTGGTCTTTGCATCCAAGTTCATTTGGCTTGTAAGATCCTCGATGAGAATGTTTTGGACACCACGAGGCAAGGGGCGATTCAGCAACGGGGCTAAAAAAGCGAGTGGAAGAGTTGGCCACCATGGGATTGACCTTTATGGACACCCTTCAAATAGACGGTTGGATGAAAAAGTATCATCTTATCATTAAAGAGGGAATCCTAGAAGATGACGAAAAAAGTCCCAAGATCCTCTCTAAGAAAATAGGTAAACCTAAGCATAGTAAAGCTTTGAACCTGCTCTTGAATCTTCAAAAGTACGACATTGAAACCTTAGCATTCATGTTCGATTTTGAGGTTCTCTTCGATAATAACCTTGCCGAAAGGGATCTGAGAATGCAAAAATTGCGACAAAAGATATCTGGCTGTTTCAGAGGATCAAAAGGAGCTAAGGTTTTTAGCAGAATACGCAGCTACATATCAACTGCCAGAAAGCATGGGCAGAACGTCATGGGATCATTGGTCAATGCGTTCCAAGGAAATCCCTTTGTACCTGAGACATAAAATGATCGTTTCCTATTCAAACTGTCGGGGATGCCGGAAGGTATCTCCTTAATTATGATGCGGATTTCAAAAACGAACGTAGCTTTGCTTTAATTCGGTCATGCTACCACGGTAGCACATAGTAGTGGTATTTGTGAACGCCTAAGTAGTAACGAAGAAGCAATGATTCAGCTTAAGCAAACTCCTTTGTTGACTGGAAAAGTTTAACAAGAAAAGCTGTTTTTTAGCAAAGTTCGGTCAGAAGGGTAGGAGGGAGGATATAGATACATAAGTAATTTACTCCGAGTAGAGGTGCAATAGTGAAAACGATGAAACAAGAGATCACAAGGACTTGGTGAGAATTGGGATGTTAAGGGACTTATACAAAAGCATAAGCTTATTCTGAGTTTTTCATGGAACAACTTGCAATACTAACTATGCGTTAAATAGGCATTTAGTGCATAGTTAAAACGGAAACAAATGTGGCTCTTTGTAAATAATTAGAACCTCGTTTGAACATGTTTAATCTCAATCGGTCAAATCGGTTAATAACCATATTCATTCTAAGTACCTTAATAGTGTCTTTTTAGTGAAATATGACCATACTAAGGCCTATCACCATGGGTTTTGTAGATTAGATGGATTACACACTGGACTAGCATCCTCAAAGCCTTACAGAGGATTCTGGAGGCTGGTTTTTGCTCGGACAAAGCCTAAGCCGATTAATTTAAGTGCAATAGCAAAACGAGCCAGAAAAATCGGAACTGATTACTAGCCAATTAAAAAACTCACTCTGCAAAACTCGGCAGTAGTTTCAGCCTACAATCAATCCTGCGAAACACACTGACACAAATAATAGTCCGATAACCTGATTACGGCAAAATTAAGGTTATCGGACTATTTAGCACTTACCCTCCCACGGTATTAAATACTCTACTTTACATAATATCTATTATATTATCTAACAAAACGACAAAAAAAGCCCTGTATCCCTTGCGTAGCAGGGGATACAGGGCTTACCTGTGAAAAGTATCTTATGACCTGATGAATGTTATCGGACATTGCCCCCTTTCCCGTAAATTAATAAACTAGTGGATATAAAAAGGAGGATGCAATTAAGCATCCTTAAATTAAGCCTACATAATCAATTTTAATATATCGTTCCGTCGTGGTAATGAATCGATGCCCCATCAACCTTGAAATTTTCTCGATAGAGACTCCATTTTTATACAAGATTGTCGCAAACGTCCGTCTAAATGCATGGGGGTTAGCATTTTTCTTTAACCCTGCTAATGTGCTATAACCTTTCAATAACATCCAGATACTCTGTCGATGAAACGGTCCTTTACTTTGGGTAATAAATAAATAAGGGTTATCGTCATTCCTCGTAGTTTTATAATTATTAATCCACTCCAAACAGCGGGGCGTGATCAAGACCACTCTAGGTTTTTCATCTTTCCCTTTTGGAATATCAATTTCTCTGGTATCTTCGTGAAGGTGGCTAATTTGCATATCGCATAACTCTCGTACCCTAACTCCTGTTGCGTAAAGTGTTTCAAGAATAGCCCTATCTCTAGGGTTATATTTCATCACTTCCCTAAGTTGAAACATCGAGTGTCGGTCAATTACAGGTAAAATACCACACACTGGAGAAGGTGCTTTAACTCCAATGGTAGGATTTACTGAAATGTTCGTTTCCTCATTAAGATAAACATACATTGCCTTTACCGAGGCATATTTCAATCTTCGGGAAGTTGGTTTCAATTTCGTTTCCTCATTTAAGTAGTTTAACCACTCTTCCACATGGTCAGGTGTGAAATCTTCAACATTGGGAATAGCAGGGAAATAATTATAGAACTGTTTAATGTTTATGAGGTAATCTCCCATTGTTTTAGCGGTCCAATGAAGTTTATTGCCTTGTTCGAACAGAAGTAACGATTCATCTTTTGTCATGACTTTCCATCGCCCTTTCGTAAGCTGTTTTGACATCTTGAGATATAAGATGTACATAAATCATTGTGGTCACCAGAAATCGATGTCCGAGCATTTCACTTACCTCCTTGAGTAATCTTCCATTAGCAACTTCTCGGGTTGCTTTCGAATGGCGAAATTTATGGGGGATAAGCGAACTTTTGAGACCAGCATCTTTTCCCAGTTTTGAAACAAATTCCTGGATATATTGAGGGTACATTTCTTTTCCAGTTGGACTCCTAAAAACGTAGTCTTGGTCGGATTCTCGTTGTTTGATTAACTCCTTAAACAAATATGAGCATTCTTTAGAAAATCTTATGGTTCTGGTTTTTCCGCCTTTGCCCACCACTGTTGCTTCGCAAGTCGCAAAATCAATATCACTAACCTTAAGTTTAAGTAGTTCTCCGCAACGAGCACCCGTAGAATCGAGGAACTCAACTATTAATCGTTTTTGCAGAGTTAAGGTCTCAGATAATTTTTTCACCTTCGAATATTCATATTCATCAAGATTTCTGGCCCGAGAAGGTGGAGCTTTTATCCTCATTCTTCTGGTTATTGGAAACTCACTTATGAACCCTCGTTTTTGACAGTGCCTAAAAAACGTAGCAAGGTAACCGATAGAGTGGCACTGAACATTTCTCGATTTTTTATCAAGATAAACGTTTATCCAATTGCGAATATCCTCCTTGGTTATATCGGATATAGCGTAAACCCCGATTTGAGTAAGTGCCTTTGGAATAAAGACTAAGTATTCGTAAAGTGTTTTCTTTCGGGAACTATACGCTTTGGCTCTCAGAAAATCATTGATAGCGGATAATGTACTCTCACTCAAAGTAGGGACTACTTTCTTAGGTATCTGAGGATACGGTCCCGTCCGAACCAAATCCATCATAACTATTTTATCCATGTCTTCTCATTCCTTCATCATAAGCTATTTTCAAATCATCGTTAGAAATATCAACATAAATCATTGTTGTGACTGCCTTGTTATGACCCAGTAAGTCCCTCAATTTGAGGATATTCATACCTTGCGAAATTGCATTCGTAGCGTAATAATGCCTCACTTTATGGGGATGCACATGCTGACGAATGTCAGACTTCTTGCCAAGCTTATTACATACTCGCCAAATATGTTTATCGGAAATTCGTTCATTATTTTTGTTAATGAATAATGGATCTTCTTCGGGGCGATTAGCAATTAATCGTCTTAGAAGATAGGACGTTTCCAAAGAATAACTTACTACTCGTCCCTTATCCCCTTTACCCTTCACTTTTGCAACTTGAGAATCTAGGTGTAGATCAGAGATGTTAAGCCTGGTTAGTTCATTCCTTCGTATTCCACTTGTCAAAAGTAACTCATATATGCATCGGTCACGAATATTTGAACTTTCAGCGACCCTTTTTAGAGTTGCGGTTTCGGGATTGGTTAGATGAGTTGTCGGCATTACACTAGGTTGCCGTTTCTTTTTCATCCGCTTAGTAATTGGTGATTTAACTATGAAATGTCTCCTTACACAGAAGTTAAAGAAACAGGATAAGATAGTAATACGTTGTCTAATGGTTTTGGTCTTTTTACCCAGACAATACCTTTCGAACCATTGCAAAATATCCTCTCGGGTTATGTCAGAAACGGACTTATCTATGGCAGTTAAACACTTGATCAAGAACCTTTCATAGGCTTGTATCGTTAATGGAGATTTCCCATTGCTTTTAGTAGAAGTTATATATTTCTGAATTATTGTTAGTTTTTCGGCCAAAATTTCAGTTTTGCACATGGTTAAGTGTCCCCCTTAAATTGCTTTTCGTAGTTTTGGAATGAAACCTACTGATACTAAATCAATAGATTAATGAATCAATTTTGGCTCTTTAAATAATGCTCAAGAGAATAGAATACATTTAGGATTTTGTAAAAAATAATTTACAAGAATGTTTAAGGGTCCCCCATCATATGAGGGACCCTTTGGACTAAATAGATATAGAGACGAGGACACTTTTTACAGGAAACAAAGTCTAACGAGATTTTTGACATTTTTATAACCACCTTTACTAGAATTTGGAGACGAAGGAATTTAAGTTTAACTTGGTAATTTCACCCTGACGAACCCCTGTCGCCATATAAAGTTTCAATATATCAACATGGCTGTCAATTAATGAAACTGTTCTAATATTGTTAATGGGTACATTGTGATCACACTGACACTGTATTAACGCACGAATATCCTTTATTGAATATCCATCTTTTTGGGGATAACTTCTTTTCATTTTCATTCCTCCATATTTATTTTTGAAACAACTAGTAGATACAAAGTGAATTATGTAAATTTCAAACACTATGGATCGGGGTATATTTCAATCGAAAATTTCCTTTTAATAAACCACAAGTTACTTAAATTAATACGCTCACCCTTACTATTTAAAAATAGTGGAGAATCACCGTAGATAATCATTGAACACATTTCCTCAAGTAAAGAGACACAATTATCCGTTATATGAATTAACTCTGTTTCATTACCCCTATCAATTCTGACAATTTTCCTCGTAAAATCAACGTCCGAGGTGTTAAGGTTTATGAGTTCTGTGCTTGAGATATTAGTATTGTAAGATAATTCGAATATGGCTCTGTCACTAAGGGGATAGTCCTTAATTTTCTGTCTGATAAGAAGAAGAAGGAATTCACGAGTTTGTTCGGATTCCA
>Ga0209347_1005626_pt1 | contig 11763 bp, 7 predicted proteins | sample AutmiccommuBRH23_FD_187382 | JGI IMG/M metagenome (GOLD analysis project Ga0209347, IMG submission 187382) | Deep subsurface microbial communities from Mt. Terri, Switzerland - Autotrophic microbial communities BRH/23 (SPAdes) (version 2) | ecosystem: Environmental > Aquatic > Deep subsurface >...
GGAAGGGACGGTCCTCGTCCGGCATGAAGGCTCGGATACGTGGCGTGCCCTGAAGAGCGATTCGCCCGTGTATCTCGGCGACGCCTTCCACTGCACGGGCAAGTCGAACCTGACGCTGGAGGTCGGCAAAAAGTCCACCCTTCAGATCGTTGAAGACAGCATGCTGGCTTTGATGTCATACGGCGGCGAAACGCGGTTCCACCTGGAGCATGGCCACTGCAGGGCCAGTCTCCAGAGCCCGCACGGGCCGTTCTTCATCAGCACTCCGCACGGCCGGGTGGAGGCGCTGGGAACCGAGTTCACCGTCACTGTTGAATGATCGATGCAACCAGACCTTGGCTCCGCCTGCGAGGCGGAAGGAGAAATACGATGAAGACTAACACAGTCAGATTCTGCGCGGTTGTTCTGCTGGCGACCCAGACCCTCGTTCTGGCACAGAGAACGGAAGTCCGCGTGCAAAAAGGCAAAGTCGTTGCCGAGACGGGCGGTGCTGCCGTGGCGATCGATGCCGGCCGAAAGGCGGTCATCACACTGGGCAGCGGGGTCGTGACGACGGTCGACGACCCTATGGTGGACGATCTGATCCAAATCTATGGATGGGTCCAGCAGGAGAAGCAGGCCCAGCGAGAGCGGATCGACAGCGCCAGCATTCAGATGGTCAGAGTCGAGAGCGAGAACCGCTTCACGCTGGCCTATCTTCGCGAGGTGCCCAACTCGGAATCCGGGCCGAGCGATACCTGCCCGATCCTTGGCGCGTCGATCCTCGATAATCCCGGATTCTACGATCTGCAGGGCAACCGTCTGTCCTTCGATCTCCAGAAGACCAACGCCCGCAGCGGGAACTACTTCGTGCGATTCCCTCAGCCCGTTGGGCCGGGCGAGGAGTTCCGGTTCATCTGTGTCAGCAAACTGGACGGCTCGATGTTCAAGGATGGGTCGCTGTGGCACCTGCAGGTCGGGTGGAATGCCCCGCATTGCCTGAACTACTTTCGCTTCGTCCTGCCCGCGTCGGCGGCATTCGTAGACTCCAATCGGGACGTGGTCGTCATGGACAGCTTCGGCGGAAATCCGGCCCTGACGACGCGCAACTACACGGGCGCCATGGGCGACGGCATCTGCCATATCGCATTTCTGTGGCCCCAGAAGGATGGCACGACCCTCGCGGACCTGCCGCCGCAGTATCGGGGCCTCCGCGACGACCGCGATCTGGACATCGTCCAGGTCGGGCAGCTTCAATTGGCCAGGATTCTCGCGGGCGAACCGTTCATCGACCAGAGCAATCCGGTGGCGGCCGTGGGCACTCTGGCCAGCGCGATCATCCGGAAGGACAAGCCTCTCCTCCTGGACCTGATGGCCAATTCTCTTCTCAGAGCCCTTGCGGATCGCCAGTATGACGAGTTCATCGAGAGTCAGGGACGCCAGTTGGTCGAGGGCGTTGATTTCCTCAGCACGCCGAGTTGGCCGCAGCAGCCCGAAAACGGCTATCAGCACCCTGTCTATTTCTCACGCAAAGGGTCGCTGCTTCACGATGCGACCATGATCATGGTCTATCAGGACAGCAAGTGGTATTCGGGGGGGATGACCTGGGGGGCGGAACACCCCGAGGCAACTGCGGCGCCTCCGGTGGCGGATGCCGTGAAGATCTCAGCGGACAAGGCGGACCTCAGTGCGGCCACCTACGAGGGGCTGCAACCGGGCAGCTTCCTGAGAAGATGGCTGTTCCTGGGCCCGATCGACATCCCCTGGCATGGGGAAGGGTATTTCCCGGACGATCGGGCGCAGAAAGAGTTCTTCGAGGTGGACCACCTTGCTCCCGGGCAGTTCCAGCCGCAAATCCAGATCGGCGGCAAGAGCTACCCCTGGGCGGTTCTGGAATCGGAATACGGCGTTGTCGATCTGTCGGCGGTGTTCCCGGATTGGTTCAAGGTGGCCTATGCCTGGGCGCAGATCGATCTGCCCGAAGCGAAGAGCGTCGTCCTGGGCATCGGCTCCGACGACCACGTCAAGGTCTGGCTCAACGGCGAACTCGTCCACGCGAATTGGGTTGAAGGCGGCCGGGGGGTCGTGGCGGACAACGACCGCGTCACGGTAATCTTCAGGAAAGGGAGCAACCAACTCGTGCTGAAGATCCAAAATGGCGGCGGCGCATGGGGATTCTCCTGTCGGCCGCTGGCCGATTGACCGGGGAACGAATCCCCATGAACAAGTGTGCTGCCCGCATCGTGGTTCTGTCTTGTACTGAGATTTGACGTACTGTCGCGGGGATCACGAATGCAGTCCATGAAGCATATTCTTTGTCGATACGCCGCATACGCCAGGGGTGTCTTGGTCCTGGCGTGTGCGGCGTGCGTTCTTTCATCAGGTTCGTTGCTGCATGCGGCTCCGTCGAAGGCAGGGGCTTTCAAGCGGTCGGGGCTCAACTCGAAAGTCGAGGCGGCGATTGACGCATTCCGTGCGTCCGTGCCCGAGACAATGGATCGAGGCGATGTTCCGGGTGCCGCGATTGCTCTGGTCGATGGGCAGGGCGTTCTGTGGGTCGAGGGGTTCGGCCAGACGGGTGGCCGGGGCCGGCAGGCGGTAACGCCCGATACCCCATTCCTGATCTGCGGCCTCTCCAAGCTGGTTACCGCCACGACGGCGATGCTGGCGGTGCAGGAGGGGCTGGTGAGCCTCGATGAACCGATTGCGGCCTACCTGCCGGGTTTCACAGTCAACAGCCGCTACGAGGAGCATCCGGAGCGGAAGATCACGCTGCGACGCCTGCTCGACGGAACGGCCGGTCTTCCCCTGGAGGCGCCCCTCGGAAACTACTTCGAGCCCTCTTCGACGGCCTCCTTCGAGGACCATGCCAAGAGCGTCTTCGGCAGTTGGCTCGTCTATCCCGTGGGCGCCGCCACCTCCTACACGAGCACCTCGCCGGACCTGGCGGCCTACGTAATCCAGGTCGTCAGCGGCATGCCGTATGAGCGATACGTACAGGAGAAGCTCTTCACGCCGCTGGGCATGTCGAACAGCACGCTCGACCGCGACGAGATCCTGAAGAACAAGGCCCGGGCCATCGGGCACATGATGGGAATGGCCAGGCTCGCGCCCGTCTACCCGGGAATCGCCTCCGGCGGCATGTACTCGACTGCCCATGACCTCGCCCGGCTGATCCAGTTACACATGAATCGCGGGACCATCGACGGCCGGCGCATCCTCGACGAAGCCCTGATCGACGCCATGCACAAGCCGGTGGGGATCATCCGCCAGAACCCGGACGTGTACTACGCCATGGCAATCCACATCGACAAACGGGCCCCCGAGCGGACGGAGCAACTTCGCTGGCACGAAGGCTGGGGCTTCGGCTTCACGACGATGCTGCACTGGTATCCCGAGCACCGCATCGGCGTTGTCGTTCTGACGAACAAGCTGCCCCATCCGGTCCTGGGCGACCTGGGCCTGTCCCTGACGGACAGTTTCCTGCGGGACAAGCTCGTCGCGAAAGTGGCTCCGCAGCCGGAGCCCGATACCAGTGGGTGTCTGCCCACGTGGTGGGGCTGGCCCGGGCACGAGCCCACGCCATACCAGCGGTCGTGGCGAAAGTACTGCGGCACGCACAACCTTCGCTTCACCGAGTACGACCTCGAATGGTGGGCCCGCCTGGCGATCTTCATCAAGGGTCGCGGCGAGTTCACGCCCCGCATCAAGGTCCACGAGGAGGACGGCTATCTTTGCATCACGGAGTCGGAATTTTTCGACAAGGTCGGTCTCGGCCGGCACGTGGAGGAGCGATTGCAGGAGGTCAAGCCGGGCCTCTTCGCCGCCAAATCCGGCATGACCCTCGACTTCACCGGGGACATCCCCACCTGGCGCAACTACCGCCTCAACAAGGGATGAGTCTCTGGACTTCATGGATTTCAAGCAAGGCACTTTGCCGGCGCTGTTGTTGCGCTTGAACAATCCCATTCCGTGGTGGTATGCTGATCCTTGTGAACAATCAAGTATCGGTATTCAAGGCAGTCTGGTCCTATTTGTCGCCCAGTGGAGTGCCCAGACTGGTCACGGTTCATTTTTTTTGACGACGTTTGACGATGAGAATCCCCGGTAAGCGAGTGCCTCGCACGTGGCTGGTTCGAATCCACAATCTTGTGGTAGCGATTGAGGTTGAGGCCGTCATCCCAAAGAATGATTCGAGCGAACCCTGTTATACGGATTCGGAAAGGTCCGTGCGCATCAGACTTTGTGGTATCGGCATTCTGCCGATGATGTATGGGCTGGAAGCCCATGCCACTGTTGGGTCGAGCGCACGAATCAAATCGAATCCGTATAAGACGACCCTTGCCCACCTGCTGGTTGTGTGAACTTCATCTTTGGGTATCGCTGAATTTCCACGTCCCGTCTTCCTGTTTCTCAATGAGGAAGCCGAAACCGGAACGTTTCTTGACGAAATGTCCTGTCGTCGGACCATGGGCCAATATTCGGGCCTTGGTCATCCTTTCCTTTTCTACGTTGCCTTGCAGGAACTGCCAGATATGTTCAGCCTCCCTTCTCAACTCGTCTTTCGAGTTGAGATCAATGTCTGTCTGATAAAGCAGCGCAAGCGAGTTATCCTCGCCAGCTTCGACCCATTTCTGGAGGGCGATGAGCTTGATCGTCTTGCCGGATGGGAGGGTGTACGGCCTGTAGGTCGGCCGTGTGCTCGACCAGTATGTTGTAACCACGAAGAGCACAACACCGAGGTATCCCATGATCAACCCCGCAACGACAAGATGTCTGCCGGAAACGCCCCCGCGCCTGATCTTCCGCCTGGCAAGGTGGCCACAGATGAGACACGGGATTGACAAGAGGCCGAATGAAAGAACTGAGAGAATGCCGAGGACGAAGCTGGCAACGGCAAGGCGTGATCTCTTTGGCTTTATGCCGACGGGTTGTTCGGTTGGTTCTGTCATCTTCCGTCCGCATAACAATGGTTATATGCTGGGCGACATATGGCTTCCGTATAATACACTGGCGACTTCCTCCTATAGGTCGCACGCGGGGCTCTTGACGCCCTTGCCAGATTCCGTTCCTCTTCACGCGAGAGACAGCCGTGCTGCTTCTCACAGGTTCATCGGCAGGCCGCGGTCGCGGAGGTATTCCTTCATCTGGGTGATCGTGAAGTTGCCGAAGTGGGTGATCGAGGCCATCAGGACCGCGTCGGCCCCGCCTTCCACCACCGCGTCGTAGAGGTGGTCGAGATTGCCCGCGCCGCCGGAGGCGATCACCGGGATGTTCACCGCGTCGGAGACCGCTTTGTTCAACGCATTGTCGTAGCCGGCCTTGGTGCCGTCGGCGTCCATGCTGGTCAGCAGGATCTCGCCGGCGCCGAGTTCTTCGCCCCGCCTGGCCCATTCGACGACGTCGATGTCCGTGGGCTCGGAGCCCGCCTTCACGCACACCTGCCAGTGGCCCGGGCGGGTCTTGGAGCGCCGGGCATCGATGGCGAGCACCACGCACTGGTTCCCGAATCGCTTGGCGGCCTCGGCGATCAGGTCCGGGTTCTGCACGGCGGCTGTGTTGACCGAGGCCTTCTCCGCGCCGCTGCGGAGCAGCTCATCGATCTGCTCGACGGATCGGATGCCGCCGCCGACGGTGAAGGGGATGAAGACGTTCTCCGCCACCCGCTTGACCATGTCCACGATCGTTTTGCGCGAGCGGATCGTCGCCGTGATGTCGAGGAAGACCAGCTCGTCGGCGCCGCTGTCGCTGTAGCGGGCCCCCAGCTCGACCGGATCGCCCGCGTCCCGCAGGTTCAGGAAGTTCACGCCCTTGACGACGCGGTTGTCCTTGACGTCCAGGCATGGGATGATTCGTTTTGTCAGCATTCAGTTGTCCTCGCGAAGCGGCGGCGGAGAATGGGACCCATAGGACCTATGGGACGCATGGGACCTGCGCGGCTCCGCGTTGCTCGCATATCGCATGAAAGTTCTTCAGGACTTGCAGGCCCTGGAGGCTGCTCTTCTCCGGGTGGAACTGGACGCCGTAGATGTCGCCCTTCTGGACCGAGGCCGTCAGCAGCGAGCCATACTCCGTGTGGGCGATCCGAGCCTGCTTGTCGCTGACCTGGGCATGGAAGGAATGCGCGAAGTAGAAGTGCTTCGCCGGGCCCAGACCTGCGAACAGGTTCATCTCCTCCGGCAACTCCACCCGGTTCCAGCCCATGTGCGGGACCGTCTGCTCCGGCGGCACGGGCACGACGCGCCCCTGGATCAATCCCAGCCCTTGATGCGGACCATACTCCTCGCTCTCGTCAAAAAGCAGTTGGTGCCCGACGCAGATTCCAAGGATCGGCGTGCCCGCGAGGACGGCCTGCTTGACCGGCTCGGCCGCCGAGCCCAGGGCCTCCATGGCGTAGCCAAAGGCCGCCACGCCGGGCAGGACCAGGCCCGTTGCCTGGGCGATCCTGGCCGGATCCCGGCTCAGCTCGGCCTCGCAGCCGATGTGCCGAAAGGCGTTGCAGACGCTTTCGACGTTTCCCACGCTATAGTCAATTACTACGATCATGCCAAGACTTCTATCACGCGGCACGAATGCCGTCAAATGAGAATACGTGATACGGGTTGTTAGGAGAAATGATTTGCCGTCGGCGTCCGCTCGCCCTATAATTCTTCCCACCCCGGCAGCATGAGTGAGAGCTTGTTCATCTTTCCGGTACAGTCCGGGCCTGGAAGTGTCGATTCAATAGTACCCGGCGCATGCAGATTGGAAGGTGTTTATGTGCGGTATTGTTGCTTATTTGGGAAGGAAGGCCGCTCAGCCGATCCTCATCGAGGGTCTCAAGCGGCTTGAGTACAGGGGCTATGACTCGGCAGGCATTGCGCTGCTCGACGGCGGCAAGGTCTGCGTCAAGAAGACCAGCGGCCGGATCAGCGCGTTGGAGCAGATCCTGGACGGGGCCAATAGTGCCGAGGTCTTGGGCATCGGCCATACCCGCTGGGCGACGCATGGCGAGCCGAATACGATCAACGCCCACCCGCACATGGATTACACGGGCAAAATCGCCGTGGTGCATAACGGGATCATCGAGAATTACAGCACGCTCAAGACGTGGTTGAAAAGCGAGGGCGTGGCGTTTGTCAGTCAGACCGACACGGAAGTGATCTCGAACCTGATCGGCTATCTCTACTGCAACCACGAGACCGCCGGCGGCTGCGGGGGCCAGAACCAGTTCGAGTGGGCGGTCCAGCAGGCCCTGCGGAAGCTCCACGGCACCTTCGGGGTCGCCATCGTGTGCTCCGATTTCCCCGACCTTCTCATCGGCGCCAAACGGGGCAGCCCGCTGATCCTGGGCGTGGGCAACGGCGAGTACATCCTGGCCTCGGATGCCGCGGCCATCGTCGAGCATACCACGCGGGCCATCTATTTGTCCGATAACGAGATGGTTACGATCAGCTCGGGTGGTTTTAACACCAAGACCATTAACAACGTGGTCGTCGCGAAGGACTTGAAGCAGATCGAGTTTTCGCTCGAGCAGATCGAACTGGGCGGCTTCGAGCACCACATGCTCAAGGAGATCTTCGAGCAGCCCGACTCGCTCAGCACGTGCATGGGCGGGCGATTGGACAGGCAGTGCGGCAAGATCAAACTGGGCGGCATTGCCGACAGCCTGCGGGAGCTGACCCAGGCCAAGCACGTGATCTTCGCCGCCTGCGGCACGGCGTTCCACGCGGGCCTGGTCGGGGAGTTTCTGCTGGAGCACTTGGCCCGCATCCCCGCTGAGACCGAGTACGCCAGCGAGTTCCGCTATCGCAACCCGATCATCAGCGACGGCACGATCGTGGTTGCCATCAGCCAGTCCGGCGAGACCGCCGATACCCTGGCGGCCGTCGAGCAGGCCAAGGAACGCGGGGCCAAGGTGCTGGGAATCGTCAACGTCGTGGGCTCGACCATCGCCCGAGCGACCGATGCAGGCGTCTACCTGCACGTCGGGCCCGAGATCGGCGTGGCCAGCACCAAGGCGTTCACCGCACAGGTGGCGGTTCTGAGCATGCTGGCCATCGAGCTGGGTCGCAGACGCCATCTCAGCAGCGACGATGCGGCCCGGTACATCGACGAGCTTGCCCAGATCCCCGAGAAGATCGGCACGATCCTCCAGCTATCCGACCAGATTCGAGAGATCGCCGCGGCCAATATCGACAAGGAGAATTGGCTGTTCCTGGGCCGGGGATTCAATTATCCGGTGGCTCTCGAGGGCGCCTTGAAGCTCAAGGAGATCAGCTACATTCACGCCGAGGGACTCCCCGCGGCCGAGATGAAGCATGGGCCCATCGCCCTGATCGCCGACGGCATGCCGGCGGTCTTCATCGCCACGGCCGGCCCGCAGTACGATAAGATGATCGGCAACATCGAGGAAGTCCGGGCCCGCGGCGGCAGGATCATCGTCGTGGCCACCGAGGGCAACGAGGAGATTCGCGAGCGAGCGGATCACCTGATTACGATCCCGGAGGCGCCGGAGCTGTTCCAACCGATGCTCTCGGTCGTCCCGCTGCAACTGCTGGCCTACCACGCGGCGGTGCTGCGAGGCCACGACGTGGACAAGCCCCGCAATCTGGCCAAGAGCGTGACGGTCGAGTGATGTTTGATTTCTGAACTGGACTTCTGCAAAATGGACATTGGGCCTATATTCTTCAAGGAAATCTTATTCTTCGATTTCCTTGAAGAATCGGCATAACTTTTTGTTTGTACAGCGGTTAAGATGTAGGAAGGAAGAATCGAGGAACAAGATTCTTCCTTCCTAAAGTAGGCCCAATGTCCATTTTGCAGAAGTCCAGTTCTGAAGTGTGATGGTTGAATTGAATCAGGAATCCTCAATCGGCAATCATCCATCGATCCGGGGTTTTACGCTCATTGAGCTTCTGGTTGTGATCGCGATCGTCGCGCTGTTGCTGGCGATTCTCGTTCCGTCGCTGCACAAGGCTCGGTCCGCGGCCCGGCGGGTCGTCTGCTCGCACAATCTCAGGCAGGTGGCTCTGGCGGTGGATATGTACGCGGGCGATTACGAAGGCTGCTATCCGTGTGCCTCCGACCCCGTCTCGACGGACCCGCCGTACTGGCTGTGGATGGGCCGGGGCTGGCGAAAGTGGGTCCAGCCCTACCTGAGCAGCATCGTCGATCCAAACAATCCGTCGGTCCTTCTGTGTCCCGCGGACCGGACCGACCCGGCCAAATACGAGTCCACGAGCTACTCCTACTCGATGGCGTTCTATCACAGTCCCGAGCAGATCGACGCCATCGACGACAGGAGTTTGACCTACAGCAATCCCAAGCCCTCCATTCGGCAGAGAGCGACTGATGTCGCCTGGCCGGCCGCCAAGATCCTCATCGGAGAGTGGACGAGCAATCACGAGACGATCGAGTCGGACCTCGGCTGGTGGTGCTGGGAGGGCACTCGAAGCTTCCTGTTCGCCGATGGACAGGTCACGTTCCTCAAGGCCCAGGACATCCGTCCGGCCCGCGACAACCTCCCCGACGCCAACCTGACGATCCACGGCATCAAAGGCCGCGACTACGCGCCGTAGCACGCCGACCCCTTTCATCTGGTGACGCTGTCATCCGCAGAGGGCGAAGCTTCTCTCACTCTTCTTGCCTCAAGGATCGGGTGGCAGCGGCAAGCGGAGTCTTCGGAGCTTGCCGATGGCTTGCTCTCGGTCGCAAAGGAGCCATCGGCAAGCTGCGCTTGCCGCTGCCACCCGGAATCGAATTGCTGTCATTCAGATGCTTGCGATCCGGTTGCGGGCCGAATCACTTCTCTCGCACGATACTGAATGCAGCCCTTTGTCCCTCGGCGATCTGCACCGGCTTCTCGAACGCCCGCGAGCCATAGCCTGTCAGGTCGAACTTCGAGAGCGCCAGTTCGCCCTGCACGACCGACAACCCCACGTTCATCTGCCTGCCGGATCGTTTGACCGTGCAGGTGCCCCAGGCGTAGCCGTTGGACCAGAAGTGCGTGCCCTGCTCGGGGGCCAGGGTCATCGACTTGTCCACGCCGGAGTAGTGGAAGCCGGTCAGCGCCGGGACCGCCGCCCAACTGGCCATCGCTCGTGCGTAATGATGCCCGCATTCGGCCTCGTTGAAAGGACTGCGCTTCCGCCCATCGTAGCGGTCGCGGATATTCCGGATGCACTTGAGCCCCTCTTTCGTCTGGCCCTCGAACAGCATCCCCACCGCGGCGGTGTACTCGAAGCCCGTCATCACCTCCGTGAAATAGGAGAACGGGTTTTGGGGACGGTCCTTGGGGTAGGCGGCCATCAGCAGGATGGATTCGTCGCCGAGGGCGAAGCTCCGCATGCAGTTGAAATGGTCGTAGAGGCTCTCGCGGTAGTTGTACTTCATGATGCTGCGAAGCGTCGTGCGAACGTGATCGGGATCGGTGAGATAGCCCAGGCCGCAGACGTGAGCGGTGAACTGGCCCACAAGCTGGTCCACCAGGCAGCCGGAGCCGAGTTGATAGTCCGGCTTGGTCGGGTCCTTGGCCCCCATGCCCACCAGCAGGCTGGCCGCGATCTGCGATTCGTCCGCGGGCGGGCGGATCTGGTGCTCGTAATATTCGCCGTTGAAGAGGTTCGCATCGGTCCACTTGCTGCCGCGCTCGAACAGGTCGCGACAGGTCCCGGCGAATTCGCTGTCCCCCAGATGCCGGGCCATTTCCTCGGCCGCTCGCAGCGCGCCGAGATACCAGATGCCCATCTGCGGATTGGGCCCGTAGTATTCGACGTCCATCGTGTTGTGCTGGCAGCCTTCCATCACGCCGTCTTTATCCGCGTCCCAGCCGCCGGGGATCCAGCAGAATTCCACCGCCTTCTTCACGTGTGGCCAGAGCGTCTTGAGCATCGCGTCGTCGCCCGAGAGCTGCCAATCGCGGTACATCTTCATGATGCAGCCCATCTGCCCGTCCGCGGCGGCCTTGCCGAACTCCTTCGCCCGCGACAAAGGCAGGTTCACGCGAAAGCTCATCATGCCCTCGTCGTTCGTCGCCTGCGCGAACTCCACCTCGCGCATGCTCATCGCCAGCGACCCGAACAGCAGTGGCGTCGCGTGCTCGTAGTTCCACACGTGCGTACACGAGCCGTGACAGCAGCCGCCCCGATTGCTGCAACCCTCGAAGCCGTAGAACCGCCCGTCCTCCGTCCGAAAGCAGGTCTGCGACCGCAGCGTGCTGAGGTTGAATAGCGCCGCCTCCTTGACGACCGCCGGCAGATCGCTCTCGCAGAATGCCCGCACGAATCGCAGCGTCTTGTCCTCCAGCACGCCCACCCGCGGCGCGACCTTCTCGGCCACGTCCCACGCGTCCTGGTACTGCGTCGTGTAGTAATTGCCGATGCGGTCCTGATCGTCGTTCTTTCGCGTCCAGGTCATGCGATTGGGGAAGTGCCACGTGACGAGAAACACCACCGGAACATCCTGCTTCGGCGGCAACTCCACGCTCACCGCCAGCGAGGCCATCGGCGTGTCCTCCTTGACCGCCTCGCGAGCGTCGAGCTTGCCGTCGGCGCTGAAGTCGTCCCAGAAGTCCAGGCCCGAACTGCCCCAGCCGCCGGCAATCCAGGAGACTCGATGCGTGATCTCGCCCCGGGTCGTGGTCGTCAACGCGATCGTGCCCCATTGCTCGGCCCGCTCGGCGACGCCTTCGGAGTCCATGAAGATGCCCCGGGCGTTCTGGCCCTCGCGGTACTGATTGCGATTGGCCTTGCCCCCGGCGGCCACGAGGTCGCCTTTCCAGTCCCTGGTCTGGCCCGAGCCGTC